>CEQB01007816.1_pt1 | contig 56909 bp, 64 predicted proteins | sample 530581 | NCBI WGS metagenome assembly CEQB01 (sample SAMEA2620588, study PRJEB7988) | marine metagenome | biome: marine biome (ENVO:00000447); feature: deep chlorophyll maximum layer (ENVO:xxxxxxxx); material: "saline water (ENVO:00002010), including plankton (ENVO:xxxxxxxx)" | depth 75 m
AACGCCCCCGTAAAAGCTGGAAATCAGCTATCAGACTTGGGGCACGTCGGTCCTGAAGGGCTCTTCGCTGTAGCCACATTCGACGATGGCACTGAGGCCCGTTGGAGTATGGAAGCTGTTGGGAAGCGGCCCAAGATGGAAGGCGGGAGTGGGGAAGCACTGCCCATTAGTGAGTTGCGTTCTGCTCTAAGCGGTTCTGCTCAACGGGCTAGAGCCTTTTTCCTTTCCCGGTTACTGCCCGAAGGTGTAAGTAGGATTGAATTGGAACGGCTTTTGAATCACCCGACATTCGACCTTACAAAACCCCTAGAAGTGTTGATACCGGATATGGGTCCACGCCCCATCACAGGGGAAACGTTAGTATCGGCACTATCTGAGGCCGGTACGTGGAAACGCAACGCGAAGTCGGATGCCAAAGCTGCCCAAGACTTGCTCACTACGCTTAGTACTGCTGAGAAGGCTGATGCAGACCAAATGCACACCGCATACGAGAACCTTTTTAAGTCTCTCAAGTTTGAGTGGTTACGGAAAATCGTAAAAGAAGGTTCCAGCGACTACGATAAGACCACCCTGACCAACTTGGCCCTAACACTGGGTACAAAAGAAGAACTGAAAAACCTAAAAGGCTCTGCCGAGTATGCAGACGACATTGAAGAAATGCTTATTAAACAGGCTGCGTTTCGGGATGCTCAAGGTGTCAGTTTGCGGGTCAAGCAACACGAAAAGGTTGCTGCCGAGTACGACGCGCTTATTAAGGGGCTAGACAAGGCTTGTACTACCCTACTGAAAGCCCCACTGAACAAGTACATCAAACGGGTAAACCGTTTTCTGCCCAAGGGAGATAAGTTTGGAGTTTCTTATTCTGAGAAGGAATTTAAAATCTACTTGGAACGGGGAAAGCAAAAGCACGTAGCCCTTTCTGGCAGCACTGAGATTCGTTTGCTTGCAGCGATGGCAGCGGCCCTACCTACGGGGGAAGAGTCTATAATGGTTATTTTGGACGACCGAATGTGGGATGCTGATACACTGTCTAAGACCCTAGACAAGCTTCAATCTGCTCCGGTTCAAATCGTGGTTATGACTACCATACCCCCGGCTGGGCCAAAGAAAGACGCTTGGAGACACATTGAAATTTCTAATGAAGTACGCAAAAACAAAGTTGCAGAAGAAACTATCGACCTACCTCCGGTCCAAACTACAGGAGGCGGAAGCGATGGCATACCTTGGTAATAACTACGTGGATGAATACCTCCACAATGCTTCAAGTGGTATTGAAGATGCCGTTGGGTTGACGTTGGTTTGTGATGCTGACCATATGCTTTTGCAAGCCCCAAACGAACAGACCGTAGCTTGCGTACCCTGTTCCGATGACCTGCCTGGAGATATTGACCGCCTGCGCGGTGCATGGTTTCACACCACCTCGAACATGTCGAACTCAACATGGGACTAGGTGGATTACGGGTCGGAAGTCGCCGCTGGGAAGTCTTAGAAAAAGTCGTAGCAAGTCCTGGGCAAGTGACCGCCCGAGATATTGCTGATGAGTTAGGAGACTTTTTTGGTTATATTAACGAAGCCCGCATTACACTAACCCGAAAAGGTTATCTCACTTTAGGCGAAAAAGTAGGAAGGTCGCACTACTTAGTACCCACAGAAAAAGGTATTAAGGAGTACAGTACCCACAGGAAAACGCTCTCCCCGGCCCCCCGCACACATTCTAAAAACTATCAGGAAAAGCAGGACTGATAGCAGATAGATTTCCCACCGTGCGGGGGGTTTGGGGCCAGAGCAGAACATAAGCCACAAAATGCTCGCGATGCGTGTGGCCTACCCCGTTCTCAAGAATAAGCTTGGGGGCGGGGTTATTTTTTGGATTCAAGGATTCGGTCCAGTTTAGCTACAATATCGTTATGGACTTTGGTGCGTGTGATGAGGAAGTCTTTTGACTGCACATCTATCTGGCCTCGGTACTCGTCAATTACTCGGTCATACCGTTCACGCATTTTCTCCGATCGAGCATCATACTCTTTTCTAATCTCATCAAGCTGTTCCTGAAAACCCTCTACAAGTTTATCCAAACGTTTCTGCATGGCCATAAACTGATACACCAGGAACGCCGCAAAGAGTCCAAGGTGACCCCCAGCTAATAGTGTATCTAGCAGGGCTTCCATTACCATTTCACCTTGTCGGCCCAGTAAGCCCTACTAAATTTGCCCTTGGCTATGTTTTTGCCATGCCGAGACTTAAAGCTTTTACGTTTCTTCTTCATACGCTCGGATTCGCCCTCTTTGGGCGCACCAGCAGTCTCGGCTCCCTGTTCTCCAAAACGCAGGGTTTCAACCCTATCCCCTTCTTTTGCCACAACTACGTGGCTCTTCTTGGGGTGGTTTGGAGTACGCTTGGGTTTGTTGTAACCAGACACGCCTATACGTTTTAAGATTGCGTCCCTCTCTGCAGTTTTTCTTTTCTTAGTCGTCATAGGGTTCTTCAACCAAAGTGTAGGTAAAACTATTGCCCCACTTTTCACGGGCAGCGTAGCAGATAGACATGAATTCTTCGAAGTCTTTGCTGTGGCTAAACACTTGGCAACCTGCAGACCATTTATCTACTTGTGTAGACGCCGATCCAGCTTTGTGGATATTGATGCCATAATAGCCTTCAGTAATAGACTGTACATCAAGATCAATAACGTCGTCTTTATTGCTGTCCCGGTAAGTCTTGACCGTACCGTTTCTTTGGCAGAGCGCATCATACTTTCCTTGGTGCTTATCAATCTTCCAGACAGATCGGTATTGCCCAGGTACAAGAATAGCAGTCCCTTCAACGCGAGTGGGGTTTTCAAGCCAGTATTTACCGGGCTCAGTGGTACATTCCCATGTACGGGTAATCCAGCCTTGCTCGTCTCGAAACACGACACATATACGGTCATCAAAGCTGTTGGCTTTGTGGTTGCGGCTTCGGATGCCAATGATGTTCAGGTTGTACTCACCTTTCTCAAAGACTGTATGCCCTAGCGAGGCCACATAATCTAAGAGAACGGGCCGCATTAGTCGCAGTCCGCATTCGTGGCAGAGCAGATTTTTGCTTGGTTGATTGCCTGTTGTTGCTGTACTTCGAGCATCTTGGCCATCAAGTCTTCCATCTTATCAAGACGTTTTTCTACGCCTTCGATTTTAAGGTCAACCAACTCTTGTTTCCCTGACTTCGATTCCAGCACCTCGACACGCTGGTCAATCTCTTCCACATCTTGCGCTGCAGACTCGAAAGACGCGAAAGAAATACCTGCTGCAAAAACTACAGTAATGCCGGGAATCACCCATTCTTTTATACTCATTTTCCTGCCCCTGACGTGTAGTAATATGTAGCCCCTAACCCGGCACTGACAACCACGACGACTGCCAGTGTTTCTATTCTACCAAACCAACGTTGTGTCGCAGGCTTTTCCATCCAAGGCACAGGCTTATTTGCTTCTTCTAACCGGGCTTTATACCAGTCGATTTGCATGTTTAATTCAGCAATATCAATGGAATGCCGTTGTGCAATTGCCGTTGCCCAAGTTTCGGTGTTTAGTAAATCTGAGTATTGAGAGAGTGGTACGAGCACTCCGTAACAATCAGGCAAACCCTGTTCGGTGCGAGCCGGAAGAGGCCATGATTGACCCTTTCTTACTGGGTAGACTTTTTCGCACTCATCCTCAATAGGGGCAGATACGGGGGGCCGTTCCGGTAGCCCCTCACCCCAGGCACTGCCCAAAAGTAGTAGAGGTAAGATCATTAACGTTTTCTCGCATTACCCAGAGCAGCTATGTCTCCAGCAGGGTCTTTGCCCTTTAACGCTTTCTCTTGTCTTGCAACTTCTTCCTCGAAAGTTTGCTGGATAGCTTTGCGAGCAGGACCAGCAGTTGCACTCTCAGGAGCCGTACTAACCGCCTCCTTTTTCTTCTTAGAAAACTTCTTTCCGGTAAAAAGTGCTATCAACCCAAAGACAAGGGCGGCGAGAAGGGGGTACACACTTTCGATCATGCGGTCACCAGAATCTTAACGGTCAGAGACGAATCGGGTTTAGTGTTATCTGTATAGGCTGGGTTTCGGGTAGCCCAAAGCGACAGTCCAGCGGTATATGCGTGACCATTTTGGAAAGCGAATGTTTGCTTGGCTTTTGGTGGAATGTACAGACTAAGCTTGGGCTGTGTTGTTCCGACAGTAGCTGAACTGGCGTCAGCAATCTTTAGGTATGCGCCAACACCGTCGCTATTCCGGTTGTCTACTTCCAAGAGGTAGATGATCCCTGCAGTCGAATCTGTGACGTTATTGTTTGGGACATTCGAGAGCACGTCTACCGTTACAAGCTTATCAGCCAGTGCCGTTAAGGGTGTTTGTAATACGGTTGCCATCAGACCTCACAGTGCCGAAACAAGTAGTGTTATTTTTACTTTCCCGGTACTAACCGCCGGGGCAGTCTGATCGGAAGTTGCTTCTTCCCGTGTAGTCCAAAAACTCAGACCAGTGTTACACGCAAGACCCTCGGGTACGTGGTAGGTAGCTGTTTTTCCAGAAGCACAAATAAACAACCAAGTGGGTTCTGTTGACCCTATGGTCGCTAAAACCGTGTCTGAGATTTTTAGGAAACACTCGTCAGTGCCCGTTGTGTTGTCGATAATTATAGAATGTATTCTCAGGGGCACACCGCCAGCGTTGCTGGTTACGGTGGTTCCGGCAGAGTCATCGTGAATAATCCGATACCCCAGGCTTTGCGGCCAACTGGTGATGGTTACAGCCATTCAACTACTTTCTCGCAAGACCTATTGCCGCCATAGCTTTTTCAGCACTATCTCCAGCAATATAAGCCAAAGCTAGATATAGCCACTTTTCAGAATCCAGCATTCCTGAAATCAACAGACCAGTTCCCAGTGCGAGCACAGCCAAACGACGCCAAGACACGCGAGTCTGAGAATGAAAAAGCTTATCTATAAGTGCGGTCATTTTAGCCTCAAGTTAAAAGGATTTTTACGGAAACGGGGTTTGTCGGGGAAGTCGTGCCTCCCACAGCAGCCTCCTGTACTGCCCAAAAAGACAGAGCAGGAATGGAGATACCTGTTCCTATTGCGTATGTAATCTTACTGGATGCGGGTACGGGAAATATGAAATGAGGATCACTAGTACCCACGGTGACAGCAGCATCCTTAGCCAGCTTTACATATGTGATGTGGGAATTGTCAGTGTTGTCGATCTCTACCAGATACAGGCTTTTAGTCTGACCGGAAAAAACTCCTTCAGATTCTGTGGCACTTGCTGAGAGGTCGGTGACAAGTGTACTGCCCAGGTTGGTGGGGACTGTTGTAGTAGTAAAAGCCATTGTGTTTCCTACGAGCAAACAAGGGTTACGAGGACGTTGCCGTTACCCCCTGATGGGGCAGTCGTATCGCCAACAGGCTCGTTCTGCGTACACCAGAGGCTAAGAGAATTTGTAAACGGCCACCCGTCTGGAATGTCGATTCTTTTTGCACTCGCAGAAGCGATATTAAAAATCATATCGGGAACCGTTGTTCCAGCTACAGGAGAAACTGCATCTGAAAGTTTAAGAAAAACGCCTGATCCTGATTTGTTGTCTATATCTATAGAATAAAGCCGACCGGGTTCTCCTGTCACATTTACTGTTGCAGTGCTTGTGGCTGCGCTTTCGTAAACAATCTTGTACGAAAATGTGTCGTCATTAAAACCGGTGACTTGTAGTGCCATTTTTTATCCTATAGAGCAGTGAGTATACATTCAGTACAATAACATTAAAGAGGTAGAACCACGTCGCACGACACGTCGTTAATATGATTTTGAGTACCGTTGTTTGTTAAGTCATTTAAGATTCGGGTCCATGTGTCAGCATTGTCTGTGCTTTCGTGAATGTCTCCACCTCGACAAGATACCATCCAAGTAGTCCCGTCCGTTGCTACGCTTGCGCAAAGGTCGCCCGAGTCCGTATCAAAACCAGTTTCGTCGCTTTTGTTTCCGTCCCGAAACGCGCCGTTACTCATGGTTTTACCATCTACGTCAAATGTAAGGATAACTTCGTCGGCCGTTGAAACCGCGCATACCTTCCCATTAGATGCAGCCATCCGAATAAATTCTTCTTGGCCGCTTGGGTCGGCAAACGTAACCGATGCGCCCGTACCGTTAGAGGCTCGGGCCGGAAAGTTAGTGCTGTTGACGCTAAACTCGGCACTCCAATCGCTTGTATCAGAATCTGCGCAACTTCGGAAGTGTACAGCGCTGCCTCTACGATATGCGATTACCCATGAGCTGTTCGTATAAACGATGCCCTTGATTGCTCCTGGCGTGTTCGAAGAGAACGGTTCCGATTCTGTAAAGCTTGCCCCGTCGTTTGTGCTTACATAAAGATACGCGGAACCGGCACCAAACATCCATTTTCCTGATCCGTTTGAAGCAATCCCCCAGATCACTTTTGTACCTAAGTTTGTGCTCGACATATCTACGGCAGACCAGTTTGCCGCACCATCCGTGCTTCGCATAAGCAAACCATCATCGCCGCCGCTCATCCATGTACCGGCAGCGGTTCCGTCCGATCGTGCTCCCCAAGCAACAGCGTACTGATCGTCATTGGGACTAACGTTTACGTCGGTCCATTCGTTACCATCCGTTACATCGGTTGAACTTACTAAAAGTTCTCTTTGGTGCGAGGTTGTCCCCGCAACGTAAATACCCGCGCCAGAACTGTTTTTTCCGAATGCAAGTGCGATGGAAGTGGGAGTCGAAGCGGCACCGTCATACGAAGTCCACGATGTTCGATTACTATTTGCAGCATGAGCAACGTACCCGCCTCCAGTCACAACTACCCATCGGGTTGCGCCGGTTGCAGTCGATGGAACGGTCAAGCCTTGTACAGCCTCGCAATTAGCTTTGCCAACACCGTTAATGGCTTCGACGTTTGCAGCCGCCACACCATTGACCGCCTCAAAGTCTGCCATTACGCTACCTCGACTACGGTACTATCGGGGTCAAACCAGATTGCGTCTGCCGATACTGCCCAGCCAATAATTTGAACAAAATCGCCATCTGTATCTGGAGCAGTTTGTTCAGGAACATTTTTATTGCTTGTTTCTGCCTCTGGTGTATACAGAGCACCACCCACAGTCCAGGTTGGAAATTCGCTGTTGAATCGTGCGAAGCCTTTTAGCAAGAAAACGCCCATAGCGTCAGCACTGATAGATGCCGTCGCCATAGCGACACATCTACTTGTCGCCGCAGCCGTCGCTACGGCCTTCCACATTTTTCCGTCACTTTTAAAATAACAAACTTCCCCGGCGGTAAGATCCTCCCCGGCGGTGAACATGGCTATATCGCCAGAGTATTCTCCATCAGCTACAGCAGAGTTGTGCATTACCTGTAGATTCGTAGAACTGTCGATCTTGATTACAGGGGTTGTTCCGTGAGCAGAACCTTTACCGATTTCTAGGGTATCTGTTCCATCGTCAATACCAATACGGTAATCTGCTGCGTTTCCATCGAAGACAAGCATTGTGTCTTCTGCGCCATCGTCACCGATTGTCAGTTTTGGTGTGGTTCCAGAAATAATAACATCTTCAGAAAATGTTTTAGCGCCTGTAAAAGTCTGTGTTCCACTTAGATGGGCAGTATCCGCATCGAGGTAAGCAGAGGCAATTGCTGTACCCTGCCAAGTACCAGTACTAATAGTGCCCACACCTGTAATGTTAGTCTGAGAGGCTGTGGTCAGTGTGCCTGCAAAATTTGTGGCGGTCAGTGTTCCATCAGAAGAATTAAACGTAAGATTTGTTCCGCTTTTTGGCGCTAAGTCTCCGGTGGCTGCTGTAGTAAACAAAACATTACATGAAGTGTCAGAAGACTCATCGGCTACGGTAACCGTGGTTGCTATGGCTGCTGTACCAGTAGTGTCCTGATTCAGCGTACCGACGGCAAAATCTAGTGTATTATCAGCATCTTGGTAGGTGACAGTGATTCCAGTTTCAGTATTACTGGTAACCATAGCACCAACAGTGTCAGCGATTGTTTCTGAAAGTGTTGCGCCATTTACTGTGATGGCGTCCGCTTCAAGCGTTCCGTCAACGTCAACGTTTCCGCTAATATCAAGAGAAGGCGCTACAATCTCTCCAGAAAACGTTGCTTTCTGGTTGCTATCAATCTTCAAGACATTGGTTTGAGAAGCATTACCGTCTGTGGTGTAAAAGTACAGCGCGGTGCCGTTCTCTGCGTTTGTCCAAGCGGCATCGGTCAGGGCTTCGATTCGTGCGCCCACAACTTGTGTATTGCTACTGTCTTCGGCACCGGTAAACTCGATTACACCAAGCCTGTGGCTGTCACCCATTGGGGCGCCATCGTTCGCAGATAGACGAATTGCGCCACCAGTGTTTGCACTGCTTGTTGCCGTGTCTTGGACTTCGAGCCTAACGCCCGGTGAGGTTGTGCCAATACCAACACGATTATTGTTGGCATCAATAGATAGTGTTCCACTGTCTACTTCAAGATCATCAACAGTAACAGCAGTAGCAACCGTAGAGCCAGAAACGGTTGCGTTAATACGGGGTTTGTCGAGCGCCATTGTTACTTACCCAAGACTATAGTGTTTCAAAGAAAAAGGCATAATTGGCGTCATTATCCGCCCCACTATTGAAGACCGGTCGGAAGTACAACTTTCCAGTACTGTCCGTTTTGACTGGAATATCAGCCGAAAAGACGTCTGCAATATCATTCCCAGAGGGCGAATACGATAGGCGCTCATCTATCCCACCAGATGTAAACGCTGCTGATTCCCCTAGTTTTGGTCCAAAAGTACCAGCACTTCCACCTGTTTTTACAAAGTAGAAGGAACGCAGGAGGAAAATTGCTCCACCGGGCGAACCCTCAAGGTAGGGCAACTGCAGTGCCACCTCTTCGGACGTACCCACATTGGTTAGAGTGCCTTCAACCTTGACATATTTCCTGTTCTTAGCCATTGTATTTCCTAATACCGTCCTTGGGGAGCCAAAAGCACTTGGGCAGAATCGCCCGATCCGAGAATTCGGCCAACTTGAATTGGCCTTGTTTTGGGTTTGTTCAGAGTCCAAACACCGTCACGCCCAAGCCAGATAGCATCGCCATCTTTTACTTTCTTTTCTCCCATATAAGGCAGAATGAGCGTCGTGGAGGCGACAATCCTTTGTCCACCCATAGCCGTGTGTTTCAGCACATACATTAACCCTGAACTGCGTCGAATACTTTGGTTTGATGCACTTTCAATTAGGAAAGTATTTGAAGTAGTGCCCGTAACCGCGACTATCGAACCGCTTAGGATTTTTGTTTTTGGCGTAGCCCAAATGGAACCCAGAGAATCTGAGATATATTGTGGGCCTACGCTACGCGCTTTTACTTTAGACATTTATTTCTCCGGTAACAAAAGATACTGTTTTTTAGGTGTTTTTGTCAAGCCTACCTACGGCTGTCTGGTGCTCTCTGGTAAAACATTTCTGGCTGTTCTGGATCAGGTTCAGCTTTCTTTCTCAATTCTTGAATCCTCTTCATCCTATCTTCTGAACTCCACCTAACACTATCGCTCGGGTTGAATGGGTGCGGTTTATACAGTGCAGTGTTTCTGCCTGCGAATTCCGCAAAAGCAGCAAACAGTGGTCCGAAAGATGTTTTATCTGCTCTCCAGGCTTTTTGTGCTGAAGTATTCTTGAAAAACGCATCGTCAAAAAAGCTAGGTGCTTCTGTACCTATAAATGGAAGTAGCCGGTACGGAATGACTGCCCAAGTGGGTGCTGTTGGATACCCATGTTCTGCATGGGGCTCAATCTCACCCTCGATTGCGCCTGCAAAACTGCCACCAGCAAAACCGCCCAAAAGAGCTGTTGTACCCACCTGAATCATCCGTTGTCTGGTACCGCCGCGTGCTCGTCCGAAGCCCAACATTGTTCCACCGAAAGCGCCTAAAGCTGTTCCGCCATAAGTACCTACACCCGCAACCCCATTCAACATCAGTTCTTCCCCGCCGGAAATTCGAGCCCGCTTGGACGTAGAGAGGAAGCCACCGGTATCCGCGCCTAACGCCTTGAGTTGGGCTTGGATTGGGTCTGATATATACGGAAACAGAATATCTAATGTAGGTTTGTATATTCGGGATTCTGCATCTGCAGCCATTTTTGCGCCCCAGGGTAAGTAGTCGTCTGGGTACAATGACATAAACATGAAAGACATTACCGAGCCCATGATTTCAGTTAAATCTAAGACTGTTTGTGGGGGCATAGCCAACATGCTGTATTCTTGAACACCCTGGCGAAAATACCTCATTCGCGCCATTTCTTCTTCACTGTTTCTGCGAATGGACGTCACAGCGCGGGTTCTGGCCCAAGATGGTCGGAGGTATTGCGCCATAGCATCCCACTGTTCCAACTCATTTTGATATTCGTGATACCCACTCGGATTCCAGAATTCTCCCCAACCGTTATTTACTGCCCACTGTTGTTGAATTCGGGAAAAACCTGACCTGCCCATGAAGGCATCCACCATCGCCTTGTCAGGCCGAATCAATGGGTCTAGTGTTTTACGTGCAACCTGTCTTCCGGCTAGCCGAAAGAAACGCCAGAAGGGGGAAGCTTTACTAATCCATGCAACCTCAAACTTCGATATACCGTGCTTCCAGTCGTACAAAGCATTTCGAACCTTCTCGCCCGCTTCTTTTGGTGAGTAGCCCTTGCGTAGTAGGTCCATGAACAGGTTTCCCCGTTGCCGCTGCTGCACAAACGAAGCAAAATCGGTGATTCCTTCACGAACACCCCTGGCTGCTCCCGCAACTTTACCGATACCCATCGCCTGAAACTCTGGGGGAGCAACTCGGTAGTAACTTTCCATCAACTCCTGGTGAACCATTGTGTCCAAGACACCTTCATCCTGCATCATTTTGCGGACTTCACCATAAGACCATTCTGTACCGTATTGGCTACGCAAAACGCCGTTTTCGCCTCGCCATACCCTGTTGGCTACCGGGTTCAGTATAGCGTTCCACACGCTGCCCAAAGCACCGTCTTCACCATACTTGGCAACATGGTGTTTTCGTATGCGGGCTAAACCTTCACCGATTGCTTCTGGAAAGAAACTGAAAGTCGTCCCAGGAATCCTCGCCCTTGCAGCAGCTTGCGCCGTGCCTTCTACAACGCGGTATGTTCCAGCCAATGTATTAAGGCTGATGGTGTGGATCAGGTTTGCGTTCATTTTAAGGGCTTGGGATAGGCCCTCTTCAAACCACACCTGAGACAAGTCACCGACAAAGTTGTTGTACCAGTATCTTCCTTGTGGGTGGAAAATCCCTGTAACTACAGAAGTTTTCCACAGAGAATTGTAATCGTAGAAACTTTGGGCAGCGAAGCCCCCAAAATCGCCCCGAGCTTGTGCAAACCGTTCCGCCGTGCTCTTAATGACATTCGGCATGGTAGCTTCGAGTCGTTGAGCGATAACCTGGGGAGTGAAAAAGACGTCGCCCGCTTCACTCGTACCCGTAGCAATCAGGCTCAATTGCTTCTCAGAAGCTGCCCCCGCTGTTTTTACTGTGCGTGCGGTGAAGGGAATGCCGATACGGTTCAAGCCTTCCAAAGCGTTTTCGTAGTTAATAATCTCTTCGGATCTGTGCCCGAAAAGACGCCAAATATCAGAAGCCTGCTCTGGGGTAATCTTGCCGCTAATAGCGCGAGTAAACGCACGATTGAATCGGTATTCAATTGCACCATGACCCAAGGCGTTGGCCACACGCTGCAAAGCTTCAGTAGTGTTTGCCGTCAACTCAAGGCCGTTCTTTGTTGCGACACCTTTGAGGTCTTCTACCAACGCGCCCAGGTTGTTTTTATTCTTTTTCATCGCATCGAGCGTGGCTTGGTATAGGTTAAACTCCATCTGAGCATCAATCTTTTTCCACGGCCCGTCTGCGACAAAAGCCCGAGAAAGTGCGAGGACGACGGGAGAGGTTCCCACTTTCCCGATTTCGTGGACACTCTTGCCCCAACGTTGTTCAAGCAACTCACGGATAGATGGGGGCTTGGTTCCTTTCGGGACTTCTCCGCGCCGTATCTGGGCTTTGATCTCTTTTTTGAGCCTTGCCTGCTCTGCTTTCGCCATTTTCTTCAGGCGCTTCATTCCAAGGGCTCGGGGATCATTCAGGACTTGTTGGATGGCCCGGTCGAAAATAGACAATTCGCCCATGTTCAAGTAGGTCGTCCGTGTCCTAAATACTGGTAAGCCTTCTGTGCCCTCTAAGTATTTAAGCAACATTTTCTGTGTTTCGCGTGCCCGTGCCGAAGAGCCCATTCCTTCGGTCATCTTTTGAATGTACTTTGCGATTGCGAACAACTCATCTTTGAGGTGATCTTGGAGGTGGTCAACACTCTTAACGACCTGCAGCACTGCCTCTGTAGTATCCCCAATCTCTGCTCGCACTGGGTCCGTAAAATCTCGAAGAGTAGGCTGCAGTTTTCTTTCAATAAAAGACCGGAAAGAGGTTATCTGCAAATCTGGGTCTGTGCGTGCAAGCCGTAGCGCCTCCACGACATTCATAGATCGTGCATTTTTTTGGGATTGTTTGTAGGTATCTGTGAGTAATGGCAACAACCGCTGTAAGTGCATGGATTGATTAAGGGTCAACTCCATCTTCTCGTTACCGTTGTTTGCGGCTTCTAAGATTCGCTCAAGGACTCTCCCACTCTCACCACCCCGCTCGGCTGTTTTTCGAACAACGCGAGGCTTAAAAAGTTTTTCCAACTCTTCGACCATCTTAACGGCGTTTACTTCGCGACTAGCTACCGTACCCGCCACCACCTCGTCTATAGGTTGTCCCTCAATTAAACGGGTTGTAGTTTGTAGGATTTTATTAAAGTGAGCGGTAGCATCTGGAATCCCCCGTAACGCTCTCGTACCTATTTCAATGTCATCAGCCAGTTTGCCTAAAACTTTATTGAGTTTGTTTAGGTCATCTTGGAACGACAACTCTTTTAGTTTTTCTTTGACAGCTACCTGCATGTCCCCAATTCTTTCGGGAACCCCTCGCGCAAGTTTAGCTGCAGTCTGGTGTTCTTTTTCTGCTTCTTTGGCTTTCTTCGAGGCCGCTTTAGCTTTCCGCTCTAATTCTGCCCGAATTTCTGTAAGTTCTTTTTCAATCTTCTTCCCGCCCCAAGCTTCGTCAAGCAACCCTGGGGCACGCTCTGCAGATACGAGGTGGTCTTGAATGCTTTCCTGTACGCCATATAGCCTTGCCTTGTGCGCTTGGACTTCAGCGCCAATGCGGGACAATTTGGTAAAAATCTCGTTGGCGCGGACTGCCCTTTCTAGGGTTTCTAATTCATCAGCATCATAGAGTTTCTTAGCTTCTTTTGCTTTCTTCTTGGCATCTTTGATTGCTTTGTGATTAGCGGGCGTAGGGTCGGCATCGTAAGCGTCTTTTCTGCGTACAATTTCTGCTTCTGCTTTGTCTAGATTGTCCTTACGGCGCGCCTTGTCTTCAAGAAAAGGTTTGTCTTGTTCGTACTGTTTTGCAGCTTTAGCTTCTAATTTTCGAAGCTTTTTCTTGGCTTTTTTCAGAACCTCACGCGAAACTTGTACCTCAGTTAAGAAAGCACCTTCGCTCCTTTCCCACTCTTCAAGAGTCTTTTGAGCATTAAATTTTTCGACTTCTGCACGGTTAGCCGCTGCACGGGCTTCTTCCAGCCGTGCTGTATGGTATTGGGCAGCCTCTGGAGAGTCTTTGCCCATAGCGAATACAGGCTTTCGGACAGAGTGTGCGGTTGCACCAACCATTTCATCGTTTTTAAGTGCAGCGCCATTAGCTATGTTTTGCGCAAGATCATCTGACAGCGGTGCAGTGGGCGCCGTGTGATCAGGGAAAGTCTTACGCAGCGCGGTTTCTTCTGCCTGGAGGTTTTTGGCGTTTACTTTGGCTTGTGCCAACTCCGTCTGGATTGCTTTTAGTTCGTCAAGCATTCCAGGTTGTTGTAGGTTTCCACGCCACTTTTTTTGTTTACGCTCCAACTCAGCAACACGCGCCAGCGCTTCATCCTTTTTACGTTCCGCATCTGACCACGGGTATTCATCAGCTTGTCGGGCCCGTTGCTCCCACGCACCCGTTATTGCAGACTTCCGTTCGATAGGACGCAGTGGAGTGCGCGTCGTTTCTCCGATTAAAACTGTTTCTCGTAAGGCCGGAATGTCAGCTTCGTCTACTCGTACCCACTGGTTGTTGTCTATCCGCATGTATAGACCGAAACTGCCATCAGAGTTAGTTAGCTTGTAAACATCACCATCAACAGTCGTTTCCCCGATTCGCGATCCGATTGCTGCTATGTCTTCTCGGATCGTGGCTTCGAGGCGTTCTCGTATAGGCTTCTCTAAGGCTTCGCGATTGAGATTCCTAAGATAGTGTTCTTGTTTCCAAGTTTCCCATCCCCGAAAACCTGGGGGAAAGACTTCACCAGCAGCTTCAAACTGGTTGATGGTGTCTTCCATATTCTCAATCTTAAAGACTTTGGTGACGTCTGCCCTACCAGCACGTTCAGCCGTTACGCTGGCCTCTTGAAAACTTTGGGATATTGTTTTCTCAATATATTCTTCTTTGTAGGCCTCGTCTGTAAACTTACTGCCCTGTAAAACTGCAGGGCTTTCCTCTATACCGGCAGCGCGAGCAGCAATACGCGCTTTTTCTGCAGCCTGTTCCAGTTTCCACTCAGTCCTGCTAATGTACTCTGAAATATACCCCCGGTATCCCGATTCTATGTGGAGGTTTTCTTTCACCATACGGGTGACTTCTGGGTCTAGTGGGGAATCTTTGGACTCCATTATTTGAATTTTTTCGGAAGCACTCACGTCACTACGTTCTAGTTTTCGTAGGACTTTTGCCTGACTATTCATGGAAGCTTTGGCTGCTCGATATACACCTATGCCTTGGCCCATTGTAGCTATTGTGCCTGTTAGGGGATCAGCGCCTAAACCGGGTGCAAACTCAGCCGTCAAGCCAGAGAACATCGCAGCGCGGATCAAAGTGTTGCGCTGCCACCCTTCCATGTCCATCGCATCTGCAAAGTCGTTTGCGATCTCTGCTTGTACCTGGAAAAGCATGTTTCCGTTGCGGAGATTCTGGATCATCCGTTTAGTCTTTACGTCGTCGCCAGTTGTTCCTGCCCAGGTTGCAAGTATGTTAGCCGCAGTGTTGTATCCGCCTTTCGTAATTTCCCACAAAGACTCTGCAGTTTCGGTGGCTGCAGCCACATCTGGGTTGTTGCCGATAATAAGCTTCATCAGCCCGAAACCAGCTTCGTCTTCGTTTCCACCAGCCAAAGCGGTACTAACGTCAGCAACAATTTCAGAGCCCGATTGTTTTGCGATAATATCGCGATTCAGTGCCTTGAAGACCGCTTCTCCGATACCGTCTTCCGGTACGCCTTCGGCCTTTATTGAGTCGCTATAGGTTTGTAGCGTTGCCCCAATCCAAGTGGGCAGCATCCAACCATTGATAGAATCCATGATCGTTCGGGCAACGAATTGTCGGTGAGTGGGTGTCACATCAATCGCCATTGTGGGCGTAGTTGCTGTGAGCAGGGGCAACACAAAAGGGTTATCCGCAAGCCCTTTTCGTACAACGTATTCGGCTGCTTTTTGGGGGGTTCCAATGAATGCTGGAACTATGGTGAAAAGACTGAGCGGATCGTTTTTATACGCTTCCCGAAGCTGGTCAATCTTAATAGTTTCTTCTGTTTCCCAGAAGTCTTGCCACTTTTCGTGCGTAGCCATTACAGCTTCAGTGGTTCTTTTGGGGTCAGGGTCAGTCCACGCAATACTGCCTCGACCAGCATTGAGGACTACGGCAATATCTTCTTTAGCTTTTTCGTGTGCTACTTGGTAAGCGGCATTCTTCGCTCCAACGGTCAAATCTCTTGCAAAGAAAGTTTTACCCTCTTCTTCGAGAATATCGTGCTGATACAGGCGCGTTAATTCTTCTTTCGCTTTTTCAATATCTATGTGGCCTCGGCCATCTATATAGTCTTCGACAAACATATCCCTAATGGGACTTTTTAGAAACTCGGGTTTTTCTTTGACTGCACGATTCCAACCATCTGCGGATTGTTTTTTCTGGTTTTGCGCTTCTCTCTCTTCTACAATCCGACGTGCTTGGGCTCGTTGGGCTAAAACGCTGTTCGTCTTGCCCAGAATGTCGTTAATTTGCTCGGGAGTAAACTCAGGGCGCTCTTCAGGTGGCTGATCGCTTTCCCGAGATAAAAACATTCTAGCGGCGGTAAGGCCCAACCCCAAACCAGGCGTAGGCATAAAAAGCGGAAGCTTGCCAGTGATACCAGCGGCTAGGTCTTTCGCCATCCTTTCAGAGACTTCATAACCGTGGTCTGCTGTCATGGCGTGAAGACCAAAAATCTCTTCGGGTGACCACTTCGTTTCTATCCAAGTAAGTTCATCTTCCGAAAGAGAAGAGAAACCCTTTTCGCGGGCTTTTTGGTAGATTCTATCGGTCTTGCGATCCGACTCTTCAAAAGCCTCCGCGATGTTCTGCTGGGCTTTTCGATACTTGTCTAAGTCTTCGGCAACAAAACCTGTGGTGCCCGCTGCTGCAGTATAGGCCATCGCACCTGCGGGAGAAATGGGTGTTTCTACAGATTTTTTAAACCGAAGGGCACGTAGTTTTTCTTTGTCGTATTGTGGGATGGTCCCTTTTACGGGATCTACCTGAATGTCAAAACCGATTTCATTCAACTCAGCGTCAGTCGGGTCTTCTCCTGAAACATAATCTGGAACGTCCAACTTTGGTGAAGGTTGGACGGGTTCGGGAGCCTTAATGGGTTCTGGAGCCTTAATAGGTTCGGGGGCTAAAGCAGGTGCAGTACGCCGGGGAGTTTTTGGGGCCTTTGGTGCTTCAAAGTTATCCAATTCCTCCTGCGTATATGGGCGCCATGCTCCGTCTTCCCCAATAGGCATTACTTACCGGCCTCGTCTTCGGGTTTTTGGTTTTTAGCCCGATCTTCAGTGGGGCTATCGTTTTGAGTGGGAGTTTGTGCCGTAGTTTCCGCCGCCAAGCGTCGGTTTCTGTATCGCGGACGCAGCATGGCAAAACCTTCCGCCATGCGGGTTCTGAGATTGCCTTTTCCACCCTCGCGTTCCATTCGCCGCTGCTGCAGTTTTTCTGTATCTTTTGCTTTGGCTTCTCTGTCTCGATCGCGAGACTCTTCCACAAACGCTCGATACGCCACATCGTCTGTTTCAAATTCGTTGTTTTGTTTGAAAGCCTGGAACAAAGCAGAATCAATAATGTCATTCTTAGCTTGGAGGACCTTTCCAGGCGGATTGGGATTATCTATGTGGTCAATCTGTGCCTGGAATTGCTCTTTAAGCATATCCCGAGAAGGTTCGCGATCTGTTTGCGTAGTCTGTGTTTGGACTTGTTCTGTAGTGCTGCCTTCTGGTGCAACAGCTTGTCCCGGTTGTCCTGTGACAGTCAGCGTCCCGCCGGGGCCTTTCGCTGTTTGCGAATTGGGTTTAATGGCTTTGCGGCCCATCAATTCTGTAAATCGTGCAAACACGGGGTCCAAGAAACCTGGAAGACCTGCACCGGCTTTGGTTAGGCCGTCAAACGCTTTCATCATTTGCTCTTCGTATTTAGCGTCCTCTTGCCGCATCGCAGCCCGCGCTCGTTGAGCCGCCATGAAGTTGCCTTCCATACTAGCCCGTATGCCTTCAGCCGCTTCTTCAAGACTTCCCTCTGCGCCTTCTGTTCGGACAAGTTGATTGTTGGCGTCAACTTGCCACCCAAAATACTGCCCAAGGTTGAGTTGATGTTGTGCCTCTACTCTTTCGATAAAAGCTGCATCTACTTTGGGGTTACCAGTTAGTGCGTCTTCAATAGCCTTTAAGAGTGGTACGGCCTTGGCTGCATCTATCTCATGCTCGCGCCTCCCCTTTGGATCGTTCGCAACAGGCTGCACAAAGCGTCCAATTTCATTGACCATTTCGTCGTCAATACCTTTAATGATTTCGCCGTGGTGCATACCCCTGTTGGCAATCCTTTTGTCGTTGATTTGAATAAACCCCAAGGCTTTGTTTAAGGCAATTTCAGCGTTGCGAGCAGAAGCGGAAGCTGTGGATGAAATACCTTGTTGAAGCAGGCGTCCCAGGGTAGCCAACTCATTCGCCTCTGCTGTACGGGTTTGGTAATTGTGGCGCAAACCTTGGGATTCTAATTCATTTTCAGATTGCTCGTAAGCAGCAAGAGCATCAATAAGTGCTTGTCGAGCCGCGCCCTGTTCTTGCCAAGAAACTCCTGTAGGAAAAACCCCTGCAGCACCTTGAGCGGCGCCTTGCAGTCTACTGGGAACAAAGCCAGCAACAGCACCCATGCGGGCTTGTCTCAACGCTTTTCGATAATCTGAAATCTCTTCCCAAGTCGAACCTTCCTGCCCAGAAATGTCGGGGAAGGCAACAGCGTAGGGGTCGTCAGCGTACTCAGGCATACGTTTTTTTGCTTCTTCTGCCCGCCGTTCTCTGCGGGTTTCGCCTATGGTTTTGTACGGTTCTGCCATGACTACTTCCTAAGCCTGGGTGGTGGGATTCATAAGACCTGCTCCAGCACCCATCGCACTTGTAGCGCCTTGCATCGCAAGTTGCGCGCTGGCCACGTTTTCTTGCGCCTTACGGTCCCGCTGTCTTTCTATGCGGTTTTGCAGATCCTGTATTTTCATCATCTGCAGTTTGTTTAGCGTGTCGGTAGAGTGCGCAATTCCGGCTGCAACCGGTTCGGCCATCGCCCCAACCTGACCTTTGATTGCTTCTTCGCTTGGGCCTTCGGGACCAGTAAGAACATTAGCTAATGCGCCTTGCCCTGCAATCGTACCTAGATTTGCTGTTTGCGAAGCGAGGTTTTGCATGACCTCGGCATCCGACACCATCGGATTTTCAAGCGCCTCGTCTAAGGCTTCCCTTGTGCGGATACGCTCCAGCTTGTTTGAGGCCAGAACGTTTCCACGGGCCGCACGCTTTTTCAAGCGCGCCATCTTTTTGCCTTTTTTCTTGTCTAGGCGTTCTTGCTTTTTATCGCTGTAGATACCGGCTTTTTTATCTTTCCATCTTTTATTTGTATTTTTGCCCACCAGTAACTCCTAATAAAACCAAATTGCTTTCATGTTTCGTACACGGAATCTAGCAGTTTGTTCTTCATTATGCACGCCAATCCAAGCATGGTTCCAACCAGCTTTAACGGGAGTACCCGACCAATTTACCGGATCAAAACCCGTTGCGTAGTGTCCCGACCAAACCCTATCTCGGTGTGGGCGGCGCCAAGCGCGGTGTGGTTTGGCTTCAACACCAACCTCATCTGCTTCAGGGTCGTAACCATTGTGCCCATGACGGGAAGACGGTACTACCCGCGTGCCCTCAGTGCTGGTCCCGTTAATGAAAAACTTCATACGGGTAAGCTTTTCTTCGGACTCCAGTTTTTCAAACATTGTAGCGTTGGCCCCAAAAACGGTCCAAGTAATAATCAGGTGTGTGGGCACATCTGGCGGCACGTAAAAACTGATAGCTGCCCCAGGTAGGGGAATGTACGCTTCTTTGTTTGTATGGTCTTTGGCAAAGACTTTATCTCCGTGAAAATCAAAGTTACCGGTCAACCCCTCCATTTTCCCAAAAATAGCGGTTCTAGGTCGGATTTTGTCACTGGTGATGTTTATGCCGCTTTTTTTGTTCGCAGCATCTAATCCACCATTTATTACTATATGTGAAACATTACCTGGGTGATGCCCCCACAACGAGTCAAATTTTTCAGCCGGTACAGGCTCTCCGTCTGGGAAATCAGATGCAGAATAGATGTTAATGTCCGCCATTAGTATTATCCGTCTAAAGAGAAGTAGTAATTATTACCCAAACCTAATTTTGGGGTCAGACCTGTAACGCGGGTTTCTCTTACCCATAGATACCCAATGCCCTGTTTGCCCGTAATAATGGGCGCATGGTTTACTCGAACACACGCCAAAAGCTGTATGTGCGTAAACACGTTGGGTACAGTTCCCCCTACTTCACGGGGTAAAATATCTATCTTTCTAATAAATGAGCGAATAGGTACGTCTTTATAAATGCGTGGCATGGCTTTGCACGCACTGTTTTCAGGTGCAAACTCTCCGTCAGGAATTTCACGGGCAGAACGATTATCTGCAGCAGAATCGCTGTTTGTGTTTGTGTCAGAGTCTATATACCGAAGCGTTTTAGGTACCGGGTAATAATTCCCGCTCATGTCTTTTAAGGCGAGCATGAAGAACCCGTATACGTGTGTAGTATTTCCTTGCACAAAAGTAGGTTTAGTCGAGCCTGTTATATCGGCTGTACCTGTACCAGACGGGCTACTTCCACCAGCTTTGCTCGCAGCGCCGACAAGCTTGGGCTGTACGAATCCCCCCCCAAACCCCTGTACTGATTCGTAAGTCCAATTAAGTTTTGAGACATGGGCATTCGCCAGGGCAAGCAAACCCGTATCTCTAGTAAAATTTAAGTCAATCGACGCAGTGCTGTTTGGAAGCGTGTTGTACCAACCACGCCCACTACCGCTCGTATCGCCCAAGTCAAGGGGCATTCGATCCCAACCGGTCCCCGACATTCGCGCCGTGGGCCAGCCAGGAAAAGAGTATTTATACGAACTTATTTTTGTGGCTGCTCCTGTATGGGATTTTGTGCCCATATAGTAGGTAGAATTGGGCAAGTGATCCCTGTTTAGAGATTTATCTGGGATAGCAGTTTCATCTAAATTGTTGATCTCTGTTCCCACCGCACTGAGTTGGGATGCAATCTCCGCGCCCCGTATCTTGTCACCTTCCCCGAAAGGGGTCCAGTCTGCCATTATGCCATCTCCAATGCGATCAATTCGTTAGTGGCTACTATGTAGTAATCTGTGTCACTGTCGTAGGCTTCGTAATCGTGTGTAGCCACCATTCGACCCTGAAGCGAAATGGTGTGTGTTCCATTTGAGACGTTAATAAGAGCGTCAGTCGCAAAAGCGTGTTTCCACACAGCGTTTGCCTCACCGCGAGTGTCATTAGCCCGATCCATTCCACCAATAGTGCTTTCTGCTATTCGAGTACCATCTATTGCCAGTGAATACTGTACCCCAGGAAAATCTTGGTCCCGTGAGGACGGTGTCCTGTAATCTTGTTGCCAAGAGGCGATTAGCCATAGCATACAATCGCGGGTTGTTATTTCTAACTCAGCAATCGTATACCACCTACGGTCTGTGGGTATTTTCGTCCACCTATAAAACCCTTCGTACCCTAATAATGGGTGGTAAGCGTTCCTTTTTGCTGCGGAGGCTCCATTAAAAGTACGTGCGACTTCTGCGTATCTATTGTGGACGCGACCCAAAGCGTTAGCAGATAGGTCGTCGTTTACAAAACTGTCTTTTGACCAATTCTGCTCTCCAAGGTTTCCTTGTACCGCTGAAACTACTTCTCGTAGGTTTTCATTTACATGATCTACGTCTACAGCTTCTAGCGCTCTAAAACTGTGTTTTGGGTATATCGTAGGCATTAGGGTATTCGCGCTCCAAAGCTACCGGGCTTAGGTTCTTCATCAATAACCATACCAAGAAATTCTATTGGCTTGTCTGCGTAGAGAACAATTTTATATACCTCGCAACTGGGTGCATCTATGTCAACGCGGACCCAATAAGGTCTTCTACGATTCCAAACACCCTTTCCGAGCAAGCGATCGTCGTCTACAATGCTCGGGTCGCTGAAGAACACGGGCGGATCTTCTGGAGAATACAGCGTGACGTTGGCCTCATAAACTTTCGTTTTTCGCCAATCTCGGTAAACCAAAACGTCTGCTACACTCGATGCACTTTCTCTCAACGCAAAATAAACTGTTTTTACTGACCGGCGATCTTTAGAGCGACCCCAATCTATCCAGCTTGTCTCAATAAGAGCCTGTTTACGTGTATCAGCGATTGTATGTGTGTGGGTACCACTTAAATGTTGGTACTCAGGATTTGCTCCCCGGTCTATGACAAAAACACCTTTTGCTGTTTTGTCTACAGCACTGAGGGTTGACTGGCCCCCAGGCCTGTAATTTCTCGATTCAACAGCTTCTACAGACCCTGCTCCGAAAAGATACTTTCGATCGTCTTGAGTAACGCAAACATCTGCGTAGTCTTCCCCGTTACGTTGTCTCCACCCAGACCCATCGTAAATAAGGCAGACGTTGTTCTCTTTGCTTGCGTCCATGGGGAGCCAACAACGATATTCTTGGGTTGTGGGATCAAAAAGAGCACATGCACCCTTCGCCCGTAGCCAGTTAATTCGATCAATCTTACGTTGGATTTCACCGCTAATGCGTGTGATACCTTGCGAGGTCATCTGATAAAAACCCCCGCGACCTAGCCAAATAGTCGAACCGTCAGGCATGTTAGCGAACGTTCCTGGGCCAACGCACCCAATATCAGAACTTAGGGCAGACGCACGGAAAGAGTCTCCTGCATCGTTTGGCGTAACGATAAACACTGACGATTTAGTAAAAACCAGAAGCCCGCCGTTACTGTTCCACAGACCCGTAATTTCTCCACCTGTCGGATCGGGAAAAATGCTCGTACCTTTTAAGAAAGTGCCGTACCGCCCAGGGAGGGATGGGACTACTTCTGCCGAATGTGTAGACGTGTTGGCAATCCACAAGCGGCCAAGAGCGTATCGACACAGTTTGAAGTTGGGTACGGGGCGAACGTCAAAAGTGGGCGCAACAAGCCAAGCATCGGGACAGTTATCAGACCAAGACGTGCTGATATTATCAGGCATGTTGGCATCGGCAGATATTGTACCGAATCCAACATTACCAGGAACAATGAACAACTCACTTGTTCCAGAGTTTCTTAAATCGCGAGTACGCAATAGCCTTCGAGCCACCGTACCCTCTGGACCTTTATCAATCCCGTTCCAGAATACCGCTTTCAACAATACATCAGACTGTTTGCCCGTTATTTTTTGGCTGGCGAATGTAATTTCATTCGAGCGGGGGGAAATGGGAGAAAAGTTACCGAAATAATCAACCCATTGTACAGCCCCCTGGTACGCACCCAACAGTAATTGGCCCCCAAACGTGTCTTCGGGCAGAATCCACGGATTAGCTGTACCCAGCCGTCCATAGCCAAAGTCTTTATTTAGGGTGTATTCTTCTCGAAGATCAGAACGACCAACATTGTACCCGTGGTTGTTGGGTTCTTCAGCTTTCCTGGTTTCAGGGCCAAGACCGATAGGCGGTGCGGGCGCATGGCTATAGCCCAAAGGGAGAATAGTTTCTCCATCATAAAAATAGGCTCTGCTATCGTTTTGCGGTGCAATCACAATGCCCCGGTCTGTGAGTGCGAACTGTGTTGGAAATTGTGGGGTAGTCGTCGAACCTATAGACGCTGTAATGGGCGCTGTGCCGGTAGAGGATACTAAAGTATGCCAAGGATCTGTTTCCGAATACCACCCATGATATGCGTGTAGCCCATTAGAATCGTGTAAAAGCAGTACGTCAGAGTTGTATCGACTATTCTCTAAGCGGCCGTGAAAGATCCCGTAAAAAGTTGAACCATAAGTATCTGTACTTGTTGTACGAAAAAGGGGGCTTGGTCGTCGGCAAGTTCTTAGTGACCCTTCACTAGTTGCTTCAAAATTACTGATTCTAGCGGCTACGTCTGCCGGTAGTATGAGTTTACCAGAAGCTGCCCGAAGGACGAGCGGGTCTGTTGTAAACCGCGTTGTTTGGTCTGCCATCGCAAGACTCCCACATAAATAGCCTTACTTTAACGCCAACATTCCATGTTCTTTTTCAATGTGCTTTTGTAGGGATTTTTGGTAGGCGTATTTTTTACCACATACACCACAGACAAACTTTTTCTTCTTTTTTTGGTAGTTGCTATCTACAAAGAAATCACCATTACCATCATCTTCTTCGGGCTGTGTAGCACCCACAGCCGTTTGCACCGCCTCTTCTACAGTGTCTTTGGCAACGACTTCCATCGCTTTTTCTACAACTTCTGAAGCGCTTGAACCGGTTTCTGTCAGCAACTCTGCAACCCGTTGGGCTACACGTTCTACTACAGCAGACAGATTATCTTCCGTCAAAGCAAACACGGGCTCCCAGCCCTGCAGTTCTGGGCTGTGCTGATTGATATAGAAAGCTGCCTGCCCCGGAACCAAAAACAGCGCACGCCAACTACCGCTGGCGTATCTTTGTAGTGATTGGACTGAGGCCACTTCGAATTGGCCGTTTTCTTTTTCTCTGCGCCAGTAAATTGCAGAGGGGTCTGGTGCTGGAAAAACAACACTAGGCATATTTTACTCCTTAAAACGAACGCGCACTTCTCGTATGGGTCTACGAACCCGAGCAAACTTTTTGCTTGGCCGTATTCGAGGTAACATCGCGTATCGCTTGGTTAGTGTGCGGAGCGTGTCTGCGTATCGACGCTCCGCATTTTGGGATAATTCCATGCTGCCCTGCAACTCATAGAAGTAGATTAAACATTTTTCTATGAGAGCCTGGACTGCTTCTTCATGGATTCTTGGGGCATCGGTATCGTTTAGCAGTTTCGCTGGCCGACGTAAGACTCGACATTCGATCTCGTACCGAGCATCCGGTAATGGGTTGAGGCGGACAGTTTGGTATCCGTGCGTCTCTTTTAGCCTTTCAAAATAGTCGGGTGTCGCGCCTCTGTAGGAGTCGAATAGAGAGTCTGCGCCATGGTCGGTGCCGTCTTTTAAAAGGTGAAAAGCTTTTTGTTCTTCCACGTTGTCGTTGAGAACGGTTCTAGCACCCGATGGCCCAACAGTTGTGGGCATAGTTCCGGTTCGTCGAATATATACTCGGCTCCCAATACCGCACCTACCTGTGCGAAGCGCGTCTCGTAAAATCTTACCGCCTGCGGTGAATTCTGTGTCGGGATTGGTCATTCGCAGATACCCGAAGTCTAATAGAGTGTTTGGATTGGGAATCCTGTATTCTATGTAATCTGTACTACTTAAAACTGATATGGGGGCACTAATGGGTGATGGAGCACTTTCCCAGCGGGGTTTTTCCAAGTTTGTTCCATGCGGACTGTGCACACTGTCGTCTAAGAGTCCCACAGTCCATGTATAACAAAACTCGAAAGTCCCACGGGGCATCGGGCCAAGCCAAGCGCTTGAATCGTTTGCAGTCTCGGTTGTTACTCGAACCTCTGGGGCCCGAGTTGGAGCATCAATTTGTTTGTGTGGGCCGCGAAAGAGGCTTTGAGGTCTTCCAGACTGTTGCCCACGATGGTCTACATAATCGTAACGCTCCATGTCGTATTGCGTTTCGATTTCTAATTCTGAATGTCGGTCATCCCAAATACGCGCAGAACGTAACTCTACTACGTCGGCTGAAAGGCCATACGCAGGAGTGTAAATGCGGTATGTCATGTCTGTCGCGGTTCCCTTCATTTCGGAGGTAACTGCAATATATTCTTTGATGGTAGGGGAAGCTGACACGTCTTTCCACGAACTGAGAATTTCCCTACGTTGAATTGTCCCATCAGAGAGGGTCAATTCGATCATTCGCCCGCCCAGTTGGGAGTATTCGGGTGAATCCCCGATGCTTGGCCAAGCACTAACGCCTGTGTCTGTGGTCGTATAGGTTCGAACAAGCACATAGTCTTCAGTGTGCGTGTAAGTGCTTCCATCCTTTTTTGTAACTGTTTCTGTTGCTACTGAAAGGCGATCAGCAGTGCTACTCCCAGAATCAATATCTGCTTCTGTGATGAAAACTTCTTTGTCTTCAAAAAACAAGTAAGGGGCCTCCAGCGAAAGTTGCTGGTAGGCCCTATTGATCAGACGATCAACCTTATCCTTGAACGCGGTGGACTGGTCAGGTTGCCAGTCCACCTGTTCAAGAATTCGGGTGCGGATTTCACCCTTGTTCATTTACTACGCGCCAAGGCAGTTGATGTAGCAAGTCGCCAAAGCGCCAGAAGCTGCATCTTCTGTAGAGTAGCCGATAACACACGCTTCGTGAGCGTCTGCTGCAATCGAGCCACCTTCCATTCCCCTACCTGCTACGGCAGCAGAAACCGCGACAACTTCACTAGCGTCGATGGTTTCGGTTCCGGCAAGGACTTCGCCAATACCTTTTGAGAGAACAAAACCGTAGGAACCAGCAGCAATCGTATGCTGGGCTACGCCAAGGACTCGCATCGGGTTGGTATCGACAGGGGCAATAATTGCATCTGTCGTTGAGGTAGCTGCGTCACGGGCAACAATGGTTCCCTGGACAAAAGAACTGCCATCGTCATTGAAGACGTAGATCCAGTGCTTTTCCCCAAGGTTATCTCCCGCAGCGGGTTGACGATAAACAAAACCTAGTGGCAGTTTAGCTTCAGTATCAACATCAGTGACGTTGATACCCATAGTACGAGTTGCAGACATGATATTTCTCCTATGTCTTAAAGTGCGGTTTGAGTAACAACGCCGTTAGCGTTGAGGCGATCACAGTAAAGCTGCATGGACAGGACGATTTCCCATTCCCAAGCATCTTGGCCAGGAACCTTTACAGGTCCGCGGATTGCAAAGTCACCCTTGGTTTCCATACCGGAATCTTCACCAAGCGTGTACATGTGCCAAGTATCAGTCTTGAGCATATAAGTTACACCACAAGAAGAACTATCTGCCTTCCGTGGACCCTTATCGTCAGTACCGAAAGAGGCCAATGAGGTATCAAGAGAAGGTTCTACATAGAACTCCGCTTCTTGGAACATCAGACCCTGACGTGACGCACCGCGCTTTCCGGTTTCACCCTTGAACGAAGTTGCGTAACGAACCTGCGCATCCAGATCCTCATAGTATTTGTTGAAGGTGATAATATCACACAACATCAAATCAACGGGACCGCCTTGCTTACCTTCCACTGACGCTCGCCAGTACACATCGCGCAAGTTTTCACGAAGATTGCCTGCAGAACTTATTGCGTATTGGTTGTGCCAACCTGCAACAGCGCCACTAGCAGCACCGCTTTTGGTCAAGTTGAAAACCGTATCGCCCTGATCCGCAATAGTATCATACTGAAAAACACCCGTAAGGTCTGAGCCTGCTGGGTTGTAGGTGCTGTTTCCGTTCAGGGTTACGAAACCTTGGACGTTGTTATCAGCGCCGTTACCATTCACAAATTGTGAAACAATGTGCTCATGGAATTCCATGATAGCAGCTTCGGGGTAAACCTTGAGAAGACGTGCGATTGCAGTCTCACCAGAAGCTTCCGCGAGATCCTTACCGGGAATGACGAAAGAGTAGATCATCCGAGGGCAGTAGACCTGACCACGGTTACCGACTGTACGACGAACCGAAGAGTAGACTTCAGAACCGGTTTCAATCCGAGTCACTTGACCAGGACCGTTTGTGACAACTGGGAATTCCAAGAATGGAGCACCAGTATGTGCTTTATCAATGTTTCCGTTTAGGATGATCTTATCCAAAACAGGGTGGTGCTGATAAAATTGTTCTTGCCACTGCGGAGTTAGTTTCTTTACCGCAAAATTGAGTACATCTGCGCTTGTAGGCATTGTATTTTCCTATGGAGAGGGTTTAAAGACCCTGCCCTTTTCGCCAATTAACGGCGGCACGGGCAGCGTTAAATCGAGCATCTTTCGATGTTCGAGGGAGAGTGTCTCCGACGGTACTTTCGGGATTGTTCTTGCTTTCAGCACCGGCAGTTAGTTTCGCTCCGGGACGAGGCGCTGGCCTTGCTTTCGAGGTGCCCACTTTTAGTAGAGCATGTTCAAAAGCAAGATTATGCGAAGCACCTTGTTCTCGTAGCTGAGTAGCCATTTCAGCTACCCGTTCATCGGCTCCAACAAGTTTGACCGCGATTTCTGGTTCCCACTCTTTATCAAGTAAACTTGAAAATTGGGCCCGTTTTTCGTCGTCTTCAAAGATTTCAGGGTGAGCGTTCGCAAAGTTATCTGCGTATTCTTTCGCCTGTTGTTCAATATCTTCGTCAACCATTTTCTGAAAAGCGTCATAGTCAGCCTGCAGCTTTTCAATGTTTGCTTGAAGTTCTGTGTTGGCGGTTGTCAACTCTCCGACCCGAGGGTCTTCTGAGCCCGCAAGAATTCGTTTAAGAAGATCGCGTTCTGACTCTAGTTCAGATTTTCCTTCATCCCAGGCAGATTTCTCTGTCTGCCAACGAAGGCGCTCGTCTTCAAATTGCTTACGTTCGTTTGCCAGTGTTTGAAACTTCTTCGTGTACCCGCTTTCTAGATTTTTGTGTAGATAACGGACAGGACCACGAAGATCCTCGGGCAGCAAATCGATATTACCTTCCCAAGAATCAAGATTAAACGGAGGTGGTGTAACAGTTTCGGGTTTCTCGGTGGGCGATGCCTCCACGTTTGGTGATGAAGCAGAATTCCCTTGGGCATCTGCGGTTTGGGTTTGCACCGGTTCTGGTGCGGTACTCGACTCCACAGGTACAGCCTCCGACGAACCCGCATCTGCGGTGTCAGTGGCTTCTACTTCGGGGCTGGTCGAAATCTCAGACATAATCTTCCTTTTTAGGCTTCCGCCTTTTCTTTATTTTCTTTGTCTTTGTCCAAGGCAAAACGTACAGCGGCAATACGCATGTCGCGCATTCCGCCTTCGTTGCCTGATTTGGGTTCTTGTGGACCTTCGAAGGGCATACCAGAGCCTTCCGGCTCATCATCCATTGGAGGTTCTTCTCCCATTGGAGGCTCATCCATCGGTTCGCCCATGGGGTCGTCCATTGGCTCATCCATCGGAGGCTCTTCTTCTCCGCCCATTTCGGAGTCGGTATAAACGCGCATCCCACTGCCCAAAAGTGTTGAGAGAATTTCTGTGCCTCTCTTTCCTTCGTCAATTGCCGCGTCAATAGCTTCTGCAGCTTGGGTGGCAGTTTCTCCTGCCATATAAGAGTCGTCGTCAAGTCCTGGCATTTATACCTCAGATTGTTCTGGAGAAAAGTTATTTACTTTGTTTGCTAACACATTTCGTGTTGCTTGGATTCTTTGGTTGGCAATATCGGCTGAAGTAGCTTCCTGGTCGCCTTCTGTAGCCTGTACTTGAGGCATTTGCTCAGAAGCTGTCGGAGGCACTGCCGCAGAAAGTTTGGACTCATACAAAGCCATCAAATCTTCAAAAGACATTTCATCGTATTCTGTAGCCAAATTTGCCTCAAATTTGTATTTTAGTTTTACCTGCAGAGAGGCAACCTTGTCAAGACCCCGGTTTGGCTAACCTTTCTTTGTTTGCTTTCTTAAAATGGGAAACGTCTTTGTAGCCTTTTTTCTTTGCGGCTTGGTCTGCTTTATCTCGCAGGTCATTTCGAAAAGATTTTTCTTCGGGACTACCAACTTCCATTGGACGAACATTGGGGTGCTTTTCAAACCAAGCACGCTTTTGTGCGTTGGTTTCCCATTTTTGCCCAATCTGTGAGTTGGTTTCTACGTTTGACCAAACAATGCCCAAGGTGGGGGTTGGAGCAATCTTAATCTTACAAGGTTTTCCACAGGCAGCGCATATTTTGTATTCGGAAACAGATCGGAGCACATCTTCAAGCGTGCCGCAGTCATCGCAGATTTGAGTGTAAAAAGGCATGATCAAGCTTCCATAAAATTTATTTCTTTTGGCCCAGGTGCTTTAGATTCGGGCAATTGAATTAGAGGCTGTACGGGGGCGGAGCGGGCGTCAGCCATCCCTTTCAGGGCGCTACGAATCTTTTGTTTTCGTAACTGATTATTCTGAAACTCTTGCCCAGGAGCGGGGGCTTGTGCGGTTGGGGCTGCTGCGGGCTGCTCTTGGTTTTTGTATTCGTCCCAATTTACAAGGCCCATGTCTACCGCAGGATTGTCTACTGCCATCTTATCCCCCATGCCTCGTCGACAATTCACGGTCGATAGAATCTGCGAGTTTTTGCATCGCCTCTAGTTGTGGGCCTCTGGGTTCGTCCATCATGCGGGCCATCAAACGGCGGCGACCTTCCTGTAATTCTTCAGTAGATTTTTCGGAAAGATTTGGCCCTCCCGGTTCGGGTGCAGGCGCTTCGGGTGCTACTTCTTGGATAGGCGGTGCATCACCCATAGCTGGTTCGCGCGGTGGCATACTAAATTCGTGGCTCATTGTAATTGCGCCAGGACCAGCAGCAGCCGGCCCTCGGCCGGGTTTGTAGATAGGCTCGGTTCCTTCCACAAAATCGCTATTGGCTCCGCCGCCATACAACGTTTGCGGTTTTTGGGTTGCAGGGTTCGCCAAATACTCTTCGCCCATCATTGGCGGTTGTTCTTCTGCCCAAGGTGGTCTGAGCGTTTCGCCCATTCCCATCGTAGAATTTTTGCTTTGAACATTCTGCATCGGATCGAACGATTCTGCTGGCTGTTGGCCTGCTTGATATTGCAAAGCTTCGCGGGCTGCTTGGTGTCTTGGGTGTGTCGGGTACGCCATTTTTTATCCTTGGGGAGTTGGGAAACCTGCACCACCGGCCATTCCGCCGATAGCTTCTGTTGGAATTTCGGGTACACCGGGAGGCATACCGCCTGTTGCCATCGTATCTTCGCCAGGAGCACCGGGACCGAGAGCGTCTGGATTCATGGGAGATCCAGCTTGCTGTCCGGCATGTGCCGCCTTCATCTGTTGAAGTTGCTGCTGTTGGAGTTGTTCTTCCGAAACAAGAACATCGCGGCTAATGTCCAACACCTCTAAAAGATGCGACATTAGTTTTCTTTGATCCACATTCTCAGACACCATTAGGATTTCTAAGAATTGGGAAAGTTTTTTGATTTGAGCTGCTTTAGAGTTTTCTGTGGGGCTGTAGGGTACAACCTCGTAATCAATATCTAAAGGTTCTTCTAATGACTCGCCCCTGCGTAACGCTTCGTCAGCTTCCAGAGGATCGCGAGCCATCAAGTGTTTGCGTGCAACGATTTTTGCGTTTGCATCGCCCGCCACGCGCACGGGAATCTCTTCGGCAGAAGTCAGGTATTCTTCGTAGAAACCAACAGCCGTTTTTGCCATATGCTCGATAACAGCATTGATAAGTTTGGTTCGACGGCCCAAGCGGGTTCGCATGGCAGAATCTACAAGCGCCAACTCGGTTGCTACGTCCGTAGATCCGGCTTGGCCGCGAGCATAGTCAGGAATGCCCAAGACAAATTGGATCGAACTTTCAATCCGATCCCGAATCGTGTCAAAACTAGGAGAGAGTGCAGACGTTGGCGTTTGCCCCAACATGTCTGCGAGTGGGGCCGCGTTTTTGCCTCGGAGCCTAACCACGTCTCCCGGACTGGTTGCTGTAGAAACTTGATCGACGAAATCTTCGGGATCGTCGCATAGGGCTTCATTGACGACTGTAACAGGGATTGAAGATTGTGCATGGCGTAACTCCAGGGTATCCAACTCGTTTAGACGCCGCTGTTGCCGCTCCACCAACTGAGAATCACTCATTCCGCCAATATCGGCCAAGTTTTCGTTGAAAGACAGAAGCTTGAATGGGTTTCGAACAAAAGTGTAGGGCAAATCACCTACGAACAGGGGTTCGGACTCATTTTCAAGCATGTGGTAGTACCGATCGTTTGTGAAGTCATAAACTTCGTAAACAATCACCCATTCAAAGGTTTTCCGCATATCTTCGGAAAGTTTGATGGTGGTTTCTTCTTTATCGCTCAACCATTTAGGAAAAGCACCAAAACTGGCTTTTTCAGCGATAGCGGGGTCATATTCCATTGAACCGCGCTTCTTTTGGCGGCGATTCGTGCGTCCTTGGAATTCTGCCCGAGTTAGTGTGGTCACTTCAATGGCGTACCGAATATCTTCCCAGCGGCTGACAGTCATGTCATAGAAGAAGTATCGGGGATCTATGACGAGGTAGTCTGGACTTTTTTTCGAGAAATTCCAAACACTCTTCAAGATTGAGCGACCATAAACAGAGGCCATCGTAGCCATTCGCCACAAAATCTCGTGGGCACTGGTTCGATACAGCACATCGTTAATCAGGGCTTCCCGATACTGTGCAGCCTCTACAGTTTCGTCATCCCGCTTTCTTGGAGCACAAGTAACTCTCGGAGTAGGGGGAGTGACGCTGGCAACCATCGTATCCGTGAAGGCATACAGATAGTTATTCTCAACCAAAAGCCCATCAGACTCGTCATCTGTGTATTCGCCCCAATACTCGGAGCGATACCACGCACGCCACTTATCAAAAGACTTATGCTCTTTGTTAGCCTTTTTGACGTGTGCTGCGATGATCGACTTTAAGGTTTTTGGATCGAGAGCCATTAGTCAGATTCTTCCTCTTCTTTGTCCTTTTTGTCGTTGGCTATCGCTTCTTTGGCTGCGCCTTTGAGCGTATAAATCTTACCAACAGTGACAGTAGCTTTTGGGTCCTTGGTGCCTGGGCCGATTTTAGGCTTCTTCGGTTTATCCATAGCCGAAGCTAGTTTAGATTCTGCCTCGTCGGTTTTTTTCTTGAACTCTGGGGTGGGTTCGATGTCATCTTCTTCAAACATAATTTCTCCCGGTTGGGTCAGTGTAACATTTATTACAGCCAATATTTATCGCGCTTTTTGTTTTTTTGCTTCTCTACTTCTTTGTAGTGCTTTGTGCGTTCATCATAAGTCATTGGCCTAAACTCGATTATATTGTCTTCTGGCTTCGAAGAGCGGCGAGTACGCCGGGGCGCGAGACGAGCGCCTACAATCGCCATTGTAAGAGCAGAAACCTTATCCCAGTGGTGCCTATCCCGCCTTCTGCGGGATGGTTGGCCCCGAGACAACTCAGAATTTGCACCCTCTTCGATTCTTTTGTCGTTTTTGTACGACATTAGTTGTTCGACTGTATTTTGGTCATTCAAAACCAATTCATCGAGCAAAGCATCAATCAGCCAACCAACACATTCGTCAATTGACTTTGCTGTACTGGTAAATCCAGGCTTGCGGCGCTTTTCGTAAAAAATGTTGGGATAATTCCAATCTCGAAGCAAAGAAAGAACACCCTGCCCAACACCATTAGATTCTACGACAATATTTGCCTTATTGTAGCGAAATGCAGTCTCAACAAGCTTTGTTGTGAAGGTCAAGGGGTCTGAGTGCTCGGCATAACAAGCAACTTGTGTCCATTCGCCTTCAAAACACTTCAAAACCTGAAATGAAGCGTGATCTCGGGCTGCATGGCCGCATGGATCGGCTCCGATTACATATACCGCACCCGGCTCGGGTTTTTCGTACTCTTGATAGGGGGCCTGCCAAGGGACAAGCGTTTTTTCCCGGTGTTTTTCGAGTGCATGGTCTGGAATGGCCGCATTTGACGCCATGATCCAACAAGAAACATCATCGAAGGGATAAAAGACGTTGAACAACTCTGGTTTGCGGCGCAAGTGTTGGTCAGTGTTCAACATGAAGCGGCGGAAAGCCAGGTTCTCGTATGATAAACCCTCATGCCCGTACTTGTTGAGCATGTTGATCTCTTCATTGTCGAGCGTCCAATCTTTTTCCCAGGTACGCTTATTTAGGTGCCCGTCCCAGAAAGGGAAAAACTTATATAAGTGCCGACCTTCTCCAGCTTTGGCTGTGAGACAGTGTTCGTGCCAATCTGAACGGGCTTCCCAAGGAGTACACTCAAATATAGCGAGTGCGTGGTCCCGGTTTGCAAGTGAAGGCCAAATCAGGAACATCGACCCAGAGAAGTCTGCCCAAAACGCACACTCAGACGCATGAAAAGAGTCTGGAGATTGGCCAATACCCACAGCACCTGACTCAGCAGAAAGAATACGCATCTTTCCACCCATTTCGGGCTTGAACGTCAACTGCCTACTTTCTCTGGAGTGGACAGTCTGCGAACGAATACTTTCGGGCCACTTATTATGTAGATGGTGAACACGTTTATGTAGGTATTCAGCGCGATCTGTATTATCCGCGATACAAACGTGGTCCCAGCCCTGCGAATACGCTGCTTTTGGGTAGCAACCGTACTCAACCGACAGCGACTTACCCATCTGACGGGCTGTGAGGATGGTGAGAAACTTGGTCTGCCCATAAGTAGTGCGTGGGGTATCGCTCAGATAGTCGATGATTTCCGTTTGCATCGTATCTGTGATCCGTGTCGGATCATAGCCTACAAACTGGCCCGTTTTTTGGTCATGCACTTTCCCAAATGCAGGCAAAGACTTTTTGGGATTCCGCAGGAAATCTAAAATCTGTTCTGGATTGGGGTTCGACACTACATTTCACCCACTTCTTGTACGCTTTGATCGATCATTATTTCTGCTATATCGGGCCCAAACTTCTCACGAATCCCGCCCCAGTCTTTAGCTTTTGCAAGCTGTTTAAGGGCGTGTCTGCCCGCAGCACCAAGGCCAGCGCCGATAAGCCCCCCAGCAACTTCATCCCATTTACCCTGCATTCCTGCCCCAACAGAATACATGCCTGTGCCAACTGCTTGGGGCACTGGATTCGGAACCCAGCCTAAAGCATCCCCTACATCTTGGACAGATTTTCCGTATGCCTCAATACCGGGCCCTTTTTCCCAAGGCTGGTTTCCAAAACCACCGAGAGCCATCTCTTCGAGATAGCGTTCGTGGCCGTGTTTGGTTTGCGCTTGCATAGCCCTACCAACACCCTCTAAAGAGCCATACCGCTCAACCAATTCTGCCATCTGCCGCTCATCGGCTTCGGCTAAATCTCGGACAGTTACGTCGGGATGCTCGTCTGGAAATGGTCGATAATCCATATCTGCTCCCGGCCGACGCCAAGGACTCACATATGTTTTAGAGTCTTCGGTAGGCTCAGTTTCTACTGGTTCGGCTTCTACCGTGGCAGACTCTACACCAGACTTTTCTGACTCCCGTATTGCGGCTCTGGCTGCTTCTATACGAGCCCTTTTATTTTCAGCGGCCGGATAAAGTCTGCCTTCTATTGTAGGGTCAAGCCATGGCGCAGCAGCAACAGTCGAGTCATCGGAATCAGGGATAATTTGAGTAGCAAGCTGCGCTGATGTGGGGGGCAGGTCTGGAATGGTCGCATCTGGAAGGGGTTTGTCAGGGTCATAACCACCCGGTTTCATGGCCATAGGTTCATAGCGTTTCAGCATGTGCCGACGTTTACTACTGGCTACCTGCCCTTTAACTTTTTCTGGATTAGGGTTTGCCATCTACTAGTAAGACCCTGTTTTAACTTTGTAGTGAGGATTGCCGCCGCCTTTCATGTTGCCGACTACCTTCGCCACTGTCTTAGAATCTTTTTTGTGTTTTGCGGAAGCTGCTTCTAGATTGTCTGCTACTTCATCCAAGGCTTCTTTCGAGTCTTTCTTCTTTTTCTTACCGTACTCGACTGCTTCTTTGGCAGCTTCCATGCGTTCTTTTTTCATTACTTACTCCAACTCGCCTTTATGAACAGCTTGCATGACGCCCTTACCTTCTTTCCAAACAGATTCTTCAGCCGCCGATTCCACCATATCGTCATGTAGTTGAGGAATATACCCTTGGGGGTTGTCTTCATTTGCGTAAAGTTTTTTGACCTCGGTAGCGGCTTCAAGCACTTCCTTCTGCAACTCAGGGTCGTTGAGAGTTACTTTGCCATCAGCGATAAGTTCAAACATTGTCGAAAGGTCGCTTCGCCCTACATAACCGATTGTCTTGGGAGCGATCTGATCACTAAGTTGTCTGAGCCGATTTTGCGCCCCCTTTCTGGCATCTGCCATACGTGTCAGAGTCGTGCGGTAAGTCTTTGCGGCTTCAGTTGGAGTTTCACCGCCCTCCATGCTGCGTATGATTTCAGGCTCGGCGTCGTTGATAAACTGATCCCAATTACCCATATTCTCGGGCGTCCGCACCGTAACGGGGGGCAGGTCGCCTCTGGCTTCAGCCGCTTCCATTTCCTGCATAAACGCTTCTTGGCCAACATCAAAACCAGGATTGACTCTTGGTGTTTTCTTTTTCGCCTCGTCATCAAGGGCTGCGCGGGCTGCGTCAAGTCGGGCTTCTTTGGCTTCGTTCGCGGACATATTCTACTCGTTGGTTGCGATTTTGTGTTCGACGATTTCGGTGAAGAGGTCTTCCACACCGATTTCAGGTTCAGGTAATTGTTTTTGAGGCTCTACTTCAATCACGGGCTTTTCTTCTAAACTGACGCCACTCATTTGAACCAACTGCCCGATAAAGTTGATTTCCTTTCCACCGTTGCTCATCGACTCTGTTTGAATCAATGAATAAATCAATTCAGCCCACTGCCGCATTTCTCTTGACGCGCCAACCGTCACCTCTTTTCGGAGCAACGCGCCCATCATTTCGGCACTGAAATCCTTTAAGTCATTAGAATCCCTAAGCTTTCCTGTCTGCGCCAAAGCCAGGATTGCTTCTGCAGTTACTTGATGGTCGTCGCTGGGTGCCGGAAGATCGTTGTTGGAGAACAAAAATTCTTCTGCAGTTAAATTCTTTTTCATAATGCGAGTATATCCTGTTTCGGAAATTTTAGTGGGACCAACCACTTGGGGCGTTTGTAAACGCGACTTTCCAACCACTCGATTGTTTTTCGCAATTCTTTCTGATTCCCACCTTCTTTATACACCCATTCCAATTTATCTTCTACACTTGGCCAAACAACTCCCGGTCGATATAGTGTTCTTTCTATTGGACAGCGCCTTACGCCTGTCTTAATCTGGGTCGAGATATAGGGATGAGCCCAAAAACGCTCCCAAGCGTTACGCTCTCCCCGAGTGACATTTCCCCTCCGCGCCTCCCCTTGTAAAGCCCGTTGTAGTATTTGAGCAGTAATCCTATTCGGGCAAGCCGGAACCGGATTCGAGCCCAGCGCCCAAAGCTTAAACTTTCTGCTTTTAACTAATGCAGAAAAATAGTTTTCCATCAGAGATACCCAACGTCCCTTTTTCTGCCCCAGTAGTTTTTGGATGGCTTCTACCGGCATCCCCGCTAACCACCAATGGGCAACCGCTTTCCCTTCCCCTTCAAACTTCTTAAAACCCCAGAAGCGGGAACCGACTTCCGGCGCCACCAGAATCGCGCACGCCACCTCGTATGGGCTCGGCGCCTCTTTCAGCCCAAAAGATTTGATGGAAGAAAACTCTTCCGGCCATTCTGACGGGGCCACGAACAACCGTTCATCCCACATGGCCATCCTCAACGGCGTACACCGATACACCAACGACCGAATCACCTCAATCGTGCGGTTGCCGTGAGGATTCGCAAAGCAGTGGATATTCTTCCGTTCCATATACGGGGTCCGCATATTGAAAGCCGTGACCCAATGCCAGAGCGTCGTGTCTACGCGATCCAGCACCATGCCTTTTATATTTTTATCTTTTCTGATCAAGCCCATCCAAGGGTCTGCTTTTGGTGATGACATTCTGAAAACATAACATGCAATTTTTCATAGTTGTCAGAGTGGAGTCCCAAAGAAAAAGGATGGCGGGACGCGGGAGGGGATGCCTTTTGTGTCTGGAAATCTCGGTGATGGGCTGTCCTGGGTGGGGGAGGGAGACGCTACCGGGGGAGTGATTGACCCTATCTGGAGGGGAACAACTGGCTCCCCTTGCGCGGGAGAAAAGACTGAAAGCGCAACACCCTGGTACCAAGAAAGCGCCAACAAGCGAAAAAAAAAACGCTGTACGTCAAGCCTGTGAGCAACTGAATTGCAGTTTTTTCTGGACGGTGCCTTGATACCGGGGCAGATTGTTTGGGCAGCAGGGAGAAACACAAAACATCGCAGCGACCTTGAGGGCATAATGGCTGACTTCGTGGGCAGCATCCTCCGAGCGGAAAGCAGGTCAAATAGAGCAGAATTTCCAGTCCCGTCGCGGGGCACGGTGTTCCGTTACGGGACGGGCAATTCTGCCCACAAACGCTGGACACGTCCAGCAAAGGACAGTCTGATGGCTAACATCAAACTACACAAGCAAGCTGAAACTACAACCTCAAACGCTGCAGAGAGCAGAGGCGATATTGTCGCGGCGCTCGAAGTGGAAGTCAAACAGGCGATTCAAGCCATATACGACGAACATCTCGACGCAAGCGAAGTTGTCGAAGGCAATCTCACGATTCGTGCGAAGTTCACTCCCAACAAGGAAGGGGGCGAGCACGGAAAGTGGGAACCGGAATTGGTCGAGATACTGACTCTACAGGACGGAACGGAACGCGAGTTTCGCACCCCCTACGGAGTCCGGTCTTTCTCATCCGAAGCCAAGGCAATCGCCGCCGGCTATTCACACTGGCCGCAAGTGAGGCTTCCAGAGTCTGAACGGATTCAGAAAGCTATCGCCGCGGCCACTGCGTCCTTTCTGGGCAAGGTACAGAAGGGCGTGATTGCCGCACGTCAGATGACCCGAGCATACGCCATGTGCGATGCGGAGGGAATCGACGTGAACGATGCTCTCGCAAGGATTCGTGAGTTGGACAAGGAAGTCGTTGATTCGGCTAACGAGAAAGGCTCCGATGTTCCGACCGCAGTGTCGACGGACAGTGATGACAGCGTGTTTGAGTAGCATGTCCTGGGGGCCCCCATAGTGGGGGCTCCCACAACGCCTCGCCCCATAGTGGGGCGGGGCTTCACCCAAAACAATGAGGACAATATGGTTTACAAAGCCATGAAAACGAAGGACAAATACTTCGAGCAATTGAGCCTGGGCCTATTCTGGTGCGTATACATGATGCACACAGACCGGCGCGTGGTTGCTTGGTGCTCGAATCAATTCGAAGCAGAGAACATCGCAACTCTCCTGAACGAACAGGTTGGAGTAGCCTGACTCGATGCCCTGCCCCTTTCGGGGGGCGGGGTTTCTTCGTTTGCGTTTCTGCATTTCTCTCTGCGAGATTCTTTGCAGCGGTTGTCTGCAGCGGTTGTCTGCTAGGGTCTATCATGTAGCTGGGACTTGTCCGCGCCAATACTGCAGCGGTAATCTCTCCCGAATCGCTGGATTTCTGTTTTCCTTTGCGCGTGTTATGCATTTCTAAGTTTTCCTGATTCCTGAAGAAAAGATTTCCTGCAGTAGAAAACTAAAATCCTCTACTTTTTTTGCGTGCTTTCCTTTTCTTAAAAAAAGAACTCCAGTTTCTACGTAGTCCTATGGTCAATTGCTTTTTTATAGGCTGGAATAGGGCACCGGCTGAAAAGGTAGGTTGAACCTGGCATATCGTCGGGTAACGTCAAACGCGCCGACCCCTAAATATGGGCATTCTGCGATATGGTAGGTTTAACCTGGCATATCAAGCATACCTTGAAGGATTGGTATCAACGTGTTAACATAAGGCTTGCCGTTGGAGGATTGCGTCCAACGGCGGCGCCACTTTCGGCAAAAAAAACAAACAAAAAAAAGGATAGAAAAAATGTCTAAAAACTTAATCGACCTAACGGCACTCGGATTGCAAGCGCAATTCGCAACAGCAAAAGCCCCTACTGTTTTATTGGTAGGACAAGCTGGAGTAGGAAAAAACAAAGGTTGTGTAGAACCCGTAGCAGAAGCACTTGGAAAAGCTTTAGTTACTCTGCCCGCACCAAGGTACGAAGCATCCGATTTTAATGGATACCCCGCACCAGATTTTCAAAACGGTGTAATGCGTATGCTTCCGCCGGATTGGGCAAAAACTGTTTCCGATAATGGCCCAAGTAATTTTGTTATCTTTGTGGATGAATTGGCCGATGCAGATTCTAAAACTCAAGCCGCTTGTCACGGTATGTTTCAAGACGGTTCGGTTGCTGACTTGAATCTTGAGGGCGCCGCATTTATCGCAAACATGAATCCACCAGAAATAGCTACAACTGGAGGCACAATATCGCACCCAATATCTAACCGTTCTTTGGTTATTCAATACAGCCCCGATAAAAGCTGGATTGCGCAACAAATGACAACGGGCTCTTGGGATTCTATGAAACCAAAAATGCTTCCTAATGGTTGGGAGTCTGGTATCAAAGCATCGATGATGATGGTGGGCACTTTCCTCTCCCGCTTTTCTCACCACCTTAGAATCTCCCCTGAAGACTTGATTGCCCGAGGTGAAGATATTTGGAAGCCCGCAAACACTGACCGTTCATGGGAACACTTTTGGATTCTACGTGCGGCAGCAATCGCTTCTAATCAACAGCATTTAATGTTGGATATTGCGCAAGGTACAGTCGGTGCTCCTGGTTTGGAGTTTTTGACGTGGGAAAGAGATTTAGATTTGGGTGACCCTGAAGACTTTATTCAGAATCCACACGCGCGCCCTTTGCCCGAAGAAGACGATAAGCTTTTTGCTTTGGTTAGCATGGTTGCTTCTGCGATTGCACAAAATAACACTCCTGCCCGTTGGGATAAAGGATGGGAATTCCTGCAAGTATGCAAACAGCAAAACCGTGGTGACCTTGCAATCATGGGTGTTCATGCTCTCGCAAAAAGTCGTCCAAAAGGCGCGAACATGCAAAGCCCCGCACTTATGGAATTTGCTTCCTTTGTCCGTCAAACGGGCATCTTCGGAGGTGAATGATGCTTATTTATGTGCTTAATGATGGAGAAACCTGGACAAAAACCGAACCAACAACCGTTGTAGTTTCGGCAGAAGAATTGGCACGCATCGAAGATGGAGAAAAAGTCTACGATGTTGTTCCGAATTGGGCTGATTGCCCACAGGATATTGATTGGGAAAAAATGGAAGCTGAGCATGACAAAGGAGGTGAATAATGCCATTGAAAGTACAGTTTGCAAGATTGCTTTGTGAGATTGTAGCCACTCAAGAAAACTTCGATGCTGATTCAGTTTGCGCTGGAATGGATATGGTGACTTCTGAATTGAATGAGATTTTTGAGGCTGCCCATGATGTTTGGGAAGACTTCAAAGTAAACGGGGCAGACAATGCCCAATAAAAATAACCTTTTCCCCGCTGCCTTGGAAACGGCGGCGGGTTTAGCATTCCTGGCTCTCTACTTAAACCTCTTTCTACACTTGTTTGTATAAGGACATAACAAAATGACTAAAAGAATTTTTAATACTCCATTTTCTCGCTCCGCAGTCCCTTGGGATGATTGGAAGCATCTTATCGAAACCAAATATGACTTCGAAAAAGAGATAACTATTTTCCCTGGTAAAGCTGGTCGCACCGAAGACGGTCCACTTTCGAAGGGTTTTGTTGTTTCTCGACAATTGAAGCCACGTCCAAAAGGCGTTCGCGGTTCTACTACCGGAGCATGGGAACGTAGAATGTGGGATATATTAAATTTTGATGGAAACGTTTCTGTTCGCTGCTGCAATCAATTGCATACGCTTCGTTTAGAAAAAGACTTATCGCTCACGGCTTTAGAGCATGATGATTTAGATGGTCTTAGAATGATGCAGACTTTTGGCGACGACAGTTCCCTACGTTGTTTGGAGATTGTGGATGCTTGGAATCAATTGGTGACGCCAGATTGTACAAACGTACTTCATAGTTCTTGGGAAATAAAAGAATTACGACAAAAGCTGCCCAAGATTTTAGTGGCTGTGTATGACCACTTTCGCAGCGTGTTTTCTTTCCATCAGGCGGAGCACAATCTAACGAGTAGGCGTAAACGTTATTCACACTATATTGAACCCAAGCTTCCTTCAATCCATAGTCGCATTAAACTGCGGGCCAGAAAAATCGTGCAAGACTATGCGAGCAAAGCTGAATGTTGGTACATGACCTATTCAATGGCCGATTCGAATAACCTCCGATGGTTTAAAAACGTAAAGAGTCGTGGACTGGATAAAGTTTACAGCGAATCGGCTTGGCTAGAATTTGTAAACGCAAAAGACAGGGCAGAAAAGTATGGAGCCCGCACTCCTGATATGCTGCTACCTTGGCCCGTTTTCAACGCTACAGAAAACAAGGGCGACTATATCGTAATGTCTCCAGACGTTTCTAAATTGCGGCCAGAAAATCACCGTTCGCAGTCCTGGACAGATTTGTATTTTTATACTGTAGAAAAAAGAACATGCGGCTATCTCGGAAACATTTTCGTCATTCCTGACACAGCTTTATACACCAACGGAGGTGAGTAATGGGAAAGTGGAGTGGCGAGTCAACTAAATACAAATACGACACCGACAAAATCGGTACATCAGATTCAGAGCGAGGTGGCGTTAAAACGCGCATAGCTACAGGAAAAATATGTAGATGCCTCAAATGCTATTGCTGCGAAGAATGGTTCAAATCAATCGCGAAAGCGAAAGGAGGTGAGTAATGTATAAGAAACTTCAAATACCTATTGCGCGTGCCCGAGCACTATTCGAATTCGGTTGGTACGCAGATATTGTTTCTCGTCTAACTTTTTATGAGTGCGACAAAGTATCCACGATTGCCATCGACCCTTACGGAAGGGTTTATGTAAACAAGGAATTTTGGAATAAGTCTACGCTCAAAGAAAAGGTTGGGTATATCGTCCACGAAGCGCAGCACGTTTTGCGTAGGCACCATGAACGTGCCCAAGCAATTGACGCAGACCCACAAATGGCAAACATTTGCCAGGACGCAGAAATAAATGACTGCGCAAAACTTCGAGATTTTCTACCCGATTGGGCGATTTATCCCGAACAGTTTGGTTGGCGCGCAGGAAAACCTTGGGAAGAATACTATACAAAAAACCAAGAACAAGGTTCTGCCGGTGCGCAACCTCCGCCTGGTCAGGGAAAAGTAGGTCAGGGTGATTGCGGTTCCGGTGCTTCTGGAAAAACGCAGGACTATGAATTGCCAGCACCATCGGAAGGTGGGCCCGGTATGGATGAGGTAGAAAAAGAAATCATCATTCGCAAGACTGCAGAAAAGGTTGCGGAACAAGCCGGAAAAGACCCCGGTTCCGTAGGCGGAAGTGCGCGTGTTTGGGCTCAAGAAACCTTGGCGCCACCAAAAGTACCTTGGCAAAAGAAACTTCGGGGCAGCGTCCGAAACTTCAAAAAATATCGCAAGGGTTTATCAGTCCCAACATACTCACGGGCTAACCGTAAGAATTGGAACCCGAGAAAACTACTGCGTCCTGGCTTCATCGACCCGATTCCAAATATAGCTGTTCTAGTAGATACGTCCGGCAGTATGTATCGAGACGGTCCAGCTATTTTAGCAGAAGTTCAGGGTTGCTTAAAAGCTGGCGGCGGTTCTGGCGGTACGGTTCTCGTTTGCGATGCCCGAATGCAGGGTATCAAAAAGGTTAAACGTGTTTCTCAAATGGACTTTAATGGTGGCGGCGGAACCGATATGCGTGTCGGTATCAAAGCTGCTGCTGAGTTAAAAGACCGACCAGATTATCTGGTTATCCTCACGGATGGTTATACTCCGTGGCCAGAAACAAAGCCTCCGCATATGCGAATTGTCGTTGGGCACGTTGGGAAACCTGATTGCGTTCGTTATCCAGATTGGGTGTCCGAGGTAATCCATATCCCTACAACGTAGAATAATAGTGTATCGGTTCCCGGTATTTTATCGGGAACCCTTACTCTGCGATTCTGCAGAATAAAACACTCATTAAAAAAAGGAAGAAAACAATGAGTATCAATCAAGTACAAGCACCCTCTAGCCGTGGCAATAATGTCTTTTTCAGTACAGGTTCAAAGACCAATGCAGATAAACTTAAAAACAGTTTGGCTGCGTTGGGCTTAGAACAGTACGCACCAAAACAGAATTCAAAGTTGGTTGCGACACACCAAGCATTGAAAAGTGTTTGCGGTAGAAAAGACCGTTTGATTCGCCCGTTGAAGGGTGAGCCTGGATACGCCGTTGTTCGGGAAGAAAAAGGTGAAGACGGAAAATCCCTTTCTCATACAGTAGAGTTTGACGCGCTCATGCCAGCGGATTCAGACTTTCCAGTTTTTCGTAATCCCGATGGAGAATACTTTTCTCCTGTAGAAGATGGTGCAATCACACACCGATTCCAAATTGAATGTGAACGTGTGCAAGCTTCTGCAGTTTCAAAGTCTTTGGTAAACATCATTGACTACATGCACGGAATATCCCTTCGCCCGCGTGGTGGGGTTTATTGGATTCCTCAAGGTGCGGTCGCAAAGTTCGAGAAAGTTGCAGAGTGCTTTCAGAATTCCTGCGAAGGGAATCTGAATAAAGTGTATTTCCAAACTACGGTACACGACGACAAGTTGCGTGATTCTGTAATCATGGGTCTTACAGAATCCATTGAAAACGAAACGCGTCAAATGCTGGAAGCGCTTAGTCAACCCGACGTTGGTAAGCGCGCGAAGAAAACAAAGATGGATAGATGCGGAAAACTGCTCAAGCGTATTTCTGGATACGAAAAAATGTTTCAAGTGTCTCTCCAAGAATTGCAAAAGCATGTCGCGGACGTTGAAGCCGAAGCGATGATGACAGCTTTCGGGGGTAACTAAAATGGAAGATATTTTACCTTGGGTAGATAAAACAAAAGAGGAACTTAAACAGGCGACGGACGCGCAGCGTAATGCAACTCTGGCTTTCGACCGTCTTTTGAGTGCTGTACATACAATCGACTTTTGGGCGCAAAAAAATAGTGACGCCCACAAGCTGCTCATTCGTGACATTGAAGACGATTTTCAAACAGACGAATGGCAAAGAAAACTGTACTTCAAAATTATTGACCTCATTCACGATGAATTGGGAGATTCGGTTACATAACTAACAAAGAGTTTCTACTTCTTTTGGCCCTCGTCTTCGGACGGGGGCTTTTTTTTGTCTGGAGTAAATCTCTATGATTATGGTTTTCTATCTTAGGATACTCTGTCAAATATCGGGAGAGCAATCTCAAGTCTACGCGCACAGAAAAACTTAATCAGAAAAGTGAGACGGTTTTCTGAGAACGGTTTTATGATAGTCCGTAAAGGGTTTCTATGGTCAGGTCCGAAAAGGTTGGTTTGGTATCAAGGGGTACCGAGGTTTACACGTCAATAGCCTACGGTCGAAACTGCCTTTTCAGCGTCAACCAAGATGTAAGTCAAGGGGCAGACATTAAAGACAGTAAGAGAAACTGCAACGAAAACAACACCTTACGCTACCTTGGTGTCACGGGTGCAGCTTTGTGTCGTTTTGTATTCTCTTTGGAATTGTTGAATGTATGTATATAGATAAATTAGCCAGTAGTTGACGGGGTTAGGTTTGTATTCTATGGGAGTTGGTTTTTTATTGGCGGAATGTTGGTAGCCAAAACAGTAGCAGTTATTTGCTTCGCCAGTTTGGTCCTATGTTTTCGCGGAGTTTTCCACAGCTTGTTTGTGGTGACTACTATGGTAGTTTCCGACGAGCAGTTTCTATATCCAACGAAAACGTAGGTTCTACCGTGGGGGTTACGTTCCCCAGCACGAACCCCGTCAACCCACGGCTATGCCCAGAATAATGTTATTATAGAAATAGTGTAAGTATTCGCTTGCAAGGCTAGTGGCCGTGTGATACCATAGTGGGAAGGAGTAAACTATGTCGCACCGTGACCAGATTGCCGCACTGTCCCAAGACCTCTCCCTCAAGATGGGTCTGCCCCCCAGCGAAGCTATTATTTTCGCGTTGAAGGCTGCACTAGCTTTCCCAACCCCTGACGAGTACAACCCCTCCCAGACTCCCGCCCTCATACTCACCCACGCAAAAAAGCTTTGCTCTGAGCAGGGTGGGTTCACTCTGGATGAGTTGCTGGTTTCTGCCTATGGGGAGAAGATGCTTTTAGAAGTACACTCGTTGAAGATACTTGCAGCCAAGATTCTACGTGCCGCTGGCTACCAAAGAAAACAGATAAGAAGAGGCGACCGCCGCCCCTTACTTTGGTTCAAGCCCTTTATGCTGGACGACGCTTTAGATTTATAGTTTGCTCATGTGGGCAGTCGCAACCACCCAGGCTTCGGGTTTGCAGGATTGGATATGGGAAGTATCTCGAAGCCGCTGTCCTTACCTCGCCCCTTCCCGTGCGAGTAGAAGTATTGCGACAACGGGATTTTTTTACACAAAACCTGGAGAAAAAGAAAGATGAACCTCAACCTCTCAACACTAGTCCGCGCTAAGTCTGCAGAATACTTAAACTCTGCCCGCAACGGTTTAACTGGCTGTCGCCCCGTAAAGGCTCGTTCCATCCGTCTGCCCGATGAGGTTTGGACGGAAGTACAGGATGCCGCAACCTCTTTGCGTACAGTTTTCCCTGACCGATATGTTACGGTAAACTCTACCGTGCAGTTTTTGATTTCAGAAGGTTTGCGTTCCTTGCACGCGGCCAACGATTAACCATAAACCAACACCCCCAACGTGGAAACCTAAAAACCTAGTTGGAGGTGTGGAGATAACAATGACGATGTTCCCTTGGCAGATTTCTCTGTTCCCCAAAGGCTTTTTTAGTGTAGCCCCTGTGACTACTAGTGTCAAGTCCTCGGCAAATGTACATAGCCTCTTCTCAAAACCGGCTACCCGTTCTGCAAAGTTCCCTAAACGTAACTTGCCCTGCTGGTCGCCTGCCCTGTACAAGCCTGGACAGACTCGCGCTAACAAAAACGTAGAAACTGTTACGGCCCTGGTCTATGACTTTGACCATGCTACTCAAGGCCCGTCTGCTGTTTCTGCGAAGATAAAAGCTAAGAATATCGCACACGTAGTTTACACGACTTGGAGCCACCGCCCAAGCGAGCCCCGTTTCAGGGTTATCCTTTTTATTGACCGCCCGCTCACTGCGCAGGAATACCCGCACGCATGGGCCAACGGTCTGATTGCTATGGGTTATGATGATGGGGTTGACCGTGTTGCAAAAGACTTATCTCGTCATTACGCGCTACCGGCCCAAGTTGAAGGAGAAGAATACGTGAGTGAGGTTTTCTTGGATGGTGATGTTCTAAAAGCTGAAACTCTCTCCAAGGGTTCTGAAAAAACAGAGAAGCCAAAGGGTAAGCCCCAGCAACGGGGGAAAAGTCTCGATGCCGATTTCCAAGTTTTGCTCGACTCCGGTGACCAAGTTTCTCTTGGCAGTTTGGTGGAAAAGGGTGAAGGCAAATATAAATGCACTTGCCCATTCCAAGACGACGCTTCGCCTGGAAGTGCCTTTGTGCGGGTACTGGCTGACGGGCGCGCTTTCATTCAGTGTGCAAGCGAAAGGCACACGCACGAAGGAAAACAGTGGTGGCTTGCCAAGAAAAAGAAACTAAGCAAAACCTCAAGAACCGCTGACGATCGCGCTGAATGGCTCCAAGAGGTTCCAGAACGTCTACTCAAGTATGTCGAAGACAGAATAGCTTACAATGCCCCTCAAGGAGTTTTCTATCGGCATTCTGACGGTGCTTGGCAGATTTCCTCGCCCATTAGAAAAGAGGCGCTGACTGACCACCTTATTGGATTGATGACTGGTAAGTGCGGAAAACCTCATGCGATGGCACTGATAGACCATATCCTCTCAAGACAGGTTTATGGGTTTGATTGCCAGTCCACGCGCGACCAAGTGGTAAAGCTAAACGATGTGCCAATGCTCAATCTTTATGCTTTTCCAACCCTTGAAGTTAGCGCCGGCCCTTCGCCCAGGATGAAGGAGATAATTTCTTTGTTGTGTGCTGGAGATAGGGAAGTGATGAAGTGGCTGCTACATTGGAGCGCTGCCCTAATCCAACACCCTGAACGTCGTGCGATGGTTGCCGTCCTTGTGCTCTCTCCCCAGCAGGGTATTGGAAAAAGTCTTTTCGGTAGAATCCTCGCCACGATTATCGGTGAAGGAAACTCAGCAGTTGTAAGTAACAAAGCCCTCAAAGATTCTTTCAACTCTCACTACGTTACAAAACTACTCGTCCTCGCTGATGAGGTTGCAGTAAACCGTGGTGCGGCAAACACGATGGCCGAAGTAAAGGCGGCAATCACGGATGACCGTGTTCACTGCTCTGCTCCCTATGCTGCTCGGACTACAATAATAAATAGAATGTCTTGGTGGCTGACCAGTAACAAGCCTGACCCGGTGCTCATCGAAAAGGACGACCGACGCTTCACAGTCCTCTCTCCGAATAAAGCTTCTTTTGAGTACAGGAAAATGCTGCGAGAATGTTTCGACCCGAAAACCTCAAAGTTCTCTGTTAGCTTTTACGAAGAGGTTCAGGGGTTTGCCCACTATCTACACAATATGCAAGTGGATTGGGGCCTAATCTCTCGGCCCATATTTACTGAAGCTAAGAAAGGTTTGCAGGGTATCAGTGCAGAAAGTCTGGATGCCTTTTGCCATGAGATTGCATCCAAGGGTACGTCTTCGGTTCTTACTAATTATCCACCGGGTCCGATGTACCCAAGACTTTCCGATGTTTCGGATGGTCAGGTGGTTCCCTGTGAAACACTCTATGGGACGTACCGCGAATGGTGCGAGCGTACCGGGCGTCGGGACATAAAGCCAGAAATGATGTTCCGCATGGTAGTGAAAGATTTTGCGGACACGACCATCGTGTCTGCGTACATGGGTGGACGAAAAGTAGAAGTTTATCGGGGGCTCCCTGTTGGAAAAAGAAAGCCTCAAGGGAAGGTAGTACCACTCACCTCTGACAACTAAAAAAAGGAAGAAACATGCTGATACCACTATTAAGGTGGTTGGATGACGTGCCCCCGCATATGTGGGAAGTACCAGGCGTCCGCCAGAATAAAAGAAACAATGGGTTCCGCGTACCCATGAACGCTCTGCCGCTTATGGGTATGGAAAATCCCTACCCCAACTCTGGCGCAGAAATGCTGCGTCGAGTCTTGCACCAAGAACACGTACACGATTGGGTGCGCGGTTTTCTGATGGAACACCAACAGAAGATACTTGAAAAAGCCTTACCTCGAACGGGGTTCAGTGGTTGGGCTCCCCCTGGCTCTGGAAAAACCTTAGTCGGTATCTTGTGGGCTTCTGCAGATTCGGGCGCCAAGGTGGTCATCACCAAGGCTGCTGCCCGAGGTACGTGGAAGGAAGAGATACGGAAGTACACAAGCTTTCAGCCCGTTATTCTGCAGGGTCAGGACGCTCGCCCCTTTCAGCCCAAAAAAGATTGTATTTATATTACGGGTTGGGAAACTCTCACCTACTGGAAAGACGCTCTGCTGCGCATGAAAATAAGTTCTTTGATAATGGATGAGGTTCATTGGGCAAAGAACCATAAGCGGGTGAAGGGCGTCATTCTGCCCAACGGTTCAACAAAGTGGGAAGACTTACCCAACACGGCTGCGGCTGCGTTTCGTATTGCCCAAAGTGCAAAGAGAAGGTTGGGCCTTACAGCTACACCCATTCCGAATCGTCCGCGCGATTTGTGGGCACAGTTAGATTTGGTAGAACCTTGGCAGTGGGGGAGTTTCCACGATTTTGGTGTTCGACACTGCGGCGGGTACAAAGACACTTATGGTTGGAAGTACGATGGGCTTACAAACAAAGAAGAATTGCAGACCCGGTTGAAGTGGTCAAAGCACAAGACAACCCAACAAGCATTGAACGCTGCCCTACCAGAAAAACGTAGACAGGTCGTATACTTAGATTTGGAAGAGCAGAATGCTCCGTCGAGTTTTCGGCAAGATATTCAACGTGCGGGAAAAACCCGAGACAAAGAGAACATGTTCGAAGTCATGCTCCAAGAGGCAGCTTCGCGTAAACGGAAGTATGTGATAGACCGGGTACAGACTGCAATAATGTCTAAACAAAAGGTAGTTGTTTTTACTGGGCGTAGAAAAGATTGTGAACGGCTTGGTGCTGACATTATAAAAAAGCTTCATTCTGATGTGCCCGTTTGGTGTTCTCATGGTGGTACGTCTGCCGATGCGCGGGATACCATCCGGCATGAATACATGGCCTGCGAGTACGGCGTGCTCGTTGGGACGGGTGACGCCTGGGGCGAGTCAGTAAACTTGCAGGATACGGACCTTGCCCTATTTGTGATGCTTCCGTGGACCCCCCGCTCCATCGGCCAGTGGGAAGGTAGGTTTGCCCGACTGGGGCAGAAGCGCCCTGTTTTGATTTCATATATTATTGCAGCGGGAACAGTTGATGAACATGTTGCCGAGTTGCTAATGGACAAACTTCCTGCAGTTGGTGAGGTGGCAGAGGATGAGGTGATAAGGGAGGTTGAAGGTGCCTTTTCGGGTAGCGAAGAAGACCTGCTGGACAGGGTATCTTCACTTTTTCCAACACGACCCCTTGACACCTGTTATACAGGTTGATAGAATACTTATTGACCAACCCTATCCCCATAGGGCCCCTCTCTAGTCGAGCAGGAAGGCATGTCGGCGGTCGCTATAGATGCCTCATTTAAAAAAGGAAAAAAATGTCTAACGATTGTGCAATCTGCGTACACTGTGGAGCATCCCACCATTTGACGGCGGACCACACCTGTAGCACCGGACCAATTCTATTAAATGCTGGGCCATCCGAACGTGGTTGGCATCGCATCGAAGGTGCCTCCCGTTGTCTTCGTTTATTTGCGTGGCGTGAGAGTGGAGCCCTGACTTGGAAAAGTTCAGAACCCTTAGTAAAGGGGAGCCTCCTACACATTGGATTGGCACACCTATACGCAAGACAACGTACTGAAAATTATGGCGGCGACCCTGAAGCCTACATGACAGTAGAAGATTCTGTGCGCGCGCTCTCAGGGATTGAAGCTGAAAAGGCTGGCACTGCACACGAAGCTGCACTGTGGAGAGTGAGTGTCCCAAACATTATTCTTGCTCTGCGTGCCTATGAAAACCGGTGGCGGCACTGTGACTGGAAGCCCGTGATGGTGGAGGAAGAGTTGCGGGCGCGGATACCCAAGGTTTCTGGTGATGGGACATTCTTGTTTACCCAACGCGCAGATTTAGCTGTTCAGGATGGGACAGGAAAATACTGGATTGTTGACCACAAATCTTGCTACCGCATCGAAAGCAAAACTTTGCGCCAACACATTCTTTCGGGTCAGTTTCTCGGGTATTACATTTTTGGTAAAAAGCTGTGGGGGAAAAACTTTGGTGGCCTAATCGTAAACCGAGTGAAGCTGTCCGAGCCTTTCGGCTTTGACCGGACAACGTTGGAGCCTGCCCCCGATGCTGTGAAGAGGTTTGCTAAAAACCTAGCCCTGCAAGAGCAGATGGTTGATATGTTTGAAGGTAAGCCCCCGCAGGAATGGCCCGCTGTTTATAGTGACCAGACGTGCTGGGGTAAATACGGAAAGTGTGATGCTTTCGAACTATGCCAATGGGGAAAAGAAGATGCCGTTTAAGTTTCTAAAAGACAAGAACAAGTACATGAAAAAGTACAACCAAAAGACAGTGAACCTCCGTGTGCTGCGGAACAAGGCTCGTAGAAAAAAAGAAAAAGAAGGCAAAGTGAAGAAGGGTGACGGGAAGCACGTTCACCACATCAAGCCTCTGTCTCAGGGTGGCGGCAACGGCGACGACAACACTCAAGTAGTGGATGCACAAGACAACCGAAAAAAGTACAACGAAACAGGGAAAGCATGAAAAAAGGAATCTTTGCCGTAATCTACGGCCCGTCTAAAACTGGTAAGAGTACCGCTACCGGCGCCGCTGGCTCGGCTGGCCTCTTTATTGCCCAAGGTGGTGGGTTGCTCCCACTAAAAAACTACCTGGGCATCGAGAACATTGAAGTACGCTCGGCTAAGACTCTCAAAGAAGCTGCAGTCATTATTGAGCAGAACTGTGAGAAATACCCGACCATCGTTGTCGATGACTTTTCCCTACTTGCGGAAGTCACGATTGGTGAACTAGAAAAAACCCACAGCTTTGGTGATATGTGGCGCCAGCTTAGGTCAGATGTTTTCTTTGTCCGTGACGCTGCCCGGTATGCGAATGAGAAAGGTACGCACGTTATATTTAACTGCCACTACACCCCCGCCCGAGTTTCTTCTGGTAAGTATGTACGTGGTGGGCCCAAGCTTCCAGGCCAACTGCCCGAACAGTTTTCAGCCTTTGCAGATGTAGTCGCTCAAGTTGAGTACGATGAGACTGCTGCCCCCTGGAAATATGTTCTCCGTACCGGCCCCGACAAAGAAAATATCCGTGGTGACCGGTTGAGTATTTTCCCTGACCCTGCCCCGATGAATCTTGGGGAGGCGCTCCGCGCTGCTGGGTACGAAGTCTCCCGCCCGAAGGGGATGGAGTGGATGGAGAAAACCGCAGAAAGTTTAGCCGTGAGTGTATTGGCAGAGGGCATCGAAGAGTGGAGAGAAACACTTAAAGCTGCCGCCAAGAAACTCGAAGGCAAGAAAGATACAAAGCATATCCGCTGGGTTCTGCAAGATGCGCTGCATAGGGCAGTGATTCGGAATTCCCGCGATAACCTCATCGACGAAATGTTCGTTGATTCAACCCAAGACGTATGGTGATATACAATGGAAAAACTCAATATCGAACTTGATTTTACAGGCGTTAGCGCCGCTACCGGTGGCATTGGCTACCTCAAAGCTGGGCTGCACACAGCACAGATTGTGGAGTTTAGTTACTTTGACGACTCTGGCCGTTTGTACGTGTACATGATGACTGATGGCGTTCGCCACAAGGATTCTTTCAACACGTCCTCCGCAGCTTCAATGCCTTTCGTCAAAGCGTTCCTGCTTTCCGCAGGTGTGCCCGAGTCGAAGCTTACTGGAAAGAGTAAGATTCCTTTCGAGAAGTTGGCTGGAAAGACAGTCTACTTTAACTACGTTCCGCCCGAAATGGATAGCACTGGTAAGGCCGTCATGGGCTCTTACCCGAAATACACTTTTTATGGGAAGGGCCGCTACACGCAGATGCAAGAAGTCGCCAACCTCACGCCCCAAGATGTTGAAGTGGAAACGAGTAACGGCGCCGGGAAGCCTGTCTCTCAAGCCGCTGAAACTAAGGCTGTCGAGGATTTTGACTTTCTTGCTGACTAGTTAGTAGCCTATCGGGTTGCACGCTTTCACCGTGTTTCCTGTATACCGTGCGGTTTTCTTTCTTTTACTCCGCACCACCGCTGGCAGGCCGGGACATAGTCTGCTTCTTTTTTCTTCTTTTGGGGTGCTCGGTGAATATCGAAGGCGCAAAGTGTGAACTGTGTTCACTCGGAAAACATTGGCGGACTGAGGATAAGTTTACGCCTGTGTTGGCTGAGACACATTCTAGTGACCGCATCGCCATCATAGGCGACACGCCTGGTACTCACGAAGAGTTTGAGGGTAGGCCCTTTGTCGGTCCCGCTGGCCAAGAGATTCAACTTGCACTCAACGAAGTGGGGATTGTCCGAGAAGACTGCCTCATCACCTACGCTATCTCGTGTCGGCCCCCACAAAATAGGCTCGACACATTTATGGTGAAACACTCGCGGGCAAACAAGGTTCTCAGAAAAGAGAAGAAACCGCTTTTACTTACACCGGCTGTTGCTTGTAGAGGGAGATTGCTCCGAGAAATAGAAGGTTGTAAATACATTATTTGTCTTGGTGCAGAAGCTATGCGTACCCTTCGTGGGGGTAATGCTTCCATCACCAGTATGCGCGGAGCCTGCGAAGAGTTGGATTTGCCTTGGGGGAAAGCCAGAGTTTCTTATACGCTCGACCCGTCTTTTGTTCTACGCTCTCCGAAGTGGCGACCAGTGTTTCAGCGGGACATAGGAAAAGCCCTACGCTTTTTTGAGGGAAAACTAGATTGGAAAGACCCCGAGTTGTTTTTCCCCACTACGCCCCAAGAAGTTTCTGCAGGCTTCAAACGCCTTGTAGAAATGGGCAAGCCCATAGCATACGACGTTGAGACAGACGCGAAGAATCCGCTCAACGCCCAGCTACGGTGCGTCGGTTTCGCCAATACCAGCTTCAGCATGATTGTCCCGTTTCTAAGTATAGATGGGACCACAAGATTCTTCACCGCGACTGATGAAGACATTGTTTCAGAAATGACCAGAGAGTTTTTGGGTAACCCACCCCTACCACTCTTGGGCCACAATGCAGGACAATATGACCGCCTGGTGTGTGAAAAGTTTTTCGGTGTAACACCCCGCCTGGATGCCGATACCCTTTTACTGCACTTACTTTCCGATAATGAAATGCCACACAACTTGGGTTTCGTTACCAGCTTCTATTCTGATTTTACTGAGGCATGGAAGGCAGACCATACCGCTGTCGATGCCCGTAGTGATTTAGAGTTGCACACATACTGCGCAAAAGACTGTGCTGTCACAGCCAAAGTATCCAGACCTTTGGGCAAGTGTGTCAAAGACCGTAACCAGTGGCACCTACTCCAACGCGAGCACCGGCTACAGCAGATTGGAACATCTATGCAGTCTTTGGGTATGTATGTGGACTTCAATCGGTTGCATGAACACGAAGTACAGTTTCAAGAAAAGCTGAGAGAGAACCGCAAGCTTGTAACAGACCTTGCGCCAGAAAACTTCAACCCAAACTCCACCACCCAACTACGGGCACTCATCTTCAAAGACTGGAAACTTGCCCCCGTTAAATATAATGAGAAAACAGGTGACCCGAGTACGGACGATGACACGCTCCGTAAGATGATTACCAAATACAATCTCGATGAAGAGCGTGCCGTGTTCTTGCAGGCTGTAAGAATGTGCCGCAGGTACACCAAGCTTTTGAGCACTTACATTACGCCCTTCAAAACTGACCTAGTACTTTCCGATGGGCGAGTACACCCCGCGTACAACCGCCTACCAGCAACGGGCCGGTATTCCTCGTCGGCTCCTAATGCCCAAAATATACCTGGGTTTTTACGAGACATTTTTATACCTCAACCGGGTCACGTCTTCGTTGGGGCAGATGCAGACCAACTAGAATTACGTTTTATCGCAGAAGAAGCCAAGGCCGATCGTTTGGTCAAAAGCATCAACACTGGGGCAGACCCCCACAATGAGACAATGGAGATTGTATATGGACAAGGAATATGGAGCCTTGACGGAGCGCCAAAAGAAAGACATAAAAAGGGCAAAGGCACTTTCAAGGCTACGCGAGGCGTTACCAAGAGTGTCCGATACGCATGGCAATACGCCGCCAGTGTCCCGACCATCCATGAACAAGTTATCAGCGTCGAAGACGAGGCGGGTAGTCTCATTTATGCCCACATGACTCCAAGGGACATTCGGGCCGTTGTAAATGGTTTGAATCGTGCTGACCCTGAAATACCTAAATGGTGGAATGAGATTCGGAATCGCTACAGGCGGGAGGGTTTTATTGCTGACGCCATTTGGGGTAGACGTAGAGACTTTCGGGATGAAGAAAAAATAAACGAGTTGGTCAACCACCCAATCCAGGCGGGCGGGGCATCAGTCATCCATGAGGCGATGCTGGAGTTGGTCGATGGAAACCCCGGCTGGGGTACGTCTTCTACGCTCGGAGATTCTTCTGAGATTATTAAGTTTGATTTTGAGAAAAAGACGGGTCTGGTAAACCAGTGCCATGACTCGCTCTTGTTTGAGGTGCCCGAGAGTGAGGGTGAACGTGTGGCAGAAATACTAGAAGCTGCCATGACTCGCCGCCGTCGTGTGGAACCTCTCTTAACTTACACCGCCGAAGCAGAAGTCGGCATGAACTGGTTGGAGGTATAATGCGAGTTTTTTATGCACACGGATACCACGAAACCCCTGCCGAAATCGAAGAAGCTGCTCACCAGCTTTTAGAAACCCTGCAAGCCCGTTCAGATAGAACTGTACGTGTACGCACAGGTCGCAGTGACCACGCTGCAAACTGGAAGGGAGATTGGGATGCTTGGGAGCATGGCGTAGTCCACAAAAAGAACCTGACTACGGGGAAACCTGTTTACGATGTTTTCGTTACGTCGGGAGAAAAGGTTGGAAGAGCCACAGCCCGTATTCTTAATATGGCTCTTGAAGCTGGAAAGCCCGTTTTCTGGTGGAGTGGGGAAAAGGGTACAGGCATAACAAAGGTTGCCCGTGTTGAAGAGGTGGACTCTGAGGATTGGACTTGGGGTTGGCGGGTCGTATGTACGAAGCGTCCCAAGCCAGCAGGGACACAAATACCCCTGCCTCTTACCCCAAAGTTTGAAATCCTGTATGTAGACCCGCCGTGGGACTACAAAGGCCAAAAACAACACAACGGTAAGGGGGGCAAAGAAACTGGAGGGGCAGAAAAACACTACCCCACCATGACATTAAAAGAACTAAAAAAGTTGGATATAGCTTCTTTAGCTGCCCAAGATTGTTTGTTGTTTATGTGGGTAACAAGCCCCCACTTAGACCAAGGAATAGAGTTGCTAAAAGCTTGGGGCTTTGAGTGGGCTACAGTGGGTTTCGTGTGGGATAAGCAGAAAGTAAATCCCGGTTTCTACACCATGAGCCAATGTGAACTATGTCTGATTGGCAAACGGGGTAAAATCCCAAAACCCCGAGGTGCCCGCAACGTGCGCCAATTTATATCGGCAGCACGCCAAGAGCACAGCCGAAAACCTGGGGAAGTGCGCGAACGCATTGAACAGATGTTTCCAGACCAACTGAAACTGGAGTTGTTTGCGCGAGAGCGTAGTGAAGGCTGGCATGTTTGGGGGAATGAGGTTGATAGTCCGTTGACTGTTTTGGCAACAACCGATGCCGCAGGAGTAACAGCATGAGTCACGCATTGAAACTACAGATACTACGTCTACGCGGTTGGACAGATGAACAAATCTCTGTCGCATTGGGTGAAGGCATGAACACCGCTGGGCCATCCTCTATGACTGTCTATCGTTGGCGGACAGGTAAAACTAAGCCAGCAAAAGTCTTTCAAGAGCCTCTTGAGAGTTTCTATCAAAACCAAGAAAAGGAAGAACAATGAAGAAAGTTATTAAGATTAGGAGCAACATTAAAAGCCCTAACGGTCAAGCCTGGGAGTATGAGTTGGGAGATTACAACCTACTCATCGGCCCGAACGAGAGTGGTAAGAGTGCAATCGCAGAGGCAGTACAACTTGCTCTGTCCGGCAGCGCTTATGGATTGTTTTTTAGAAACGCCCCCGTAAAAGCCGGAAATCAGCTATCAGACTTGGGGCACGT
>CEQB01001472.1_pt1 | contig 55258 bp, 68 predicted proteins | sample 530581 | NCBI WGS metagenome assembly CEQB01 (sample SAMEA2620588, study PRJEB7988) | marine metagenome | biome: marine biome (ENVO:00000447); feature: deep chlorophyll maximum layer (ENVO:xxxxxxxx); material: "saline water (ENVO:00002010), including plankton (ENVO:xxxxxxxx)" | depth 75 m
TAATTCTTTACCAGAACCTAAGTAATTAATAAGAACTGAGGGTCAGCTTTCATAAGCTTATAAAGTCAAGTAACAGGTTCATCCCTGTGAAACGCGACCCTCCCATGTGGTACATAGTAGTAGATATTAGACTGATCATCTGATATTAATTTGCTATGTTAAATGGTAAACCTGTGAAAGTGTTTTGCATAAAAGCACACAGGTATTGCATCTAAGAGATGTCTAATATTATTGTTGAATGGCAGTAATATGGTGGTAACTCACTGGATGTAAGTAGGTGTAAACGAGAACATAAAAAGAAGCCGAGAGGCAGAGATTTTATGTCGGCATTAACTTATACTATGAATCTAACTCGTATTCCCGAGATGTATAAGATATAATATTCTGTAGTAGATTTTACAATGTATTAAGTGCACGCAGCTTAATATGAGTAAAGTGATGACAGTCGCTATTATATGTGTCGTGAGGTCAAAAGCCCATAGGGAAATATCATCTTGAAGGTAATCTCAAATCCTTCACCAGCCACATACAATTAAAAGGAGAATACAATGGCAGATGTAAGTTTATTTAAGAATGGTTATGGAGTAAGTATTATATGTAGTGAATATAGCTATGGCTTAGAGTTAGCAGTATTAGAATGGGAAGGCACCTGGGATGATGAAAAGGACGCGCCCAAAGAAGTTAAAACATATAATATAACATATAATACACCTATAACTGATGATGTAGTAGGACATTTAAATGCAGATACTTTAAAAGAAACAGTAGATAAAGTAAAAGCATTGGAAGGAGAGTTATAATGGGTGTACACTTTAGAAATGTAAAAGATGTATTAGCAATATTAAGAGATGTATATACATATATAGCTATTACACAAAAAAATGATGAGCTAGGCAATAGAATAATGTCTAGAATTGAAATAATACTAAAAGATAATGATGTGGAGGCAAAATGAAAGCAACAGTAATCACATTATATTTATTGGTTAATGTAAATGACCCAACAGATATAATAATTCTCAAAGAACAAGACAATGTTAACAAAAATAAAACAGAATGCGTAGAGCCATTACCTGGTGTACCTATGATCTGTAAGGGGGTGAATTTAAATGGGATTTGATTTATCAGGGTTAAACCCTAAAATGAATGTAAAACTGGATGATACTAGTGTATATGGCATGATAGAATCTATTCAGGATTGGAAACAAAGGTGGGAAATGCAAGATCAACTTAGTAAAGAAGATAGGACTAAATACTGGGAGCAAATGGATAAATATCATGACGATAATCCTGGTATATATTTTCGTAATAATGTATGGTGGTGGCGCCCATTATGGGAATTTGTATGTGAACATTGTGATGATATATTAACAGAAAAAGAAATGACTTCTGGTTCATATAATGATGGACGCAAAATTAATGAAAAGAAATCTATTGACATAGCTGATAGATTAATGGATTTAATTGAAGATGGAACTGTTGATAGATATAGTAAAGATTATGAAAAACAAAGAGCTAAAATGGAAAAAAGCGATGATAAAGATGTGAAATTCATGGCTAGTTATCCATTTAGTAAAGATAATGTAGAAAGATTTGCATTATTCTGCAAAGAATCAGGAGGATTTACTATATGTTAAAAGTAAAAGTATGGAGATTAGATAAAACTGGTACTATGAAATCATATACTATGAAATTAAAAGATACCAGAGAAAATAATCTTAATTTAGAAAAACTGGCTGAATATGCTGAGGATTGCTACGTAGACGCAGCCGAAAAATGGAGATAGTTAACTAAAAAAAGGAGGCCTTATGGCAAACACAAGAACAATAAGATGGTTAGCGGGTGGTGGATTCGTTGACAAAGAAGTAACATCATTAACTGTGGCTCAATTAAGAGCTGAATTAGAAATCAGTTCTAATGCTGATATAGCAGTAAATGGTACTAATGTGGCGGATACACATGAGCTTACTGATGGTTCCGTAGTGGCAGCTGTACAGAATAATAAATCTGGTGGTTGTCAGTAAATAGTTCTAACAAGATACGGGGGGCGAAACTCACCTCACACTCACAGTCCCCCTATCTATTAAATAAGGAGAGATACAAATGCAAACTAATTTATTCGAATTAAATCCAAACTTAACACGTTTGATAGAGAATGTACAATTAGGTCCACAGGCAGAAGTTTTAGAACTTATAGATGAATTTAATCATAAATATATTCAAGGACCTAATCACGTAAATAGATCTTATTATTTACAAGCACCAACTAAAAACTTAGGTATTACTAAAAAGTTTTATTGGAAACCAGGTGCATATGATACTATAAAACAAATACTATGGTATCAAGGTGAAATGCATAAAAAAGCAGCTTCATTAGAAAAAGTTGTACAACGAGTGCAAGATAATGCTAATTGGAGATTAAGAGGTATTAAAAATGAATTATATAATATAGAAAATATATTAATAAACTTTAGACAACAAGGTTTAATAATGCAAGACAATACTGATGATGTAATAGAAGCTTGGAATATACTATATAATCATTTAATGGAACAGTATGAAAATTCTAATCATAAATTTACAATGGCTTTACATGAAGAATTTGATAATGATGATGAATTATGTAATTATAAACTAGATATTATATATAATTATCAAGATGTCAAACTATCATATAAGCATGTTGATAGTAATGAAGAAATAGCAGAGATAGAAATACCTGGACGTGGTTATATCTCTGTTAGATTTTCTTTAAACAAACTATTAAATAGTATTATTATGGCAAAACATGATTTAACTAAAATAAAGAATATAAGAAATAGTAGATTTTCTAGCAATGCAAGAAATAGTGCTTATACTATTGGCGGTAATTGGGATAGTTATATGGGAATAGAACATCCTTATATTTCTAGAAATCACAATAGCTATAATCATAGTAATCAACATCATTATAATTTTAAATATGTGTGTGTAGGTAATTTGGAAGATGAGTTTCAAGCATGTATACAATCACTAGATTTTATATCATTGCAATTGTTTATAGATAGAGTAATGACTCATTATGATACTAATACACAGCCTTTGAATAGAATAACTCAAACATATCATGGTATTCCAACTTGCTTAGAAAACAATGAAGAGTTCTTTAATGTTCAAGGGGCTACAAATGCAAATCGTTGCGATTATAGATCGGAATTACGTCAGCTAAGTAATGATGGAGTAAATGTAGAAGAAGATTCTTATTGTATAAAGTATTGTACAATAAAAGAAACTTGCGATACATGGAAAAGTGTAACTAAACAACTAACGCCTGAAGAGGTACAACAAAAAGCATTAGAACATGCTACATTACAAATGGTAAGGAGGAACCAATAATGAAAGTATATATAGAACAGAAGGATTGGGATAAAATAATTAACTATGCTAGATGTGCGTCAGATAAATGGGGTACAGAAATAGGTGGTATGGCAGTTACTAGACAAGATGAAGATGGTGATTGGCAAATTATTGATCCTGTAATAATGAAGCAAGAAGTATCATCAGCATTATGTGAATTAGATAAAACTGAATTAGCACAATATTATAGTAAAGCAGCTATGAAGTATAAGAAAGATAATATTCGCTTTTGTTGGTGGCATTCTCATGCTAAAATGAATGCATTTTGGAGTGGTACTGATACAAACACTATAGATGAATATGAAGATGGCGACTTGAGCTTTGCTCTAGTAGTCAACGTAAAAGAAGAATATAAGTGTAGAGTATCTGTATGGAAACCTTTTACAATGCATGAAGATGTAGAGCTTGAAATTGTAGGAGATGAAGAAGGGTATAAAATACCAAAGAAAATAGCAAAAGAAGTTGAAGCACAATGTACTCAACCTCAAAAGAGTTGGTATAATTCTGGTACTCAGTGGAAAAGTGTTACAGAAAATGGAGTTGTGAAAAACTTTACAGTTCCTAACCCAAATCAAACTAGTTTATTTAGAGGTGAAACCATGAAAAAGAATACAATTACTAATGCATGGATTCAATTAATAGAAAAAGTACAAAAAATAAACGATGGATTTGTAATGGGAGAGTATCAATATCCTAAGTACGCAAATAAAATAAAGGATTTAAATAGAAGATTAGAAAATTCAAAAATGCCATTGACTGTTAATTTAATAGCTCAATGTAATTTTGAAGAAATCTTACATTTAGAACCTAGTGATTTTATAACTTGTGAAATAGGGTATGAAGATTGTGATCCAACAGATTCTTTGTTAGATTACGAAATGTATAATCAATCATATGGAATATAAGGAGGAGACATGGAAAGAAATAGTAGATTCAGTGATATAGTTAACAATATGAACGACTATTCTTACCATATACTTGGTTGCGGAGCTATTGGAAGTTCCGCAGCCATACAATTGGCGAGAATGGGAGCAGAAAACTTTGCACTTTATGACGGTGATGTTGTAGAGCAACCAAATGTAGGTGTTAGTCAGTATAATATGACTGATGTAGGTAAAAGAAAAGTAGATTGTTTGTATCATCATATTATAAATATCACTGGAAGTAAGAAAACAGTTGATAAATATTTTGGTAATTTCCCACAACAAAATGAATATCGTCCTATGACTGAGCATAATGATATAATTATACTTGGTTTTGATAGTATGCAATCTAGATTAGATGCAGTGACACATATATCTAATAGTAGAATAAAACCATTTGCTATTATTGATGGCAGAATGGGTGCAGAACATTATCAACAATATATATTGCCTAAACCTACATTAAGGCAATACTTAACTACGTGGTATCCTGATCATGATTCTGATCCTGAGCCATGTACAATGAAAGCAACAAGTTATTGTAGTAATATGAGTGGTAGCTTTATCTGTAATGCTGTGAGAAAGTTAATAACTAATCAGCCTTATGATAAGAAATTTTCATTCAACTTTCCTACAATGATACTTGCTAAATAATTTAAAGAGATTGAATTAAGATAGAAGGCCCATGAACTTGGTAAGCAGCTATCGTTGAAAGTCTAACCGCGGTAATTCGAGTAAGTTCAATCTCTTTAATACTTGCGAAATAAATATAATATACGTATATTATAACCCCATCTAGGGATACTAAAAAACATAAATAACAGGAGGATTCATGGAAGAAATTCAAGAACCTAAGGGAACTTCTGTCCCTCAAAATAGAAGAAAAGATGAATGGATGTCACCTGAAATTGACAAATTGGCTGCAGCATTAGCAAAAGCTCAATCTGAAATAAAAGGTGCATTAGCAAGTAGTGTTAATCCATTCTTTAAATCAAATTATGCTGATTTAGATACTGTAATTAAATCATGCTTTCCACAATTAACTAAAAATGGTTTATCCGTAATACAGGGAAATGATACCTGTGATAGAGGTAGTTTTTATGTAACTACTATGTTATTACATGAATCAGGTCAATGGATTAAATCTAAGTTAAAAATGCCTATTGGTGGCAAAAAAGATGCTCAGGCTGTAGGTGCAACAATAACATATGCTAGAAGATTTTCTTTATCTGCTATGATAGGTATTGCACAAACAGATGATGATGGTAATTCAATTCAAAATAAAGGAGTAACGAATGGCTAGAACAATAACAGTAAATAAAGGCGGTGGCATGAGCTACGAGTCTGGTTGGAAAACTGCAACTATATCAAGAGCTGCATTTGGTGTATATAATGACGCTAAATATCTTGATGTGTGGTTTGAAGGCTATCCTGATAACTTTAATGCTAGAATATATGAAAAGGTTAGTAATGGTGAAGAATGGGCAGTAGGTCAAGTCTTCAGATTTGCTAATGCAGGTATTACTAGTGCATTAGAAGGTACAGATGGTAAAATGGTGATCAAAATGGATGATAACCCAGCATTATTAGCTGGTAAACAAGTTAATATATATCTATATAAAGATGGTAAATATAGTAGAATATTAAAGCAATTTGCACCAACAGTATTTGAAAATGCTGCAGAGAAGTTTACTGAAGATGATGTAACATATTGGAAGGCTAAAGCAAAGAAATTCTATAATGACTTTGTAATGCCTAAATTAAATAATACAAGTGAGGGAGACTCTAGTTTTGTATCCTCCACACCAGTTAGTCAAAATGTCGAATCAAGTTCAACAGGGACTGGAGAAGAAATACCATTTTAATTAACTGATGTAATAAGGGGTACAACAACTGGTCCTATAAGTCCTAATGGATACAGGTGGTGTTCACCGAACATAGAAATTAGGCAAAGGAATATGTGAGTACCCCTTATACTAACTAACAAGGAGGATAATATGATTAAAGAGTTTGCGTTCGGATTATCAAATAGACATCATTTTCAAGATGCAGATAATACTGAACAATGGCAGGGTATAGAGAATGATACATTTTGTTCTTTATATAATTACGATGAAGATGTAAAGAGTTATTATGCTAATAATAAATCATTATCAGGTTTTGATGGTAAAATATATATACCAGAAGAATTTATATTAGATGTAGATGGTGAGAATACATTAGACGCAAGAGATAAATTAGGTGGTTTACTTATACTCCTAAAACAACTAGATGTTCCCAGTAAAGTTTATTTTAGTGGTACTGGTTTTCATGTTGGCATACATCAAAGTACATTTAAATGGGAAGCTCATAAAGATTTACATATAACAGTAAAGAAAGAGCTAACAGAAAAAGGAATATTTAATATTGCTGACCCTTCTGTTACTGATAAAACTAGAATTATTAGAATTGTTAACACAAAGAATACTAAGTCTGGTTTATTTAAAGTACAGATAAAAGATGATTTTGTTGATAAAATGATGAATTGTGATGAAGAGGATTTTAAAAGCTTTATTGAAAACTATGCATCAGAACAAAAAGAAGTAGAACCTGTAGATCCTGTAGATAAACCTGTATTTGACGTTACTGTTAAAGAAACAATAAAACAAAAAGAAATAGTTCAAGTTGTAGGTGATACTAAACATCACACATGCATACAAAAAATGATGGAAGGTGCACCAAGAGGTAAGCGTCATATGGTTGCATTAAGATTAGCAGCATATCTAAGATGGAGATTTCCTAAGGATATTGTTTATTTAATTATGGAAAATTGGCGTCAAAAGGTAAGTGGTATGCACCCATTTAAAGAAGAAGAAATGGCTAATATTATAAAAGGTTGTTATGAAGGTCACGGTGGTGAAGGCTATACATATGGCTGGGACGACCCAATAATTAAGTTTTATTGCGATAGTACATGTAAACTACATAAAGGTAGAAAGAGTTTGCGTACTGAAACAGTAATGAATGCTTCAGCTATGGAAAAAGAACTAATTGATTTCTATGCTAGAGACCATCAGCCTATTAATATTGGTGCTTTATATGGACAAGACTTTCCTATATATCCAGGTGAAGTAGTGATAATTCAAGCTCCACCTGCTAGTATGAAAACAATGTTATTGCAAAATTGGATAGTTGCATTAAAGAAGCCAACATATTTTATAGAAATGGAAATGTCACCAAGGCAAATATGGTCGAGATTTGTTATGATAGAAAATAAATGGACTCATGAACAATTAGAACAGCATTATAGTCAATTGCAAAATGGACAAGAAGATAAGTTTGATTATCTTACTGTAGATTATTCTTCTCCATATCCTAGTGATATAGAAAATAAAATATCTATGATGGAAAACAAACCAGAACTTGTCGTTGTTGATCATATGGGCTTATTTAAAAGTAAACGTCAAGATAATAACATGAAAGTTGAAGAAGCTTCTCAAGCTCTTATGGAACTTGCAGTAAAATACAACGTAGTTGTGTTTGCTGTTAGTGAAATAAGTAAATCTGCTTTTAAAGAAGGTATGGACATATCATCATCTAGAGGTTCATTTCGTGTAGCGTATAATGCTAATAAATTACTATCATTAGCACCATACAGAAATAAAGAAACAAATCTTATAGAAATGATACATGTCAAAAGTGATAAAAACAGAGAGAAAGAATTTCTTAATGTTAGATTAAACGTAAATAATGTAAGGATAGAAAAATGAAACATAAACAAATGCTAGCTTTGATGGATTCAATCTTTGACCATGTTACAAATATGCATACTAATGGACAAAAAGAATATGCTATGGATGAAGATAACGTATTTGCTAACTTTCAAAGAATAGCTAATCAAACAAGTATAGACCAAAAAATGGTTCTTTGGATATATTTAATGAAGCATATAGATGGAATTGCTTCACATATTAAAGGACACACATCTCAAAGAGAAGATGTAAGAGGAAGATTAACTGATGCTATAGTATATTTATGTATATTATGGGGAATGATAGAATCAGGAGAGAAAAATGGCAAACATACACGCAAATGAGTTTATAGAGGAGGAGTGGTGGAGTAATTGTTGTACTGCTCCACCTTTATATGACATACATTATGATGAAGAATATGATGCTGAACCAATTGGTTTATGCATGCAATGTAGAGAAAATGCAGTATTTAATCAATTAACAGAGGAGGATAGAAAATGGCAAGAACAACATCTAAATTAGCTTATAAACAAATTAATGAAGATGGAACTGTAGTATCGCAAAGTGATTATATTAAATCATTTGTATATGCTATAGGACATCAAGATAAAGACTTTGGCATAACCCTTCGTGAATTAACTAGATATACAGGATTCGACATTAATGCCGTATCAGGTAGAGTTAATGAACTTAAAAAGAATGGAGTTGTTGAAGAATGTCAGAAGCGTAGGTGTCGGATCACAGGTCGTTTAGTTACGCCAGTGACTTACGTTACTGATTAGCTTAGAATAAAAAGAGCCTAATAAGAGAGCCAGTATCATCATATCGCAAGAGCGGTCTAGGCCAACGGTTGGTTTGGGGATGCTTTCTTATTAAAATGAAAGGGAAGATTATGAGTAAAAAAAGAAACTGGGGACAACATATACCTAAATTTTGTCCTAAAACAAAAACAGTATGGCAAAAAAACAGACTAGGTAAAATAATTATTTTGTTAGATATGCCTACATATGGATTAAAAAGAGAGGAAATGCCCAATGAGACTAACTGAGTATTTTCACTTTATAACAAGAACAGATTTACATTTAGGTAGAAATCCAGGACAACATGAATACACGCATTTCACACCTTGGAATTGTCATAAAAGAACTAGGTATTTATATCAATGTAAATTAAGAGGAAAGGAGCCAGTACAATGAGTTATATGAAACAATTCTTTGATAAAAAAGATGAATATATAGATGATTTAGAAGGATTAATAAAATATCAATATGCTTATGATATATTTATGGAGTATTTTGATAAGCTACCAGATAAAGATAAAAAGAAACTGCATAAAAGATTGGAGGGTCTTGGTCTTTAATGGGAGTAATTCAAAAATACTTAGGCAAAGAATACAAAAAGTGTAGTATGTGTAAAGAGTCAAAATTTACTGATCAGTGGCTCTGGGTTGGACATATTACTAGAGAAGAACTAACAGTTTGCACTAAATGTGCAGAAAGGGAAACAGGTAAAAAATCATGGAAAGAAAAAAGCCAACGAATAAAGAAATAGTTGCAAAAGTAGAAATGTTAAACAGAGTAAATACTACTGTGATTAATATGGTTGAAGCAATAGGTAATACACTTAAGCAATACATAGAATATAAGAAAGATACTGCTGATTTTCAAGAATATCAAAAAGAAATATTAGAAATAAGGAAAAAGATTAAAGGAGAATCAGATGGAATCAAAGTCATTGAAAAATAAAGACATATATCCTATGGACTCAGATGATGTTTGGTTTGTTTGTGATAAGTGTGGAACTCCCTATAATGATCATTTGGAAGAAATAGTGTCTCCAGAATTAATTAGAGGGACTATAGAATGGGCTAATACGCCTACAAAAGATGAAGATAGATGGGATGCATTAATAAAATTAAATATAAGGGAGGAATATGAAACCAAAAAGCGCAAAAGCGAAGGGTAGAAATTTACAGAATTTAGTAAGGGATAAACTTAGACATATCTTTGTGGATCTATGGACGAAGATTCCGAGTCTAGAGTATGATGATATTAAATCACAGACTATGGGGATGGGAGGCGAAGATATTGTGCTATCTCCTTTAGCAAAAAAGTTTATTCCTTACAGTTTTGAATGCAAGAATACTGAACGATTAAATCTTTGGAAATCATTAGAACAATGTGAAGGAAATTCTGAAGATAGAAGTCCTGTTTTAGTTATAAAGAAAAACAGGTCTAAAGTATATGCTGTAATTGAGTTTAATGAATTTATTGAATTGATAAAGGAGATACCATGTTTAGAAAAACAAGAAAAGAAGTAAATGAGTTGACTGTTTTAGCTGAATTAATAAAGAAAATGGAAGCTAAAGGAGATAATCCAGAATATTTACCTAGAAATATCGAATTAATAGGTAAAATTATAGTTATATTGCAAGATTTTAAAGACGATATGCTAGAAAGAATGGGAAAAAGTTAAAACCCACTAGGTTTGACTTTTTTCTTACGAGCTTTGGATATGTGTATGTCTAATCTATCGAGTGCATCACCGATAGCTTTAGGCAGCACACGTCCAACGTTTTCTTGCATATCTTTTGCACGTGCAGTAGGATATATTCCCATTTCATGTTGCAATGCAGTACCTATGCCTCCTCGTAACGCAATTGGTCCTGTATGATATAATATTCTTCCAGCTTGTATATTAGCTATACTCGCTAATTTAGCAATTTTCTGATCACCACTAACACCTGCCATATCGTTATATCCTATAGCAAATCTAAGCCAATCAGCATCACTTAAATCCCATAATTCAGTTAATTCAGCTAATGCTAATGCGTCTGATAAGACTGGAAATCCAATCATTCCACCAATAGCACCTCTACCATAAGTTGCTTTTTCAAATTCTTCTTCGTCTCCAGTAAAAAATGTCCACCATTGACCAATTCTTTGAGCAGTATCATGTTGAATCATTCTAAACCAATCATTCTTTGTAAAAGCACTCAGTAAAGCTGGAACCATTGCATAAGCAATACCCATTCTATAAGCTTTGCCCATTTCTCCATTCCAACCAATTTCACCAGCCATTAAGCCATGTTTTGCATTTCTTAAAATTCTAAAGTTGTATTCTGCAAACTTATGAGAATAATGTTGGAATTGAAACATAAATCTTCCTATAGGACTTCTCATGATTTTAGATTTAGATACTGTAGAGTAATCAAAGTGAAGCAAAGTTGTCATTCTTTCTGCGTAATTTCTAGATCTTTTAAATAATTCTGCATTAAATTCTGCATCAGTCATATCACGTTTTCTAGTTTTTTGAAACTTATCCATCATCATTCGTCTAAAACCACTGCTAGTATTTAATTGCATATACATTTTAGAAAAAGCAAATCTGTAAGTCATTTTTCTATTTGCATTCTCTATGTTCATCATATTTAATTTTGGAATCATAGTTGCTTTACCAGATAATCCTGCTATTTTACCAGTAAAATCAGCAAATTGTGACATTTTAGAAGGATTTTTAAATATGATTTCACCACCAGAATCAAATTTTACTCTTTCATTAAATACTCCTTTTCCTCCAGTAGTTTCTAATAATTCAGGAGTCATTTCTGTAAACCTAATACCAGATTCATCCATCGCTTTATCTACTAATCTAGACATTTCTTCATTTCTATAAAATTCTCTTGATTTACGCATATGAAATGTTCCAAACTCAACAAAGTTTAACAATCCTTGAGTAGCATTACGAGCAGCAGACCTTACATTAAAACCTAATTTAGATGTAAATTCCATATTTAGTATAGCTCTACTAGCATTTCTAAAAAAATCACTTTGTATTTCTTTAGTCCCCATTTGAGATTGGTTTAAGTCTTTAATCATTTCTACTAATTGGGCACCATACCCTTCTAAGTCTTTTCCTTTAGCAAAAGCATTTCTAGCTTCTCTTAAAGTTTTCATTGTATTCATTTGAGTGTGAGCAACATAATTAAATCTATTAATCTCGTCCATATATCTTTTCATTACAACAGGAAAATTCATAGAATACATTTTACTATCTAAATTTTTAGTTCTTTTCTTAGTTCGTGATGATACATATACATTTAAATCATTAATTGCTGCATCTATACCACCTTCTTTACCTATTGTTGTAGATTCAGATAGTTTTTGTAATCTGGGCATTAATCCATCTAAAAACAAAGAATTTAAATCATATCTAAAGTGAGGATAATAACCTGCTTTTTCATCTGGTAAAAACTTATCTAACAATTTCATTCTAACTTCTTCTAAAGCTTTAACATCTGTAACACCTTTAGCAATCATAGCTTCTTGCTGTCCTTTAATGTACGCTGTTACACCATTTACTAATGTATTGTATTGAGAATGCATTGTTTCAACATATTTTGATAAAGCATTTTGCATATTAGCAGATTTAGTAATACCAGAGTTAATGATAGCTGTTTTTATATCTTTAATATTTTTATCAGTTAAACCTTTACCAAGTCTATCTTTAATAATATCTTGAACTTCAGGTATAGATCTTAATCCTTTAGTTGGAGATTCTACTAATTCTACAAAGTCTTTAAATATTTTACCTTCTCCTTTTGCCAGAAAACGATCTAGCTTACCCATAGCTTTAGATAGCTTAACGTCTGCTCCAGGAACATTATTTTTAGAGTCTATAAGTAGTTTTTCAATATTAGATTCTAAATCTCTAGCTCTTTTAGTAGCCTTTTTAAATGTACCAGAGCCTCCAAGCATTCCTGTAATAGTTGCTTCATCCTTTAAATGACCCATAACTTTTAAAAAGTCTTGTTCTTGTATTATTTGTCTTCCTTTATATTCGTGATTAATATGTAAATAATTATCATATAACTCACCTAATAAAGGATTTCTTCTTACAACACCAGAAGTAGTATAAAGATTAGAGGCAAAACCTCCAGCAACTTTATCTTTCCTAATTTGTTTAAGCATATATTTTAATTCTTGCTTAAACTTTCTAACATCAGCTCCACTAGGCTGGAAAGCTTTCCATTCACTAGGTTTAAACCCAAATAATTGATAATACTTTTTAGTTACTAAATCACTAGGATTTGCAAATAAAGCTTTAACCTCAGGTTGATTCATAAACTTATCTCCTAAGTGATACATATCTAAATGTCTTTTTGATGGCCCACAAGGCATTAGCAATCCTCCGCTTTTTTATTAATATCTAATCTAATATCTGTTTCAAAGAATGATTCTCTCCAACTATCTTTTTTTGTATCCTTCATATCCTTTACCTGCTGTATCATTTTATTCATACTTAATTTTTCATATTTATTTAAAGATCTATAAGGGTCTAAGCTCATTCCACTGCCAGACATGTGGCTTCCACCTAATAAAACATACATAGGATTGTTTAACATATCAAAAGGTTTTATTGGTGTTACATTGCCTGTATGTATATCTACAGTACTTGGGAATACTTTTTCCATTGTAGGTCCTAATCTATTAGAAATATCAGCCATTAAAGCTAAATGTTTTTGTGGAGTTAAATATCCATTCTCCATCATTAATTGATTAGTATAAGATAAAATAGCAGTACCGCTTTCAAATGCTTCTCCGTTAATTGATCTATCTAAATTGGAAAGTGACCTAAAGAAAGCAATATTCATATCATATTTTTTGCCCATTCCAAATGGATTATAAGGGCTTATTTCTTTATCTGATTTAATATCAGTATATTTACTAAACATATTGTTCATTTTCCAAGACCATTTAGGCATTTGATAAGTAATAAGTTTAGAAGTTTCCATTGCATCTAAAGGTAAATGTTGATTTTGACCATTAAAGAATCTTCTCCATGTAAAATCTATTTCAGCTAATCCTTCTAATACACTTTTAAACATATCTCTATTATAAAAACCAGGCTGTGTTCCTAATTGCCCTGATTTGCCCTTTAAAAGGAATTTTACGGCTCTTTTATAGTTACCGCTAGGGTTTATTGCCACTGGCATAACATTCCCGTTAAATATACCTATTTTATTTTCAGTACTTGTAGCACTAGGCATAGCAAATTCCCATAAAAATGATATTCCGTGTTTTTGTACACCTCTAAGCAGCATATCTTCTGCTCTAAGTTCTATATCCTTAGTAGACATAACATCTGTTAATCTACTTTTTGTTTCTGTAGTAAATATGCTTCTATTTCCATATTCACCTGTACCCCAAAGATCTCTTTGTCCAGCATATTGAGAACCTAAGAAAGCTCTAAGTTCTTTTAAGTCTGATTTAAATCCAAAACTATTTTTATTATGAGGAAAAGCTCTGGCTAAATGCGCAAGAGTGAAAAACTGAACAGTTCCATCAATAATATTTTTATCACTTTGTATATCTACTAAACTAAATCTATCTATATCTTTTGTTTTTCTGCTTTTCCAATATGCTTTATTCAATAATGGTTTTAATTTCTCTTCCATTTGTTGAATTTTCTTATTTAATTCTTCTAGTTTTGCTTTCTTACCTTTAAAGTAACTTTTATTTAATTTTACCCATTGATATTTTAAACTATTTATAGTAGATATATCTTTGTTTATATTACCTAATAATGCTGGAATAAAGTTATTCATTTCTGCTATGTCCATAGCATCGTTATGCAATAATTGATTTGATAAATTTTCTTGTTTTATAAAAGCATCTTTAGTTAAAAACTTAGTATTAGTATGTAAGCTGTTAAGTGGATCTTGAGAGTATATTTCTCTAATAATTCTTTCAACTACTCCTCCTTGTGTTCCATTGTGCCTGTCTAACATATTTTGCTCTAATTGCTCTGGAAACGGTGATTTTGTAGCATATTGCTTTGTTTTATCATACTTAACATTGTTATTAGCATCTGTATATCTAAAAGATTTTGGACCAAAATAATCCATGTATTGATTTCCTAATAAAGAATTAACACTTCTAGTGTATTTGTTATAAGTTTGTTTGGCAATATCATCATATTCTCTAGCATTTTTCATCTTATAAAACATATTGCCTCTAAAATTCTTAGCATTTAAAAAATATCTTTGACCTCTAATTAATATATCTTCATAGTTAGCATTTTTACTGCCACCATTTTGGTATACTTTTCTTCCAGGCGATACTTCTAGTAACTTAGAATATTCATTAAATATGCCTTTTATTAAATCTATATCAAGTTCTTGCAATCTAACTTCTTTTTTAACAAGGTTTCCATTTTCATTTACATATTCATACCTTCTAAATAATCTTACTCTATGGTTAGAATATTCACTAGCAGTTGTTTTTTTACCGTTTATAAAACTTCTTAAATTTGTTGTATTGTAGCTTCCATCTGGTCTAATAAAATCTTCTTTTGCTAATGTTTTATTTAGCATAGGGTCTGGATTATATTCAGGGAATAAAAATTCATATCTCCAATCCTTAACTTTGTTGATCAGGTTTGGATCAGGTGAAGACGCATCTAGCATTATTTGACCTTCTAAAGCTTGACGCAAATGAAAATCACCGTTATTCCAATCCATTTCAACTTCCCAATAACCTACTTCTCCTTCTTTTTTATTAGGATTTCTTAATAATACTTTTCTTATACTTCCATCTTCATTTTTCTTTGAAACAGCAATATTATCAGCATGTTTTACTAAAGCTGAAGTAGCTTGAACTAAACCTCTAGCTCCTGACATAGCTCTTTGATTACCATTTAAAGTGCTCCATTCTCTTGATGCTTTTGATGGGTTTAATGAACCTAGTTCTATTTCTGGTAGTATTTCATTTGTTTTAGTTGCATCAGCAGTAGGAACAAAAACTCTGTTTTGTCTTTTTATATTGCTATACCAAGCATCACTTCCAGCCCATGTAAAGTCTACAGCATCAATATCATAATCTCCTTCAAATATATGGTAAACATCATAAGGATTGACTTCTGTTGCGTTACCAGAACCTTTTTTAAATCCTCTTAATCTTAATAATGTTAAATCATTAGGTCTTGTTCTAGGAAATCTCATTGTAGATATAGCTAAATCATAATCTTTTAAAGCACCTCTTTCAAATACATTAAATAAAGATTCTAATGGTCTTGCACTATTAGCTATATCTTTATATGAAAAAGACTTGTTAGCTCCAAATTTATTAAAAATAACTTCTGCATCAGAAATCTCATTAGTCTTTTTATTAATAACTTTAACCTTATAATTACGTGCTGCAAAATTAATATCTTCTGCTCCTAATGCTTCTGGCAACATAACCTCTCCATAACGCTCTATTTTGCCTGTTTCTGGGTTAAATAATGTCCCTTGAAGAGCAGTATCCATTGTTTGCATTAACGTTGATTTTGCACCAAATCTATATCTTTTATTATTGTGGTAATATTCAGTACTAGGAGCCATAGCTTGATCTAAAAATCTAGCTTTTAATGGATTCATCTTAGCATTAGGACCAAATACATCTATAGACGCATAAGGACTAACTTTTAGCCATTCTAATTGTAAGCTTTGAGCAGCATCATAACTATCTAACAATTCTAAATCTTCATATTTACCTGTGCTTTGTCCCTCTTTTATACGTCTCATTAATTCATATTCAACAAAAGGATTTTTTAATATTTCAGACATGTTTTTCATACCAATAGCTATATTGTCTGCAAAATAATCTGCATATAATGAACGAGCTATATCTATATCAGTATTAGTATTCATAACACTTGGAGCTAGTTTACCTGGAGTAAAATGATCAGGAATTTTTTGCACTCCTACTGCTTCTAAAGGTATATCAATAATTAATTTCTCACTTACTTTTCCTATGTTATAAAAATCTTGTTTTTCTACTTGAAGTATCTCTTTTCCTTCATATAATTTTAGTTTTTCAGCAGATGAAGCCATCAATATATCAATGCCTTTATTCTTATTGAAAAAGTTGTCTAATTTAGGGTCATAAACAAATTCTGTTTTACCATATAATAAATTACCTTTACCTTGAGAACTAATAACTGGTTTAAAAACTTTAGAACCAGGAGCTCCATAAGCTAAACCTAAAAACTCTGCCATTTCTCTTGATATAAAACTAATACTATCATGAGAAGACTCTCTAGCTCTTTCACCATAATATTTTTGCCATGAACCTTTACCATTTTCAGCTTCAAACATAGTTTTTAAATCAAAGCTATTTAAACCATCATTGTATAAAGCAACACCAAATTTATTTTTAGTTAAATACTTTTCTAATACTATGTCTTGACGACTACCATTTTCAAACATATTGGATTCTTGAAATGCTGTAATTAAATCTTTATCTATTCTTTTAAATTTCATTGTATTAAACAATTTCTGTCTACCTACAAACATTTTGTTTAACTCAGGGTCTCCAGGACCCATTTCTAAATAATCTATAAGTTTATTTTTATTTTTACCAACAAACATAGATTCTGCTATTAACATTTTAATTGCTTCTGGTACATGAAAATCATCCATAGATAACGATTGTTCTAATGCTTTTTTATAATGCTCTAATTTCTTTTTAGCTAAACTATTTTCAGGAGCATTTGCTATTTGCCTTGTATACATTTCATTAAATGCAGTTCTAACTAAATCTATATCAGCTTTACTAACAGCTAAAGACATTTTTAAACCAGGCATTTCTATAAAAGTCATACCTGATTCAAATCCTTCTATGTCTTTTTTACCATTAAGCATATCTAAAAATAATTCACGTCTCTGTTGAATCATTTGTCTGTCTGCTTTACCTATAATAGTAGAATTGTTTTGGAATATATCTAGTGGTTGATATAATAGTTTATTTGTTTCTGGATGTAATACCCAGTCATGAGAAGTACCATCAACTAAAGCATATTTTAATCCTATTTTATCTAACATTGTAAAGTAAGGAGTTCTATATGATGCTAAATCTGTATCTTTTACTTTTACTTGACCATCAGACCAATAAATAACTTTTTTAGTTACTCCTTGAACTTTATTAGAAACAATTTGCATTAAATGCTGATAAGCTTGTTGTTCTTTACCACGAGGAATATTCATTTCATTTAATATTTCATTGATAGCAGTAAAATCTCTTAAGTTATTATTTATATCATAAAGTTTATCAACAAGGTATTCACTCATTTTAGTTGGGTCTAAAGGTTTTTCAGGTAAATAAGTTTTAAAGAAATCATTTACAGTTATACCAGCTTTATGATCGCCTACTCCATATCTTTGCTCTAAATATGTTTCTAATTGTTTCTCAGCATTGGAAGTCATAGTTTCTAAAGTATCTAAATTGATACCATGTTTATCTATAAATTCTAATATCTTGCTTTGTATCTCTTTTTGGTTAAATTTTTCTTTGTTAACATAATACTCATAAGTACCTTCTAAACTTCCATCATTCTTTTTAAGCTCTAAAGTGCCATTATTTATCATTAATTTGATTAATTTAGACGTTTTTTCAGGATAAGCAGACATAAAGGTTAATGTAGCATCTCTTGCTTTACTTTTGCTTAAATCAGCTAACATAAAATCCATTAATTCTTTTCTTGCACTACCTGCAGTTTTGTGTATAGCATCATATAATATTGATTGTATTGTTAAAAAAGTATTTTCATTAGTAATTGTATATAAACTACCTTCTTTTACAAAGTTTTCTTGCTTGCCTTCTATTTTACCATTTCGAATCATAGAATCAACATATGAATTGTATTCTTTTACTATTTCTTGTATTCTTACATCACTACCTTCATATGCTATTTTATTTGCTACAATACCAACAGGCTTTCCTTTTGATATTCTATCATATTTCATTATATGGAAACTACCATCTTGAGCATTAACACCACCTAATGAATGAAATGCTTGAAACACCCCTACGTTTTCTTGAGTTAATTTAGAATCTTTAAAGTTTTGATATGTAATTCTTCTTACAACTTCAGTAGAAAAAGCTGCTAAAGAAGGACCATCTGTATTGACACCTTTATTATTTAAATAATTTCTTAATCTTTGTATTTGACCTAAGCTAATATTAACTGGGTTTTCATGTACATTATACTGCCCTTTTGCTCCTAGCACTTCTAATACAGAACTTAAAAATAATTGATGATCACTAACTAATCTGGAATCTTTTACAGTAACAAAATTATTATCAACAATATTAATTTTAGATATATCTGATATTCTTCTAGGGTCTAAGTTTAATCCATCTGCTTTTAATAACCCTGAATCTAATAAAACTTGGAACATTTCTTGATTTGTGTCTAAGTTTCTATCTAATATTCTAGAAAAGATACTAGCCTTTCTATTCATTAAACGACTTTTTAAATACGATGTTAATTGCCAAGCGTTTTCAAATTTAAATGCATTACTAGCATCAGGTTTAATTCCTAGTTCATTGTTAATGCCTATCTCTCTAGTTTTAATTAACTCTCTAATTGCTTCTATTTGAGCAAAATCTTTAATAACAAATGCTTGGTCTGTTTCTTTTTTATTAGCTCTCATTAATTCAAATGAAGTATTTGTCATAATGTTTGCTTTTTTCAATAATGCTCTTAATGCATCAGCTTGATTTTTAACACCTTTAAAAGAATCTAAATAATTATGTAAAGTACCAGCTTCAGCAGCTTTCATAATTACATCATTAACTGTAATAACTGAAGGTATTTTACCAATACTTCCTTCTCCTTTACCTCCTGTTTGAACTCCTAATATATTCATTAAATCAACAGTAGCACCTACTATTTCAGCTTCAAATCTATCTCCAGCATTATCAACTCTTTTACGCATATATGTACGCATATCAGCTTCATTATCAAATTTCTTTCTTAACATAGCTTCTATTTTTAATGCTGCTGATTCTGGTATATTATCTAAATTTCTAACATATTTATCAGTAGTAGCACCTTCTAAAAATCTATAAAATTCATGAAACAATGGTAAGGGTTCTCCAGATTGACTTACTGAACGTTTGCCATATCCTGTAGCAAATTCAATAGTTTTAAATCCAGTCCCTGGTTGAGTTTCTGTAACTATTTCTATTGGTTGGTCTATTTTATCAAAATTATTAGTAGTTAAACCTAATTCTTTAGCTGCTTGTACTATTTTATTTAACTCTATATCAGATGCAAAAGGATTCATAGAACTGCTTCTTGCAGGATCCAATGTAGGCATCTGTCTAAAAGGGTTTGTTTTTATATATTCTTTAGGCAATATATTTAAAGTATGTAAACCAGACCTTAATCTTTGAACTGTTTCTGGAAACATGTCTGTCCTTCTTGGTGTTCCACGTCTATTTAAATAAGCACCTATTAATACATTTACCATTAAATCATCTGTTCCAACAGGTTGGCCTTGATACATATCATAATACAACCTAGCATTCATAATACCTGCACCCAATACCATCTTAGGCCAGTTTTCTGCTACATTTGCCCAGTTTTCTTTCCAAGCCCATTTCATTAATTGTTTTCCATAATCATTAACTGTTTTACCTAATACTTCCCTAACTAAATCAGCTTTAGCTTCGTCACTAATTTTTCTACCAGCATCACTTAAAACTCTAACAGCTTCACTTTCTACGCTTGTTAAATCAAAAGAATATGTTTTTTCACCCACTTTTACTTGCTTAATATGTTGACCTAGTATTTTTGCATCAGCCCCTATAGCCTCAGTTTTTGCTTTTAAGGTAGCATATCCATCAGTTTTTAATATGTTTTTTCCATCCTCTAAAGCAGCTCTAACACCAGATTTAAAGTCTACTCTACTAGATGCAGATTTACCTGCAGGTTTCATCCATTTTAAAGCACCAAATGCTCCACCAATACCTAATCCCCAAACAGGTTCCATTAAATCATAATGATGGTGTATTTCATCATCAAGACCAAATCCTACATGCACACCAGCTCTAATTCCATCTAAAATACCAAATTGTAAACCTTCTTGTATAATGCTACCAACAGTATAAGCCAATCTAGAGTTCGTAGCATTAGTTGTAAAATAATCCACCATAGACGTTAAAGGTCTATCAGATAGATATTTAGTATAAACATCTCCTAATGATTCAGCAGTTTTTCTATCTAACAAACCTGATTCTACAGCATCATCAATAGTTCCTTTAATACCTGAACTTATATGTTGAGCAAAATTATCTACGTTATTTAATTTTCCAGGTCTAGCTGCTGTAATAACAGCTCTAGCAGTTGCACCATGTAAGACATTATTAAATATTGCTGCCTCTGGTGAAGCTGAAGTAAGAGGTTCTGTAGATTTCTGTATTTGTTTTAAAGTTTTTGCAAATGTTTTTTTACGAGTGGCTAATGCAGTAGTCCATGTTAATGCTTTTCCACCTATTTTAAGTATTTTTTGTGGAGCACCTGCTATAAAACCACCTACAACACCAACACCTCCACCTAATTTACCCATAAAACTTTGAGGTCCTGGTCTATAAGATTCACCTGTTGCAGGGTCGATTACTTTTCTTCCACCTTGGGTTATATCTCTAAATCCTTCTAAGCCTTCCTGCAAAGGTTTAGCACCAGTAGATCTTTCAAGCCAATCATATTCTTCAGCCATACCAAGACCACCTAAAGTATATTCATCAGCAAAACCCCAAGCCATTTCACCTATAAATTCTGCCATAGGACCTCTGTCTGCATTTACAACAGAGTTCATAATAGCATTAGAGTATACTGAATTTTTTACTGGAAGTTGATTTTCTTTGCCTTGGTCTAGTATTCTTTCTGTAGATGAATCGGCAGGTATTTGTCCTAATTGGGTTTTACGTTTCTCTTCTTGAGCTAAAAAAAGAGCTATGTCACGTTCCAAACTCATTTATATCCCCTTATTCTGCTGGCGCACCGCCAACTTGCGTCAAATTAATTAAATATTGGTCTATTGCGTCTGTTCTTTCTTCATCAGGAAGTTTGTCTAATTCTTCATTTAATTGAGTTAATGATATATTATTTAAAGCTTCATATACATCAAAATCTTTTCCTGATATAGACTTATAAGCACTTATTGATCCCTGTAAATCTTTTTTATATTGTTCTGATAACACTAAATCTTTATTTTCTGATGGCATATCTAACATTTTAGACACCCCTTTTTTACTTGGAAATTGTTTTTGATACGCTTCAAATCGGTCAACCAATTCATTAGCATGCTTTTCTATTTCCAAACCTTTGCTGTATACAAGGTCTACTGCTTCTTGTAAACTTTTTCTAATAATTACTTGCTGTTCTTCTGGATACGCAGATAATCTTTCTAACATTTCTCTGCTCATTCCAGATACATTATAAAATTTACCCATAATTGCTTTATTTTCAGTCATAAAGCCACCAGGGTCTGTAAAATAATCTCTACCCATTTTCTTTGCTTTTAAAGCAACATCTATTATTTTCATAGTATTTGACCTATAAATATCTTGCAATCCAAAAGTTTCTTTCATCCATTTCCACATATTAGATTCTCCAGTAAGATTGTAACTATCTATTAAAGAAACTAAGCCTCCTGAAACTTCCCATTTTTGTGTTTCTTCATTTAAATCTGCTCTACCTAATATCAAATCTCTAATTTCTTGGTCACTGGCAACCATTCTAGCAACAGTAGCAGACCTAAAATCATGATTTTCTGTTCTGTAATATGGGCCTTCTTCTAAATATCTATTAATATTAAATGTAAGGTCTAAATTACTTTCAAATGATGTTGGTTCTTTAAACTTTTTAGTATCTGAAGGCCACATTCTGTCTATATTATTAGGTCCGCTAAAATATTTGCCTATGGTTATTAAATCTGGTCTAGTAGATATATCTGAAGGTGGTATATCTTCCATAGTTTCTATTCCCATTCCGTAACCTGTATCAGTAGATCCACCACTATAAACTTTTTGATATGGAGAATGTATATTAATTAAATCTTCTCGTAAAGTATTATATCTACCATAGTCATCAGTAATGTTTGTTTGTGCTTCATGAACAATCATATTAGTAAGTAAATCATATATTGCATTTTCACTTTGCTCTTGATATTCTGGATTTAAATATACAGAAGACATTGGCTGATTTTCTTTAAATTGACTATCTAAATTTTCTAAATCCTTTAGTGTTTGATGTGTTTTTAAATGCTTTAAAATAGAATCTCTTCTTGCTTGTTCGAAAGCTATAGAGTCTATACGAGCCTGTTTTGTGCTATCTATTAACGATTGCTCATTCTGTTGTGCAAGCACATTTAATGATTCTACATTCTTTTTACCTAATCTTAATTTTATATCATCTGAAATACTCATTATTGCTGCCTCAATTCTTGTAAAATGTTAGCTAATGCTTCACCAGGAACAGTTTGCCCATCATTATAGCCATATAAGCTTAAAAATCTCAATACATTCTCATTATAATCTAAACTTTGAGGATTTGCATATTGAGCTTCTAAATCAATTAATTTGTCCATTAAAGTATCTTTTTGAGCACTGTTGAGTTGAGCATATTTTTCAGGGTCATATAAAACACCATAATCAAATTTACCACCTCTTAAATCATTTAATACTATATCTCTTGCCTCACCTACGATCATAGAATTGTTAACATGTTGATATTGATTTAAACCTATACCAGCTTTTCTTCTTTGAGATTCAACATCTTGTAATTGTCCAAATAAATGATAGAAATATTCCTTTAATGAAGGAATTTCTTCTAGCTGTTGTTGCAATTCTATATTAGAAGAAACATCTTGGAATACAGATTCTATAGTAAAATTAGTTTTTAACATATTGTATACTAATGGATATTTTTCCATAAATTGTTTTTGAGTTAAGCTTTCATTTCTTAACTCACCATCTCTAATATAATCTGCAGTATAGTCTCCATTATCATCTATAATTGACAATGGTTTTTCAGGATTAAGAACATCTTTCCAGCTATCCAATTGATTAAATACATTTTCATATTTTTTGTTTTTTCTTAAGGTGTTTTCAAACTCTAAGTCTCTTGCATTTTCACCTGCTATTAATGTTGATATAGAACTTTTTGTAGGCAATTCTCTAGATGAAACAAATCCTTCTCTCCAATAATTATATTTTTTAATTACATCATTTCTTTGAGTTTCATTTAACAAATAATTACCACTAGCATCAGGCATCATATTAGGTAAAAGTCCTTTATCTTTTAAATCGTGATAATCACCAGCATCTAATACATATCTACCATAATAAGGTGAATCTGAATCTGTAATGCTTTCATTTAATATTCCCATATGATTGTGTCTTTTTGCTATATCTCTACCATATCCTCCTTCTCCTAATAGCCATGCATCAAAATTTAACAAATCTTCTTGTGACACTATACCAGCAGTTTCATCTAAACTGAATCTAGTATCTCCATATGTAAACATATCTTGTTGTGCTTCTTGAGATATGACTCCATCAGTAGGAACGAATTGTCTTCCTAAAGTATTTAAATTTTCTTTTTGTATTATTTCATTTTTATAAGCCTGAAAATCTTCTTCGTTGTATACTGGATTTCCATAATCAGTTAATGGTATACCTGGGTGAAGCCTTGATAATCTACCTACCTCAACAGATCTTAATTCTCTATTAAATTTTTCTTCTTGTTCTCTTTCTTCTTCATTTTTACTCTCAATAGAATAACCTGTTGCAGCTACATTATATAACATATCTAACGCATTAGTTAAGCTATCGTTTTCCATTTTCATGTTATGTATTTTTAATACGTCTTTGTAGCTCATATAGAATATACTTTCCTTCTTGGTTTAATTAATGTAGGTTTATTTGCATATAAAGAATCATATGTCTTATTTTGTAAGGATTTTATCATTTTAGGATAAGGCATAACACTGTTAATTTTTAATATATTATTAGATTTAGGGATAACTACTCCATTTTGAAATTTACTTCTATCCTTATAAACCTTATCATCTACCATCCATTTTTCTCCATATACATAGCCTGTATGAGGCCTTCTTCTGCCTGTTTTTAAAAACATATCTTTATAATTATTAAAAGGTATTATTTCTTTATTTGTATAGCCTACATCTGCTAAAAATTGATTTTGATTTAAACTTACATCTAAAGCTCTTTTAGATATGTTTTCCATTTGTTCATAGTCTAAGTCTCCAGGAGTTTTTAACAATAAGTCTACATCCCATGTTGATTTTTTCTCAGGCCAAGAACCCCACAAATAAACATCATGGTCAGACATATCTGAGCCCATTTCATCTAAAAAATTAGTAACTCTTTCAAAAGTAGGTCTTTTCCTATATGCATTAGTCTCAAATGAACCAACTTTATAATTATGTTTTTTGCCACGCATTAACTGTAATCTCCTTCATCAATATCATCATCATCATAAACATAATCATCTTCATAATAATCATCTCCAATATCACCTTCATCTACTTCATCTTGAGGGTCATAATCACTATCATCAGTAACAGGTTCTTCTTCTTCATATGTCCATTGTTGACATAAACCATAATCGTAATAAGGACTACTTGGCGAACAAACTTCTCCAATTTCTATTCCAGCTGTATAATCACTCATTGCTTCAGAAAAATCAGATACTGTGTTATCATAACATGCCTGCATTTCTTCAACGCTAGACGCTCCAGCAATACAGTCTTGATAATTGCTTTGGTCACCATACATGTCAGCTAAATTTTCAATAGCTTCTTCTCCCCAACTTGCCTGTCCTATTAAAGCCATAAAATCTGCATCAACAGCTCCATAAGCTCCTGAAACACTTAATGGATTCATACTTCCATACCAAGCAGCAACATCTTCAAAAGATACATTAGGATCGTTTATGTCTGGTAAATTAGGATCATCTAAACCTTGAGGTCCAGTTACTGAATCCCAAGGTGAGCTTAAATCAGTCGTTATATTCTCATCACAACACATTATAGAATACCCTCCGTTTGGACAAGGGCATGTAGTAGTATTGTCACCTATTGCAAATTGATTAGGTGTAGTTTCTTCATAATAATTATCAAACATTGCATTAATTTGACTTTCATCAGTAATTAGTTCTACACCAGGAGGAGTATTAAATGCTTCCATACCTGCAAGCACTCCTAAACTTTGATATAAATCTGTTTGCCACATTTGTTGAGCAGACCTAGTTTCTTGTAAAGCATTTGCATAATTTGATTGTAATTCTAAAGATAATTTATCTCTAGCAGTAGCAGCTACATCTCCTAAATAAGAGCCTCCAAAGCCTGACATGCCTATTCCAGATTGAATATCTGATATAGTTTCCATTGATTTGTCTCTAGAATCCTTATTTACAAGATTTAATCGTTCAAGCACAGTTAAGTCAGGCTGTGTATCAAAAGGCGTTAAATAGCTACCATATTGAGCCATCCAATCATCAGGATTAAGCATAGTATTTTCTTGACTATCATACAAATAAGGCAACAATTGTTGCATTAAATCTGTACTAGTCGAATCTGGATATATATCGTTTATTGGCATTATTCACATTCTCCAGTATATGGATTCATAGTTAGTCCTTGATTTATGCATTCCCAATCATCGCCTAATCCAAAACCGCCATCATCTCCACCAGGCGTTTCTCCACCAGGCGTTGGATCTGCTTCTTCAGACGAGGTAGGCATCCATTGAGCACACATTTGATAATACTCTTGACCAATATTGTCTGGATTATTGCAATATTCATGAATACCTCCTACCCATTGAGCATATTCAGTGTTTACACTCATGTCTGGATTAAAAAAGCCAGATTCAGCTGTATCGTAACTAAGTGTATCGCCAAACCAATCAGTATTCCAACCACCATAACTAGCAGAACCTGGACCTACAAAAAATTGTCCAGAAGCACTATCTGCTGCCATGCCTTGTAAAGTGTCTAATACAGATTGCCCAAATTCTGCATGCACACCATGCTCCATTTCTCTCATATTTTCTTGTCTACCTTTAGCTGACCCTATATATTTTTTCCATATATCTTGACCTGTTTTACTTTGCATTCCACTAGAAGCAAAACCACTTTTGCCATATTTAGTTCTTAGATTAGCAGCTTCTGACATAGAGTCTCCATGCAACACTCCTACACCTGCTCTATTTAATCTTTTCCCTCTTGCAATTCTAGATTGACCTAAACCAAAGTCTTGTGGTAAATACTCTCCATACATTTGCATAAAACCTTCATACTGTCCTAATCCAAAATTAGTATTACTAATTTCAATTCCCTGCTCAGGAATAGTGCTACTACCTCCAATTAAAACTGTATCTGGATTTCCACTATTCATCCACCAGGCATCTTCTGAAGGCATTGGTAAAAATTCTTGCAATAAATCAAACCAAAACATAGATGCTCCATAAGGATTGTCTGCATTCAGATTATAATATGCCGAACCTATGCTCGCAGGATCCATAGTACTAGATATATCTCCAGTACTTGGGTCGTAATCAAAATCTAATAAGCCTTCATCCCATTCGGGCATAAACTCTCCTTTGCGTTTTAAACTTTAGGTCTTCCAAATTTGTCATAATAACCTGACAATAAATATGCTCCAAGTTCTATATCACCTCTTTTCATTGCTTCACTTGCAGTATTCATTCTCATAAGCTGTCCAATAGTAGAGCTATTAAAAGGAGAACGTGCAATAGTTGCTAAAGACCGTCCTACAGTTCCAAATGGCTGTAAAATTGCATTTTGTCTTTGCACTAAATCTAAAACGTTTCCTTTTCCTGCCATAATACTATCAGCAGATTTTTGTGTTGTAGCTTTTAATGATGAACCATCTGGTTTAAATGCAGAACCAAGTTTTTGTCCAAAAGTAGCATCTGAAGCTCTCCATGCTTTAGTAGCAGCACTACCTCCAGCACTTGCATACCCAGTAGCACCTAAAGCAATGTCTATAACAGCTCCTGTAATATCTGCATCTCTTAGTTTTTTAGCGTCTTCAAGTGATGTTTTTGCTAAATTTTTAGTTTTAGTATAATCAAATTTACCGCCTTGCCAAACATCTGAACCTAATGATTTTCTGCTTTTTTTAAAATTTTCATAACCTATAGCACCTGCTACCGTGCCTTTACCGACACCATAGCCAAGCATTGCTCCAGCAGGTCCACCTACCATAAAACCTATAACTGCGCCTAAAACAGAACCAAAAAGACCTCCTTTTTTCTTTTTCTTGGCTTGTTTTCTAAGGTCTGATAAATATTCTTCATAAGCTTTAATTTCTTTAAATTCTTCACGAGATCTATCTACAGCAAGCATTACATCTCCAGCAGATGCTCCTCTGTTGTATCTATATCTTGACATAATGCTCTCCTTTGTTTTTATAAGCGGTTTTCATCTTTATAAGATATAAAATAAATAATATATATCCAATACTTTTATCTGTTAAAATCATAATTAATACTTAGTTGATCTGATGTCTTGTTTACTATGTTTAATAAAGCACTATTATTACTAGCAGTTGCTAGGCTATAAAAATCATAATTATTATTACAATTATTAGTTATCCATTCTGTGAAATCATTTATAGACATATCATTGCTAACATTTAATTTTATTGATACATCATTAATATTTAATTCTAAATAATCATTTTCTTGCATAGAACTAAATGCACTAAAATCTAAAGTTGTAGTATCATCAGATTGAGTCATTGTTATATCAGATGCTCGCATTATGATTCATCCCAAAAAGCTTTAAATAGTGGTTTATCAGTAGTATTTACCATACCTATACCACCACTACTTGTACAAGCGTGATATGCTATAACTAATATATGATTACTTCCTGTTAATGTAACTTCAGGACTCCTACACCATATAACACTATTAGCTGCAGTTCCGCTTGTTTCTGTGTATATATATAAATTAGCATTAGTTTGAGCCATTCTGTTAGCAGAATTCCCTGCAACTGCAAGGTCGCCAAGTTCATCAAAAATATTATAACTTGGATCATTACTTATTCCACCTTGTGCTCCTGTACGACTACTACCTGTAGATGTTGCTGCGTTCCATCTATTATTACTAGTACCTGTGGCTATAGTTGTCCAAGTATATCCTGAAACAGAAGATAAAGTAGTATTTCCAGCAGTAACTAAAGAACCTCTTTCCCAACTAGCATAACCAACACCTGTAATAGGATTTGACATTGCCCAACTAACATTTGTAGATGTATCTAATGTAGAATTTAAACTAGCTCCATTGTCGTGAGGTATTTGAACTGTTCCAACACAAAAATCATTATAAAAAGTTGTAGATGCTGTAACTCCTACCGCAAGATAAACTCTTCCCTGTGAAGCTGATGAAGGCATAGGAGCTGTAACCACACTAAAAGCATCCGTATCATCTCCATTAGTTGTAGTTTCTTTTATTGTTAAAGTGTCAAAATGATAACCTATATTATCAGCAAGGCTTTTTGGTTTAAACCAATTATCTGCAGCTTTATGCTGTAGTTGTTCATCTAAAGTGTATATACCTCTTGATTGATTTACACTTTGAGTTCTATACCTTGCATCTTTACTAATAATATTTGCATTCCATTTAGCCATTATGCATCATCAAACACTTCATAAGATATAAATAAATCTAAATCACTTGCTGCTCCTGCTCCACCTTTAAGCACATCGCCTTCCATTAAATATATAGGTGTATCTAATATAACTAATGTAGAGTCAGGTGGGACTGATAATGTCTTCGCTAAATATACAGTAGCATCTGCACCTGTTGTAGTAACACCTGATGCACCAGAACCTAAACCATCTATATATAAGTTTAAATCAGCTGCATTTGTACCATCTACATTAGCACAAGTAATTCTATTAATTTTTACTAGTTTATCAGCATCAACAGTTAATAAAGTAGCAGTTAATGTTGCAGATAAATTCCAACCTGCATTACCTGCATATATTGATGTTGCGCTTACTAAATTTACATTTGCCATTTATTCTCCTTATCCAAATACCATTGCTGCTACTATTGAATTTAAACCACTTCCTCCACCACCGCCAGCTAACAGGTTAGTAGCAGTTCCACTATCATTTTTAAAATACAAAACATCACTATTAACATACAAAGTTCCATATCCACTTGCAGGTGTACTAACATCTCCATTATCTTGTATTACTAATCCATCTGTATTAAATATTGTATCTCCATCAGGGTTTATTGTTAAATGAGCTGTTGCACCACCATCATCATTTGTTGAGATAGTTGTAGCTCCTGCAACGTCAACTTCTATTTTAAATACATCATCTGCATCATTATATGCTTCCATTATAAAAGTATTTTTATCATTAACATCATTTGCATTTGAAGGCTCTAAAAGTATTCTTCCAGAACTAAAAGCAGAAGCTCCTGCAAAAATATTATTATAAGAATTATGTCTTACAGTGCCATAACTTGTTCCTATGGTAACATTAACTTGACCATAATTACTTGTAGTTCCTTCTAATGTTAATCCTACGCTAGCTTGATTATTTTCACTAAAATCATCAGTAGGCAATACACTTAAAGTTAATTTACCAGTTTCATTGTTATCTGTTACATCTGAAATTTTTGCTTCTATTTTTGCAACTTGTACTAAAGCTGGAGTTCCTCCATCATTATATGCTTTAAATTCTACAGCACCTACTACATCATCATCTTGAGCACTAACAGATGTAGCTCTATTTTTTTCAAATATTAAACTTCTTGCTGTAGCATCATCAGATATTTTCTTTAAATTTAAACTACCAAGCATTATATCATCAGCATCATCAGTTATATAGTTAGCAGGTATAGTAGGTGTGCCAGATAAATTAGAGTATGCTACTTGACCAAAAGTTCCATCATGTTTTAAAAAATGTCCAGATGTACCAGCTGATGGTACTAATGCACTATTACCTGTACCTATATCAGATTTTATTTGAGTAAGTGTTCTGCCTTCTAATCCATTAGCTGTAAACCTAGCATAATCATCATCTGCAACATCTGCTGCATCTATTTTAACTGCGTTAGTATTAGCAATACCAAATGTTAAAGCAGGTTGTGCTCCTGAATATGTAAGCAAATTTGTACCTGTAACATATTTAACAGTTCCATTATCAGACATTAAAAATTTGTCTGTATCACTTCCTATTTCTTGTAAACTAGTTATAGATAGTTCATTTAAAGACATTTTATTAAGTTTTCTATCTATATCTTTAAAAACCCCTAATTCTTTCCATTTACCATCTATTTTATAGCATAAAGCCACACCTTTACTTAGTAAACATAATACAGAATCTCCATTATTTCCTTCAAGATTAGATGGTTGTCCTTTTCTTAAATAAGACTTTCTATTTAAAACATTATTATATCTTGGATTGTATTTCATTATCTTGGTGGTTTATCTCTATAAATAATACTCATATCATCTATTTCAATATAGCCAGAACCTTCTATCTTATATTGTATTGAATAAATACTATTTGTTCTATTTGTATCGTTATCTTCTATGGAAAATCTACTCCATTCTGCTGAAGCGGGAACTTCAGATACTATTTGATTACTAGAATTTTTTAATACAGCAGTATGCCAAGTTCCATCTCCATTAATCATATATTGAGCAGTAATAGTATTGCCTGTTCCAGTTTTATAACTAACATATGCTTTATATACTTTTTTTCTTACTCCAGGCATTTTAAAATCTATATTTTTAGTAATTAACATATTACCAGTAGAATGCTCTGCAGTTGGATTAAATCTATGTAAATTGCCGCCTAAATGAGAGCTACTACCCCATGATATGTTAAAAGTTGAATCAGGATATGTGCTTGCTTTGCTTGTAATTGTAAAATATTCATAATGAACAAGACCAGTTCCATCGTTATCTCCTGGTAAGCCTGTAACTGCTGTTTGGTCTCCTGTGGCTAAAGAACCAATATCAAAGTATAGTAAAAAATCAGAATCAGCAAGCAATGCATCTCTAAGCGCTGCTGTTGCTTTTTTACTATTGTAAGCATTAGTATATGTAGCCCCACCACCTGCGGAAGCTCCTATTACATTGCAATCATCATTTGCAGGATCTGTAGTATAACTTACTATATTATTATTTACTGCTCCTCCATTAATTTGATATATTATATTAAAAGACTCACCAGCATCATAATCATTATTTCGATTAATAAAAACATTCCAAACATCAGCTACTGGAGTTACTCCAGGATTATGAAATATTTGATTAAATAATGTTAAAGAATTAGGAGTATTTCTAATTCCATTAGCACCAGTTCCATCTGTAAACCCTACGCAAGTAGTACCATATACAGATAATGATTCTTGAGCTCCAGGTAATTTTACGCCAGAATCTGCGTCTACTAAATTATTAGTAGATGTATATTCGTTAGCTTCCATAGATAAATAATAAGTTACATAATATATACCAGCACTTATTTCTAACTCTCTTTCCAAACTCCAATTAAATATATCTGCATATTCAGAGCCTGAAGTAGGATGAGTTTCTGTTTCGGTTGCATCATTTACCATTTCATTAAAATGAATAATTTGCGCTTCAGTAGCAGCTAAAACTTCTGCTTCATTAGTGGTATCTACTGCAGCAATTCTTGGAACTGTCAAATTATTAGTATTTACTTCATCCCAATTATCATATTCGTTTGCCTCACCACCTCTATATCTTACAGATAATTTTTTTATACTATTATCAGGAAATTGATAATCATATGATCCGTCTTGAACAACTCTAAATTCCCACATTCCTGATTGCTTTTCACCTACAACGCCTGTTGTAACATGATTAAGATGTAAATATCCTAAATCTGATGTAGTAGTATCTGATATAGAAGTATATAAAAAATTATCTGCTACTGCTGCACCTATAGGTATTTGATTTAAATGATTTTTTGCTAATTCTGTTTTAAAAAATACTGAACCTGTTATAGTACTTATATATAATACATTTGTTGGGTCATCTGTTGTTGTTATGTGATCTCCTTTAAACTGTGTAAATAATAATAGCATTTTACTTTTAGGCTCGTAAGTAAGATAGCATTCATCATTATATACTTGACTATGCCATTTTTCAGCATCAAATTTTTCTTCTATAATATTTAATATTGGATTTTCTATGTCATAACCCCAAACGCCACTACTGTTTACCCAGTAAACTGCTTCAGGCGTTTTTGTAACTTTTGTAGAATTAGTAACTCCTGCATTAATATTTGTAGCTTCAAGTATTTCAAATTCTCCAGAGCAATCTATCAAAAACATATCATCATTTTTATAAACTAATAATTTATTATTTAAAGATTCTATATGAGTTATGTCTTGACCATCTCCTTGCATTACGTCTAAATAATTAGTAGATGGTAATACATCAAATTTATTAGGAGGAGATACTAAAATTCTATCTGGTTTATGAATAGGTTTGTGAGTTTCCCAATTTGGTTGATTTTTATCAAAATAATGAACATTTCCAGCATATAATTTTCTATTAACAATAGCAGAACTTTTATACCATACGTGAATATTTTCATTATGATTATAAGTATTTATTAAAGGGTAAGTTAAAACAGGAACGCCTGGAATAACTATTTTTTGACCATATACTCCATCTGCTGATGATGATGAATTAGCCCAACTAGTAGAAACAAAATTATCATGTGATTTACCAGTTTTATTTGCACTAAAATCAATTTTAGCTAAGTATAACGGTTCTTCATATTCATTATAACCTTCTCCATCATAATTGGCATAATCTCCAAGCAAATATATTCTTGCACCAACAATTCTAGGGTTTAAACATTTATCATTAGAAAAGCCATTATTCATACCAGAGCCTCTAAATTCAGCAACTGCTTTTGCTTCAGGTACATCTCCTTCAAAACTATTAAACATTAAACTTTGATTTTCGGTGTAACTGTTTTCTCCAACATAAAAAAACCAAGACATAATTAATGCTTTGTCTGCTGATGGGCTTCCTTGCGTCATATTCACCCATCCTTCAGTGCCATCTGGCATAGTAAGAGGAGAAATATTTGATTCAACCGCAAACTCATCTTCTATATTATCATAAAGGTACGACATTCCAAACTTTAAATAAGAATGAGTGTCTCCACTTTGAAATTGCCAATCACCTAAAGCATCTCCAGAAGTTCCTTGTCCATGAGAAACTGACATAGAAACTTGAAAAGGTGTAGTTGGTCCTGAATTTGGATAATTAGATGGTCCAGTAGGATTTCCTGCATTTGCTGCTAAATCATCAAATGTATATTTAGGAGTAGCATTAATGTTAACTGTTCCAGCACCTTGGTAATATTCTAAATTATAGTTTATATCATTGCCATAATTTGTAATATCAGCTGTATCTTCTTCTTGGGTTCTATGATATTCTGATGGAGATAATATATGAGATCTTAAAGCGTACCATCCTGGATATATAACATAAGCATTTTCAGCAAATCTATGCTGTTCTCTTTCTATAGCGTATAAACCAAAAGGTCTAACACATCTTCCATTATAATATTCTAAAGGAGCTTCTGGCAATAATCTAAAAGCACTAGTTTCATAATAAGCGTTATTAATTTTTGTATTTACTATATATTGATATGTAGAATCATATCTAGAATGCTGTTGCGTGTCCCATAAATATCTAGAATCTAAAAACCAGCAATTATTTCCAAATACATTAGTATTAGTTCCATTTACTTTTCCAAACCAACTTTTATTTTGACCTATATTATAAAATCCAAATTTTCTATCTTGAGATGTAAGTAAATATTTATTTTCATAATAAGAACTAGATGGATCACTTTTTAATACTTCTTTAACATTATAATCAGCATTAATAGCATAAAATATTTCATTTCCATTTGCCATTCCAGTTACATCTATTTTAAAACTATTAAAATCTACAACTTCAGTAACAATGCCTTTTTTTGCTATTAAAGACTCATTTCTTCCTCCACTAGAAACTACATTATCTCCAGAATCTATAATTAATACTGATATACCTACTTCTAATCCGTGATGAACTGTACCTGTACTACTATTAGAATCTAATTCTTTCCAAGACGCAGAACTAGAATCATATTGCGCTTTCCCAAATTTTCTGAAACCTATCTCAGGGAACACTTTATATAAATTAGGTGTCCCCTGAAAAGATAAGTTTTCTTGAAAACCTCCTTCTTTTAAATTAAACCCTTCAATAGTATCAAATAATCCTTTAGAAGCAATACTTCCGTCTGTAAAAGATATATAATTATTAGAAAATTCAAACCCCTTAGGGTCTATATCCTTTTCAGTTTTTTTAGCATTCATTCCATCGGAAAATGATAATATGTTCCAGGTTTTTTTTGGCATTATTTTGTTTTCAATTTATCAAATATAGGTTTTAACACCATATCAAAGATTACGTCATCCTTTTTAGAAGGACTTAGTTTGACAATCTTTTCAATAACGTAAATACTTAAAAGAACGTATTCCCAGTTACTACTTATAAATGACATCATTATCTTCTCCTTTTTTTATTTTTTTTTCGTTTAGCTTCACACCCGCATGAAGTACATACAAATTCTGCTGGTGCATGAGCTAATTTTTCTAATTTAGTAATGCGTTTGTGAAGACTTTTAGCAATTCTTTTATCGTCTGCTTTTTCAATAGCCTCCATAACTTTACCTATAATTGTTTTTATAAGAATAGCCTGTAACATTAATACCCCAGGTTTCTTGTTATATTATAGCTTTTGTTTTTTTTCATTGCTTTCTTTTTTTTCATTGCTTTCTTTTTTTTAGGAGGTCTTCCGACCTTACTTCCATATGTACCTTTACCGTATGGCATAATTATTTCTCCTTCATTTGTTTTAATTGATCTTCTAATCTTTTTGCTGGATAAGACTTTCTCCATTTGTTTAAATTTTTTATTGTATCTTTCATTCCTTTTTCATTGACTTTTAAATAATTATCAACATTAACTTTTGCTATTCTATATCTATCATCATCAGTTGTAATTCTTTCATTGTATTGCACTAATGTAGAATCTTTAGAATCAGCTTTATATTTAGTTTTATTAATACCTGACCTAGAACCATATACTACATCTTCTTGTCCTACTCCATATTGGTATACTAAATTTTCTAATGTTTTTTTACCTAACGACGTTTTGTTTAAAGTGGCTATGTCAGAGGGTGATAAAGAGCCGTCTCCAAGACCACCACTTGTTTTTAAATCAGCAAATGTTAAACTTAAAGCAGGGGCAAATAATTGATGCGCTTGTGCTTCTCCTGTTAACCATTGGCCACTTGCTTCAGATGCTAACGCATATCTAAGCATAAATCTTCCTTGCTCATCATAATTATTAGGATTATCAAACATATTAATTGCACCTTTATCTAAAAATGGTTGACCTTTTAATTGTTGAGCATGAATAAATAAAGTAGAATCTGTTAAATCTTTATCAAAACCTAATCGCTTCCCATACCCTTTTGAACTTACTAAGAACTCATCACCATTATCATCTTGCGCAATAGTTTTGCCTTTTAATAGTTTATTAAATTCATTAGATGCTACAAAAGTTGCTAAATCATCTTTACCTGAAATATTTTTACCTTTTATTCCTGCAGGATATGCAAATTGTATAGCGTGTCCTAATTCATCTAATAATCCAAATGGTCCTAAATCTTCATATCCTGCTGCCATTGCATTTGCAGGAGTTGGTAATACTATTATATCTGGAGAACCAAAGTAAAAGTTTTTATTTTCTGAAGTAATTCTAGTATCAACATCTATTTGCCTAGATGTAGGCAAGTAATACATTTCAATAGATTCTGATCCATTAGCAGGATTAATATGGCTTAAAAAAGGAGAACCTGCAAGCATCCATACTTTTTTAAGATTAGTATAATCATCTTTTGATATATCCCAACCTGATTTCTTCCAAGTATCTACAAACCAATTAAATGAATCTACTGAAACTTTTTTAGCTACAGTATATTTAGTATCTAAATTCCAATTTTCAATATTCCTAGTTGAATATGAAATTAGTTTTCTTGCATCAGCATTATCCATTTTAATCTATACTTGCTATAAATACTTCAAGTTCAGATGCACCACCTTTAGCTTCTGCTACTACAAGTTCTATATCATCATCATTACTATCAACAGCTGGGTCAGCATTATCATCAGCACCAACAGCTAAAGCTCCATCATGTGAGTGTAATAAAAATGATTCTTTTGCTCCTAATTTATAATACACTTCTTCATTAGCTATATTTTTTAGCATTAACAAAACATGATTACTAGATGCGTTGTTAGTTATTCTTACATACTTTATAGAACCTTCTTTATATGTAGCTCCTCCAGTTGCATCAGCTAATCCATCTGCAGTTTTATATAACGCTACTTCTGTATCTTGTAAACATTTAACTATTTTTTTAGTAACTTGTGTAATACTTGCATTACTAAAACTAGAATATGTTCCGCCTTGGTCTTTACCGTTTAATGTACATGACTCTGTTATAGTTACACTTAATGTTGCCATTTATTCATTCTCCTTTAATTATGCTGCATCACTACTAGCAAGAAATAACTCAACTGCTTGTGTAGATGTATCAGCTTGTATACTTACTTTAGCAATATCAGCTACATTAGTTGCAGTTGCTGCACCAGCTATAGCTTCAAATGTTCCTGTATGTCTATATAACAATAATGATTCTGTTCCATATATTTTAAATACTGCTTCATCATTAGCACTATTTTTAACAATAATGTAAATAAAATTACTATTACCTGCTAAATTAGTTATTCTTACATACTTTACTGAATCATGATCCCAAGCAGCTCCTCCATATTCTTCGTCTTCTGCATCATTTTGAGCAGCAGCAGTCTCATATAATGTTACTTCTGCAGTTGTAGCATTAAGCAGTCTTTTTTCTACTTGTGTTATTGTTGTAGTAAATCCAGCATAAGTTCCACCCTGGTCTTTACCATTAATGGTTACAGCCTCTTTAATACTTACTGTCATTGTAGCCACTATTTACCTCCTTTTATTAATTTATATAATGTTAAGATACCTATACTTATACCAATAGTCAAAGATATAAAAGTTAATATTGGATTTAATATATTTAAACATTGTATAATTCCAGTACCAATGCTTGTAGTTAATCCTATTTCAGGATTGTTACCTAAAACTCTTAGTGTATCATTCATCTAAATATCCCATTATATATAATCCTCCAAAAAATGTTATTATAAATCCTAGTAAAAAATGTCCTAACTCTATAATAAACTCAATCATCATCACAATTATCCCACTTCTTTAAATCTAACATTGGAAGTGGTTTTTCTATCATATGATCCTTTAGTTTATCATTTTGTATAGCTACCTTATTTCCACCTTTTACAAAAGCTTTTCCATTTGCACATCCTACCTCATAAACAAATAATATAGTTTTCCAAAAACCAACTCTTACTACTCTTGCAGGTCTACCATCAAATATAATAACATCATCTGTATTTAAATCATCTCCAGCAAATACTTTTATTGCTTCGATACTAGATTCAATAGTTTTTCTGCCTATTAGGAATACAAAAGCAACTACAGCCATCCAGCCATATTGACCAATTAAACTTTCTATTGCTTCTTGTTCCATTTTTCTCCATTAACTGAAATATATTAACATTATGAGCATAATTAACTTATCCAAAAACCATAGCAATAATAATAAAGTAATTTTATTATTTATTCCCATAAAGAGCTTTTCCCCATAAAGTCGTTTTACCTTTTATAATTTCTACTATTTCAACTTTATAATCCCCATTTTTAAAAAAATCTATTATTGCAAAAGCATGATTCCAATTTGTTAGTCTACCGCTTAACCAATCTTCATCTGCTTCTATATCCTTTAAGCATCCCAAACTCCATCCACTTATTGTACCGCCAGCATTTGTTTTAGTGTGTCGTTGCAAATCATGAGTATGTCCATACATGATACTTTCACCATATACATCTAAATGTTTATAAGAATGGTATTTAGAAGTAAACTTTCCATGTGTAAAATTTAATTTACCAATTTTTAAGCATTTCTTTCTATTGTATGGATGATATTTATATCCTCTTTCTTTAAGCTTTAAAGCTTTAGCAGTCATGTAATGACTTAAATACGGATACCTTATAACAAATTTATCTAACCAAACTTCATGATTCCCTTGCACAAAATGTCTTTCTGTACAATTTGCTTTATCTAAGGAAGCATCTATTAAATCCATACCATCGTTTACATCTTTTACATCTTTATCTAATAATGGTATTAAATCTTCCATAGGTTTTGCAGATCGTCCTTTCCAGTAATGAGTACTAAAATGTTCCCATTCTCCAGTATCTCCTAAATCAACATAAGCATCAGGTTTAACTATTTCTATTGCTTGACACACCACATCAATTGCTTTAGGGTCATGCACAGGAAAATGTTTATCTGGCGTTACTATTGCTCTTTTTACTAATTCACTCATCGTTTGCCTCCATGAAATGTTTTATAGTTCCTTTTCCAAGATGGGTATTATATACACGTTTCCAATACTCAGCTTGTTTTTTTAAGTCACTTGACTTAGGTAATGCGTATTTATCTCTTTTATACTTTAAGCGACAAAATACTGCTTGTAAGGCAATATTACTCATTACCCTTACCTCCATATCACTTTCATCAAATCCTAGCGATTTAAGCCCTTTTTCGAGCTTAGGACGATATTTTACGTAATTATTCATTATGTCAATAAGCGTTGCGGGTTCTACTTGCCAGAACCCAATTGCAGGTCCACTACCCATTTGTTTTAAATGTCTATAACCTGTTTCTGCATTGCCTGTTTTATAAACAAGGTCTGCTGCGTCTTTTGAATAGAGATCCATTTCTTTTAAACTCCATTCAATAATATCTTTAATTTGTTTTTTCATCTTCATCCTTTATCATATTTTCAAGCAATTCTATTGCGCCTTGAAGCCTATGAAAAAAGATTTCGCATTCCGCTTTTTGTTTTTTCAAATTTTCTAATCTCTGTTGATTAGTCATAGCTTCCTTTTTCCCCTGCTTACTCATTATTTCTCCTTTATTTATACTGGTGGTTTAAAATACCAAACACCTTCGTTTTCATCACTCCAATAAATTTCGTACAATTCTTTTTCTGTAATTAAATCTATTCCATCAAAACAACTAGGCCTATTTTGCTCATCACAAGATAATATTGTTTTACTTTTATCTGCGCTAATTTGATAAATAATACTATTATCTTTCATTTCTTGAGTTACTTCACTAGTGTCTATATATATGTATCTTTCTTTTATATTCATATTTATACCCTTGCTGGATAATAACCAACTTTTGCACTACCCTCAATTGTTAAATTAATAGCAGTGTCACTACCTGTATCTGGAACAGTTGAATTATTTCCTAAAACAGGTATCCATTCATGATTTGGCTCTGGATAACTACCTTCTGAATATGAAGGCATTGAAAAAACAGTACCATCACCACCAACAGTATTTAATATTTGCTCGTCTGTTAAAGCAGAATTCCAAAGCTGAGCTCTAAGAAAACCATGCGAAGACGTTAAATTTGCATTGCTACTATCTTGAGCTATTCCTGTTTGTCTATATGCTCCAGCGCTTACAAATCCATCTGTATCAAACGTACCCCAATTAGTAAAAGTGTAACTACCAGTACTTTTAAAATGTACAAGAGAATTATTTTTTTGGTATCCATTTGATGCTATTACATGGAGTGCATAAGAATTTGAAGAAGCGTCTCCTGTTAAAACTGTTGTTATAATAGGGCTTGTTACTCTGGTACTATGACTTTTTTTATGGTTATTTGTAGCAACAATTGATGCAAGATGTTTAGTGCTTCCATTACAAATGAATACAAGCTGTTCTGTTATCCCCCAAAAACTAACAGATGCTCCTGCTGTATCATTGCCTGAAAATATACTAGAATTATTATTTTTCATTATTATAAATTCATAGAATTGTGAACTTCCTTGAATACTTAAATCTGTATAATTATAGCTACTTGCTACAGTAAATGCTGTATAATTATTTAGACTAGAATTACTAGCTGCTTGAGCATATTTACCAGGGCCTAAAAATAATGCAGGATATTTAAAGCTGTCTGTACCAGGTTTATTTTGACAAATTTGTTTAATGCCTAACATTATTACCCTCCAGAATAAGCAATTATTACGCCATTATTTGTCTCTATTTTAGTCCATCTTCCATATATAACTGTTCCTGCTGGAAAAGTTTGACTATTAGGTATTCTGTCACCAACCCCACCTAAATGACTATTGTCTATACCATCAGTTCCATAACATTTTGTATTATCTTCTGCAAGTAGTTGACTAAATTGACAATCATTAATAACTTGTATTGCAATAAACACTGTGCCAGTTGGCGGTGTTATTGATTTACTGTCATCGCTACTATTTTCATTTAAGAATATTGAAGGACCTTGTCCAATAGCTAAGTTATTTGATTCCTGTACTGTATATCTATGTGCCATTTTTACCTCCTACCCTAAGCACTGGCAAGTGCGTGAACGGGTTTGTTATTTTATTGCATTGATACCAGGTGTAATCATTCTCATACCTGGCACTTTGCTGTTATTGTTTTTTTCTAGTTGTCTTGTAAATTCTCTATAATAATATTCTTTCATTTTCATATCACCTATATCTTCAAATAATCTAGATTTTAAATAATATACTAATGATTTTTGCAAATAAACTGGAAGATCTATCTCATAAGATTCATCTTCTAAAACTAATATATGTAAATTATACTTAGTCCCGCTTTCAAAATTAATTGTAGTACTAATGTCTGCTTCTGGATAATGAGTTTCAGTATATACTATATTAGTTGTAGATTGTAAAGCTATTTTATGTACACCACTCCACCTACCAGCATTTATCAACAAAATGTATTGGCCTATATAAGGTTCAAAATCAAAATTGTCATTAAAAGTAAATTTTACAGTTCCAGTTTTTCCACTAGTTGCATTATCTCCTCCTGTATAAGAAATAGGATTAGAAGAAACTCTCCCAGATTGATTAGTTTCTTTATATTCAGGGGAATATGAATATTGAAATTCAATGCCTTCATTAACATTTTCTAATGGTGATTTCCATTGAAATTTATCAGAACCTGGTCCATAATCTCTTGAATTAGCATCATTATCAAAAGAAGTGTCTCTTTGAACAATAGCTACTTTATTTCCTTCTATATAATATCCGTATTCTTTTGAATCAGCCATTTTTATTCTCCGTCTGCATCTTTAATTAATGGATTATATAATAATCGAGGAATGCTTCTATATTCATCTTTACTATTAAAATGATTTTTTATTCTAATATCTTTTAATTGCAATGCTTCATTAGGAAGTTCATATAATCTTTTATCTTTAGTAATATCTTTTCTAGCCGTTTTAATATGTGTTTCTGAAATTAAATTAATTTCTTCTAATCCATCTTTAATATAAGCTATAGCTCTACCAGTCTCTGTCATTCCAGCTCTTTCCATTATTTCTTTAACAGTCATAATAACTCCTATAATTCTATTATTGCATACTCTACTGCTTGTGTGCCACTGCTTGAATCACCCCATAATGCTGTTAATGCAGCAGTTTTTAATATAGTAGATTCGCCGCCATATAATCTGCACAAACTATCATCTGCAGTATTTTGAGTATGTTGTATATCTACATATTTAGCATTGTCAGTTCCTAAATTTTTTACAAAAACCCATCCATATGTCCCTACGTCTAATTCTGTTAATTGAGTTCCTGCTTCAGCAACATCTACAATACCTGTACTCCAAGCATCTCCAGTCATATCATCCATAAAAGATTCGCTTCTTGTAAATTTAGCACCATTTTTTTCAGCTGTAATAGAGATACTTACTTTTATTTCATTTGCCATTATTTATCTCCTTTTGGTTGGCTTTGTTTTTGAATGTTACCCATTAAAGCAAAAGCGTCTGTATAATCTTTTACTAATCCGCTATACCTATTAGCAACCCATTCATATTTTTTAGTTGCTTTTGTAATTACTTCATATTGATAACGTTGTATTTCTTTTGTAACTTCTTGCTGATAACGAATAACTTCTTGAGAAAATATTTGCAATGCTCTTGTATCTTTTTCATTTTCACTTCTAGTATTTTCTATAGCTATTTGTAATTCAGCTTGAAATTTAGTATTTGCTTCTTCAAATTTTGTTTTTTCTGTTTCTAATAAAGTACCATATTCTTTTAACTTACCATCAATTTCACTCATTCTGGATGCTAACATTTCACTATCTTCTTCTGTTGAAATCCAATTATTTGTATCTGTCCAATCTAAATAACTCATTTGAGGAGCAGTAAATTCAGGAATAGTTAAATGATTTATATCTGTCAAATTATCTAAATTAACAGGAGCTGTAGGAATGTCAGGCAGTGTCATCGTGCCCATTGTTTCTTCTACAGTTGTTAAATGTCTAAATAATACTTTAATTGCAGCATATTGAACTATTAAATGTTCATATTCATAAGGAAAGTCGCTTATTGATTCAGATGCATATGTTACATCACTATCATATGCTATTTGAGCTAATTCTATATAATTATTAGAATCTGGAATAGGTACTACATTAATTTTTCCATTCATAATATAATAACCTGGATTATATTCAGACCTATAATACAAACTAGTCTTATCTAAAGCATCTGCTCTATTATTAGGATCTATTAATGTTGCCTTACGTAATTGATTAATTCTACCTAAAGTTTTAAAATGATTTCTCATTACTGATAATAGTTTTCCAGTTACTACTAACTCATCATTATTAGGAGACGAAGAAGATTTAGTAAATTTAACTATTTCTCCAGGACTAATATTACTAATCCTATTTACTACCTCTCTAACACCATCTACTAACCATTGAGTAATTTTATTTTCATCACCCGTAGTATCTAACTTTGTAAGATTTTCTATTTGTGTTTTAAATGTTGCCAATTTCCTTCCTCTCTAAGGGGTTGACATCCCGTGAACGAGATTGTTATTGTTAAATTTGGGAACTGCGACTACAGGGAGGGGAAGCTCTCCGCAGCCACAGCCCCAAATATTACTAGCTATTAATCACTAAACTGATGATAACGCTACAGAACCTACATTGTTTATTATTGCTCCTTCACCAGAGGAATCAAACCATACATGTAAAGATTCTCCTGGAGCATTTAACGTTGCTTTATTATTAGTTCCGTCAAATGTTCCTGAAGCTAAAGTTACAGTATGAGCTGCAGTTCCACTAGCACTTACATTGGTAATAAACATTGTTTGTCCACCTAGTCTAACTCCATCAGGCCCAGTAACCTCTATTGGCGTACTGGCATGAGATAGTTTAATTAGTCTAGTGTTTTGAGGTACAGCAGCTGAAACCAATAACTTCACAGGCGCTATAATACTAGCGTCACAAGAAGAATTAAGCTCATTAAGTGATACAGTTGTTGCTGATAACTCTTCTATTTTTTGTGCTTCAGCGTCAGTTACTTCGCTATTAGGATTATTTGCTATCCAGTATTTATTAGCCATTATCTACCTCCTTACGATTTTTTAATAACTAAACAGTAAGCAGTTCCAGATGCTACGTCAAGCGAACCACCTGTATTATTAGCTATAACTAGAGTTACCGTATCCGCAGCTGTAACTGCTCCACGTAAAACACCATCTGCTATATCAACACTCATACTAGATAGTACAAAGTCACCAAGAGCTGCTCCAGGAACAGATATTTCTAATGCTTCTTCATCGCCATCAGAAATAGCACCTGGGTTCCACGCTTTAGAGCCAGAAAGTGCTTTAGCAAACTGGTCTAGATTATCACCATGCTTATTTTGTCCATATAAAGGTATTCCCATAATCTACTCCTTTCTTAAGATAGTGTCCATACAGCGTGAGATTCAGGCATCTCCCACTGCATTCCAGCTTCAGTTAGAATCATATCTACTCTACGATCGACTCCTGAGTTCTCTAAAGTTTGAACTCCTACGTAGACTGAAGTGTCTCTGTTTAAACCATTTCCAACCAATGGACGATAAGCACAATGTTTCATATTGATTCCTAAAATACCAATATTTGTACCATCTAAATGAATATTTCTTACAACATTCATATCACCATATACTGTTGAAATAGTTGTAGTGTCTAAGCCAAGAACTTTCTTTCTGCCTGTTACAGCTAAATCAGCTCTAAAATTAGTTGAAATTTCTAAATTGTTTTGGAAATATCCACCTAATTTATGCAACCAATTATAAACTGCAGTAGAACAGAAGAAAACATTAGCTTTACTGTTATTATATCTTGGATCTAAAAGATTAGAAAGATCGTTTAAGAAATCATCAGCTGTTTTTGTTCCAAGAGCCATGCTAAAAGTATTTCCATAAGTAGAAATCCAATCTACAGCACCTTGAGTATAGTTTACACTATCAACTGAACTTTGAGAACCAAATAATAAAGATTGCTCAATATCATATTTGTGCTCAATTAACTTTTCTTTCCAGATTCTTGCCCATTCATTTGCTTCATACTTAAGAACTGTTGCTCTTGCAGTATTTGTCATAGCACATGAAGTTTTCCAAATCTGAGTTTGACCTTGCCCTGTTGAGTAAGGTTGATCTTTCCAAGTTTCTGGATAACCAGAACCTTCTTCAAACGCAGAACCAACAACGTAACATCTTGATGCTTCAAGACCTGCACCAGCAGAAGCTCCAGCAATTGATGTACTAGCTGTAACATCACCAACAGGTGCATTAACACCTAAAGGTCCAGCGAAATAATCATCACCAGCTGTTTTAGCTTTAACAACAGTTGCTTTTAATATTGCAGCTTCACCATGTGTGTGAGCTGTTGGAGGTGAAGTTGATTCATCTTGTAAAGTTACTGAGTCAACTTTTATTACTGCGTATGAACCCATAGCGCCTGCAGCTGATGCTGCAAATGGAATTTTAACTAACTGACCAGGAATAAAGAACGAAGGTTGTGTTCCATTATCTCCTAATAAAACGTCAGTATTTGTATTTCCATAAATACTTGCTATGTTTCCAGAATTAAGGTAATCGCTTACCATTTTTACATATACTGTATTTCCAGCGGTTTCATATGTATCGTATTGAGTAGTAGCATTAGTGCTTTGATCTTCTACCCAAGTTGCGTTATCATTTGAAAATGCTGAAGGATACGCATATCTTTTATGCCACGAAGGTCTCTTCTCTGTGAATTTAAAACTTGGGTCATCAGTTGGCTTTTTAGATACTTTACTTACAAATCTAAAAAACGGATCTTGAGCTATTGAAAGCTCAGAAACTCTATCACCAAAGTTATACTTTCTACGAAGATCACCTGTGTCAAGACCAGTACCATATCGAGTATCACCAGCACTAGCGCCAGGACTCGAATTAGTATCTGAGTATGTCTCTAAATTAAATATATCAGACATTTGACCATCTCCTTTTAACCATCACTCAACTGCACTTAATGTGCCTTCGGTCAGGTTGGTTATTATTAATTAAGTTCGGAAGATGATCTATCGAAGCATCTACCCGAACAAGTTATCTACATCTTCATCAAGACCTAGCATATTGTCAAACAATTGATTGTCTGGCGATTTTTGCGAGTTGCCTTGATTATTAGAGTCAGAAGCACTTGTCGGAATGTTTCGTACATTTTGCATTTGTCCAAGCATATCTTTTTTAGTATTGTTAGCAATGTTTCTAGCTTGCATATCTCTATTAATTAAGTAATATGCATCATCAAGAGTCATAGGCTTAGCAGCTGCAGCTTTTTTAAAAGCTTCGAATTTTTCATCAGACATATTATGTTTCTTTTTGAAATCTTCTTCTTGCTTTTTATATAAAAACTGAGCTTGCATTTTTTTAGCATTCTCTTTTTCTCTAGTCATCATTTGATTAACTCTACCTTGAACAATTTGATCTATATGAGCATTTTGAACTTTTGCTGATGCTGATTCAGGATTTTTCATCGCTTCTTCTGCATCAAATTCAAAATCTTCAGGAAGATTCAATTGATCTTTTATGCCTTGCTGTGGTTGCCCACCGCCTTGCAAATAGTTACGAACATGTTCAACAAGACCACTGTCTCGTTTCATCGCTTCGAGAACTGGAACAAAAGGTTTCAAGTCTTTAAGCTCATCGTTAATACGAACAGCTTCTCTGCTTGAATCCTTGTACCTCTGTTTATAAGGATTGTTCTCGTCATCCCAGTTTACCGAAGTGCCAGTAGATGTATTTTGGGTTACCTGTTCAGGGCCAACATCTGGTTGGGTTACTTCTTGCGTTTGTCTAACTTCCCCGTCTGTTTGCATTCCATTTACGGAATCTTCTAGTTCAGAAAAGAAATCGCCTGAGTCAAAAACAGCTTCTTCAGCACTTGCTTCATTAGCTGGAATTGAGTTACCTGCTTGTTCTTCTGTCATTATTTCTCCTTTTGTTTAAGAAATCTGTGCGTAATCTAATCACTTTCATTATTATCTGTCAAGTCTTTTATTATATTATCTGCTTCCATTTTAATTCTTTGCTTTTGCAAGTTAGCATTATCCATAAACATTTTCTGTGCTAATTTCTGTTTAGCTTCTGTTTCTAGATACTGTTTTTCTAAATTAGAATCAACTTGCCCTTTCTTCTTAGCTAATTCAACTTCAGCTTGATTGACTTTATCTTTAATACCTGCTTGAACTAATTGTCTTTCTAATGTCTCGATAGTTCCAGATTGTTTTTTAAGTTGACTTTCCATGCTTTGAACTTGTCCTTGCAATTGAGAATAAATACTTTTTCTCTTAGCAATTTGTTCTTTATTACGCAAATCTGTCTCTGCTAATACTGCTATATCATCAACAATACCCATTTGCATCATTTCTTTAAGTTCAGAAATATATGCCCATCTATTAATTGGCATTGTAGACCCTGCTATAATTCTTACATCAAATTTTGCAGCACTATAATCCTTTATCTTACCTACTGCTTCTCCTAAATCATTGTAAACAGGTATATTAATTTCAACTTGCCTTTGCTCTTGTAATGCACTTGGTTGAACAATTCTAAAAGTTTTTTGAGCAGTATAAACAGATTGTGTAAATTGTTTTATAATAGTTCCCATTTGTTTTAATGCAGGTTCTAAAGCATTTTGCATCCACTGTTTAATTCTTCTTGTACCATATTCATCCATGGCTAACATACCTCTATAAGTTTCATGTTGAGAGCCTGTATCTCCCATCATAGAAGAATATATACCTGCTAAATATTCCATATCAGATTTAGAGTTTTGAACAATATTAAAAAATGCACTATTTAATGGAGCAGGTTGTATTGGTGTTGGAGGAGTTGATCCAGGTCTTACAGGTAATAAAGCTCCTGGAGCACTTGAATACTTTTCCCAATAATCCGTATCAATAGAACCTTCTTCGTGTACAAATCTTAATGAACTACCTAATGAAGCATTATGAACTAATAATTGATGAGCTTTATTTACTTCTCTTTGTTTACCCATTAATGGAGAAACTGCACTTATTGGATAAGGAGTTCCTGTCCACTTATAATGAAATGGTACTATAGGGTATTCTGTAATTCCTTCTGGTAATATTTTTTTATATAACATTGTATCACCAGTGCTGCAACATAATTGTATTCTATCTCCATGAAAAGGAACAGCATCTACTATAGTTGCTGCAAACTTTTTATCTTGAGATATTACTTTAAATTCTTTTTCTGTAATTACCATATTTTGAATAATAGTAGCTTGCTGTTGTAATTCAGCAGTCATTTGCTGTTCTGCTTGAGCTAATTGTTGTTGCATTCCTTCTTGCATTTTTTGCATTTCTAATTGAAATCTTTCTGGAATCATTTCTCCAGATTGAACAGCTGCCTCCATAGATTTTTGCTGTTCTAAAGCTTTAACTTGTAATTCAGAAGCCATTTCCTGCATTTGAACTTTTACTTGTTGCTGTATTTGTTGCAATACTTCTTTAGTTAATGGTTGTTGATAAAATACATTTACATATTTAATTTTAATTTTTTCATAAGTTTCAAAAAATTCTACTACGTCATCTCTAGCTCCATCTTTATCTGGGCTTTCATCTGTATCAACATCTTTATATCCAAAATCTTTCATATATTTATCTCTAGATTTTTCTGAATAATTATAATCATTATCATTTAAACTAGCAGATTTTTTAATTTTAGATGCTAAATCAGGATATATTTTTAACAAATGTGACTTAGGTAATATTTTTCTTATCATAACAAATGAAGCGTCTCTAAACAATAAATCTCTAGACTTAGGGTCTACAAATAAATCAAATGGTTCTGGCTGTTTAATAACTACATCACCCATTCCATTATCAGAGTCTTGGTCTACAGTAACATGCATATACCCTACTCCTTTAGTAACAGAATCATTTACACAATTAGCGTAAAGAGAGGATCCATCAGACAAGTCCCATATATAATCAGCCATGTCGGAAAATACAGCAGCAACATCAGTATCACTACCATCAACTCCAACAGCTTGCCATCTAGGTTTGTTTGCTGTGGCGTAAAAATTTAACATTTCTACTACAGGCAATATGCGGTTTATTGTGAAGGTGGGCATTCCTTGTTCTTCTAATGTAACCCTCTCTTCATCTGTTAATTGATTATCGTTAGCAAAGTCTACACCTTTTTGATTGATATATTCCCATTGAGCTCTATTTTCTCCATTAGCAATTTCAAATAAATCATGTATTCTTTGTACTTCTTTAGTTATTTTTTTAGCCATTACTTGCCTTCTTTATATTTATTATTAGCGACTGCAAATTCACTTTTATTCCAGTGACTAGCTCCCTTAGGAGCTTTTGTATGCTTCTCATTCACCGAATGAGGTGTTCCTTTAAATGGTCATATATGCATTCTTTGTTTCATAATTCTCCTAAGCTGTTATCCAACTTTTTGCTTTAGGTTTATGTTTAAACCAATCTCCGCCTTTATTCTTTTTAATAGATTTAGGAGGATTAGCATATTTACAAGCATAAGCTAAAGCATCTATTGTATCGTCATGACCCATCCTAGGGCCAAATGTTAAAACTTCATGTTGCAATTCATAGTGGTCTTTTTTCATATATACACTTTTTATTGCAAATCTTTGTGCCAAAATCTCTTGTATCCTATCACGTTTCGACATCCTTGTACCAGGTTTTTCAGCGCAATATTTAACTCCAAAGTCGTTTCGTCTACGCATTTCTGATACCAACGACTGGAAAACTGGTTTGGACATAGTCGTGTCTTCAACCACGTATAAGGAAGGATGATATATTTTATTATAATCAAACATATAATCCACAATACCTTTTTTACCTTCTCCAGGAATCCCCAGAACAGGAATTGAACGTTTTCGTATATAATCAAGGACATATACATTATTATCACCGTCAACTGCAATAAAACATAAAACGGAAAAATCAGTGTCACGCCTAACGCTATCAGTAGCAGGATCGACACCCGCGAATACGTTGACAGGAACTTCTCCCCCATCGTCTGTAATAAGGTAAGAAATGCCTTGATCTTCGTCATATTTGTATTTTCCATTATGATATTTTATATGCTCTCTTGTAAATATCGCATCTTCTTTAGACTGAACTTCCATCATATATTCTTGGTAAAACTTTTGAGGTTGTCCAGAATCAGTATAAAATTTCTTTTTTCTAGCCATCTCCTTTTCACCAAACCAACTAGGCCATAAAGGAGTTCCATCTTCTTGTATTGCTTTATACGTTATAACATCCCAGCTAAATTTTTTACCTTCTTTTTTAGCACGTTCATGCCCGATAAGTATATTCTGGATGAACGCATCAAAATGAACAGGTGTACCATTAATCCTAAGGCGACCAGTACCAGGCTCGAGAGCAGGAAACACAACAGCTGTAACAAGATTGCTGATTTTAGCCCTAGACTCAGGCGTAACGGTATTATTCTCATCTTCAAAGTCGTCAAGTACGATAAGATCGTATCTTTTATGCAATTTAGCACCACCCCTAATTCCTGAGAGGTTGGATTTACTAATAAGTTTGCAACCGTTTTTAAGTTCAATATCATCTTCGGTCCACTTCCTCCCCTTTAAATTACCGAAATAATACAACACTTTATCATTATATTCCAAATGATATTTAATATAATCGAGATTAGGTACGGAAATCTTAGAAGAGGCCGCAACCCAACCATAAAATAATGGATCTTTAGCAAAACAAAAATCATGCATGATATTGCATTTTGTAAGTACTGTCTTTCCATGTCCCCTTGGTAAAATAATTGCTGTTTGCTTTTTATCTAAATTTGAAATAGTATCTGCTACTTGATAATGAAAAAATGGAGTTTCACTTCTCATAAAATCTTCTGGTAAAAATAATTTACCAAATGCTATCATATCATGTTTAGCTAATTCTAAAGCTTGTTCTTCTTTAGAAACATTGTGTAGATTAATATTGCTCAACCTGTATATCTCCTTCTATATTTAAAGGAAACCTTCCGTACATATTTATAGGTTTTGCACCAACATATTCCATTATTTGTTGATATGTCCCATAATCATCGCCTTTAAAATCCCAGACATCTGCAACTGATACATAATAACTACCATCTTTATTTTTTCCTACGCTCCAATTACTTCTACCCATGTCTATTGCAGAATATTTAGCAACTTGCTCTTGGTCTAATTTCATAGAATCGCCAGGTTTCATATTTAATAACTTAGAAACTTCTGAATTATTAATATTAATTCCATCAAAAAATATATAATCTTCTACATTATATACAGGTCCTGGCTTAAATGGATAACCTTTAGATGGCAATTCATCATGAGGTTTAAGTCCTTGACTTTCGGGCGTAACATCTCCTAAATATACGCCCAATATATCTGGAGCAGGTGTAATTCCATATCTTTTTGCTTGTTCTATATCGAAAGTTGATGAATTACCATCTCCCCAAAAGTCTAAAGTTTGACCTCTATAGCTACCTCTTTTGCCAGTGACTAATTCATCTATATTTGTAAGGCCTGTAAGTGGGTGACCTAGCAATCCTGTATAATAATCACTAGCCATTAACCCAGCTTTTTCTCTTAAATATGCCATATCTGCTTCAGTAGTAGCATTTTCTTTAATATATTCCATTAATTTATCGCCTCCTTGTATTCCAGAGGTGATTAATCCTAATATACCTATGTTTTTTTCTGCCATTACCACTTTCCTATTGGACATTTTGAATGAGCCAACATTGTTTTTAGTTTCATAAAACACCCACACTTAGTACATCTAAATTTGGGCGTTATAAAAGGACAATTCTTACAATAATTTATCCTATTTACTATAATATCTGTATCTGCCTTAAAATAATTGGCAAAATTTTTAAAAAAGTCCATTAATAACTTTTGTTAGGCTTTCCTCTTAACAAATTACCCATAGACGGGGTGCCCATATCTCTAGGGCCTCCTGAACCAGGTCCCATTTGACTTCCATATCCTGAGTTTCCCATACCTCCACCCATGCCTTGTCCTTCACCAAACTTAGATTCCCAGCCTCTTAGATAGTCATTGTACTGTTCTTGCCAAAAATCTGTCCCTTGTGGTTGAAATGGAGATATTTGACCTCCATAAGGTTGATTTGACAACCAATCTTCAAACCCTAATGGTTCTTCTTGGTGTTCTAAATGACCAAATTCAGGTCTATTTAATGGTGATGGTCCAGGCATTGGAGCTGGTTTAGACATAGGATTAGGTCTTACTCTAGATCTTTGAGACATAGTGTCGTATTTATCTAATCTTTTTAATTGTTCGAACATAAAGTCCTTCATTCTTCTATCTCCTTTGGTCGTTGTACTTCCTCTAAAGCATTTCCATCAAACCCTTTAAATACAGCTCCTGATATTTGTGTGACTTTAGTTTGATTTTTATCTTCTAAATCCATAATATCAGACAGTTTAAATAGAGCTTTTAATCTTGTATCAGATTTTTCAGCTGTTTCTGCTTCTGATTTAATACCTTTTAATATATAGGTTTCATCAACACCTAATTCTTTTAATACTGGCTTTAATTCTTCTTTCATAGCCGTCTTTACCCTCTCAGTTTTTATTAAATCTGTAGATTTTTCTTTAGCATACCTAATATTATTAGTAGGGAATGCTTTAATATAAGCCTGTTCTGGCTTTAATCCTTGTGCCATATATAAGACGAAGACTTGTTCAGCTTTACTGAGCTTAGTCCGATCCAAGAGAATGTCATCAGGATTTTTATTTCCTCCAAATGAATAGATGTTAATTCTTTTAGAAGTATCCATCTTAATATTTGGACCTATAGGAAACGTGCCTGTGCATGTTCCTATATATTCTCTGACCTTATTTTTACCTTTCGAGCGCAACATTTGCCCCCGTCTTAATACTTGAATGACGCAATCATCGTCTGCTAGTACCCAATCACCTATGTGACCATCCCTCCAATCCTCAACTACTTTAAGATTTTTTGGCAGCGGATCGTTTGGTTCGTACACTCGATGGTTTAGCCTTCTTATCTTGTACTGCCTCATTTGAAACCTTATTTATACTTTCTAGCTTTTTATTCAAGTTACCCAAGAAACTTTCTATATGCGTTAAACGCTTATTACACAAGTCTAATTCACTAGTGACTTGTTTGAGCTTCTCATTTAATGTCCATACATCCATATTATCTCCCTGTTAATTAACGAGGCCCCCCTAGGGGCCGATTACTAAGCTTCTGCTATTTCATCATCTAGTAACATTGCTAAGCTTGGCTTGTCAAAGTAATCTTGCACATTAGCCTCGTAGACTATTCTTTTAGTTTCTGGAGTATCATCAACTATTTCTTCTTGTATGTACTCACAATTATCTCCAGTATCATCGTATTGTATTGTTAAGACATATTTTTTAGTAGCCATAATAACCTCCATTACATTGTTAAAACATTATATATATATTATATACTTTATTTGAAATAATCAAGCGTTTTTTTTGATGCATAAGTTGTTGAAAAACAATGACTTATAATTTTTACAGACTAATCAGTCGGTTTTGTGTATGCAATCCAAGATTTTGTCGACGAGAGAGGTGAAAAATTATGTTAGTTTGTCGAAGAGAAAAGGTTTAAAAATTGTAGCATTTTATCGTGTGGTCTTTTAGATATATAACCGCCCTATCGGGCGGATTTCCAAAAGGAAATTTTCGTTAAAATTCATTTAGAATTTTATGATTAATAATAATTAATAATATTATGAAATAAAAAGGAGATAGAATGAATAAAGAATATTTCGTTAATCTAATGTTGAAGGTGTTGAATCAGTTTCGTCCTATGATATTGAATGCACCTGCTAAGAAGGGTTGGGATCCTATATTTAGAAAGAGTGTAGAGTCTCAATATCAAGTTAAACAGCGTAGAAACTTTGCGATACAAGCTATTGCTGAAGAAGCTGCGATGTTTGGTCATGATTTAAGTGATATGATAAGTAATTTGGAGGAACCTGAGGAATAATCCTTAGGTTTTCTCCTTTTATGTGTGATTTATGTATTATTATAGTAAGTAAGGGTAAAGCGTAGTTATATAGCTACCCATAATAGTCTAATGATTCAGTAATATATAACATAAACTTACACTAAACACTGTCAAAAGGAGGATAGTAATTGTGAAACCAAGTAAAATAAAAATAGAATGGTACAATGAAATGTACTATGGTAAAAATAAAAACCATGCTGCTGAGATAATGGGCAGTAAAGTATTATATGATAAGAGTCCTGAATACATTGCTGGATTCTGTCAAGCTAAAGCTGATCAAGGCTTTGGAGTTAGTATTAATAATGAACCAATACATGGATTGTTAGCTAACTAATGAATAAACATTTGACTAATAAGAACAATAAGATAACAGACTAATACAACCTTGAAATAGCTCTGGGGTCTTATTGTGCCTTATTACCCAAGTCAATATCATTTGTAGCATAGGTAAAGCAGTTAATTAATAACACTGACTGTATAAAATATAGTTGCATTATACTCCTAGGATATAGTGTAGACTTGTCTATAGAAACTATCAGGCTTATGCTTATAATGATTTAGCATTAGTATCACTACAGGGCCCTGACTGGGTTTCTCTCATAATGTAGAGGTGGACAAGAGTATGAGCTTAGATCCATCATGATACTATTAA
>CEQB01045763.1_pt1 | contig 55203 bp, 52 predicted proteins | sample 530581 | NCBI WGS metagenome assembly CEQB01 (sample SAMEA2620588, study PRJEB7988) | marine metagenome | biome: marine biome (ENVO:00000447); feature: deep chlorophyll maximum layer (ENVO:xxxxxxxx); material: "saline water (ENVO:00002010), including plankton (ENVO:xxxxxxxx)" | depth 75 m
CTGCTGCAGGGTCCATACCCGGAGGCATTGCTCCTGGAGGAGGCATACCTGGTGGCATTGCTCCTGGAGGCATTCCTGCTTCTGGTCCCGGAGGAGGTGGCATTTGTGCTGCCATTGCTTCTTGTTCTGCTGCTTCTTTTTCAGCCTTTTCTTGTTCTTCCTTAAATTCTTTATTTGCTTTATTCTTCAAATAATCATTTCTGGCTTTTACTACTTCAAATCTAGTTTCTGCCGGCATTTTTTTAAGATCGTCTTCAGGGATATCTATACCTAGTGCCATATCTACTTCTAATTTACCCTGATCGTCTAGATCTTCATAAAATGGTGCAGGTGGTGGTCCTGGGGGTGGTCCTGGAGGTGGTCCTCCCATCATTGCTGGATCCATACCCGGAGGCGCTTGTTCAGCAATAAATCTTTTCCATGCTTTATCAAATTTATAGTTTTTTGACATCTTTTACCTCCTTGATAAGTTCATAAACCCTCATTAAAGATAATACATGATTATCCTTAACAGTTTTTGATGAATTAATTTTATCTATTTGATTAATTACTTCATTAATTTTAATTTTAGTAACATCATCATTTATACGTTTTACACCTATTTCTAAAGCACTTTTAATTTTAGGCAATTTTTTATCCACATACAATTTCATATTTTTAGGATTATTACCATTATTAACATATTCCTTCAATAATGCTTTCTGACTTCTAGATAATGAGCCATCATATTTTTCATTAAATTTATCAACCAATATTTTATAAGATAATAATCTTAAATCCTTATCTTGTGTAGAATATTCACTTATCATATTAGGGGCCTTGTTAGGTTTTATATTATTTCCCACAATATGCTCAACTATAGTAAATTTATTTCTAACAACCTCTGCAGGGTTTGATAATTTAATATTATGCTCAAATAATTTATATATAGCAGCTAATGGAGTATAATTATTAATTTTCGTTCTAAAGAAATTATCCAAATTATAATTTGATTTAATCTCTTTAATTAAATTATACTTCTGTTTTCTAAGTGTCGTATTGTTTATTTTACGCCTTTCACCTATAACTACGTCTACTAAATACTGAGCTCTATCCTCTTTTTTATACTTTTCCTTCAATAATGTATTATATAAAACAAGTTCTCTCTTTAGCGCTGAACCATTTTTAAAGTTTTCTTTAATAATTTTCAGTGCCGGAGAATTTTCCTGATTATTCAATACATCCGAAGTCACTTGGCGTGTTAATAACTCGAATAACATACCTGTGTTTTTATATTTAGAATGTTTCATTTTTGCCACTTAGTTTTCTCCTATATATACTCAAATATAAATATGTGCCACCTTTAGTTTCCAGTAGAATCTTCGTCAAGAAGATTGCTTTCATCAAGTAAAGAACCTTTATCTTGATATTTTTTATCCGGTTTTTCAAAGGTTTCTGTAATTATATCCTTTTTTGTTGGCATACTATCTTTAATTTTACTAATTTGTTCCGTTCTTGACATGCCCTTTCTATCTGGGTGCATTTTAGCTCTTTTGGCTCCTTCAAATCCTAAAACATCTCTGCCTCTAGGATGGCCATCGGTTCCATAACTTCCTTCACCCTTACCCGGTTCATTTGGTCTTCCACCTTCACCACTTAATCCATACTTTCTTTCAAAATCAGTAGATCCTGCTGTTGTATAATCATCACCGTCAGAAGCTCTATCATCCATATCCATAAACTTTTCTTCAGGTTTAGGTCCTGGCATACCTGCCATTTGTAATGCCATCATATCATGTGCCGTTCCAAATGACTGTTTAGTTACCGCAACATCATTTCCTTCCATTTCAATTTGACTAAATCTAAAGTTACGCTTAACATCATCTATTACTTTATCTTTTTCACCTCTCCATTCTTCTGGGCTCATCTTAAATATGTTTTCATATATCCATTCCTGAGAAAGCATTCTGTTACCTTTAAATGATTCTGCTAAACCTGCTTTTTGTTCCCATATAGCTAATTTTTCTTGCTCCGCAATCGTTGATGGATTGTTTAATTGAATAGTAAAATCAACTAAAGCTTCATCCTTGAATCCTTGTGAATATAAATGAACTATAGCTATTTTTGTTAACTCAGAAACAACTATTCTTTGCAATCTTTCTATTGTTCTCGCAAATCTTACATCTTCTGCTGCTAGAGTTGCCTTACCTTCTACATTTTCATCATATCCCAAAAATGCTCTGGGTACTCTTAAAGCAGCCATCATTCTAGATTTTAAATATTCCACATCATCAATATTAGGACCATCTAATCCAGGCAATTCAGAAACCTCAGTTCCTGATTGTCCGCCCCTAACAGGAAGATAAAAGTCTTCCATCATATTTTGAAGATTAAATTTTAGATTATATTGTCCCGATTGTTCGTCCACATATGGTGTTTTTTTCATTTTACTGATAACAGTATTCATATACGAATCAACCTCATTAGGAGGAATATTACCAATATCTATTCTAAATATTCTTTTTGATGGGGCTCTCATTATTCTATGCAGCATCATTGCATCTTCCATAAGAGTTAATTGTTTCCATGTCTTTCTTGCCGGCTCGACCATTGATCTACCATAAGGCAGGAAATTTGTATCGGATATTAGTCTAAAATGTGCTACCTCATATGATTCTAATTTTTTCTTTTTAGAAGATTTACCCATACTAGGCGTATTAGAAATACTAGCATCATGCCAAAATACAGTATACTCTGGTTTGTCCGGTTTTGTTCCTTCTTCTCTAAACATCTCATATGGTGATATAGGGGTTACATTGGTAATACCATACTTTTCCGTAATATCAAATTTTAGATATGCATCCCCATATTTGCACATGTTACGTATCCAAGGCCATAAATTGAATTCTACATTTAATACGTCAAAAAATAAATTATGTAATATTTTTTCTATCTCTTCCGAACCGGCTGATATATTTAATATGTCCCCAAATTCATTTTTTGTAGTACATTCATCGGCATAAATATCTAATGCAGATGAAATTATAGAATCCTCATCCATTGTTTCATAATCATTAAATAGATTCATTCGTTGCGTATCATAATTTGCTGATGAGTATTGTGAGCCGTAGCTACTGGGCGATCCATGTAATCTATTATATCTATCTATGACCCTATTTGTAGCTAAATTGCCACCCGATTGTAATCTTGATGTGTCAACTACTTTAAGTTTATTTTCACCAGTTCGTCTTATAATAACACCTGTTGAAAATAATTTTTTTAATCTTGTAAATAAGCCTTTATCAGCCATAATAATTCTCCTTTAATAACCTTTATTTAATCAACCAAGTCAAATCTTCTTTGCCATGTCGACCTAAATCCATTTCCCATGGATTTTTTTGTAAATTCTTTTGTGTATAAATTGCCGCGTTTGATTTTGTTTTACCCATACTATTTAATGATGCTTTATTTAGGGCCAATCCTTGCTGTCTTAATTTCAGCGCAGTATCTCTAACAAATAACCCAATACTAAAGGCCATTACTAAATCATCATTATACCCATTTTGTGCTTCGGCCCTCTGACCATTCCAAATAAATACAAAGAGTTCATCTAATAATCTTTTAGAACGCACTATGCATTCTTTTTCTCTAAAATAAATATCTAGTTTTGATATCAAAAGAGGCCTTGTCCTTGCTGAAGTTGTAAATCCAGCTACCATTTGAGCTTTATCTTTTAAATCATATGTTTTTCTTAAATGGACATCGGGATCAGTATATCCATCCTGTTTATATGTATAATATAAATTCTTATATTCTCTGTCTATAGCTGGTTGTATTGCTGCCCAACCGACATTAGCATTTTCAATAACTAATAATGCATCATTATATTCTGTTGCAACATTTACCAACATATTACCAAATTCTTTTGTTGGTACTTGGCCTTTGAATTCCGCAACTTGAGTAACAGTTTCTACATCGAATACATGAAATGCTGAATAATCACTACTATCTCCTCTCGCAACATCAGCTACCACCATATAGTCCCTGGAATAATCGCACTGCTCCCATACCCAAAAATTCTTTTCATTACCCCTCATTTCTACAGGGTCCTTCATATATGTAGCTTTATAATATTCTAAGGTTGCAAAATCAACAACCGAATTACCCGATGCTAAGAAATCACAATCACATTCTTGTGCAGCCATTTTTGGTCCAAGCAATTCATCTTGTTGATCTCTCCAATCTTGTTCCCTTTCTGGGTGTAATGACCAGTGTAATTTTATTGTATTAAATCTATTTTCACCTGCTTCGGCTTTTACCCATTGTTTGTGGAAAAAATTTCCAACACCGTTTGGAGTTGATAATACTATTGCCCCACCTCCAGTTGCTAGTGTTTGTTGTGATGATGCCCATATATCATCTATTCTATCGATAAATGCTGCTTCATCTAATACTAATAATGATAAGGCTTCCGATCTACCTGCATCACCGCCTGAAGAAATTGCTTTAATTTGAGACCCATTAGCTAATCTTAATGATAGTTTATTATCTTCTACCGTTTGTCCCTTCAACCAGCTAGGTAATCCATCATGCATAATTCTAACTTTTGTTACAAGATTTTTTGCTACATCTTGCTTTGTTGCAATTACAAGAACATTTTTATCACGCTTAAATATCATCATCCATAAAGAATATCCCGCGGTCAGTGTAGAAATTCCTAACTGTCTGGATTTTAATATAATATTATAATCATGATTTTTGAATTCAGTCAAACATCTTTCCTGAAACGGATACAGATGGAAAGGTATTTTACCTCTCTGTGGGTGTTGGATCACACAATATTTTTTCATAAAATATATGGGATCCTTAGCACATTTAATGTATTCTTTTTTTATTATGTCTTTTATGTTCTTTGCCATGCTATATATAAATATATATAAATATAAAAATTAATATTTAATTACCCAATTGTCCTGCTAAATAAATTGCTGTTGATGTGCTTACTACTCCAACAACTACACCAAACCATCTTTTATTATACCACTTATCGGTTAATTTTAATCTATCTGCATATAGTTTAATTTGGTTATTTAGTAAAATAATTTCTTGATCTTTGTTTAATAATATAGATTCATTTTTTGCATTTAATGTTCTAAAATTATCTAATTGTAATTCTAAATCAGTTATCAAAAGGGTTTTGATTGAGTCTTGCTGTTCCAATGTGTCAACTGCTAAAAAGAAAGCGTCTAATTCTGATTGAGGAATTTTAACAATTTTGTCTTGTGCAAAACAGTTTAATGATATAATCATTGTTAATATAAATAATAAATGTTTCATTATTTTTTACTCCTATACTTTTTCTTAAAATCAGATACTGTTTTTTTAGCTGATTTTGTTGTTTTAACTTTTGATTTTGTTTTCTTTATTTTAGTATCTGTTTTAGATATCTTTTCTTTGACAGCTTTCTTCTCTTTCTCTAATTCCTTACCTACTTTTTTAACATCCTTTAATTTTTTCTTATTATCTTTAAGATCTTTTTTGAACTGTTTTTTGCTACCCGATTTTGCTGTTAGTGCAAACACACCTGCTACAATAGCAAATATGCCTAAAATAATTTTCCATAACTTTTTCATATTATATCTCCGTTGGATCTATTGGTTCGCCCATTAATGCTCTATTAAAAACATCTTCTGCTTTTTGTACTTTCTTATGTAGGGCTATTAATTCTTTTTTTAATTTTTCTCGTTTTTTTGGATTCTTTTCGTTGACAAATTTCTTTTTGAGATTTTGCTGTTTTACCATTAAATCTTGATAATTTTCTGTTGCCTTGCGAAACCCTTTAGTCATACGCATCTCATTTAAACGCTGAAGTTCCTCACTAATAATTTGTTTTATAGTTGATATTTTCATAATTAATCCCAAAATATTAATTTAGCAATTATACCTAATAATGCTACCCAAATAGACCACAATGTTTTTTGCGTATTTTTTCTAAATGTGGTATTATTATTAACCCGTGCTACTGTGCCATCATCCGGATCCAATAGTCTGATTTTTATTTCTCGAACATCTTGTTTAAGTTCTAATATTTCTTGATGCAATTGCTCGTTAGTTAGTCGTGCCATTTTTTTCCCACTTTTCTTCGAAATCCTTTATTTGCTTATTAAACGATTCCTTCAAATATTGTTTACTATATCCACCAGACCATGTTTCTGTATCTCCGGCTTCTGTAATAAAATGCTGGTTTTCTATGTTATCTAAATATTCTACTACCCTTATTTTTAAATCCTTAATAAAAGAATCTACGTTAGCTCTTTTTGTTTCGTCCTGATATTTATCCCACTCATCATTAATTCTAATTTGATGCTCATCATCTACTACACAATCAAAACATTTTTTACGCAGTTTCCAAAATTTCTTATCTAACTTTTTTCTCATTCTATTATTACACTGAGGACAACAAATTGGCATCAAGACTGCGTCTCTTACTGCTTGTAGCTTAGGTATATTCTGTTTTATACCATTTTTAATTGTCCAAGTTTTTCCCCTTTCTTCCCAAACATCACCTTCACCATAACTTTCATTTACTTTTTTATAACCTTGCATAATTGCAGTCTTGTTATTGAATTTCTTCGTAACAAGATTACGCATACGCTGAACCTTTCGTTCACTTATTGCTTTTTTCAATTATTTTCTCCTAAAACTCAGTACTATTAATTTTCATCTGTGAATATAGAGTCATTAAAGCTTTTTGTACTTTACCAAGATCTTTTTTAATTTTTCTATATCCCTCAGGCGACTTCATCTTCATCTTGATTTTTGCGACATCTAAGTGTTTAAGTCCTTCCTTAAAATCCTTTTCCCAGGAATAAACTTTCATTTTAGGTGCCTGTTCATTCAAGGCACTAGATACCTCTTCTTTTATAATTTGCTGTAATCTTTTTTTATCCATCTTTGTATTCTCCGGTATTAATTTTTTAATACGAAATTTTAGAATAGGTCTACCGTTGATGGTTGGTTGTCCCTTTTCATCAGTTCCAAATTCTTTTACTTCAACCGGCTTGTTTTTGAACCTACCAGTTAGTATTATATCGCCTATATTTAAGTCTAGTTTCATTATATATAAATATTTATAAACTTAATAAAGCACCAGTTATTTGATTAATTGGTGCAAAAGTCCCTGTTAATTTGTATGTTTTGCCGCCATAAATGAATACTAATCCTTCGGTTGGCACTACTGCTTTCCATCCACCTATAGCTTTAATTTTATTTAGGTTATCCTTAACCTTATTTATCTTCTTTAGATCGCCCGATCCTTTAACTGCCTTAACAGCTGTTGCAACTTTTTTACGCATTGCTTGAATTGCTTTATTTGGATTTGCGGCTAAAAATCCTTCTGTGTTCTTTAATATTTCTGCGCCTAGTTCAAAAAATAGTAACTCAAATGGCAACATATTTTTCTTTACCTGCACAGCATGATTTTCTTTGTCTATTTTTTTAGCCCATTCTAATGTTTTTTCATCTTCTATAAATTTACCATTAATTCTAAATGACTTATCAAAGAATGCCCATCTTTTAGTTAATCCGACCAATATATTATTGTTAACCTTTGAAGGCGCTTTTTTATTTATAAAATCTTCCCACCATGATTGATGATAAACAGCAAACTCATCACTATCCTTTAGATCAAATTCTTTCATTAATTTATTTAATTTAGATACAAAGTAATTTCTTCGTTTTCCGAAATCTTGGCTTTTTATTGTTTTTAATGGATTTGGCCCAATAATCTTAAAAGTCTTCTGCAATTGTTGATTTACTTGTTTAATCATCCCCGCTAACATTCTACCACTATCTCTTACTGTTCCAACCGGTCTTCCATCCTTATATTTTAATGCACCATGGAATTGTAGATATGGGGCATCATATACTATTACATTAACACTATCTGGATACATAATTTCCATATTCATCCAATTATTTCCATTATCAAATATTTTTATTTGTTGCTTGTCTGATAGTTTTCCTATAGCTTTATCTAAATCCTTGAATGCTCCTACAAATGCTTTATATAATGGACCTCTTCCTTTAAATTTAGCTGCTATATCTCTACCCGACATTCCACCTCTTTTTATATCACCTGCATTTCTAGCTGCCTTTAGGGATCCATCCCATGTGATAAATAAATTTTGTCCATCGGTTTTTTCAGTAGCAGTTTGTTCTATACTTAAATTACCTTGAAGAGATAATTCTATCATTTTTTTGAAATCACTAAACTTTAAGTCTTTATCATCGAAAGGGTGTGCCATGTGGCCATATGCTCCACCTTCGGTTATTAATTTCCTAGCTTCCCCTGCCAACCAAGTATTTATATTTTCTTTTATATCTTTACCCCTATCATCGATTGCAGGAACCATATCAACATCCTTTCCTTTCTCCATATCCTTCTGAGACTTTTTAGTAATCTTAGTAAGTTTTTTAATCATAGATGGAGTTGGTTCTTCTTTCTTTCTTAGTCTTTCACCTTTACTATCTTTCTTAACATCTTCAGCCCCCAGGAAATTAACAAATTCCCAACCAACCGTTTTTGCTACTTTAGTTATATGCTTTTTCCATTTATTATATGCCGCGGCCCCAACTCTTCCTTCACCTTTATAATCATCCCTTACTTCAGGCTGAGCAATTCCAGTTGGTGCATATGAGACAGGGCCCACAGGACCATTTGGATATTTAGTTCCATAGGTTTCAAATTTTTTCATATCGCCTACTATATAATCAACAACTTCCCAACCCAATCTTGCCGCACCTTCTTCTGAACGTTTCTTATATCCCTTGTGACTTGTTCTCCAATATCTCGGGCCATCATCTGTTGGGAGGCCTCCCGAAGTTGTATCTGTTCTAGACACCTCTGAAATTAATTGTTTGATATCTACAGCACAACAAAATCCTTCCATCACTTCATTTAATTTTTCAAGTTTATTAATTATAAGATTGTAATTTTTCGTATGACCAAATATACCTTTGAATATTTTTTTCTTATCCGCTTGATCTGTATCCTTATCACCTAAAGCTTTACGAATAGCTGTTCCGCTCATTTCTCCTTGACCCGGGACATTTAATTTTACGTGAGGGGCTATAATTGTATAAGCTCCATCTCTATATCCTACCTCGGCTTTTCCTTTCCATGGTCTGAAAAATCTGCCACCCAATCTTTGTGCATCCTTTTTTCCGACTGCAAATATAACCGCAGTAGTTTTTGGATCATACTTTTTTAATATTTCTTCGGCTTTATATGGATTTTTTACCTGGGCTACTTTTTGGATTCCATGAGAATTAATTATTTTTTTCTTTTCATTAAAATTAAATGGAGATTTTGGTAAATCCACCTTATTACTTGTAGCTACCCAAACCTCACCAAATTTTTTAACTAATTGTTTATATACCTGAGCATGATGTTTGCCCATAGGCTGAAATCGTCCGGGGTATATAACTACAGTTTTAGTTATATTTGCCTGTTCTGCTATAATGTTATCGGCTAACCAATTGCCCAAGTTCATAGTATTCTCCATATATTATAAATATCAACCTACCAATTTTAGTAAAGGAATTATAGCTTTATTATTTGATTCGTGGTAGTTTTGAATATTACTAGCACCAATTTCTATAATACGTTCATTATAATTCCATTTAGGATTATCTATATATTTGCTTCTCCAAATGGGGTCATTATATAAGGTATCTTTTTTACATATATATGCTGAAATTTTGCTTCCAATTTTTAAATGATATTGTCTTAAAAATTCTAAAAATAAATGAATTCTATTATTTATTTCAAACTGATCTTTTGTGGATTTAATAAGAGCATTGTTAGGAAAATCATCGAAAAAAATTTCATCATATTTATTTAATTTATCTGTGCAGATAACCTCTTGCCACCTAGCATGTATTATATTAACATTATCGTAATCCTTAGCCCAATTTTTACATTTATTAATTACAGCAGAGTCGCATTCTATTATTGTGTAACTTTTTGGATTATATTTTTGTATTTGTGTGGCAGAATATCCCATGCCAAATCCTATTTCTAAAACATCACCCCTTGGTTCTAAAAAATCTATACATGCTTCCATATAAGATTTTTCCCATTCCATCATCACTTGACCGTTATTTTGGTCGAGTAATATATCTTCATTATTTTTATCTTTAGTATATACTAACATATTATTTAACTACCTATATTGTCTCTAGTATTAATGTGGCTCCATATAATGCATCATCGGCAGCGGCTGGATTATACATTATTGTTACATATGAACCCGCTTTGGTTTTGGGTATGGATGTAAGAGATGTTGCATCAGCAATCAAATCAGCTTCGGTGGTGCTAGCATTAAGAGAGGTATTGCAAGCTTCATTAGAAAGAACCTCTTCTACAGAATCTGAGAATACATCATTACCGTACACATGAAAATTCCCGTCGGATGCATAAACCATTGCTTTTGTAACCTTATATCCTGCAGGAATTACGTAAGATGCAAATGCATTTACTGATGCTAAGCTTACCCTCGCATAACTACCGCCCTGTCCCCGAATCCAAGTTCCATAAAATCTTGTAGTAGCATTATCATTAGAAGCAAATTCCGTGGGTGGCAAAGAAACAACACTTTCCCAACCCTGGGTTCCTGACCTACCTAAACTTCCAGTAGTTCCCCCGGCATATAGTGCTAATTTACCCTTCACTGCATTTGTGTGTGCTGAACCTGTTACCTCTATTTGGTTAGTTCTATGAAAAGATGCTGTTACTGCACTTGAATGCAAATTTAGACCCCTATTAGATCCGCCCCCAATTGTGATTCTTGAGTAATCATCTCCTACATATAAATCGTTAGCCTCATTATATAAAGCCCTAGTACCAGCATTAGAACCATCAGGATCGCCCATTCTTAATTCCGTTTCAAAAGTTGCTGATGGAGCTATAATCCTGTCACTTGAACTTATGTGACCTGATGCTGTTATGTGGGATAGAGTACTTATATATCCACTTGAACTTATAGGACCATTAAATTTGGTAAATTTAGTCACTGAATTTAATGTTAGGACTGTATCAGTTTCATCTCCCTGACAAACCCTTAATTCATAAGCCGCTTTATTATCAAATAAAAAACCGCGATGTGTATCTGATCCCCAATTATTATCTAATACCATTACGCCGGTCTTAAAGTGACCTTTTTCTAGGGTTACATCCCCTATAAAATTAGCGCCTGGAGCTATAATTGTTCCACTTGAACTTATATCGCCCGAGGCTGTTATGTGGCCTTGACCTGGATTTATTGATATACCAGTATCTGAACCACTTATAAACAAAAGATCACCATTATGTCCACGCATTCTTATTTCATTAGCAGTATCTGAAGCAAATTTAAATGAAGCACCATTATCTAATAGAACACCACTCGCAATAATATCACCACTTGCACTAATATTGCTTGAGGCTGTAAAATTACCAGTTAGATTTAAATCCCCTGTTTTACCGAATACTGCTATATCAGTTGATGTTCCACCTTGTTGGATAAAAAATCTACCCTTATTACCACTATTACCGGCTTTAACTATAACATTACCACCAGATTTATTATTCTGGTATATCATGTCATTTGAGGTATTCATAAAAATATTACCAAATTCTGATGCGCCCGATGTGTTTATAAATTTTAATTTTTGGTTATTATCTAAAACTATATCAGCACCTTTCATATTTAGATCGCCGCCTAAATAATTTTCTCCGGTTCCCGAAGAACTTATTTGACCCGATGCAGATATACTTCCTGTTGTCGATATACCTCCTATTGATCCGATAGAGCCTGCACTATGGAATCTGTTTTCATCCCAATGGCCTTTTTTACCTACCTGTCCACCTCCTCCCAATCTAAATGAAGAACCAGAAACCCAACCCTGCCCTGAGCCTATATATGGAACCTTTAAATATCCAATTAGTGGGTTGTATGTTAATTGAGAATCAGATTCTAGTTCTTGTTGACCTGAATTACCATCCGCAAAGGGGATGTACATATAAGCATTTTCACTTTCATTATTTGTAAATAATATCTGTTCAGCGAATGTTGCATTTGTTGCTGCACCAAGTACGGATCCAGTAAGGTCTCCAATAAATTGACTTGAACTAATATATGATCCTTGTACTAATATATTACCGGAAGATGATACGTGTTGTGATGTAGATCCTCCCAATTCAATTGTTGCACCTCTAAGTCTAGCGTTTTGATTATTTTGTCCAAATATAATTTTTGAAGAACCTTTAGTATAATCAATAGCTGTTTTTCCTTCAATCCAATAATCTGATGCGTATATGTTGGCGCTAGAACTAAAATTTCCAGAAGCAGTTGTATGCATATTTGCTGCTGTTCCTAGTTCAATTTTTTTATTTGTTAACTCTATTACATTTGCTCCCCCAACAGTATGAGTGATACCCCCAACAGCTAGACCTATTAATGTACTGAAATTTGCATTTGCTTTAATCTGATCTAAATTTGCGGCACTTGCTATAAATTCACCACTTGCGCTTATATCAGCCGATCCTGTAATATCGCCTGTAAAAGAATGTTGGTCGGTTATTTCATTACCATACGTAATTTTTGTCCAATAGTTATTACCTGCAATTTTAAGAGTATCGGATGAATTTTGTAGAACAGAGTATCCATCTACCCTATACTTTGCAGTGCCATTTGCGTCATAATTACTATCAGTTAAAGTTATTCCCTGTGAGAATGTTCCCATTCCACTGGAACTTATATCTCCTGAGGCTGTTAGGTGAGATGAAATATGTACATCACCAGTAACACTAAATTTAGATGATGCTGCCGTTGGTTTATTACCTATACCTACCTTGTCCTCGCCTGCATCCGCATATATAAGTTCATTATCATTGTCACCTTCAACGGCAAAGTCTAGATCTGCGCCATTATAATTGATAGAAAATAAATCATCTGTTATTCTAGTAAGTTTAGTTCCTGATGTTTTTATGTCTATAGTGTCTTCAACAGAAAAATCTATTAAATCAGTGGTACTACCCATTCGTCTGAATTTTTTTGAGTAAACATTGTTCGCCGTTAGATCACCACTTGCACTTATATCACCTGATGCAGTTACATTTCCTGATACTTTGAATGGGTTATAAAAGGTAGTATATTCTTTACCAACCGCAAATTTTTGTACACCACCGACATATGCTTCAATTTTATCAGAAGTGCCTGGATTATGGAGATATGTGTTTACGGGAGTCCATCCTGCAGGATCATTACCATCAAAATATAATTTCCCACCCTCATTCATTATAATATCACCAGAAGCTGATATATTTGTCGCATTAATGTCGCCGCTTGCACTTATGTTACCTAACGTATTTATACTTCCAGTCATATGTATATTACCAGAACCTGAAATACTACCATTATTTATTGTGAGTCCCGACCCGGCTACATAAAATTTACCTTGTAATTTTAATGTCGATATATCTGGTTGGTATGTTAAACTTGGGGTTGTATGTAAAACATCGCAAGTAGGAGCTTCATTCGCATATCTACTAAATACCAAAAAATGGGGATCTTCTTGCCCATCCGCAAGAGTCGTTTTAATTTGATCAGCACAACTTGCTAAAGAAGCAGTTTCTGCATAAGATGATGATACCTCGTAAGTTATTTCATGAGATGAAGATAAGGCATAAGAAGCCGACAGTACAGTCATGCTGCCTGTTTGTGCTGCTGTAATAAAATGTATTGCTGATCCCGAGCCGTCTGCAAATTTTCCACCCTCAGTTTGCACTAATTTGTGGAAAGTGTCAGATACATTGGAGCTCGACAGATGAAACAATTGAGCCATAACTTACCTTACTTTTTTTTAACTAAAACCTCAGTTATTCCTTTAATAACCTTATTCTTTTTATTTTCCGATAGTGGATTTTTAGCCATATACGTAGCTATAATATTATTTAATTTATTTCTTTTAATACTCAAATTTTTTAAATTAATATTTTCTTTTACTAATAACTTTACAACATTAATAACATGCTGTTTTTCTGAAGTTGATATTTTTGATTCCTTTATACCACTAACTTTTACTTTAGGCTTGCTTTCAGTAATTAAATTACCAGTTTGAGATTTAACCTCAACTACAACTTTTTTACTAGCTTCAACTTCAAAATCAGATTCCCACGGAACAAAATAAGTGTCCTCTGCGATAACTTCTAATTTAATATTTCCTTTAGTATTTTCGTCTAAAAGACCTTTTAATTTTTTAACAGGAACTTGGCATTTTCCCGAAGAGTCTAATTTACCATTAAAAAGTAAATTAATATCATTTGATTCTATGATAAGGCGTGCCGATGAGTTTCTTAATGAGGCACCTTCTATAGATATATCGCATTCAAATAATTCCGTTTTGTCTGTAAATAATTTATACATTTATATTCTCCAACTTAATTTGAGCTTTTACCTCTTTTATAATAAATTCAATATCCTTAGCATGTGCTGAAAAGTTTTTTATTTCCTTAGTTTCATCATACATTTTTATTCCTCTTCTGCGCATGACTAGTCGAATTAGTCTTTTTTTCTTTTTTTTGTCAATGCTGGTAAGATCTATATGATCACCACCATCAACAACAAGGCTTTCTACTAATACAACATCTTGCCAAGTATAATCGAATCTTCCGAATTCCTTATTATATGCATCATCACCTTTGGCTGTTCCCCAATTAAATGATGCATCTTTCCATTGTATTTTAGTCTTACTCGCCATATATAAATATCTATTAAAATACCTTTTATGTATTTTATTACCTTAAACCTATCGAACCTCTTTGGCCGTCTCTATTTTCAAAATTAACTGTAGTTCCTGATACAGATATTGTAACATTGCCAATTATTAATTTTGTTACAGTTAAAGCCCCAGTACTTGGATTATAATAAAAATCCCTATCCATTTCTAATCCGTGCATTCCATCTGAATTTTTTGCATCCTTTACGAATGTTACTAAATTATCTTCATTTGTACTATCATTAGTATTCACGGTTATATTAGACGATGACGCGGCATATGAAGCAGATGTAGCAGAGCCGGGGGTTATATTAGAACCACCATCAAAACTAGTTCCTCCTATCAATCTAGCAGTTTGAAGTTGAGTTGCAGTTCTAGAATTACCAATCACATCTCCAGTTAAATTTCCAACAAATCCACTGCTGGCACTTATTATACTACCGGTTACGGGTTTATCAAAGGTTTGTGATTTTCTTTCTATCCTAAAAATAGATTCCTTTCTAGCATCCCTTTCATCTGAAACATCTTCTGCAATATCCCGAACATCAAATGCAGATTCCGGGTCTTTTGTTCCTATACCAATTCGCCCACTAGCCGATACATAAAAAGCTATTCTATCATTTGCTGTTCCAATTTTTTCCTTCGGGATTCTTAATTGTATACTCTGCCCGTCATCTGGATCTAACTCCCACTTCCCTGCTATTATTGAAGATGATGGTGCCCCATCAGAACCTGTGTGCATTGTACTACCGCTAGTGAATGTGGCTACACCATTAATTATACTAAATATTCCCATTACTTATTCTCCAATTCCTTTACACGTGCTTCTAACACTTGAATGGCTTTTACTAAATGTGGAACCAGGGCCGCATTGTTTATATCCCTCTGATCACTAAATCCACCATTGTCAGTGTTATCCCGCGATGTTATTACATCCGGAAATATTTTTTCTACCTCCTGCGCTATATGTCCTATATGTATAATGGATGAATCTTTGTTAGTTTTTTCATTCCAATTAAATGACACGGGTCTTAGTTTGCAAACTTTTTCCAGAATATCATCCCCAAGACTAATTACATTTTTCTTTAATCTACCATCAGAGGAAGAAAATGTCCCATTACCATAAAACGCTCCATTTGATTGGATATAGGCATTTTCGGAATTATTGTCACGAAAGGCTAACATTTTTACCTTAGTATTTGAATCATCATTCTGTATCACACCCACATATGACCAATCACTATCTCTATCGCAGTATACATGAAATGGATAACTTGGATCGGAGGTTATTGAATCCACTGTTGTGTTAAATCTAATACCATCGCTATTATCCATTCTCACAACTTCGTGGCCACCACTTTTAAGTGTTAATCTTTTAGAACCACCACTATTAAATGTAGATTCTATAATAGCACCATCATCATCTTTAGCTTCCAATCTCAGTCTAGACCTTTTAGTGGCGTCGGCCGAATAAATTCTTATCATGGAATTATGTCCATCACAATATCCAACACGAAATTCGTCTTCTAAAAATCTAAATGTGGGTACGGATCCAAAAGATGTTCCATTATGTAATATAAATTCGCCATCATAACTTGCACCTAGGCCCATCGACCAATTGTCTTGATTTTTTTCATTTCGAAATTCTATTCTTGTATCGGAACTCGTACTTTTTCGCGGATTATGTATGTATACTATCTCTTGGGCATGTGAATTGGAATTACCGGCCAATATAATAGGGGCTTGTGAATATACGCTTAATCTTCCATCACCATTCGAGGCAGATACAGTCAGGTCATTGTGGATAAACTTGGGTGCACCCGCGCTATCAGTCGATGATACTATAACAGGTATATTATCTTGTTTTGCTAAAGTATACGAGTGTCCATTTCCTAATTTAATTTGAGCCATTTTTTATTCTCCTTAATTTCTTCCCATTAGATTAGGTGCACCGGCAATATCACCATCGTCTAATGTAACCCCGGCAACATTTACTAATAATTGACAGTGTGTAACAATCCCTGTACCTTGACTTGGTAATTTAATATCACCAATTTGATAATCTGGTGCAACATCTATTTGTAAGTTTAATGTAACATCTCCTCCTAGAGAACCATCACAAATTATTCTAGTTCGGTTTCCTCCGTCACTATAATTTTCATAATATTGGGCTTTATTCCCTGATGTAATTATTGTATATTTTTCACTAAAGTTCGTAGCAGACACTAATCCATCTGCCGTAACCTTAAATGATGATGTAGCAGAACCACCAAATGTTATTGTTCCTGCATCTAAATCTATTTCTCCACCCGCATCAGTACCATAATTTTTTGATTGTATTTGACCAGTTTTTATTCTACCACCTTCTATAATTGTGCTAGCCGGTGATGCGGCTCCTGCGGGAACTCCAAATAGACCTTTAATTTCATTTTCAGAAAGTGCTTTTCCATAATATATTCTAAGTTCATCTATTGAACCAGTGTACGGTGCTTGGCCGGTATCAAATGTTGGTGCAGAATAAGGATTTTCGTTATTGGAAACCAATCTGACATCATTGTAACAGGCGCCTACTCCCATTCTTCCAGTATATGTTAGTGCATATGAATTTTTACTATAATTTTCTTTATAGTCTACCCGTCTTCCATCTAACCACAAACTAGATGTTCCTTTTGCATAAACCCCAGCTGCATGATACCATTTACTTGATGTAATACTAGACGATACAACTACCTGTTCATTTGCCTGATCGCCACTATTGTCATAGCTAGTATAATATAACATTGATCTTGATACAAAAGCTGCTTGTGCTGCTGTATTTCCACCAACTTCCCAAATTATCTGTGGTTCGGTATGAGCTACGTTTTTAGCCTTAAACCAAACAGAAAAACTTTGGGAGAAAACATTAGCGGCTGATCCACCAGGTGCCCAAGCCTCTCTATCTTCGACCTGAATATAACAATTATTGCCCTCATCTAATTTTAATGAGGTTCCGGTTACTGCATCGCTTCCAGAACCATATAATACCGTTCCTTGTATTGAACCTGAATACATAGTCCAATTGTCAGCAGGTGCTGCCTGATTGATAACCGTACTTCCTGTTCCCGCTGCAAAATTGTAATGTATTATCTCTTCATCAGATACAAACGGGGCTGATGGTATTGATGCTACTTCTATTTTTCCTTTGAAATATCCGTTTGAAGTGTATATTCCATGACCTGTTACACCATCAGAAAAATCATTATCCGTTATTCCTGATAAATCTCCAACTCTGGCGGTAATATTTGTATCATTATAGCCCGAGCCTGTTCTTTCAACTATATCCATATAAGGAGTATTAGCATTCGATGGTGAAGCATTCATGTGGATATACCCAGTTCCACTAGAACCTAATGAAACCAGAGTTTGGCCGGCTGACATGGATGGGATTATGTTGTTATTTTGGCCTCTAGTAAGGGTCAATGTGTTTGCATTTTTTACAGTGCTAGTAGCAGTGACCTTCATTATTTCTTCCGTAAATCCATTAGAAGAAGTAGCCTTAGCCATTACATATTCGTTTGCTATAAATCCGGATGCGTTATCTACAGGAACTACACAAGATACACCTGCTGAGATAATTGCGCCGGTAGTGGAACCAGTAATATTACTACCAGTTACAGCCGTAGCATTAGCTATTATTAATTGTCCCCCTACTGCCGATACTGTGTCTTTTTCAAACACGGCTGTAGATAAGGTTCCCCTAATTTTTGCTTCTTCAAATTCCGCCTTTCCATCAGATGAAATTTTCCAACCCTTTCCGGTTCCAAATTCCGATGATTGAAAGTCTATAGTTTTTATAGTGCCACTAGATGATAATACTAAATTACTAGATGATATCTGAGAATGGTTGAATGACCATCCTCCTATTTGGTTTGTAGAACCCGCTTGAAAAACATTTGCTCCATTTACGTGTGCTGTAAATCCATTATCGGTTGCGCTTGCATAATGTATTTTTATAAAATTATCATCATCTCGTCTTACTAATATTTGAGGAGTGGATGTATCCCCATCTAATCTAATTCCTGCGTTGCCTCCATAACCTAATGATTGTAATTCATCTCCGTTAATTTTCCACCCAGCAATCTTACCAGCACTAGCCGTCATTCTTCCATCAGCTGATACTTTAAATGCTGATGAGCTTATGAATCCTACGGGATCATTATTATCTGTGGATGATGATATATGCCAATTATTAGAAGATGAAATAAATCCACCCTTATTTAATACAAGATTTCCTCCCGTGAGTTTTTCACTGTCAAATCTCCACCCAGCTATACTATTTCCTTGGTTTAATGGGTTACCGAGTTCGAATTCAACTTTGCTATCCTTTCTACCAACTATTCCCCATAAAAAATCACTACTATAATATTGTAAAATACTATCAGCTGAATCTCCAGCTACTTTATAAATAGAAATATTATCACCTGTAGCTGTAGAACTAAATCGAATTCTTCCATCTGCTGATTCTAGCTTAGTGTTTGAGATGGTCCATCCACCTATTGTACCTTTAGATGCTGTTAGATAACCTTGCATGTTTACCGCAAATGGTGGTGGATCAAGTACGTCTATACCATCCCTACCTACCCACAAGCCTTCATCAGCATCGGCTACAATTACATCATCCCCAGAACCTAGTGTAATTCTTTTATCTGATGAATCTATAGTAAAATTAGTTGCGGTTAAATCATTTGTGCCAATAGTAAATCCACCAATGGTACCTCCAGCTTCTGCTGTAATAGTTCCCTGCATTGTAACATTACCATCTGTTCCTAATTCAAAATTAGAGGATGATATAGCTATAGTTCCATCACCCGAACCTGATATAAAAGATGTTCTTTCACTACCTAAGAAAAATTTGTCTGTTGTGATATCTAATTCACCACCTGCTCCTGCGCTTGAACCTGTTTTAGTTCTAAATCTTATCCATGATGAAGATCCGACTAATTCCATACCCACCCCATAATAAGGTTGGCCTGCATATTCTTTGCCGTCAGCTCCAATAGACCCTGACCATATTATTATACCACCACCGCCTGAACCTGTTGCTTGATTAAATCCTGGATATGTTGGGTTTGTTGTTCTCAGTATAGCAGAACTCATACCTGAAAATGAAAATCCAACATCAGTCGCGTCAGGTCCTATATTAAATACTCCTGGTAATAATGCTTCTTCTATGTATGTATTGGAACCTGAGAAGTGCATACTGTGTGTAACCAAATATACATTATTTTTGTTTCCTTCACCGTCGTAAAATTCCCATTTGAAATCTAATAAATCATTCATTTTTTCATTCGGAATGTGACTTAATAAAAATGTATGATTTGGTGTAAATCCAGGTAATGCTACTGATTTAATAGATAATTTACTTATATCCCACATCCCAGCTTTAACTTGAAAGACGGGAACACCTGTTCCATTTCTGTCTGCCTTAAATGTATAAGTTTGGGTTTGAGGATCCGGAATAATGTTTGCACCAGCTACAGACCAGAAGGTTTTACCGGATTGTTGTTGATTTGTACTTGTCTGTCCCGAAAATGCCGGACTCGCTGCCAAACCTCCATTATTATTAGCCATATTATTTGAATCAAACGTCCAATTGCCTGTCTCATCAGCCGTTATCCCAAGGCCTGGAATAAAGTTTGGATTTGTTAGTGTTTCTGCGACCTGTTCTTGCCAAGTACTAAATGTATTTTCTTCTCCGAGTGATACTATTTTTTTACCTAATGTTGGATCCGTAATCTGCCCATTCGCATCAACATTATCAAATGAAGATCCTGACATGAAAACAATCATTTCAGGTGGAAATCCATCATATAGATCCGTGGTGTGGGCATAATTAAATGATATTTGATAATCACACCCAGCATAAAATGTTAATGGTATAGTGCAGTTTGTTCTAATATATGCATTTTCTCTATCCGCGGCGGTAACTAATCCATCTGATAATTCTTCACTACCAGATATCCTAAGAGAATCCATCATGGACGAAGATTGTCTACTTAAAAACGGTTTGCCGAAAGAATTATCATACCCCACTCCTGAAGATGTCCAATATGTATTTACAGTATATTCATCAGCAAAGAATCCCATTTTTTTAGTTAATTCGTGGGAGTTCCCATCTATAAGTAATTCTTTAAAATTTAGATTATCATCACCAATTTTTTCCCATTCTGTAAATCCAGCGGATCTCATTTTAGTTGTGACCCTTTCCACATCACCAGCAATTGGTTCTAAATTAGCTAAAGTTACTAAGGCATAAGATTCAACATTTCCAGAACCTGTTGTATATGTTGGCGTTTGAATATAATCTAATGTAAATGCACTGGGTAAAACAGTATTTACCAAATAAGAAGCATGTTGTGTTGTATCGTATATGGGAACTTGGTAAGAGAACCACCCCCCACCAGTAAAATACCCTGCAATAAATGTTTCTGATACATTTAGCAATTCATATGGATGATTAACTATTGCCTGACTCGAGTTGATAACTTGTTGGATGTATCCATCGTATGCCTGTGGTGTGTTTGATGAACCGTCTGGGGCTGTTGCGTCTAGAGCAAAACCACTAGGTAAATTATAAATTGGATTTTGTATTATTAAATGTCCACCCTCGTGTTCTGAAGTCCAGTTAAATCCAATCGCGTATGCATGTGTTGTTGTCACGCCGTTTGCAATAGTAGTCACCAACTCAACAGTTCCTGTAGAAATCTGGGTTTCTGCTGTATTTCCTACGGCATATCCTTGATTAAGAAATTCCTTACGCTTTTCTTGCACGAATGCTTTTGGTTTTCTACCAAATACGATAGGGGTGATGTTTGGGCTATAAGGATCTATCTGTATTAATCTTTTCCATCTTACAGTTCGTCCACTTCGAAGTTTAGCAACTAACGTAATAATACCATTACCTATAGGGGTCCATGGGTATACCCATAAAGTTAACATTCTATTACCAGAAACGCCATACCAATTAGGCACCTCCATATAGACGTTACTCCCATCAACAGCTACGCATTCAAATTTGATTTCAGAATTTGGTTTAAATGCTAAACTATTTCCGGCTAATAAAAAGGCATTCTTTCCAGCAGTAAGTTTTTTAGGAAATTGAGTTATCCTAAAATAATCGGGTGAGTTAAAAGAAGTGTCTTCTATTAAATCACTATACTTCTGAAGATGTAGTCCTTGATATTTGCTTTTTTTGATAAATCCCATTTAGTTTCCCTTTATCTACAATTATTCAAATATAAATATGTAGCTAGAGAATTACTTTGCTAAATCCGCTATCTTTCTTGATATCTATCAGACTGTCTACCACATCCCTAACAGAATCTAAATGCGATATTACCATTAAAAATTCAAATTGAGATTTTAAGTATTCGAATAGCATAAACATTGAATTAAGATTCTCAGAATCGAGATTTCCTAATCCTTCATCTATTGCTAAAAAGTTTGGTCTAGATAAATTTGAAATATTAATTAAAGCCGTTCTAATTGCGATAGAAGATATAAACTTTTCCATACCAGATGTCAATTCCAATGGCCAAACTTTATCATCACCATAAGTAATATAAGTATTAATATTTTTACCATCTAAATTAAACAAAATATTAAATTCAACAATTCTATTTAATATATCATTTACTTCATCTTCAACAATTGGAATTATTTTGGATATCAATTCATATGGGACACCATCTCTTTGAATTGCATCTAAATAATATTCATATGCCTTATACTTGTCCTGCAAACTTTCTGCGCGTTTTATTGAGTCTAAGATAGTTTTCTTTGTGTTTAACGCGACTTCTATACTACCGTGGATAGTTAACAACTCGTCCTCTTTGACTTCTATTTCATTTTCCAAAAGTATTTTTTGATTGCCCAAATCATTTAATATATCATTTATTTTTTGATTATGAATTATATCCTTTTTATTTTGGTGATATTTAGATATTTCTGCATTTATTTGTTCTATTGTTTGCTCTGTCTTATTTAACTTTTCCTTTGCTTTATAATATTCTATCCTTCCAATATTCCTTTCAGATTCTATTCGTTGTATTGTAGAATTATATTTTTGTGCTTCAATAAGTGCATCCGAATATTTTTTATTTTTATCCATTATATTATTGGATTCTTCTAAGTCACTTATCAATCTTTTAGCCTTTATTTTATCTGTTTCTAAATCATCTTTAGTTTTTTTAGCATCTTGGACAAATGGATTGTTTATACAATACTTGCAGTTAGGATCATACTCATGTTTATCCAAGTGCTTTAATTTATCCAATTTATTTTTAACAATTATTTTAATCTTTTCAATTTCATTTTTAAGATTATTACTATTTTTTTCAGCTTCTATATATTTTTTATTTCCGTCTTCTATATCCTTAATATCACCCAACTTTGTCAATTTATTATTTGTTTCTGCTAAAATTACTTTATTATTTTTTGATGTTTGTTCGTCTCGTCTAAGCCTTTCTTCTATATTTTTCTTAATATCTTCATTATGTAAGCGATCAAATTCTAGACCTTCAATATCTTCATTTACGTGGCCAATTTTAACAAGTTTGTCCTCATTTTTTGTAATTCTCTTTTCTAATGTCTTTAGTCTATTTGTTGCAGATGTCTTCTCTTTTTTTGCATCCACTTTTAGATTTTTATTTTCATCAATATTTGCTTCCGCATCTGCTAATTGTTGTGTAAAATCGGTTTTTTTGAATTCATCAAGAATCGCAGAAACGCCCTTTATCTCATTATTTGCTAAAGTATATAATTCTTCAAAAACAGAGATATCAAGAAATTGGGCTAAAAGGTCTTTTCGCTCAGATTGTGATTTTTCAATAAATGCGGTATTGTTGTTTTGCACAGATAAAGTTGTTAAAATAAAATCATCATATGTTCCAACATAATTACGAATATTTTTATTTGTATCATATCTTTGCTCACCATTTAATGATTCTTCTTGTCCATCGTCATTTATGGTCCAAAAGTTAACTTTCACGGTAACTTTGCCTTTATGATATCCCTTCAATACTCTATGTGCTTTTCTTTCTATAAAATAATCCTGGCCGTCTATTCTATATTGAAGCTTACAACTGAAGTTATTTTTCTTATTATTCATAACATCATTTGCGCTCGAAGATCTACTACATCTATCAAATAAACAAAAACATATCGCGTCTAGTAGGGCTGATTTTCCGCTTGCGTTAGCCGCAAATAGTCCGTAGGTTCCTTTGCAATTTTCAAAATCTAATTCATTATCGGGTCCATATGAAAACATGTTACCAAAAGTAAATTTTATTGGTTTCCATCTAAGATTTCTAGCAACCTCTACCTGATTCATCTGACCATTTAATTCCTTATTAATCTTAAAAATTTCTTTTGTAATGGAGTCATCTACAACATAATTTCTATCTAAATAGTCCTTAATTAATTCATTTTGAAAACTGACGTTTCTTACATCACCAATACCATTTTTTAAATCCCTATTACCTATTTTAGTTTGAGATAATCTATCATTACGCAATACCGTCACATCTTTTAATTTACATTTCTTGCGAACTATTGTTAATAATTTTTTTAATGTTGGTTCATCTGTATTTGTCAGTCTTACCCTTAATCTTGGTCTTTTGGGGATATGTGTCAGATCGGGTAGTTTACCATCTACAATATCTAATGTGTAGTATGCTTGATCATTCACAATGCGCTTGAATTCCGATTTTCCATTTGACATATCCCATAACAAATATCCATGATCTATAGGATGTTCTCCAAAATTTTGACAAACAGTCGAACCGGCATATGCAATTGTTTTTTTGCTATTCAAATATTGATGCTTATGTATATCGCCCAACAAGGTAAAATCATACCCATCAAATGCATTTGTTTTAACATCACCCGGCAATCTAAATCCTGCATCTGTTTGTGCATCTGAAACGCATCCGTGGTAAAGAGCAATTTTTTTATTATCGCCCTTTATGTCTGATGCTTTTATATAATTCTCAGGCTCATCGAATACTGAGAATACAGTAAAGTCTATATCAGCCATAGTATATACACCCGAATCTTTTAGATAATAAAAATTGTCCAAATTCAGGGAATCCACTATCGGTGTTAATGCATCGAGTCTACTTGCATTATTCAAATTACAATCATGATTTCCTGCTATAAGGATGGTTGGTCTAATTTTAGATAAATTAGTAAATAGTTCAGATACCATCCTAATCAGCTCAGGTGACATTTCTGTTTTAGCATGAACGATATCGCCTGCTAAATATATCACACTATTTGGATCCAAACTATCCTTTAGATCCTTATATAATTTCTTAAATACATTTCGATATTCACCATGTCTTTTCAAATTTCTAATGTGAACATCCGCTATATGTGCTATATGTTTTATGTTTTCAAATCCAATATCAATTTTCAAAACAATTTCCCCATAATTCTTTTTTCCATTAACGAACTTCCAGTTAATGGTCTTGTTTCATGTAACATTTTATTAAATATCGAAAATCCTAAATCACTTGGGTCTTTATCCTGCATTTCAACCAAATGAACTCTGATTCCATGATTCAAAAAATAATCACAAATATCTAATGCCTTAATCAGTGCATCTTTATCTAGTGCTATGTATAATTTTTTAACACGTTTTTCTATAATCTTTTTACGTAATTTATCTAGAACAATTTTACCAAATAATGGAATTGCATTTCTTTTTACAGCAATCGCATCGAATGCACCTTCTACAATTGTAATAGGTTCATTCCAATTAATCATTAAATCAAACCCAATAATATCCTTTGAAACCTGTGGATTTTTGTGCTTAAAGTCTGTATTATAATATGCTCTGCCAGTAAAAAAGTTTAATGTTCCTGCTTCATCATAACTTGGAATTATTATCTTACCCTTATATTGTCCCCTACTACAAAATCCTATATTATATTTTATAATATCCATATCATCAATACCGCGATTATTTAAGTAATGCAGTGCATTTCTAACTTCCGGGTTTTTTATTGATGCATTGTATAGTGGTTCAAATTCATCAGGCAATGATAAAGTATCATACTTTTTTTCTATGTGTTTAGGAATATAATCGCCTATACACTCATTTAATTCCTTTATTTGATTTTGTGAAGCATTTGCTTTTTTAAATAATGAGTATAATTTTCTTCCCTTTGCACCGCATACCCAACATTGCCACAATTGGGTTAGTAAATTAACCTGTAGCTTTCTTTTATGATGTCTACAAAAGGGGCAGTAAAATGATGACTCGCTATTTCTTAATTGTTTACTTTTACCTATAACCCTTTCGATTATATTTAATAAAGATAAATTACCCATTCGCTTTTTTTATCAAATCTACAAAAGTTTCAAAAGGAATTGCCACGTATGTTTTAGTTCTATTTCTCTTAAAAACAACAGCTGGATCATATCCTTGATCGTTAGCTTCAGCTTGTTTAATTGCAGACCATATATTTAATTTTTCTTGATTTTTACACTCGAAAGAAAAAGGTATATGTCTTCTTGCTAACGGGCTCATTTGTAAATCTTCACCCGATTGTCCCATTGCCGTTGATCTAATATCATCGGGTAATAATTCAGTAAAGGCTTCAACTAATAAGGCTCTAACCTCCTGTTGTAACCTTCTACCTTTAGCTTTTGCAGATGATGTCTTCATACATAACTCCTTAATTTTTTTCCTTATTTTAATATAAGAAAATTATTTGAATTAACCAAATTTTATCGATCAAATCTTATAACTATTGTAGTGTCCATATTTTTAGGTTTTTTTATTGGTGTCGCCATTTTAGCAACTGCTAATAAATCAAATTCATCATTATATAATCCAACGGATGTTATGTACGGTGAAAAATTTGAAGATGATGCAAATCCTTTCATTCTATAATCTTTTATAGAATTATCTATTCTAAGAGTCGGGTTCATTGATGATTCAAATTCATCATCCTTAATATGACAATAATATTCCGATTCATATATAGTGTGTTTATTTTGGAAGTTTATATACCATTTAGATGTATCACTAAACATATTAGTATAAGGTTCTCTTGGATCAGTAATCACCGCTAAACCATAATCATAAAAAATATTACCTACTATATTTGTATTGGTAATACTAGATGATAATATCTGTAATGATGCTGATGGTATGGCTGAGTTATATAATCTTAGTTCATCTATAGAGCCCGTAAATGGTCGTATCATATTTTCCACGCTCGTTTTATATTTTATTCCTCCTCCCATTGAATCTCTATATACCATCGGTTCATAATCACTTAACAACTCAGCACTGCCTTCCAAAAGACCCGGTCTAGATGAATAAAATGATTCATATGCTGGGATGTGTCTTGCTGCGCCTATTTGGATTGGTGCATCCGATATTGTCGATAAAGATGTGTCAGTAAAATCATTCACTAGTCCCTTTCTTTGACCATTACAATACATTTCCAATTTAGAGCCTGTTTTTTGAAACAAAAAATGTCTCCAAGTATTATCATTATATTTATCAGCAGATATAATTGTTTTTGTGGTAACACCTGTTGATCTTCTAAAGATAATTTTACCATCATTTGAACCCCATGAATTACCTACTGAAATTTCAAATGGATACGGAAGACCGTCTTTTTGTTTCTTAGAAATAATTACATTTTCTGTATGATTACTTAATGGTCTTCTTTTTACAAAATACGTGTTACCGTCTCCAGCTGGTAGGTTTTTGTAGGATTCAAAGGCTCCTTCTCTACTTTGACTAACAGACTGACTTGTTGGTATTTTCAACCACATTCCAATTGCAAATTCTTGATCAATCCCCAGTCTTGTTTGTTCAGGGCCCTGTCTTTTTGCTAATACATAACTTCCACTTACACCTTGCGTATTTAATGCATACCCATTCATTCCCTTTTTATATTTTACCTTATGAGATGATACATTATATGGATAGGGGCCTTTATAATCTAATCCACGTTTTTCACCATAATATCTACCTTGAGATATAGGGTTGTCAACAGGATTGTCATATCTAAATCCATCACTAAAGGGTATATGAATCATTAAATTTTCTTTACCAACCATACTACTTGTAGATATTGTTTTGTCTATCAAATTAGTATATCCATCATCCTCTAATCTTATTGTTGGGGTCACTCCACTATCCATTATTTTTATAGTATTAGCTTTTATACCTTCTCCCCATAATGATTGGGGAATTGATATTATATGGGCTTGTGAATGCAAATCTCTATGTTGTCTACCGGGATCATTCATTTGACATGGTTGGGCATTTACATCATTTTCCATGCCTCTAGAGTTATATCTATAAAACAATTGGTCTATATTAGAATGTAATATAAATTTATAACGTGTATTCGATACAGGTTCAGATGATGATGCTGATATAAATGAATTCTTAGAAGCAGAAGAAAAAGATGCTATATAATGATTAGAACCAGTAATTAGACTTCCCGTTAATTGTATCGATGCATTTAACGCTCCGCCTGTTACAGTCCAAACCTTATTAGCCACAAATGGTTGAAGAGATACATCTTCTGGTTTGAATGATTTAAAATATCCTATTTTTGCCATATATTGATTTCCTTAAAATAAAAGCTTCTCTATAATAAATATAAAGAAGCCATATTTTTTAAGAATTATATAACTATAATTAGTATTCTAATTTTACTTTAATTAAAGCTTCTCTTGAAAAACTTTTTAGTAATGGTTTACTAAGCTTGGCTACGGCAAGTAATTCATTTGCATTATTATACATACCAACTGTTGTAATATAAACTTGTGGGTTTTGCTTCATTGTCGCATGTTTTAGACTTCCATTAGAACCAGTAACAAATGAAGGATTATTACTATAATTATAATCTTTATTTTTTACTCTTACAAAATAATATGCACATGTTAATTGTTGAGCGTTTCTAGCTTTAAACGATGCTCCTCCTTTTACGTGATTATAAAATTTAGCCGGTTCTGCTGGTGTATCTGCCGTATTAGATCCACTTCTTCTACCCCTAGTAGCTACAATACCCATAGAACTAGATGAAATCAATCCTGCATCAAATATTAAAATTCCTTGTTCAGGATACACCTTTCCGTATCTAGTTTTATTGTTTGTATGAGCTCCAGTTGTTCCTATTGAACCACTAATAATATCATAACTAGCTCCTGCAGTTCCAATTTCTCCTGCTGCATCTGCACTGTTATCTATAAATTTTACGGGTGCTTTACCAACTGAACCTGATAATGTTAGTTCCCAATTTCCTGGGTCTAGTGCTTCTTTTGCCCTAGCTCTATTGAAATTAATAACAAATATTTCTTTAACGGATCTTGTATTTCCGGCACCATCAGTTGTTGTCCAAGTAGTTGTTCCATCATCTAATAATAATTGTTTATATTGCGAGAATATAGCTTTTGTTGGAGAATCTCCAGCTCGTCCACCTGTTGTTTTATATGATCCACTGCCGTCTATATTTCCATATGCCACAGAAAATTGAGGTACAGCTGTAGTATCTGAATTGATATCTTTATCATATATTTCTAAGTAATAATTACCTGAGCTACCGCTCTGTGTAGATGATGTAAAAAATGTTGCTAGTGTAGCACTATTATCTGACCATGCTGTTGATGTAACTATTTCCTGTTTTCCATAAATTGTGTCATCGCTCGTAAATGCTTGATATATCTTAGCCATTTTTTAATTTCTCCTATTTATTTGGGTCCAAGTTTACAGCAAGAGATACTGTTAATGAACCTCCTGTTTCATTACCTATAAATGTAACAGTTGCTGATCCTGCTGCAGATAACGATTTAGCTGTGATTCTAAATGAATTTCCAGATACAGTTACTGTATTATTAACAGGAGTTCCTTCGGTTGTTGTATTATATACATTAGAATATGAACCTCCAGTTGTTGCTGAACCTACTACATCCAAAAATGCTATATCTGAATCTGATAATATCGCGGTATAACCTGCCGTTCCATTTGAGCCGGGTAAGTTAGGTGTTGATGGACTTATGACAATTGATTGTCCCTGGTCTAAAGGTCCTAGTGCAGTGCTTCCAATATTAATTATAGGTAATTTAGTTGTATTTTGTCCAAGTGAAACTAGTTTATGTTTCATTACATGTTGTTGATTAGGTGATGCCTCAACTACAGGCATACTTTCTATCACTGTTCCATAATAGTTACTACCTAACTCATGTGCCGGATTCCAAAGGTTATAATCCACTTCATCATCCGCTAAGGCAAATTTTGTAATTTGAAAAGAACCGTCACCTTTTGCTAAAAGTTCCCTTCCCTTTTTTGTTAATATTGCGTCCACTGTAATTGAACTATTGTCTAAATATCCCATAATTTTTCCTCTTATTATTCTACATATAAATATATACTTATAGTAAAAAGCTGTCCTTTATTATAATTATATGTTGCTCTAAATATTCTTTCATTTATTTTCCTGATTTACCACCTGCCCAAGATGTATTAGGTGGGCTTGCTGTTATCCAAACCATTTCATACCCATTATTTAACCAATATCCATTTGTTTGACCCTGAGGTCCTGGTTGTTGAGAACCTGGAATTATATCACCCTTTTGACCGCCCATAACAGATACTTCTGCAGGCAATTCACCGGATAATAGCAACTCACCTTTACCTGCCTGGGCTTCTGCTGCGCTAAATAATAAATTAGGATTTGTTTCAAAATATTCTACTACTGCATTTCCATCAGGTGTTTGGGAACTTGGTATATTGAAATCCGCTCCACGCATTTGAGCTCCCATGAATGATAGTAATTGTATTCCAGTATTGTCATCAATATTAACTTCCGCAAATTTTATTGAACTAGAATACGCCTGTTTTTTATATGAACCCAGGTGTGCGCCAAATTGACCATTGGGTGTTTTTCTATATGGTTGTTTAGGGTTTCTAGCATACTCAAATGGCCCTCTCCAAGATCCCGCATCTAAGTATAACATATGATTAGATGCACTTATAGAAGAACTATAAAAATATTGTTTTGTTTTATAAATACTAGATACTCTCGATGCTGTAATTGCGGGATTGGTTCCTTCTCTAGAAATTATGCTAGCTAATTGTATAGATGAGGATCCTTTCGTATATGAATCTGTTCCTTTATGTATAACAGTTTGTGTTTGCAAATATCTAGAACCATCTTCTCTTATATTATATCCATGTCTGCTATGGATAGGTCCAGTTCCAACAATCGACATTTCCCAAGGAACTCCTGCGCTTCCTGTTTTATATACTACATCATTTGAAGACGTAAAATGATAAATAATATTTTCCGTTTGGTTAATATTTTTTAAGCTTCCTGATGTCATAATGTATTCACCATATATTTTTGCATGTGATGATGTTACAAATATATCATTAGGAGTTGTTGTATTATAATCCATTTTTATGGTAGCCGGATCCTTAAATTGGTCTTCCGACAGAACAGGTTGTGCTCTTTCAATTTTAGTTCTTTCTAATATTGTTGGCTCTATTAATAACCCTGATAATTCGTTAGCTTTACTCGGAATAAATTTATTAATTATCTTAAATAGAGAACCATCAAAAAACTCTATCTGCCTGATATAATCCCAAAGATTTTTTCCTGATGAATATTTTTTAAAGTATTCGTTGCGAATATTATTTAATTGTGTATATTCATTTTTATATTGATCTCTCGGATCGCCAACGAATTGATCTAATCGTGTTTGGCCTATTGAGTTTGCTATATCTATGTTTACGTCATTTGTTGGTGACAAATATATACCTATCTTATTGGTATCTATAGGCGCAGTGTCTAACGATGATTGTTCCTTTCGAGTATGCCTTGAAAGTATTGAGTACTTTTCCCCATCAGCTGCAGTCTCTTGTGGTAATTTATTATCTTCTATTCTAATCTTATTACTAGTAGGACTGTTTCCAACCGTACTTGGCATATTAATATAATACACCTCTTCTACGTCTTCATAATCATTACCATATTTACTAAATCCTGAACCTGAAGCGTATCCGTATTGTAATCCGCCGTTAGTAGACCAGTCTACATATTTATGAGCAGAAGGATGACTACTAGATATTATCTTATTTCCCGATGAACTATGATCATATGTTTTTAAATCCGTTCCTAATCGGAATCTAGTTACTAAATCATAATATGATGACGAATAATTATTACCAACAATACTTTGAGGATTTTGGATATGTTGATCAAATGCCCCGACTGATAGTCTATTTATCCACAATCTATATTCTTGCATTGACCCACTAAATCCATAATCTTCCGGCCATGCCGCTTTAATGTCAGCAGGGCAACCATTTGTTGAATCCCATTCATCTGGTCTAAGTCCTATAGTTTGATTCTGGACGCCCGCTTTTATCCAATGATTTTGATTAACTGATCCGGATATTGTTCTGGTGCTAGCTGATACCGCATGCGTTATTCTACCCTGGGAATGATCTGCTGATTTTTTTGCAAATACGTCAAATGTTACAGGTTGTAATTTTTGGTGAGCTGGAGTTCCAGAACCTGTAGGCATTGTTCGTCTTAACATTATATTCCACCAATCTCCGTCGTATAGCGGAGTCCAAGCTGTGGAGCAAGATACAATTCCCCCTTGGCCGTTATTCTCTATACTACCCGAAGCCCAGTATTTTAATCTTCCATATGGAGATTTACCAACCTTATAAGTTAAATGTGCGGAAGAACTGTGTTCTAATACAAGACCTCTGCTGCTTTGGATATCCGCCCATAATACCTGATTCCTTTTGTATGAAGTTTTAATTCTCATTTCCATTGTATTTGGAAAGAAATTCATATGTGAATTAGGGTGGTGTTTATCTATTTTTGTCCAGTCATGTGTTATCTTATCTGTTCCTGAAAATCTTAGTGCGTTAGCATATCTATTGATCGCAAATTGGGAATTTTGACCTTCTAAATCCGGTCCACCAAATTCTACAATTCTTAAAATTGAAGATGGTATACCATAACAATTTACAAGTGCTCTAATACTTCTTTCAGTTCCTTTCGTTTTTAATAACGAAGGTAAATTATTGATTATTCTATTCCATATCTCAGTCGTTCTATCATAACCCGAAATTGTAGGCAATGATCCTGATGTTGTTCCTAACCCAGTTTGTAATGTTGTTCCGGACTGATTTGTTCCTAGTGCATAGGACCAAAGATCTTCATTAACGTTACCATTAAATAATTGGGTTCCCAATGATTGGGCTATATCATATAATAGTTCTTTAGGTGCACCAATATTTGGGTCCTCTTCCCTGCTATGAATACTTGTTAGATTTTGTATATAATTAAATAGGATATCATAATGCTGACCTAACATATGTGTATAGGTAAACATTGTACTATTTTGTGGGTCGTCCAATATAAATGTTGGAAGAGCTTTTAATAGCATATCCTGATTATCCCTATCATGCATAGATGCAGAATATACTTGACCTCCAAAAAATGGACTACTTGTGCTTGTGTTACCAAACCATTTTTTAACAACAGTATCTGAAGATGATACATTGCAGTATGGTTTTGTATTATTATATTTGGGCCATGTTGATGGTTCGTATTTTATATTTCCGTCATCTCCTGAACCTGAGCCATAGTACAAAAATCTTTCATATCCATCAAATCCATTTAACAAGGCATCTATTTGTTGTTTTTTTATTTGTATATTTCCAGTAGCTTCCGTTCCGGCTCCTGATAAATTATTTAGATCATTAATATCCGATCTATAATCTTCTATGAGGGTCATTTTATAATGAAAATTTCTTAATCTTTCTTCTGCAGAACTAAAATGTATAAAATTATTAAAATCCCTATAATCAATATTTAATTCAACACCTTCTCCCCAACTTCCACTAACAAATTTAGATATTAATTGCTGGGATGTTTCTTGACCAGATCCTAGTATTTCATCCCATGTCTTTTCAGCAGTACCATAAGATTTTACACCGTCTAAATTTAATTCAAAATTAGGATGAAGTAATCTAAACCCCTCAGAGGCAACTGGTGTCTGTAAGTTAATATTAATATCTACTATATCTGAACATAATACAGAAATGTTAATAACCGATTGGCCTTCTGTTTTTAATGGGGTAAGTAATTTTAGATAAACATTTTTATTATCATCTAAAGCGGCACCGCCCTCAGCATATAAATTTATAACATGAGATACATCACCTTTACCTTCTTCAATAATAAGAGGCAAGGTAAACATACTACCAGGGTCATCGCCTATATATCGAACTTCATGCAATCTATATATCGCGGACCAAAGCATATGGTATTTTGATGCATATTGTTGACCAGCAATTTCTGGATCATTATTTAACTGTTCTATAGTTTCACCTGTAATTTTTATTTCTTTGAAATCTTCTGATATTTCATCAATCGGTATTCCTGTTAAGTGGTTTCTAACGAAAAGTAATTTTACATTAAATTCGCCTGATGAGAATCCAGCCTTTGTTAGTGCGGCCTCTATATCTACTAATGTGGCGCCTGAAGTTTTTTCTGGGATGGACCCATCAGAATTTGTGCTAGAAGTATACCAATCCCCGGGATCCACAACAGTAGATATTATAAAATTACCCGCGGTATTATATACATGCATAATAACGCGATCATCACTAGATACGCCGAAGTTTGTTAAAAACTTGCGTCCTGGTAAATTTGGTGTTAATGTTATTCTAGCCATTTATATTTTTCCTATTAATCCGGTGAATATCCAAAATTATTTCTAGGTGATTCAGTTACTGCCTTACTATGACCATAATTTCTTGCATCTTTATAATGGCCACTATATTCTTCCGATTTCATTCTTTCCAACATAGCCCTAAAAGCACAGTCCAGTAAATGAAAAGTTAAACGTTGTTTTATCATATTTTTTATTTGTTCTTCCTTAGCACTAAATACTTCTTCAGGAACTTGTGTCTGAGCTTGTAGTATTTGATATATTTTATTCCAATTCATGGTATCTTCTAAAGTAACTTTAATTTCACTAATATCATCTTCACTGATTCCTGTAATTGATATATCCTGTGGATTGTAGTCCATCATAAACCAATATAAACCGCACAGACCCCAATACATATTAGGCAGGACATAATTATCACTAGGATCATTTAAAAAGTCATCAAAATCAGACCAATGTTGTGTCCCGGAAATACCACTATGAGTAATTTGCTTGAATACATCGTATATTGGTCTTTTTAGAAAAGTATAATCTCCATCCTCAAAAGACCATGCTCCCTGCATAGTTTCTAATTTGTTTAGATGGGGTTTGAAGTTATCAGTATTTTTATGAACCTCATAAATAGCATCATCTATATCTTCGTATAATAATTTTTGTCTAATAACAGGAATTATATTAGCTCCAGCCATAACCAGAATTCTTCTTTTTGTCATAACAGAACTCAGATCCTCCTGATCTCTAGTTAATGCCGGTATGCTAAATTGGAAATATATAGCCGATTTACCATCCCTATCCATTTGATTATTATTAAAATCCTTGAGCCATTCTAAATTCATTCTCTTTACATTCAGTGCTGCCATTGCCGCATGTCTAACCATAATCGGTTTGCCAAAATAAATATCCTCTGCATCATCCATGTCCGGCCGACTAGTTTTTGACGTTTTACTATACCCAACCCAAGAGCTCCAAGGCAGATTATGATCCCACGAAGATTCTGGTTCGATTCCCGTATTGGGTCTATAAATATTAAAACATATATGTTTATTTCTTATCCCTTCTTCTTCATTTGGCCATCTATAAAAATCTTTGACAGAGCCTACCCAGGTGGATAATGGGTATGCGGTATCTCTTACTGCACCCATACTTCCATTCCCCCAAGTTGCTCTTTCATTCCATTCCTCTAATTGACTCCACTCTGTAAATTTATATTTTAATACAGCGGGGTTTAGAGCTGCTCTACGAGGCATTTCCCATGTTTCATATTGTCTATTAAAATCATCACCCAATCTATTTACAATAATTCTAGCATTTATTCCCCAACAACCAGTAAGAATAGATTTAAATCTTATGTCGTTCATTGATCTATCCCAAGCCCTACTACCGTCTCTATGAGCTACTAATTCCACTCTTAATTTTCTGGCCCCGATCGGCATTCCTATTCTTCTGTGCTTGAAACACATTAAGGTTCTTTGATAACTATTTCGTGTATTACTTAACTGAACTCTTCTTATTTCATCGTCCCTATCATTGAATAAAATAAAATTTATTCTAATCATATCATTTATAAATGCTTGTTTGATATGCCAAAAAGCCGGGTGATCATTTCTCTCGTGGGAGGAATCATCTGATGCAATACCCCTTCTCCAGTTAACATCCCCATCATCATCTATTTTAGTATAACAGTGAGTATCATGCACATGAAATCTTTTTCCCACTAACCAAGCACCGCATCTAAGATCAACTTCCTCTATACCTTCTATTTTTCTATCTATCACATCTTTTATTTGTGTTAAATCTATTTCCTGATGTAGTTTTATTTCATTATGTAAATTTCTATTAGCAAACGGACCTAATACCCTATCACCTTTGTCTGGTTTTGGGTATATTTCTTGATCGATTATGTGACGAGTTGATGGTGACATATCCCATGTAGATACCCATCCTAATTTTTTATTACTATCCCAAAAATAGGGAGCTACTTGTTCCATGGAACCCTCTATTACTGACCATCCCGCATCTCCTAATCTTTGTTCTCCATTTTGAACTATATTCTTCGTTAATAAATTATTTTCCAAAACATCCAAAACTTCTACGGTTGTTGGCTCAGATGTCACTGTCCCGAACTGATTGGAGATTTCACACTGATATATTCCAGCGTCATCTACTCGTATATCATTAAGTTCAATAGATGGTCTATCCCACCAAGATCTGGGTCTTTTATAATCATGATATGCAAGATCGCCTTCCTCTGTTCCAAAGGGAATACCATCTTTGGTCCATAGATAATGTAATGTATTATCATTTGCAGAATTAACAAAAGAATTATGTGTCACACCAACGCTCAATATTAAATTAGAGCCCTGGACGACTGTTCTGATATTATCTTTTACATATATCGTTTTGGTTTCTGACATTATTCTCTTCCTGCTACTTCATCTCTATTTAATGCAACCGGGAGATTGTTTTCGCCCGGAGGTGCTTGGCCTGGATCATCACTAAATTCTATAGTATTAAGATCCGAGGTAATCTTAGGTTTAGAACCATATATACCTGGTGATTTTGTTTCATCTTCTATTAAATGATTAAATTCATAATCTGTTTGTTCTAATATAGCTACGGACTCGGCTGCAGTTACCAAATTATCAAAAGCTATAAAATCCCTATTTTGTCCAGCTGTGGTTGTATCTACTATAGCTGTAAAATTGGTAATATCACTTTGGTTGTTCAAATTTTCTCCTAATGATGTAGTATCTATACCATCAGCTATGATAAGATCATACCAATGTCTCATACTTTGGCCTTCTAGTTCTGTTACATCCTCACCTGCATTATATGCTAAGAACCTATTTGCGGGATCTACTGGTAATAACACAGCGTTGTTTCCTGTAAATGTTCTTCCTGCCATTATGGTTCCTGCAGTTATGAGTTCGCCTGTTGATGTTGTTGGCAAGTCTCCCGGGCCATGAACATGATAGTAACCCTGATATTCTTGATTATTAGAAGCTAATATTAATTCTCCACCTGTTGTATGCAAATTGTTCATTGTTTGATCTGGTATCTGTCCTAAAAAATATCCAGGAACTACCCAACATGAACCATCATCTTCATCAGCCATTGGGTTATAATTCCATGCATTCGGATTTGTACATCCTTTAATAACAGGTGCATCTAAGGCGCCCAGTGCTTCCAATAAACCATATTTTTCAAACCATTTTCTTTTTGTGTATAATGGAGGACCATCATATTCTATATCTTTATGTTCTGTAGGAATTATAGTTTCATATTGAGTGCCAAAATTTCTAATATGATACCACCCAGAATATGAATTTAATTCTGTTAAGCTATCCACACCCGGATTTTGATCTAAATTCCAAACATCTACTTCTTCAGACCATAGCTCATTACCATCAGTATGTAGATAACTTCTATAAGGACCAAAGTCATCCGGGCCGAATTGTAACAAATCGACAGCTTCTTCTTCTATCAACTCAGCAACTTCACCATCAGTTAAAACTTGCCCGCTTTCTAGTTCGTCTAGTTGTTCTTGTAATCTTTCTAAATCGTCTGGCATGGTTTATTATCTCACAACTTTAAATAAATAATCTTTATCATAAAACTCTACTCTACTACCTGATACTACTTTATACACAAATCTATAATATCTTTCAGGCTGTAAACCATCCATATATAAATCAAAATAATTACCATTCGAATCACATGATAGTGCTGTATATTTTGTATCAAAAGGAACCACAACTTCTTCTGTGTGGGCATCTTTAATTGAATAATAACTGCTGCTAGGTAAGTATTTAACCGTTAGTGCTGCTGATTTTGTTGCGAATGTTTTAGCAGGATATTTTTCTCTACCATAAACTCTAAATCTTGTTCTAGAATTTTCTTTATATTGACCGCTATTATTATTCATATACACTATATTATCTTTATCTAAGATATCCAAAGGATCCAATGATCCTGTAGAAAAGTTTCTGTCTGTCCAACAAATTTCTAATCTAGGAGAATATATTGTGTGAGTGTCTCTAGAAAAGAATTTTAGAGAACCCCTATCCTTAGAATCTCTTTCTTCCGAACCACTTCTTTTTAGTATCAGCCCATGGTTTGGAATACTTCCAGACATCCATTTTTTGCACATATTAGTAATGTCCATTCTAACATCATTAGATTGATATGTAAAAGTTTGTGAAGCATAATAATTAGAATCAGTATACCAAGTTCCTCCACCAGCTACAGTTACTCCTTCTCCTGAATTTCCTGCACCAGATTTATCACCTACAGTTTCATTGTAAGAAGCTGTGGTCCAACTACCGGTTGATGATGCTGCCCAGGAAGACGTAGTCCAACTATTGCCTGCATTGGCGCCATCTCTATATGTCCAACTAGCTCCCTCTTTTGTTGTGGGATAATGATTTTTTCTACCAATACCCATTTCCCAAGATTCAGATACTGCTCGTGTCTCTAATCCATAACTATATGGTAAGTCAGATGCTTCAGATATAAATAAATTTAAATAAAATTTTAGATTACTTTTACCAATAACTCCATCTACTATAGATTGTGATATAGCTGCCATATCAAATTGCATTAATGTTCTTGAGTTATAAATCTTATCACCGTATGGTTCAGCCGATTGTGATATTAATTTAGTTATTTCTAATATCTCATCTATACCAGTATTCATCGAAGCTGAATTTTCGTATATTGTTGTGTCTTTTGTTGGAAATACGCTATATATCATTTTTTAGCTCCTAATACGTTGATATCTTACCCGAAATATCTTTTGTCGGGAATCTTAATTCAAATATTGCTGGATCGATTGATGGGTATATTATACCATTTTTAGTAGCAGTTACTATATCATATTTATTACCCGAGTACCCGGCTGATGCTCTCCATTTATTTTTTATCTCTAGATTTTGAACTGATTGTACTCCTTCAACATTTGCTATTTTTGTAATTATTTTGTTAATTGTAATATGTTCTCCAAACTGCCATCTATCTATATCAAAATGGCCTCTAATTACAGATATGCATTTTAACAATACCTCATTATTATTATAATTCGGTAAAGGAATGATATCAAAAACTACAGCTATGTTTATTACAAACCCATTTTTTATATTAATAGAATCCGTCAACATTCTGTATGGTGTTAGATATGTTTTTAAGTTTTCTTTGGTAGCTTGATTGACATTAGTTAATATTTTATTTTTATCATATCCTAAAACATATATATTTGTGGCATTACTGTTTGATACGGATTGATATTCTTCCGAATCAGCTACTTTTTGTAATATAGTATCAGGTGCTACGTATGCTTTAGATATTGAACCATATCTTGGAGGCATAGAATAAACCCTACCCAAATAATCCTCTTTAGTCACTATTCTATTCTGTGCTTGGAAATATGCCAAAGCATTTCTTTTTATTTCAGATGGTGTTTCCGGGCCTGATCCTCCCTGTGCTGCTTCCTGATTTTCCACAGCCAATGAATTTTTTACATCATTAAGTAATCCTTCGGATAAGTCAACACTTGCATTAGACCAATTAGCAGTTACAACCGAATTGATTGTATTAGCCGAAACATTAGATACTGATCCCCCACCTATTTTATATTTAATGGTTAATGTTGTATTTGATGGTGCCTGACCATATGTTTTAGTATGTAAAAAATTAGATGGGTCAAAGGCTCTATCTAATTTACTTACCCCATCCGGATTGTTACCACCAACATTTTCGGGATTAGGTATGATTAATTCATCTGCAACGGTATTAATTCCCGAACCAAAAACCAATACGGTTTTATTGTTGGGGGTCGTTCTTGTGATAAATCTTTTAGAAGTCTTTTTTAATTTTAATAAATAAGGTGCGGACCCTGCTCCATCACTTAACACACTATCAATTTCAGATGTATTGTTTCTATCTATAAATACGGTTTCCTGGGCTAGGTATGGAACCTCATGCCATGTGTTACCTGATGAGTCTTTTACAGATTCTATTTCAACAACATTTGTTTCCGGCAATTCAACTTTTCTGTATCGTTGGGTATCATTTCCTATTACAATATCAGTAGATTTTCTAGTCCCGTTTATTGCATTAACATCTTTTTTTACTAAAAAATATGATGGTAATTGGGTTGTTGAGTTTATCTTATAAACAGTTGTTGTTGTTGGATCTAGTGATGAAGAATGTCTAAAATCAACATCTCTGGTTGTTGTAAATGTTTGATTGGCATCTGAGGATTGAAATACACTATCCTGAATTAAAGTTGGTGCATATTTCCAATCAGGACTTCCTGCAGTGTTTGCTGGTATAATAATAAAGGTGGTCACTTTAGCTTGTGATACTTTTGTTGGCGATACTTTATACCCTAACGTAGTTGCCATATTAACAATATTAGATCTTTCCTTTGCAAATGGAAGTAAATTTTCCTTTAATTGACTATCCATGTAATATGACAAAACGTCACCCACATATGATGCTATTTCTATAAACATCGTTCCAGGTGAAGCTGTCGAAAAATCATTATAAATTGTCGGGAAATATGTTTTAGCAAATTCCGTAAGATTATTCTTAAAACTATTAAAATCCTTACCTAAATAGTTTATATCTTTATTTTCTATGTCATTATTATAAGCCATAATATTATATTCCCTATACTACAAATTCATCATCATCATAACCATTATCTATTTTAACAGGGTCTTCACCATCCTGCCAATTTGCTGGTTTACCGTAGTTCCAAAGGTTATCACTTGTAGTAGAATATGATGCAAAAATTGGACCATCATTTCTATTCATTAATGTTGTTAATATTTCTTGTATATCTCCCAATACTCGATATTTAATCTGTATAGTTATTCCATGCCCTTCTTTACCATCTTCATTATATCTATTTACATTCAAAGATATAATTTGGACTCCGATTTGAGTTTCAGTTTCATATTTTTGAAATGCACCTCTTATTTCTTCTTCTATTAAAGGAACTATTTCCGAGGTGTTTTGTCTAAATAAAAACTTGTGTAAATTGGTTCCAAATTCTTTATTACTATATCTTTCACCCTTCTGTGTTAATATTAAGTTAATCAAATCAGATTGTACCGCCTGTGCAGTGCTATATGCTAATTTCATTCCATATGGACTATGTTCATCAGGGTTAAATGGAAGTGTAATACCAACACCATAATTAGATACTGCATCTTGTATTACTTGTAAGCCACCACCATTTTCTGCTATTCTTGATTGGTAGGTTGCCGAACTACCATATAGCCGATCATTATTCATTTGCCAATTTGGAACATTAGACATAATTATTTACCTCTCTTTTTATTTACTGCTTTCATCAAACCACTATAATCCCTAGTTAATGCTTTAGAAACAGCGTCTGGAATTGGTGCACCTTGTCTGTCTGCTGGTACCATTTCTTGTATAGTAGTAGGTCCTGCATTTTGATTTAATGATGGTAACCCCATTGCAGCTGCTAGTGCTGATTTGCCACCTACTGCATCTGCTGCTGATAATTGTCTTCCAGCAGTCGGATAAGCTTGCATATCATTTGCTGTTTCATTTAATAATTCATTTAATGTGGAATTTTTAGTATATTCGACATTTGATTTTGGAGTGGCTTCTGCCTGTCTATGCATTTGCACACCATTTTGGATCTGTTCATTAAATGTATCTACACTGTTATCTCTAGGATTTAGAATTTCATTTAGTTCTGTTCTTATAGAACGTCTAACTTCCTTTGATACAGTTTCCCTAATTAATTTAACAAATTCATTCTTTTTCATGTTAACTCTCCATTCTAATATAAATATTTGTAACCTTAAATTATCCGTAAGAAATCCATGGTGTTAATACAGGTCCACCAGGTGTTGGCATCATCCATGTTCCCGTTACGGTTTTTGCGTGCACGTCGAAAACATTAGCTAATGTTCTCATTTTATCAGCATTATCCATCTCACTATCTTTATTAAACACTTTAGCTACCGCTTCTACAGCCGGTTCACCATCTAAGGTTTTTAATGATTGTAGTGGTAATCCAGGAAAGGTAATCATACCTCCCGGTAATGCTACTTGGCCTGCAGTCCAATAAGTAATTAATCCTACTGATAGTGCCGATGCGATTAATTTTCCCGATGGAGTTACTTCTGCTGGTACAGGTGGTTTAGCTATTTTAGTAACAAACGATTTATACCTTTCTAACCTTTCCTCTATCGGTTTCATTTTTTCCTCGATACGTGCCTTTGCTTTTTCTAATTTTTTTTCATACTTTTCTAATTTTTTTTGATTCTTTTCCTTTATTTTATCAACTCTTTTCATTATAGCTTTTTTTAACTGTTCCTCATTAGTAAATGTATCCTTTTCTTCCTTCAGCTTATCAAATCCAGGAATTGTTGGACTTTCAAATGGTTTAGCTCCCTCATCGATTGCGGTCATATAATTTTTAACACCACCCTGTTTTACCAAATCAATTATAGCCATTATTGCTTTACCTCTTGCTATTAATTTTTTTATTTGTTCAATTCGTTTTACAACCTCTTCTTCCACCTGTTCTTTTAATTTTTTTATTTTGGCTAATAACTCTTTTATCTTTTTTTGTTTCTCCTTGATTATTTTAGCCTTAGCTGTTGGATCCTTGTCCCCCGGTGGTATCATTTTTTTTAATAATTTTTTTCCTGCAGCAATAGCTTTCTTTTTTATTTCTTTAATTTTGTCTTCGATTTTTTTCTTTAATTCATCTATCTTAGCTTGAATCTTTTCTAGTTTAGCTTCTATTTTCTTTTTAGTTTTATCTATCTTGGCTTCCAATTTAGCTGTTTTTCTTTTTAGATCGGGATTATTTTTAACAGCATCTACACCTTTCTCCTTTAATTCTTCAACTAATGAAGTTACATCTGGTGGGTCGGGTAACTCGGGTAATTCAAATTCCTTAGATCTTATATCCAAATTCATCTTCCCAAAACCTAATATGTTACCTCCTGGTAAATTTGGTGGTGGTGGTGGAGAAGGTGGTTTTAATAAATCCTTAAGCGCTGGTATGTTTTTTGAAAATTCTTTTAATTTATTAATAAATAATTTTAATCCCTTTACCCATGCTACAATTTTAATCCCGTTCGCAACCATTATTTTTATTTTTTTTACCATTTCCTTAGCTGCGGCTATTTTTTGTTTGGCTAGAGCTATATTAGCCTCAACAGTTTGGACATAACTCATTGAAGCCGCTTTAGCAGTGTCGGCAGCTAGCTTAGCTTTTTTCATTTGAGCTTCAGCTATTTTTTTAGTTATCTTTTGAGTTACTCTATTTATTAAATCCTTAATTTTCTTTTCTATTTCATCAAGTTTTTTTTGAATTTTTAATTTTAATGGTTCTAATTTTTTTAATTGTTTCTGTTTTTCTTTTTCTATTTTTTTATTTATTTCTTTTTTAATTTCGGGTTCTGTTAAATCATCTGCCTTTTCTTTAAGTTTATCGAACCCGGGAATTAAAGGACTTTCGAATTCCTTAGCTCCAGCATCTATTGCTCCCCTATAATCCAAGGCTTTCGATTTATCATATACATCTTTTATACCCTTTAATTTATCAGCAATCTGTTTACTCTTTTTAATTAAGGGTTCTAATTTTTCCCTTTTCTCATTTAACTTATCAATTTTATCTTTATTTTTTTTCATAGCTTTAGCTAAGGCCTTTTCCGCTAAAACTAATGGTGGGGTAGTAACTAAATTTAATACCTCGGATGCCTTTAATCCTACAAAAAATGATGTTTGGAATAATGGTGTTTTACCCGTTGTCATGGGTGCTGGGGGTGTTGGTCCAGTGGGTGGAAAATTGCAAGCTCCTGTTTTAATAACAGAATCATAATGTTGGGATATTAATTGACATAGATGTAATGTGCCCTTAACTTGTCCCATATCCATTTGCTGTGCAATTGGTTGTACAAAAAGGGCTTCCCAAGCTAATCGTGATTTTATTACTACAGGCATTTTATTACTCCATTAAGCCTGATCTTCACCGCTAGATAAAGCATCTGCCAATTTATCTTTTATGCTTTGTATAGAAGGACTCGGATTAGCAGTCCCTGGGCCTGTTGCTGTAATAACACTTAGGCCCATAATTTCATCACACAAGTCTTCTAGTAGTTCTACTAATTTTTCACCATTTATTGCTTTACCACCACCTACTCCATATTTTACTTCCCCTGCGAGTTCTATAACAGGAGCACTAATTGTTATGGTATCATTGGATTCAATTACAATATCATTATCAGCAGCTAGCCCAATTCCATTTTTACCAAATAATAATATCTCATCATCCTTTGCAGCAAAAATTATTCTATCGGATGTTATTATAACCTGTGGGGTTGCTTTTCCAAAATCAGTGTATACGTTTCCTAATCCGTTAGCCTTAATTTGTGATGTTGTCATTACACCAGAGCCGTCTTCTGTTGCGTCATTTAATAATTCAGATAATGAATTTATGGTCTGTCCATCTGTTAACCATATACTGCTTTTATCATCCTTTAAATTTTCAAACATAGGAAGCAGTGCTTCGGGACTTGTGTGAATCACATCTCTAGATTCATCACTTTGACCATTTCTTATTATTAATATAGGATCCTCACCAACATTATTTTCATTATCAGACCACGGATTGTCCAAATATCCCTTTGTTTCATCCAATTCCTGATAGCCCGATGGGTTTGGTTGTGATGTACTAAATCTAATGCTATTGCCATATCTACCATTTATTATTGTGTCGCCCTCTAAAGGCTGTAATGGGTATATACTAGATGCTCGGACAAAGGAATATCCATATTTGTTTAATACGAAATCCGCCTGTTCCGATGTGGGATCCGAATTACTTTCCCTTACATAATTGTCCGCAGGATTTCCCGAACTAAGATTTATATCAGTTTCTAGTACCTGACTTATTGCATTTTCATTTACAGCATTTTTATAATTAAATGGTCCTATATAATAAAATGCACACATCTTAACATCTCCATCGTGATAATAATCAGATGGGGCTGATGGTCCTTTAGAGACCAAAACCATTTCCCCCTTTACCGGATATGTGGTCATATTATTTAATGGCATCGCCCATTCCAAATTACTTTCTGGGGTACCTCTATCAGTTTCGAGTCTTCTAAACTTTACCCAACCTAGTCCTATTTCGGGATTGTTGCCGAGAATATCTTCCCCGTAGTTCATTTTGATATCTACGATCAAAGCTGTTTCCCAACTTGCAGGTATATTAGTCTTTAGATTAGCTGCATTAGCAGATTCATTTATTCGATTCTGTGCCTGACTCGCGTTCTGTCTGTTCCACTTTGCCATCTATTTTTTCCTCTTTTTTGGATTCGGGTTCTTTTTCCACTTCAGTAATCGTTTCCATTAATTGTTTTTTCTCATCTTCCGTAAGCAGTAATGCGTCTAATTCTCCGGAATCATTTCTGGCCATTGCTCGCTGAACTATAGCTGCCATTCTAACTAATGCATCGTCATTCTTTACTGCAACATCCAAATACTCTTTTATAAGTGGGACTATGATAGTTGCATCACCGATATTTGATATCAGTGGTTTAAGTTCAGATATTAATGTATTTATCTGAATCTCTTTTTTCTTGGAATTTTTGTATATGTCTTCCAATAAATTTGAAAATGATTTGCCCTCAAATAATTCTTTATCAAAACTCATTAGTTTCTCCCTTTAATATAAATATAGTGGAGGTGAAAATATTAGTTGAGGAATGAAGATTTAGGCATCGTTATCTGACCACGTTTTTCATATTCCAAGTATAGCTCTGCATAACTTTTCTTCAAACAATTTATAACCCTAGTTATATATAATGTCTTAACGTCAGTCATTTCTCTTATGACTATATATAATGCCTTTTTATTAAAATTTTCTATATTATGTCTCTCCCTGAATAGGGTCAATATTGCATCTACTATTTTCAGGTCTCTCTGTTTGGTATATGTATTATACATATGTACCTCCCAATATGATATGAATTGATTCATGAAATTATACTGATCATCCATAATACCTTCTCTAACTATCTCATTAGTCAGATCGCGCTGTGTATCTATTTTTAATATAGGGGCTTTATTAATTAATTTTTTATAATTTTTATTATTATTAATAATCAAATAGTGTTTAGCCACTATACTAAAATATGAAAATGCCTTACCTTTATCAGGTGTAAACTTGTGCATCTTTTCTAATAGGAAAGAAACCACCTCATGTTTAAGTTGTGTTGCTGTACAATTAAAATGATACAACTTAAATGTATGTATTATATTTTCAGATAGTTTAAGAAATGCTTTGTAAATATACTCGTTAAATACTTTGTTGCGTAGCCTATCATTTGTATCATTATTATACGCGATAATAGCATCCTGCGTGTCATCAGTAAAATAATATTTTTTCTTAGGCCGTCCTCTTTTTCTCTTCGACTTCTGATATGCTCTTTTTTCTTCAGGCGATAAAGAGTCATAATATTTTTGTCTTTCCGCTTCTTCCTTAGCCCGCTTTTCAAGTCTAATATAAAATTGTTCTATAGCCGATTCTTTATTCATAGATTACTCATTAACCTTCACTATTAAATTTTCTAATGTTTCTATAATTTTTTTTAACTCACTATATAATGATCCAACTTCATCATCCTTCTCAAACATTCCCCTTCTATCTATGGAACGTGCTTTTCTTAAAACGTCATTGGTTCTAGTGCTGATATCATTCATCCATGTATTCATAAATTCAATATCATCTTCCTGTGCTTCATTTTTTCTGAGCAAATTCCAATTAGCAAATAAACTAACACATAATAGAATGCTCAATATTATTATAGCAATTAACATTATTTATCTCCAAACAAATCACTAAAAATTTTATCAGTATTAATTGATTTTTTAGGATCCGAAATTGTATTAGATTTTTTATAAGTGGATTTTGACACAGTCGGGTTATCCGATTTATTTTTTAACCATTTCTCGTATTCAATTCTAGACGCCATCATATCAGCATGGTGCAATACATAAGGTAGATTTATTTGTAATCGTGTTGAAGGATTGTAGCCTATAAAATATGGTTTATTGGCATCATCAAACATACCGTCATGTGTTTTGATTCCCAGGAATTCATTAAAACTATATTTAATACCAAACTGATTTAATAAAAACAGACTCCTATCCGGAACCATAGAGAATGGTACTTCCGGGTTAGGTATGTATAATGCGCCCTGATTCTTTCTGTGCCATTCACTAGGGTTTGGAATATATGCAGGTCCCTCCATATCACCTACTTTACCTAAGTCATGATTAAGGGCAGAGAATATTAATTCTTCCCGAGTATATCCTTCACATTCCGATCCTAATGTTTTCCATAGCGCGTATGTTTGATCTGCACAGTTTATAACATTTAATACATGATCTACGTAACCGCCAATAAAACAATTATGGAAATGTTCCTTAGAACTTGCAGGTGCATACATCATTCTATCTTGCATATGATTATATAATTCTACAAGTTTATCCTGTCGCTCGCCGCTAAATTCGGTAGCGATACATTCCATTAATTTATTCCAGTTGTCTAATAATTGTTGTTCGTCTAATTTCATATTATGATTTTTTTTGTGTAACCCTTAAATATTTTTTACCTATCTGTCTAACTTCGTATCTGAATCCTTGGTTTGTATTTATATTCATTATTTCCAAAAATTCATTTGCCGATTCTTTGCTATCAAACTCTAATGGATCTCCATGCGAGTCCAACATTAATACAGGCAAGTGTTTTTTCTTTCCAACCTCATTTGTAGTTGGATTGTAATGCCATTTTATTACAATATAAAATTCATTATGTCTACTCATTCGATGCTAATATATCTTCTACCTTATTCCAGTAGCCCATTGTGTATGGGTTATTAATTCCTCTTGGGCCTCCATTCCAACATCTTGCCATTTCTTCTGCTGTTGTTAATCCATAATATTCACAAAAGATTCTAAACATCTCATGCGATTTTTGTACATCCCACCTGTCTCCATAAGAATATCTTACATATGATTTTCTTCTTTCTAGAATTCTATTTACATCATCAACCATACACTTTCTAATCTGTAATATACCGACCGCATCTTCTTTTGGATTATATGCATTTGAATCACCACTACTCTCTACTTCCATTATAGCGTTGATTATATCTATCATATTACGTGCTGGTGGGGTTTCAAATATTTGATATCTATTATTAAGTGAATCTAATTGTGACTCGAGTTCTTCCTGATATCTGTTATTAAATTCATCAAGTGCTTCATAGCATTCTACTTCTTCAGTAAGGGTTTCTATCTTTGTATTCAATCTTTCAATATTTCTGTTATATCTAAATGAGTTTAGAAACATGTATGCCATTAAGACAATCATTATAACAGTAAACGATGTATTATAATTTTTCTTATTCATAATTATTTATTTATTCAAATTCACCATATAGGTTATATCTTTTCGGTGGTTCTGGTTCCGGTTCTGATATGTCTTGTTCGTGGTATATGTATACCTTTCCCTCGCCTGCCTTTATCACATAATCTTTTTCCTTCGTTTGCTGGAAGACCCATTCTATGCCTGCAGTCAATGATTCAAATATCGTATTATCATTATCAGCAGGAGTCCATCTATCACCCGGAGGGAATCTCTTTAATACCAATTTTAATTTAATATCTTTTTCTGCCATATTAATCTTTCAATAACCGTTTAATATCTTTTTCTTTTGATGAAGGATTTTCACCAAATGCTTCTTCGATGCTTTTATTATTATATCCCAAAGCACCAGCTAGTCTCTTACATATCATTTTGAAATCCCATATATCCAAATTTTCTCTGACGTCCATCTCTATCTTCTGTGCTTCTTTAGAATATGTTCCTCTTGTATAAATGATCTTATCCATCTCCATCTCTCCCAGCTAGATAATTTAATGTGGCTCCTATTAAAGCTAAACCCAACACTGATAATAATAATATTTTTAAACAAAATGTATACGTTATTTTTGCCATGAACAATCCAAATGAAAAGTTCCACCCTATCATTAATGGTCCTGCTAGCATTGCACAAAAAATAAAAGTACATGCTAATATAAATAATAAAGCCGTTGCCTTATATACGATTGGTTGTAATTTTTCTTTCATACTATATTATACAAAAATTATTTGAATTATCCAAATTATTTGAATTTTTTTAATTCACGTTCGATTTTTCTAATGGATACACCTATAGCTTTAATATCTTTCTTAAGCTTGGCCTTATTTTGTTTCTTCTTCAACTTATGTAACTCGACCATTAACCTATTACGCTTATCCGCTTTTTGGAATTTATTTAATTTTCTTTCCTGCTTTTTCTTCTTCTTTATTTTAGTAATAGGTAATGTTCCTTTAAGATCAGGTTGCTCAACACCCTTATGATATACAGTGCCATCCTTGTGAACATATACATTCATAAAATGCCAACCCGGTGGCTTATCAGACTTTTTCTTTGTAATAATATTAGGGGGTTCCGTCATATTATGGACACATATATAACATGTGACTGCAGTAGCATCTTCACCTACTTCAGTTAATGCTCCACATTCCCTGCATTCCATATGTCTGTATTTAACATCAGGGAGCCTATTCCATCTGTTAATTTTTAAATACTTAACTTCATAATTTATCTTATCTTTAGTCTTTGTTGCCATATATAAAATTTATTAGTTTAATGGTTTAGGCCTTTTCTTATCGGCCTTTTTTTCTTGTACAGCATTTGATTTTTTTACAAATACCTTCTCTTGTTCTGGTTCTCCATATACTTTATAAGTATCAACCTCTTTCATTTCCAAACCTGACTTATCAGATGGATTGTCTTTGTTCTCAGGTATAAAAGATTCTAAGTCACTAAAATAATCTTCTTCACCATCACCCCACTTTTCTTTTAATTCATCCAAAGTATATGGTGTGTCAAATTCCAATCCAGGTGGGCAAGATGCTTTAACTTGCTCATCAAAATCCATCGCAGGCTCTGATGAATATATAAACTCCTCACCATCTGGTATATCTTTAATATCATCTTTGTTGGTTACAACTCTTATACCATCTTTTTTAATTTGGGAAAATGCAAAGTTGGCTGCTACGACCATCGCAATCGCCAATGGATCAAATACAAATATAATTAATAATAAAAACCAATTAACAACTTGACCCATATCCTTACCAGTTGTTTCTGATAGATATTTTAATGGACCCAGTTCTCTTTGTTCTTCATTACCAATTTCTAATTCTAGTAGTTCTGTATCAATCCTCATCACAGAATCCATTACAGCTTCTAATCTTAGATTTACATTATCCCTATCAACAATTGTTGATTCTAATTCTTTTTGTAATGCTCTTCTTGTAGAACTAGACGTTGTTGTAATTACCTGCTGTGCAGTCTCATCCCAATAGGATACGGATGTCGGATTTGAAAGTGATGTCCTCAGATCAGATATAGTTGTATTTAATTGTGTCTTCTCTATATTAAGATCAGTCTTCTGTTCTTCAAACCTATTTTGTTTAGTTTGCAATACAGCTAATGACTTATCTAAAAATTCGGACTTGGTGGCAGTTTCTTGGTATGCCCCGGATAAGAATCCGTATATACCACCACTCGTAATTACCATCAAAACAAATACAGCTATCGACAAATAAAATCGTAACCACTTATTAATAGTCCCCCAATATTGATATAATAAAGAAGCCACCACAAGTTTTGCAAACTCGAGTGACCCAGCCATTATGATTACTTGGGTTGATGCTCCCGCGAATAGTTTACTCAATCCGAACACAGAATAAAATGCCGCAGATCCAGAAACCAATAAAGCCGCGAGGCCTATTAATAATGGAAACAATCTTTTTTTCATTATTGTGCGCTATCGTAATTTAATGATATCTTTTGTTGAACCTCTAAAATATGTTCTTTAGCTTGTGCAATTCTTTTCATCGCCTCAGGTGCACTAATATGAGACTTGTCAATTCCTTGGTATGTCGACTCTAATAAATTAGTAGCTTTCTCCAAGTTGTTCTCGATCATTTGTTTATACTTCATGTAGTATTCTCCTTAATAATATATTAATAATTATATAATAATAATAAAATATAATAAATAATAAAATAATTATATTATATACTATATTACATATTATATTATATGTTTATTAATATAATAAAAATTTTTCATAAAAGCAACCTTTTACGCAATTATTTTTCAATTATTTTTGCCTCTTCAATAACCTCACAAATTAAGTATTGTTCTGTCATTGCCGTGCGCATTACATGATTACCACCAATATGATCCCTCCAAGCCTGTAATATTTTCATTCTATTCTCGTGGGTGTCTGATACACCATATGGTCTAGGATCTAAATTGTGTTCTTTAATCTTTCTCAAGATTCTATATGCTTTGCCGTTATTATAAAATATGTTTTCGTACATAACTAGGGTGGACTGGAATTACCTAAATATAACCTACTTGATTGTTATAGTCTTTGGTTTGCTTTCTTCAGACACAGGCACCTGTATCATTAATAAACCATTTTGCATTGATGCATTGATTGTGGTAAGATCATACTTTGGACTTACCTTCCATCCCATATCAAAACTTCTTCTAGCTATACCCTTATGGATATAATCATTAGCTTCTATATTTGAAGGGTTTGATTCAACTGATGGTTTTTTATAAGCAACCTTCAAAGTATTGCCTTCAGTTGTAATACTGATATCGTCTTTCTCTAATCCAACGCAAGCGATATCAAAACATAATTCACCCATATCATTAGTATAAATGTCTACAGGGTAATTAGGTTTCTGTTCCACAAATGATTGGAACATTGATTCATTGTCAAAAAAATTTCTGAATAATAGGTCCGTTGGTAAGAACCTCTCTTGTAAGAATGTTGTCATAATTAAATCTCCTTAAATAATTTAATGTTAATATAAGGCGTCATCCAGTCCACCTTTATTATAATTATATGTTAACCTCTATTTTAGATCAAATATGTAAGTATGCAATTCTTCTCCTTCTCTCATAGTAGTTCTATACTCATAAGAAGTTACGCCTCTCACAGCTTCAATCATTTCTTTTGCTTTATCTAATATTGTTATCTCATTTGAAGACAAAGCTAATTTGTCATTTATAACAGTCATTTGGAGTGAACCTGTTTTAGAACCCGGGGTGTCAACAAGATCATCGGGTAATAACGATTTGCCCTTCTCCAGTCTATCCGTATAATAATGTTTTAGTTTAATAGACAATGATTCCCACCATTTTGCAAATTCGGGTTTAGAGTTCTTAAACCATTCAGCTGCTTCATCGTCAGTCAATGCATCCCATACCTCATTAACGTCTGGTAGATTGTGTTCGAGGTGTTTGAACCAATTTATAATCCTATCATAAGCTTTCTTTTCACTAGATAACCCTGTTGTGTATATAGCATTATATGGTCTGGTAGGATCGAACGTCATCCGTTTATTTGGGTAAGACTTCTTTGGATTAATATACTCAACAAAAGTCCAATCCTTATATTTGAATTTGTTTAACATATTATCTTCCCATGTTCCGTTATTATCTGTTATCATACGCAGTAAATTTTAACCTCTAGCCTCCGGGATTTTGACGACATGATCCCTGTTCGCCGTTGGGTCAGGGTGCCTATCAGGCAGCCATCGCCATTTCAACTTGTTCGCCAGTTGTTACGGTGACCTTCCTTATATCCTTATCATCCTGTCAAATCCGATCATCCCCATGTCGTAAATATCTTTTAGTGGAGATGGAGGGAATCGAACCCTCGTCCAAGAATGTAGCTAATACAAGTACTAGCGGTCATATATAAATATCTACTTCTTCCTTAATAATTTAACTAGTTTGGCACATTTTTCATATTCCTCTGTTCCGGTAAAGTAATCTATTAAACTATTAATAGCCTCTTTACCCTCCGGATCGTCTAACATCCAATACGCTTCAGGTAGGCTGTCCCAGTCATAACCTTTAATTATAAAGTCATATGTATTACGCATTGCTTCATCAGCCAATTCCTGATCAAGCTCATTATTCTCCATGTCTTTATAAAAGTCTTCCATATATTAATAAATATTAAGTAAGTAGTTTATTTACACCATTATGTTTTTTATATATAGCATTAATTTTTTGTAAGCTAGATTTACTAAAAACCTCATGGCTTTTGTTTCCTAAGAAACTTTGCATAAGAAATAATATATCTGATAATTCCTTTCTATCATTTTTATATTCATCTATATCAAAATTATTATGCCCCTCGGCTAATATAATATTTTTCTTTACTAATGATATAGCCTTTTTAGTCTTATCAATATATTCATTCGTACTTAAATCGGGTGAGGCAAATGAATCCAGGATCCCATTTACAGAATCACTGAATCCACTACCCGTATTTATATTAGATAAAGCATCTGCTTTATCCTGTGCCTCTAACATCTTATCAGCGAGCCTAGTTAACTTTTTTCTTTTTTGCTCTTCCATTGTATCTCTTCTTATAAGGCTTATTACTTCTTTTAGGTAACTGCTCTTTAATAAGCTTAGTGATTAATGTTTTATCTAATAAGTCTGCTTGTAGCATTCCCATCTTCTTACGGACATAAACTGCTACTGCTATTGCTCCTGCAATAAATCCAATTATAAATAATAAAATATAATTTAGTATCATATCATTCTAACTCCTTTCTTTAAAAATTAAACGTTCCTCCAGTAGGCATCTCAGATCTTTTATCTTCGATGATTCCCATTCTCTTGGCTTTAGCATAAACATCTTTGAGTGCATGACATGCCTCCATAATTTTATTAGCCTCTGTCCAAGTTACTTCATGCTTCTTACCATCTATTAATATATAACCCATAGTTGGTTGTGTAGCATCTCCCATAGGAGTTTGGTTTCCATATCTTAATTTGTATCCAATGGAACTCCATAGTTTACCATACCTCCCAGGATTGAATGGTTTCTTTTGATTGTGTTTAATTGGTAGTCTACTTCCTGGTCCTCTACCTTCTCTTCTGATTCGATTATTATATCTCTTCATCTTATTTTAGCATTAAGGGGGCAAGCCGGTCTTAGTTAATAATATATTTTAATATAAAAAATTTTTTTGAATTATCCAAATTTTATTTGACTTTTCTTGATATACTATCTAAGTCAAACATCTTGGAATTTCTTTTGATTGTGTGCTGGGCGTGACAACATACGGATGCATTTCGCCATGCCTCAAATACGGAATTAAATTTATTGGGGAACCCCTCATCTGAATCCGTTATGATATTTTTTCCATTCTCCGTTATGAAGAATCTTCCGTCCGGTGTTCCTTGTGTTGCAGCATTTGGGAATTTTCTTAATACTGCTTTCTTGTACAATTCGAATTGCGCTCTTTTGTCTATTTCATTAGAACGTCTTCCTAAAAACCTTAAATTTCTTTTTTTCATATTTATTTATTTTGTGGTATTACCCCCCACCAATAGATGGGGGGCTTTACCTATTTAATATTCATTACTTCTTCGTGAAGAATGAAGCTAGTATAACTAGTACGACTAGTCC
>CEQB01050613.1_pt1 | contig 40967 bp, 30 predicted proteins | sample 530581 | NCBI WGS metagenome assembly CEQB01 (sample SAMEA2620588, study PRJEB7988) | marine metagenome | biome: marine biome (ENVO:00000447); feature: deep chlorophyll maximum layer (ENVO:xxxxxxxx); material: "saline water (ENVO:00002010), including plankton (ENVO:xxxxxxxx)" | depth 75 m
CAAGGCGGTGCTCACGGGTGAGGTCGAATTAGACATCCTCTCATCTTGGGCTAGACTTGGTAAAGACCCTGAGAAATACAATCCATCACACACACCCAATGGGGCAAAGGCTGCTCTGTTCTTCAACAAGCACATGTCTGATGGAGTCAAGTTCAGACAGGGGGATAGTGTGCCATGGGTCTATGTGGACCACCCTGATACAAACGTAGTCGCTTACATGGATGAGTCCGATTTAGATGGATTTCAATTGGACTACCCTACGATGGTTGAGAAGTTAATCCTCTCTAAAATCACAGTATTCGATGAGGCCATGGGGTGGGACCCGAAAAGAGCGGTGGGTAAACCAGCACCGAAAAGATACTGGTGACCCTTTAAGAAGCAATAAGATAGGTGATAGCATGATGAAAGATAAAGACGATATTGTTCAGGACGTTAGCCCATGGGGTGGTACGTTCAAGGCAAAAGAACCTAACCCATTGACCTGTAATTCGTGGGAGAAGGCATTCTGCTTAGAGCAGAGATTAGATACAGACCCAGAGAGCATGCTTACCGCAGACCCAAACATATTGCAATGCCCACTCTGTGGATTCACGATACCACTTGAACCTGTAGAAGAGGAGGCGAGTGAATGAAATGGCTTGACAAATTTAGGAAGAAGCCAGAAGTATCTAAACGCCGTTACTACTGCCAGTGTGGTGGTATCGAAACAAGGCAAACGACTCTAGACGAATGGGACCCACACATGTTCCGCCCAGAAAAACAACAAGTCATCTGGGAATACATACCATCTGAAACAACGGAACGAGTAGGTATGAAAAGCGATAAGCGTAGATACAGGGGGAACATTTGATGAAGTGCGAAGTTGAATCTTGTCGCGCTCAGAGACATCCGGGCAAGCGTAGATGCCTAAGTTGCTTTGTCATGGGAAGGAGGGGTGATGTTGGACACAGCCAAACAAAGTAAAATCTCTACATACGCATGGTCCCCGGATGATGACTCCGGTATGATTCTCCGTGTCACCAAGTCCGCTTTGGGTACTTTCAATTGGTGTAAGAAACAGTATGAGTTTGAGAAAATGATGGGCCTGCGGGGTCTAACTCAGCCTCATCATATCCGTGGAGTTAATTTACACAACGCACTAGAAGAATTCTATGAGCGCATTGACACCGATGTAGTGCTTGAAGCATTAGATGCCGGGCTAAAGCAGAAGGCCTTGGCTCTCGTCTATGCTGCGTTCCCACCTCCTGAAGAATTACATCGACACGAAGAGGATGAAGCATCTGGAACCACTGTGTTACAGTATGGTGAAGGAGATGGTATCAGGACACTAGCAGAGTGGGAACTGGAACGAATAGAAATCACCAGAGGTGAAGAGTTCATGCCGGTCGGGAACGAACAGTGGGTCGATGTAGTCACTGAAATCGAAGTGGATGGTCAAGTAGTACCTATCGAAATTCGTGGGTTCATTGACCGCATCTTCCGCGATGAGGCTGGTGGTCTTGCGTTGATGGAATTAAAGAGCGGTAAGTGGAAGGGCAGCAAGGTGTCCAGCATGCGACAAGAATTAGCCGTGTACAAATTCCTGCTCGATGAGAAACGCAAAACACCCGAAGGGAAATTGTGGTTAGCGGAACGTGGTTTGGATGCACCAGTCACGCATTGGGGCTGGAGGTTCCCTATGGGTGACATCAATGGAGGCGATGGACCGCACTGGGACTATGAGCCTGTGAAGAAGCAGAGCATGAATGCAATGATGAAGAGGTTGAAAGACCTCATTCGTGCTCACTTGAAACAAGAGTTCCCCCCTGTGGCTGATGCATTCAAGTGTTCATTCTGTGACCAAATGTCTTACTGCCCAGCGTGGGCCCATGAAATGGAGGAAGGATTATGACGCTAGAAAGCACAAAGACATCTATTGAAACCACTCTTAATTTTCTGCTAGAGTGTGGCTCTCTTCAATTGAAAATTATGCCATTGAAATCTGGAGTTACGTGGCAAGGATTCATCGAAAGACAAACAACATTGGATGAATACTATGACGTACTCGATTATCCAGACAGTCTACAAGGTCCCCCTGAAATCACCATCCACCTCAATAGCAAACTGCTGAAAGAGAAGGAAGAATTGAGTGAGGCCATACGTGAGATGTGTGAGTATGTCCAAGTCATCAATGGTAAAGGATGGTGTGAGCCAGTTCAGAGAGGGCGGTATTTCGCATGAGTTTTTTCACATGGGATTTCCCAAGAGAAGTCTTAGACATTCAGGCTTCAGGTGCTAAAGGCTTCAGAAGATTAGTGGCTAATTCATCTGCACTTGAAAGATACTGGGCAGGTAAGAATGGTTTAGCCAACGCTTACATGACAGTCTATGGGTACCGGGCAACACGCCCTCCTAAGCACCACCGCTGTGATTACAACACACCAATCATACGCCACTTTGTTATGGATTTTGATTGCAAAGACTTCCGTACACACAAACCTGTCGAGATGGATGTCCCGCTTTCACAGGTCAGAGAATTACATACCTTTCTCATGGAGGCCGACATTAAACATGCCGTCTGGTTCAGCGGCGGGGGATTCCATGTTTGGGTAATGCTCGATGAATCACACATGCCTATGAGTGGCAGAGAAGTATCTCGCGTCAAAGAAGCAGGTCGTCGTGTGCTCTCTCTTTGGGAGTCCAAGTTTGGTTTGACCTGCTCTGACCCTGCTGTTCCATTTGATACATCCGGGATGATTCGTATCCCTAATTCTTACAACGACAAGAAGGGACTTTGGTCTATCCCATTGACAAGCAAGGAAATCATGGAATGCGAACCAGAGCAGATTATGGAAATCGCTCTTAATCCTAGGCGGGGTGTATTCTCATACGGTGAGAAAGGAGTTGAGTTACAAATCAGAGAAGTCGCTCCTACACCGTTCAAATCAAGCACACCTAAGTTGGACATTGCGACAGCCCAAATGGATGGTGTCAAAATCCTGCCCTGTCTAAATGCAGTCGCGTGCCAAGAGGGGAATCCTGACCACTTCCCTCGCGTTTATCTCGCTCAGTTCTTATTGCACAGATTACGTTGGTTCCATCCTAGGACTAGCCAGAGTCCAGAGGAAAGGAGGAAGGCCGTGGAAAAGGTGGTTCAATTCATGGGCTCCCTAGGTTGGGCTGATTGGGATGAGGCGGTGACAACCAAGCATGTTCAACACATCGCAGAGAAATATGATGAGCACCCTACCTGCGCCACATTGTTCTCCAAGGGCTATTGTTTAGGCAAATGTCAATACCACGATGGGACAGGCATCGGACATGCGGCTCACATTGAAGGGAGTGTTGGAGGGGAGCGCAGTATTATCTCTTCTAGCAATGGCTCTTCTATGGTGGGGGGCCCTGTGGGCACTACTAGTTATCCTGTGGCCCTTGGAACGCGCTTACCTTTGGTGGAAGGGGGCTTGAGACAATAGTCCGAGCGCCCGTTCTGTTCATAGATTCAAATGAACGCGGACCCCTCTGCAATGCAGTCGAAAGAAGCGCCGAAAAACAAGGCATCACAATCGTCAGAAAGAATCTACCTGTAGGTGATTATCTCTCAGGTAATTCTGTTATCGAAGCGAAGAGCATTGGTGACTTATTCCAATCATCGCATTCAGGTCATCTATGGAGGCAACTGGATAACATGGATGCGAACTATGACCGATTCTTCTTGGTTGTCCATGGGACCATATCCAAATATCTAGCCATGGCTAAAAATAATGGTAAGAAAACATCCTATTCTAGAGTGCAGAGTGAACTCACAGGGACACTAGCGAGAATCATGGCTGACTTTGATTGCCAAGTATTCTGTACAGCGACACACAGTGAAGCCGCTATGTTCATCACCAAATTACACAGTAAGACACACAAGTCTGCCAGTAGACATGGGGCTAAGGCATTGCGGAGGGTGTCCACAAATGATGTACGAGCAGACATGCTACTCACGATACCCGGATTCGGGCCTGACCTCGTAGATAAGTTGCTAGACAGATGTGGCTCTATTGAAGAGATGATGCATGAGAAATCACTGAAGGAAGTACGTGGGCTCGGAGGTACGTTGCGGGCTAGGCTGATTGATGTCTTGACCAAAGAGGAACCTGTTCTCATTGAGCGTAAAACACGCTTGAAATCATAGGTAGGTTTATGTATTGCCTCCGCCGCGAGGCAAACCTAACCCTTTAAGAACCGACAACAGAAATAATTGCGAGTTGAGAAAATGGTAAAACACTACACAGATTACGCAGTTGTTCAGAAGTACCCTGTCATTAAGGGTTACCTAGACCACTACCGAAGGGTATCCAAAAACAATGACATCCCGGGCTTCCTATCCTTCTTCTTTGTCCAAGGTCAATTGACTGCACCTTTCGTGCGCATTCCTATGGACGACATACATCTAGACACACGCATCCATGTGTTTTGGATTCAGGGCAGTCGTACTGGTAAATCTATCTCATGGGGTTTCGTGGCTAAGATGCTACGTGAACTCGACTTAACACCTGAAGTGTACACAGAAGGCACAGATGCAGGTCTGATTGGTGGATGGGATAGAGAGGAGACTGACGAAGGAATCCAACTGACAATTAAAGAAGGCTTGCTCGCAGGGCATAAAGCCCTCAATTTTGACGAGGGTAGCGTGTTGCTGAAGCCGGGTAAGTTTAGCCAGAACACAGTCCTGTACCTACAGACAGCATGTAACCCGATTGGGAGCGAAGAGAACACGCTCAAAAAACACACGAAGGATGGTCCTATCGAATTGGAATCCATGGTGTCTTTATGGATTACAACTTATCCTCCTAACGGGGTAAAGGAGTATGTTTTGAACAAAGGTATCTTTCAGCGAGTCCTCTTGTTCTGGCGGAACTGGACAATGGACATGCGAAAGGGCATTAGCGAAGAGCGCGCTATCCTACCGTGGGGTGAGTCTAGTGAAGCCACAATGGAACTGACAGACATCGTTGAATATTTCAAAGAACTCCAAGGTGCTCTGACTAGTCGCGTGCTTTCATTCCCTTACGAAGGTGAGGGTGATTTGAAAGGCACGAAGTTGGATATTCTTCAATGGGAAGGATTGGACAGGAGTGAGCAAGAAAAGCATGTCCAACGCATCGCACGAAAACTCTTCACCAAGGATGAGACTTTCAACGGAAGTATGCTCGATGCTGTAGACGCTTACTATTCAATGGTACGAGGCATGGACCCAAAACTGGGCGAGGTTGTTGCCTCTTTCATTCCCGGTGTAGTCAACTATACCATCATCCTCTCTACGCATTTGGCTATGGTCGAAGGCGTCTGGAAGGTAACGGGTGACCACGTACACATGGCTACTGAAATTTTGTATGACCTGTTCCAGAATCTTATCCTCTGGTTGGAGGAAGAGGTTGAAGTAGGGGCGAAGGCCGGAGAGCGCCGTAGCAGAGAAGCCGCATGGAAGGAAGGCTTCGCTAAGTGTGAGAAGTATGACTTGGATGATAGGCGTGGAGATGGCTGGGTCCGCAAAAGTCAATTGCTTGAAAAGTATGGGCAAGCACAGAACCTATCGAGGAACTCTTGCTTTACGCACTTTGAAAGAGGTGGATACATGTTCAATGTCACAAGAGAAGGGCCTTCGATATACGTCCGTCTGAAGGAGGATTATTCATGAGTAAGGTAATGGCAATAGACATCGAGACAAGTAACTATTCACACGAAATCGGTGGGTGGGATAACACATCCATGTTCGACCCTACAGTGGTGACCACATACGATGGGGAGGTGGGGACTGTTTATTGCAACAAGGCTCTTGACCCATCTGGATTCCCTGAAGGGACTCTCTTCAAAGAATTGCACCCAAAAGTGTTAGGCGAGGACCTTGATGAGTTCGTACAAAAAGGCGGGCGCATCCTCGGACACAACATCATTGGGTTCGATTTGCCTGTATTGCGCGATGCACTTGATTGTTGGACAGCAGGTGATTTGTTGCAGAAAAAAGATAGCCTTCTAGTGGATACATCACGACTCAGCAAACAGGCTAAGATTCATTTCCATGACTTGAATACACTCTCACGGCACACCCTAGACGATGTGAAAAGCCAGTCTAGCGCAGATGCTCCCATCATGTGGAAGCAAGGGCGCTACAATGAAGTGGCTGCATATTGTCTGAAGGACAGCCAATTGACACACCGCCTATGGTCACACGGATGTGAGCATGGCATCATCAAGTCACGCTGCAAAGATACTGGCAGCGTCATAGAAATCGAGGTGGAATGGAATTGACCGAAGAACAGCAAAGAGTAGTAGTGGTGCGCGACGAGCAGCCACAAAAAGGAAGAGAGGCACAGATGCACAACATCCGTGCGGCCAAAGCGGTGGCAGACACAGTGCGTAGCACACTCGGCCCTGCTGGTATGGACAAGATGATGGTGGATGGACACGGCAATGTCATTGTAACCAATGATGGAGCGACCATCCTCCGCGAATTAGACGTAGCACACCCGGGTGCAAAGATGGTCATTGATATGGCTAAGACCCAAGAGAGCGTATGCTACGATGGAACGACCAGTACAGTAGTGCTCGGTGGACAACTTCTAGGGAACAGTGAACAACTATTCCAGAAGGGTCTGCACCCTAACGTAGTGTGTCGTGGTTTCCATCAAGCATCGCGCTGGGCTGTAGAACATGCCCAGAGCCTACCCACAGGTAGTGTGAGCCTCAATGATGTGGCGCGCACAGCGATGACAGGCAAGACAGTTGAGCACGCAATTGACAAAGCGGCTGACCTGTGTGTCTCTGCGGTCACAGACGCGCAAGGAGACCCCAAGAAGGTCCGTGTTGTCTGTCAACCCGGTGGTTCTATGGAAGAATCTCATTTGTTCCCCGGTATTATTTTGCAAAAGGAGTTCGTATTCCCAAGCACAGGTGTGAAGAACGCCTGTCTATTGGTGAATACTGGTTTTGAACCAGAGAAGGGACAGCCGGGACCCGGCATTCAGTTCTCTTCAGCAAAAGAAGCCAAACAATTCTACACTGACCAAACACGCAATGTGTTGTTAGATTCAGCCAAGACTGTCATCGAAGCAATGCCGGACGGTGGTGTTCTATTCGCTCGTGACGGTGTTCATGAACTGATTGCTAAGCATCTGTCAGATGCAGGAATTGATGTGGTACGCCGCGTCATGGAGAGTGATATGATTGCACTATCCAATATGTTGGCCATGCCTATTGCTCATGAGCCCTCCGATATACCTGCATCAGTAGCCACTGGTATTGGTGAGTTCAAAATAAGCATCCGAGAGGATACGATTGGGGATATGAAGTTCGTTGTTGTCGAAGGTTCACCTGAACATGTATCCACCCTCGTCCTACGTGGGGCTACACGTGCTACACTCGATGAGTATGAGAGAGCCTTTGAAGATGCGATTGGTGTAACCAGTTTGGCCTTCAAGGATGGCAAGGTGGTGTCCGGTGGAGGAAGCGCTTACATCTCTATGGCCCATCATCTACGTACACGTGCAGCAGATATGGGAGGGCGTGAGCAGATGGCTGTAGAAGCCTTCGCAGAGGCGCTAGAGATTATCCCTGCTACTATCGCAGAGAATGCAGGACACGACCCATTGGACACAATTCTCGCACTACGTAACGACCACGCAAATGGCCAAATAGAATCTGGCCCTGATGTAGAGAATGGTGGTACATGCTCAATGGCTGATAAATCAGTCTTTGAACCATTATCGGTAGTCACACAGTCCGTGCAGAGTGCAACTGAGGTAGCCATCAGCATCCTACGTATTGATGACATCATCAGTAAGAGGGCTGCATGATGACTGAGGAAGTCGAGCATATCACAAAATGCCCTGAATGTTTGAGCCGAAATATCGACACCGATATGACGCGAGGAGAGACAACGTGCATAGATTGTGGCCTTGTTTTAGATGACAATCTCATAGACCCGGGCGCAGAGTGGCGCATCCACACGATGGAACAAGGACAAGACAGGTCTAGAACAGGTGCACCGATGAATACGATGCTACACGATAAAGGCCTGAGCACAGACATTGATTGGCAGAACAGAGATTACTCTGGAAAGAAAATCAATGACAGTAGAACACGTTCACAACTGTATAGGATGCGTAAGTGGCAAAAGCGTGCGCGTATCGGCAATTCCCAAGAGCGTAATCTGGCTGTTGCTCTCGCTGAAATCGACAGAATGTCAAGCAAATTAGGTTTGCCTAAGATGGTGAGGGAGGCAAGCGCGGACTTGTACCGTAAGTGCGTTGAAGCCAACCTCATCCGTGGGCGTTCAATTGATGCTGTAACTGCTGCATCATTGTATGTGGCGTGCAGACAGTGCAACATTCCAAGAACACTTGGTGAAATCGGAAGTGCTGCTCGGGCCGGTAGAAAAGAAATAGGCAGAACTGAGAGGTTCATCAAACGCGAATTGAAGATTCGTTTACCTGTGCAAAGGGCCGCTGATTATCTGGCTAGGTTTTCTAGCATGCTAGGTCTCGATGCACAGACAGAACTTGTGGCTAGGCGCATGTGTGATGAATTAGAACTGAGGGAACTAGATAGTGGCCGTGGGCCCATGGGTATTGCAGCCGCTACCTTGTACATCGCAAGCGTGCAAACGGGACGCAGGAGGACACAGAAGGATGTCGCTGATGTCTGCGGTGTCACCGAAGTGACCATTCGTAATCGCTACAAGGAGATTGTGAACTCACTCAACCTCGATTTGACTATCTAGAACTCGGCCCCAATTCTGGCTACGAAGGATAGCATATTCTTTGGCGTTCTCGACTGCCTTGGGGTACTCCTTCCCATCCTTCCAGATGTGGCTACAACTAAGACACTCCCATAGGAAAATGCGAGTACGTGCATGGTCCGCGTAATGACCTGTGATGCGCTTAGGGAAATCAACCACTCGGCACTGTGGGCATTTGCGCTTGAGTTTATCGAGCAAAGCGCCCATCATACCACCACTTGTTTGACCCACGCAGAGCCAGTGTACACGAAGCGACCATACTTGCCATTGGTGATGGCTACACCGATTCCACTGCTGTCAAATGTAATCGTATTAGACCCGCCTGTGTGAGTGACTTCGACAGTGTGTCCCGGAGGGAATGTACCACTAGGGTTCAGATTGAGATTGCCGCTTGCATTGATTAGCCAGATGTCAAAACCATCGAAGGTGAAGGTTTGAGCAGAGCCAGTTGTGAGAGCGTTCACTTTGCTCGGCCCTAGCCTCCATGTGTGCCTCCCGCCACCAGTAGCAGTCACAATCAATTTGGCGTTACTGCCACCGCCTGATACAGTAAGAATGTCACCTACTTGGTAATTAGTGCCACCAGCCGCTACAGCAGTGATTGCATTGATAGCCCCAGAATTGACCGTATAGGTCACTGTACAGCCACTACCGGGCCCAGCCCCTACCGAGGTAGCAACGCCAGAGCCAGCGCTGTATCCTGAGCCTGCACTGCCCGTTACGATTGCTACAGCGGTCACAGCCCCTGCTTGCTTTGCTGAGAAGTATAGATTCTGGCCACCTGTGACAGCATCATGACTCAACCAAAGGGCACCGAAGTCACAATCCGAATCAGCGAGAGAGCCAACTGCATCTCCGCCCCCGTGTAAGTTGTTTAGGTCGGTTACACTATCTACTGAAGCGGCAGTGGTGACTGCTTTCATGGGGTGTAAGTACATCGGGCCACCATTGAGGAAATGCCTCTTGTCATTACCTTCAGCCAAGGTGATTTTATCACTTCCACCACCAGCATTGTATGTAGCACGTACAACCGCTAGAACGACAGATTGCATGTTGCTGAGAGTATCATTGTGTGGGTCTGATAGATAGTCCGAAGGACTGTCGGCATAGGATGCTATGGAAGTAGTCACAGGAGTGCCTTGCATGTAACAAATGTGACCCGTAGCACCACCACCAGTACCGCTAGTATCTCCGTCTGCGCAAATATAGATGGTGTACAGCACTTCTTGCCCTGACTCTAGAGCGACACTACCTCCATTTGTTCTATCGTATTTGTATCCGTTTTGTCCTGTCCCTCCTGAAGCGTTAAGACCGAATGTGAGTTGATTACCGGGGCCATTAGCGAATGAATAAACAAGCCCGTCAAGTACACAAAAACCACCTTGGATGGTGACATCGGTCCCAGATACAGTCACTGCTCCCGGTAATTTCTCAGGAGTATTACGGTCCGCATGAGCAGCGTTTCCATCAGATTGGAGAAGTATGCCATTGCCGTGCACACCTTCATACGGATTGGTGATAGAAGCACTCAAAATATGGTCTCCATCTCGCAAGCCGTCAATTGTATTTGTCAAGACAGCGTCGGTGTGCCCAGAGAGTGGATTAGGCATTATGCTACCTCCATGATAATTTGTATCACATATTCATTTAAGGCTGTTTTGGTGAGATTAGGCATATTGAATCTAGCGATGGGTGTGTAAGTCCCATCTGTGGCCCGATGCTGGAGAAAAACTTCTGAAATGGATTCATCGAACTCATACTGTGTCCCCATCTTTGCTTCCACTAGTAACATGGTGTCGTTGAAAATTTTGACAGTCGGAGTCAACTTGGTGACGGGCCTTCCTGCTGCTGTATCGTCCGCTGTGGCAAAGGATGAATCAAATCCTAGTACCATTTCATTGATATTATTGGCTAAAGTTTCAATCAGTAATCTTTTGGCTCGATTTACGATGGGCATTACGCAATACCTCCTTGTTTGACATTTATTGATTTAGATGACCCAATCTCTTCTGCTATTGTGTTGAGGCCATGTGGCTTAGTTGGGATGGAGCATTGGAATCCTGAACCTCCAGAAGGGGATACAGCATGTTGAGTTAGATTGGCACCTAAAGTGTAGAGCGTACCAGCGACAGTAATTACTGCTTTCTCAACTGCACCGGAGCCATCCACATCTTTCACTTTGACTTGCATTTTAGTGGAACTAGAGGCGGCGTTTGTCAATGTGATAACATCATTTACAGAATAACCAGACCCACCTGCTGTGATTGTAATTAAACCACAACCGCCTTCGGGTGGTGTTGCTATGTAGATATTTTTCCTCCCGATAACTGACCTTGTGCCACTTCCAATCAATTTCTTCCGATTAGATACTAATCTCCCTGAAGCGAGGATATATACACCAGTAAATATGTTACCGTCGAAAGATAAAACTTCTTGAGAAGTACCTGAAGTCACATCTTCAATTAACTTTTCATCATTAAATACACCATCTTCTATGAATTGATTATACATTTCATGTGTTGAAAAACCATCTGTAATAACAAGGTCTGTTGTCCGGTTTTTTAACTTATGTGTCACTTTAGAGACCATTTTTGTTTGGTTGTTTATTTTAATTAAATCACCTGCGTTTAGCGATTGGTTGTCTATTGAATTCGTGACTATGACTGATGATTCACTCTTATTATTTTGCGATAAAATTTCTCTACCAATTCGTCGTGCTGATGACATATTTTTGATGGTCGGGTCCACAATAATACCTCCATCTTTTGTCGAAGTAGAGCCATCTCTATTGTATTGATTAACCGGATTGCTAACTGTTGATTGTACATTGAAATTTAAACCCCTCTGTTTACCTACAATGGTCACACGGTCCATAGAAGGGGTTTTGTGAACTTGCTGTATTCTTGCATCCAAAATGTTCAAAGTTTTAGGCTCTTCTCCAGATTGAATTTTAGTATATGACAGATTACCAAATTTATCGTGTTTGACCATTCTCTTGTCATGCTTTCCGATAAAACGTAAAGCCGATATGAGATTGGTTTTGTAAAAATCATGGGCCAAGAAAGTTTGACTGTGGCTAATTTTCTCTTGGATTACAGCGTAAGGTGTTGTTTTACGTGAGAGATTGATTGAAGTTAAAACGTCATCAATAGCGGTGACTGCTAATTTCATAGCAAGGTCAGTAGTTCTGAGACCTACATCTATCTCATGCCCTAAACGGACAGAGCCTTCTTCAAAACCAATTGTCTGCAATGTCTGCCCTTTCATATTGGGTAGAGTCAATCGGCTCCCGAGGTTGGTGGATTCGACAGAATCAGCGACGATTCTTTCGCTGTAATCTTCAGAACCATACATCACAACAGGCAAAGTGGCACCAGTGCTCAATTTCTCCCCTGCGAAATATACATCGCCTTCATAGAAATGACCGGGTTTTTGTGTGTGTACTAAGCGGACAGCGCTTTCCTCTTCGACGACTTGATAAGTGCGCTCTGAGGCTACTTGGAATGAATTCTTCGCAGCAGGTGTAACAGCCATCTTTTGGCTAGAATTACCAGTCGCGTAGATGGCGTGATGTACACAGTTATCTACGAACACGGGAGTGCGGGCTACCTTCATGATAGTAGGTTGGTCGGCATCCGACCTCCCAGTTCTCCCGTTTGACACTACGTTGCCCATTGTATCACTCTCCGCTGTGGTCTCCTGTGTTATAAGATGCAGTCCCTTCTTCACCCTTAGCGTGTAGAGTTTGGCTGTGTCTAGGTTGAACACTGTAATCTCTACGTGTGATGCTAGAACCATCGGCATCTGTCGAGTAGAATCGTCGCCGTGGAGCGTCACTACGGAAATGCTCTAGTGTGTTTTCTGTGATAAGAATACGCGCTACTGTTTTGTCAAGAGCCACGCTGTAACCACTCACATCAGCACCGGGGATATTGGGGCCACTCGATAGACTGAGAGTTGGGGCAGCCGAATCAATTGTGTAAGATGGTGAATAGGGTGGGCTGACTGGTGTAACAGTACCTGTGCGAGCATTCGGCATATCATAATTGAACAGACCGTATTTACCACCAGATGTTGAACGATAAGCATCATTCCCATCTTGGGGTGTGCTACTCTTTGTGACAGAATCAGCCCGGAATATTTCTACGTGTCTGTTGTCTAACACTCGGCTTGGCCTCAATAGGAATCTCACCGTCTTGTCAAAGTAATTCATCTGTGTCCCAGATACCGCATTGTGTGTACCTGCTGTGCTACTTACTACAGGTCCATCTTGATACGGGTTAGAAGGATTCCATGATTTGAATGTGGATGTGCTGCCAATGCCGTATTTTGAAGCAAGATATGCTTCGACTTGTTCAATTTCAGTTGTGGATAGAGCGCGATTGTATTGAATGATTTCAGCCATATCGCCATTCAATTGATATGACGATGTAGCATTCGTTCCTAATTGCGATGCATCTGCTGTAGATTTGTAGAAGTTGGCGCTTTGTGTACCAACTTGTACGCCATCTACTCTGAATAATTGTGTAGCAGATGCGCCAGCCCCATTTCCTCCACTCACTTGACCGACTAGTATGGAAGGTACTCCGCTAGTAGAAGCACTGTCACCACTTGCCGACAATGCCTTCCAAGAAGAGTCAGCGCCCACCCAGAATTCCCAATTGTTATTGCCGCCAGTATTTCTCATATCAGCGTAGAAGTTGAAGCCAGAGCGAGTAACTGGACTACTACTTCGGCTGTCAATAATTGCTTCAATGGCGTCAGTGTCGGAACTTACGGCTGTAACAATGAAAACAGTGAATTCGTTAGTATTCAAACCAGCGTCAAAGTTGAGTGCGAGTTTATCTGAACCGTCGAAATTGACTACAGGCTTGCTGTTGAAATCTGAATCAGATGCTACATACGAAGGTTGTAAACTGCTAGTTGATTGTGTGAAGTGTCTTGAATTGCCGGACAAATCGTCCCATTGTGTCACCGCTGCTCCGCCAGCCAAATCGAGAGAATCAGATTTTAGCCACAATGCCAAGCCACTCAACGGCATTTGTTGCCCCCAACCTGAGTCATCGAATGGTTGAGCGTAGTTACGAACTTCCAACACATACGTTCCACCCAGTGGCCACATAGCATGCGCGTTGGATAAACGGACAACCGCAGCATCTGGCTGTGTAGCCCATGTAGGAGTGGTGAGGTCGAAGTGAGTCAATGTTGTACTACCTGCATTGAATGCTCCTCTTAGCGAGAGTCGTTGCCCGACCTCCTTGTCTGTGTGTAGGCTATGTGCTTGCGTGGACATGGCGATATGGTCAGTTTCTTGGCCACCCGAAATCGCTTCAATAGTTTCAACATCCAAACCAATACGAGGGGCGCTTCTAGACATTGGGTCAGCCAATGTGACACCGCCAATAGTGAATGTACCTGAGACAGTTTCGACCTTTTCGCTAACGTTTGCTTCCGGCTTGAGTAAACCATCTTGGGCTACACCTAATCTAGCGCTGATACCTCTAGGTATTTCTGTTGATGCAGGTGCCGAATTAGCAGGTCTGAGATAACCAGTAGTGAAGGGAGGTTCGGCTGTGCTATGTGATAGAACTAGACCTGCTGGTAGTAAATCTTCAGAGATGTCATGCAACAAACTCTCATTGAATACAGTTGGCCAACGCATGCCCCGGCCATCACCACGGTCTCCAATACGTTGCGCTCTCTTTGGATTGAACCAATCAACCCGGGTCATATCTGAATTGTTAGTTGAATTGGTTGTTCCTTCTTGCTCTGTTTTGTAAGAAGCGCCGTCATCATGCCATAAGTCAGTTGCACTTGGTTTGAGATTAGCATAGGCGTCGTCGGTGTATGCTTCTTCTGGGTCCCAAGCCGGACGAATTCCGAACCCACGTGCAGGGAATCTACGGACATCTTCACCGCGAGTGTTACCCCACCAATCGACAAGATAGAATCTGTGGGCTTCTGCAATTTCATCAATGCCTAGTCCAGAATCATCGCCGGGATATTTTTTGCGGACAGTAGATGCATTTCTGACTGTTCTAGTAGGACAACCGAAAGGTCGTGTCATACGCCTACCGTGACTGTATCTCACTTGACGCATTGTCTGGTCATTACCAAGCATAGCGGTGGCTTGTGTTTGCCTTTCTAAGATGCCAGCGTTAGTGGCATTCCAAACGATGTCCGCAGCCCCACTTAAGCCAGCGTCTGCGTTTTCTTTCCAACCACCCGAAGCCTGAGTCCGGCTGTCTTGAGCGACAAACGGGCCATGGGAGTATCCTGTCATATTGTACTCGGCTGAAGAACTGTGCCCGCCTGTGAAAGAGGTGTGTGTTGTGTTGTCCAATGTTGATACAATGACAGTATTACCCGCAGAACCAGCGACATTTTGAGTGAACGTCAGAGTGCCAGCCCCATCATCAGCGACTAAGATTTTGCCATTATGACCAGATGCATGTTCAACAGCGCCCTTCAGAGAAGTAGCATTTGCGGCAGCGCCTCCATTGGCGTCGAATTGATTTGAAGCAAACGCCGCTGTGTTTTTGGCTGTGTATGTTTTGGTCGTCCCGTCTGTTGAGATGAGGATGATTGTTCTGTCTGTAGTCGGGTCACCTGTGAATGTGATACTGGCTGTTGCCGCTGTCTCTTCTACTTCATCTATGCCACGAATACCGGGTGACCAACGAGGTCGATTAAAAGGCGGACGGACGGCGAATCTATAACCAAAGCAATATTGACGGTCATGCTCTAAAGTGGATAGCAAAGTGTGTGTGCCTGAGAATTGTGTGACAGTAGTGTTGGCCAAGTTAGACACTATCAAAGATTGATTCTTTACTTCTGAAGGAGTATCCGTCAAAGTCAATACACCCGAGGCTCTTGTTACATCAATCTCGCCGTTGTGCCCAGAAGCGTGCTTAATTGCCAATAACAATGATTCGGCGACATCAGCATTGGTGTTATCAACACTAAACTGATTCGATGTTATCGTGGCGCTACCTGATACCGCAGTGTATGTTTTGGTTGTTTTCGCTGCTGACGTAATTACAATTGTGTTACCAGCACTAGGTTTACTGGCTCCTATGTTAATCGAAGCGAGTAGCAACTGGTCAATACCTCCAGTCGATGTATCATACGAATATGGAGTACATTCCATCCCGTAATCATTGTCACCCCAACCTGCCTTGATGTACCCATAGCCATCTAATCTGCTACCAGCAGGGCCACCACGACTACCACCGGGCCAGAACCCAACGTATTGCCTTGAGCCATCTCCTTGGTGGTTAGTCAAATCACTAGCATTTTGTGCGGTACCATCGCTTGCAGGTGCTTGTCCTTTCATATCAAACGAGAATGGCCCCTTACTGATACTGTAAAGGAAATCGTGATAATGGATTGTCTCAAAATGTTCTGGGATGTGATTGAGCCCTTTCTTATCTTGCGGTGTATCAGCGGCCCCTGTGTTCGTGTAGAAGGTGCGTCCTGTGTCACTGTAGAAAGTGTAAGGACGGCCTAAATTTGGATGCCAGAGGCACAAGAAAGCATCTGCTTGATGCAAACTGTTAGTGTCTCTGCTACCGTGGTATGTTTGGGGTAGAACACGAGTAATAGCACTGGTTGTAGATGCTTGGAAAATTGAACCTGCCGGAGTAGTATCGTAAGGCCGTGAAAGACGTAGGATTTCGGCTGCCGCCAATTTAGTCCAAAACGCAGGAGTCACAGCAATGACATTCTCAAATTTAGTCGGACCTACTTCCAATGAATGGCTTTTCGTGCCAGTTCGATGTGTGTAAGTAGCCGTTTGTCGGGACCCTTCGTTGTCAATGTATTCTAGAACTTCCCCATAGAAGGAATCTACTGGGAATAATTCGTTATTATCTACGGTGATAGTTCGGTTTGTCGAACTCAAAGACAGTACAACACAATGTGGGTTTAGGCTACGGGCACGGAAATGGTTTTCGTAGATGTCAGGATAAATTGAGGGATAGCCCGCCAATGTAATTTGACATCCGACAGCCCCGTAAGTTGCTCTACAAAATTGATAATAGTCATCTGGCTTATGCCATTCATTGAACACATAACCAGACGCTATACTACTAGTCGGTTTGGAACGATGGAGAATAGCCCACCATGGCACAGTAAGAGTGTAACCGGGAGTTGCTCTTTCAAATGTTCCCGGTCGATAAGGCAAACTCCGCCTACTGAATGGTGGAGAAGTATTTTCGTTGACTCCAATTGGATTATACAGACCTAATGTAGGGATGTTTGTGAATTGACTGCCGGGGTCAGGGTCTAAATCTAGCATGACCTCATTGATGAAAATTTCACATCCTCGCGTATCTGCCATTGTTGCTTCTGCCAACAACAAACCAACAGCCCCTGTCGAACCCGCTGCATCATGCTCTAATCCGATGACCAAATTGACTTGTTGCCCGGTCAACTCAACAGCCGAACCATCAGGTAAAGCAGTAGCCGCTCCATTTCGATGGAATCCGCTAAATTGTTGTTTGTGCAAATTAGGCTGTATGATAATTTGGTAGGCTCCGACTTCAATGGGGTCAGGGAAATGTGGTTTGAGACTGTAAGTCCCAGCCGCTTCTAGATAGATAATGTGTTTACCAGCCGCATTGGCAGTACCTGCTGCTCCTTTAGAGGCAGCAATGCCGTATCCATCATAAGCAACTTTTGTCTCTGTGAGTAAGGTAAACGCACCACCGTGAATATCACTTGGGCGCAAAGCACTGCTTGGAGTGGAGAACCAAACCAGTGGGTCTCTTACAGGTATGTTTGTAATGGCCAATGAAGTATCATCATCAATTGCTGTTTTGCTTGAAGAGCGGCAACCATAGTGGAGATTGAATGCTCTCTCATAAGCAGGGTGGGAGAAATGTCCGGGCATAACCATCATACTTGGAGTGACATAATGATGGCCCATGCGGGGAATAGGCATTGGTGTAAGTTTTGGTTTAGTCAGAAGAGTCACTGGATTAGTCTCTGTCCAATCTAATCGTTTAGCGTCAGGGCTGTTTCCTGAAATTTCACTGTGGTCACGTAAACGTCGAGCAGCGAAAAACCGATTAGAGCCCGCTGGAATATACCACGAAGGTTTGATGACTAAGCCTGTTTTACCGCTGATGAAGGTACTGAAATCTGGGTCGAAAACTACACCTGTGAAATTAGCACTTGAAATATTGGTGTATGAAAATAAAGCACCTTGACCTGTAGCATCTTCTACTCTAGCGAACCATCTACCATCAGCCGTTTTCTCGCTGTCAATTTTCCAAACAGCCGCATTTGGAGATGAGCCCGCTGTAACCGTGTTAGTTCCACTGGAAGAGAAGGTTAGTGGGTCGGATACAATAGAGCCAGAAGAAATTGCAGTAGGATTTCTACTTGAGCCAGTATGCCCCATCTTGGTAACATGGAAGAACAAAGTGCGGTCATGTTGTTCATACGCAGTTTCTAATGGGTTACCATCAGTATGGTCATCCCAACCTTTGCTGTGTTGGTCAGGGAAAGCCAGTCTTGTTTCACCTGCTGTTAAAGAAGAGTCGTCAGCATCTTGGGAAATATGTTCCCAACCTTTGTTTTCCCAAGTAGGCCATCCTCTCGGTCCTTTAGCCGAATCCGTGAAAGTATCTGTAATACCTTGGACGGGTTGAGCAGGATGCATCATGCCTCCACTGCCTAGAGTTTCATTTTGGTAAGACTGGATTCGGTCAAACCCACTACGAACAATGATGTTACCCGGTATTGTATCGGGGTCAGGCAAACGAATTCGCATGTTGGGTGCTAAACCACTGTTAGCCAATGTCGGTGAAAGCCCTTCTGAAGAACGGTCGCTGACTAATTCAAAATCACGGATAATTGTACCAAACGGAGACCCTCCTTCAATCACATGAATTTGACCTGTGTCGTCCATTACTTCTACACTTTCAAATTGAGTTTCTTCATTTGGAATAGTCAATACATTTTGCAACTCACTACCTACGGGTTGCTCTGCCAATTGAGGATGTGACAATTCTTGGGCTTGAATGATTGGGAACATGGCACTGTTAGTTGATTCAAAGGAGAAGCGGCAATTGCCGTAAATGGTTTCACCCATTGTGTAAGCATTGACACCCGACACTCTCGTAGTGAAAGGTACTGCTCCAAGCCCACGAGCATTGCAAGCAGGCATAGTAAGATTTCCACCATCCATACGTTTCCATACAATGTGCTCAATCGTGAAGTTACGGGCCGGAGAGCGAGCCGCCCAATAATTCCAAGGCTCCAAATCATCAGGCGGAGTGGCTGTTGTCCCTGATACATTACAATTTACAGAGAGGCTGTTTTTATCTGCATGTAAGCGATTACTGTAAACGCTGCTTTCATCCCAAAATAAATCGCCTGTCGGTACTGCACAAGATGTCAATAACGACATCTGGCTCGCTGCTGTGACACGACTGTGCCAATGTGATTCAGTACCTACGTTATTGTAACTAGCCGTGTTGGTGGGTTGTGTTTGCCCTGTGACAATTTGTGCCTCTACGTTAGGACCGGCGTTAGCAGGGGCCACATAACGGTCTAGGTTGAATACTTGGTCTGCCACTGCAATAGTACCACCAAACTCTTGAGTGTTCGATACACCACTCTTCACTTGTGCTGCATATAACCAATCGCCTACACCCTTGGTACCATCTCTATCTGCTTTAGCAATCAACGCCAACTCTGATTCATACGTGACAGCCACTAAATGGCGAGGCGAAAGTCCTTGTGGGCAAACTGAATTGTATGTGTAATTCATAGTGCCTGATTCTCTGGATACAGGGATGACCGAACCTTGGCAAGTCGATGAAGCACCGTAAGGCGAGAAGCCCAAATATGGATGCCATGCACCCAAACCGGCTGCGTAAACCGCAGTAGATGCATCATCAGGATTTCTGAGGTCTAAACTGTTGAGGTAAGAATATCGTTCTCCGTGCCAACCGATTGCTCCGACCGCGCGAGTTCGGTCAATTGCATCCATCAATCCATTGAAATGAACTTGGCACATGTGATTTTGACTATTTGCTCCACTATTGGTTCTACCATTGTTGAAAATATGGGCACCTGCTTTTGTCCAAATGTAAACAGTTGCCTCAGCCTTAACCGCATTTACAGTAGAAGCAGTTGCTGCTGTGGCAGTATCTACAACACTTTCCTCCAGTTGTTTTGTGCCACCACGATTAACATCCAATGTCACTTGGAGATGGCCGGGGTTAGGCACAGTCATAGTATGGTACGGGGCATAAACAGCAGTAGCGCCTACACTATACGAAGCGACTCTTGCGGCACCGGAGCCATTGTCATTGCCACCTATTCCTACTCTCAACCAACCATAACGAGGTAATGGGGGTAAATCTGCTCCGTATGGATTCAGAAGGTTCAATCTGTAATTTGTCCCACTACCTCCAATCTGTTCATAGAAATCTGGGTTCCCACCTTCGCCAGCCATTTCCATTGCTGTGAATGCCTGCCAACCATAACGGTCTTGTTTGTGCCCTGTTTGGAAAGATGGTAAAAACGTACCACCGATTGCTTTCAATGGGTCTCGGCCCGGCCATTCGTTGATTGAACAAGATAGAACAGCGGCCAACTCTTCTGCATTTTGTACTCTTGTGGCGTCTACAATGACGAACTCTTCGGTAGAGTATGCACTTGTTGCACCATAGGAAGCAGCCAACAAACCGCTTACACGGAATGCACTAGGGTGTGATTTTGCAGTTCCATTGTGTGTCACTGTCCCGCTGTCTTTGTAATGAGGTGCATTGATGAGTACGTGTCTATCAAGGAAATGCCCACCGGGATGATACCCTCCATCCATGTGCCAGATAAAACCTGCATGCCGTAGTGAACTACCGATTAAAGAAGTGGGAGCGTAATCAAATGGGTGGGCGTATGGTGGCGGTGCATAACTGCCACTAGTGAAATGAGAACCGTAATACAATCCATCGTAAGGAGTTTGGTCGTATCCATGCACTGAAGCAGCAGACCGAACATTCGGTTTTCCTTGTGCAGGTTCCCAATTGTCAACATAATTCCAACCTTTTGCATTTCCAATTTGGAAATTAGCAGAAGGAGGTGTCAAAGTACCACCGCTGTGACGCCCATTAACATCACCGCTGGTCAAAGTGTTTGGTGTGAATTCACCAGCAGCACCTGACAATGTCTTAACTGTGTCTTTGCCTAAATTTGGTTGAATTGCTGCATTGTTGTGAGGGAAGGCTTGACCGGGGCCGAACACAATGTAAGTTGTTTTTCCACTGCTAGATGCATCGTGGCTGTACCTAGAATGAGAATGTGCAAATCTTAGAATCACAGGGCTGGGTATTGTGACCTTTGTGATATTGGCTCCTGCCCCGTATCCGTAATCAGAGTCCGAAGCCATGCCTGTTGTACCTGTTCTTGAGTTGTTACCCGCATCTAAATCGGGAGACAGAATACCATCTTGATTGTAGAAAGGTGGATTGTTTTCACCCTTGTGGTTATCGAGATAAGGTGTCCCGGGGAACATAGCCAACATGGCCGCACAATCTACCAAACAATAGGAAGTAGATTTCTCCCCGATATTTTGTAGCCCCGCGCTACCTGTCGGCCCCTCTGAATACGGATGAGTGTAGAAATCACTGTAATCATTCTGTGTGCCGTCATTGACATCCATAACTACACCACTGAATCCACCACCGAAATAGACAGGGACGCTGTGGTCAGGGCTATCTCGCCCGCCCCTGAAGTAAACTAGAGGTTCACCGTATGAATTACCGGACCTTCTTATCCCATCGAATGCAATTGTATCTGCAACAGAGCCGTAAGTCGAAATGACACAATCGTTGTTTGCGGTTTCAAAGGCTTCAATATTCGCCTCAAAGTTATCAGATACAGCACCACCTGTTGCGCGTGATTTCCACATTAGGAATAATTCCGGGTCTGTGGCATTTCGTGTACTTTCAGCAATAACCCAATCCTTATCGTTTAGCCAATATCTACGGCGCTCACCCCAAGAATCAGCATTAGCGGAAGCAGGAATAGCCATGTGCCAAAGATAACCTGTGCCACTGGCTGCTCCAACTTTGATTGTCCGTGGATTAGAACTGGTATCAATTGTCGTAGAATCGCCGTCAATCAGTGCAGTTCGATTTTCAATCATAGGCAAGATGTAATCTCCGGGCTTGTCCACATAACGTGCTCCTCGTAGATTCTGCCTCCATGTGGTCACATCAACAGCATTGTTCATCGTATCGACTAAAATGGGTGTGGCTGTATTCGCGTTGGTTCCTCTCGATTTGGTACGGAGGTGTAATACTGTCTCAGGTAAATACCCACATGCAGTACGCTCACCGGCTGTCAATTGATTAACTGACATAATTGCAGCATTTGTGCTACCACTGATACCCCAGTCTTTGGATAGTGAAGATTCAAACAAACAACGCAGTGGTGTAATATCGTGGTTTTGGCTATGTGCGCGCACACGGATGGCACCCGCATCCACGCCCCACTCACCGAGTGTGCGACCATCTGCTGCTCTCATATTGGTACAATCAAATGTTGTGGCACTATCAGAATTAGGGTCATCCATATTGATAGCGAAATTAACAGCCGCTGCTATGACCTCATCTGTAAGTAATGTGGTCCACCCAATCCGAGGGCTGATAATCAAACCACTATCACCGTTCGGTAAAGCAGTATTCCCGGTTACACCGTAGAACTTGTGTGTCCCACTTTTACTACTATGAGTACGACCTGTGTAAGAAAACGTCAATCCAGTTTCCGCTGCTGTTCCGGGTTTACTGGTTTGGAAAACACCGGCATCGGGGAATCCTAGATAGCCCAAAATATCATCGTGGCTGTGGGTGCCACCACTATGATATGGGTCTGGTAATTCGATTGTCACTGTTGTTCCGCTAACACTGACGTTATCAATTTCAATTCCTACATTCGGGCAAGGGAATGGTTGCCATTTGTTCCCAACCCAAGTCGCAGTGCCTACCATAGACTCTGTTTCCAACAATCGCCCTGTGGCTTCTCCAATGCCCCACATGTGTTTCCCGATTGTGAATCCACCTGACCCACAATCACGGTCATCGAACCAAATACACACTTCTTGGTCGATTGTAGGAGGTAGTGTACTGTTGTCGTAGGAGAAAGATTCGCCGAATTCAGAATAAATAAAGCGCAATGTGTGGGCTCGCCCAAGATGGTCAGTCAAACGAAGACCATACAATTGATTGCCAATAGCATCATCTTGTATTTCAGCAGAAGGAACATGTCCTTTCTCCACACCTGTATCATCAGGTGTAGTGTAATCTACTTCTGTCAAAGTGCCATTTTTACCATAAGCATGTAAGTATCGAGTATTACCTTCTTTGCCCATGCCCCAAGGTCCTGCTCTAGGGCTAAACCCGGGCACACCAGAAGCAACTAAACCACCAAAATTGATGCGTGCTTGGGCTCTAGTTCCTAGCCGTAACCCTTGTGTCAACACAGAATCCGGGCTTTGGCTTTCATAGGAATCTTGGTAAACAGTGTTCTTGGAATAACCACTAACACCCATGTTGTTCGCATTGGTGATAGCCGCATCTGTTTTTGAGCCATAATTCAGATTGTTCATGAATACATCTTCTGGCTCTTCTGGAGGTAGATATTCATTGAGAGTTGTAATCGGAGCAAAGGGCCTGCCATCTTTGTTGATAGGCATAGGTGCTGGATGCATATTTTCCATTAACACTTCATCCGGTCGGCACCAGAAATTACGGAATCGGCCACCATGTCCAATCAAGAATTTCGGTCGATAGGTACTCTGACCTTTGGAATTGTCTAACCATAGGCAGAAATTGCGCCCACTAGCACCGGGGACTGTACTATGGATGACAATGCTGAACCCTTCGTTTCCGTTTCCTTCAGCATCTTCTACTACACGGCCTAAGTGAGCACGCACATAACCCATGTGTGACCCTCTATCGTGACTAGCAAATGCTTTGTCGATGTCCCAAAATGGAGCAGGGTCGTGTGTGCTACCCGTAGGAGAGAAATCGGCAGACAAGTGGGGTGCACTTGCATCAATCAAAGAGGGCTTGATGTTATCTCTCGGACCTTGAAGCACTTTGGAATGGCCGCCATCTTGGAAGATGCCGACTTTTTCTAAGCCCAATCGAGCGCTTTCACTTGGGTATTGGTTGGCAGGTCGGCGTGCATGAGTCCTCCCTTTAGGTGCTCCCGCTTGATTGATTAGACGGACGACTTCTTGAGCCGCCGCTTGGATGTCCGTCACACCTTCCTTCACGCCAACTTCACCGAGGTCGATGGTCAGTCTTCGGACAAAATCCATTTGTGTCCAGTGGGATAGATGTTGCAAACGTGCCTCTTTGTGTGAGGTCAAATCTAGTGTTTCAGTTCTCTTGCCTTTGAGGCACAAGAATGCAGGTATAGCACGAGTCCCCTCCGGTGTATCAAAGAATGTGGCGTATTCTGCTTCGACTGCTTCACCAAGTGCTTGGAAGTGCCGATGTTTGAGAACAGCACTAGATGGACAACATGTCTCTTCATGTGTCCTAGGGGGTGAGCCGTCACCTACACAACCCCCTGCTTGAGGATGGTGGCCGTGGTCACCGTGTGCTTCAGTAGCAGCCCGATAATTCCATTCAGAATCATGGCTAAATGCTGCTTCCATAAATTCTGATGCTGCTGTAGGTGCCACGCTTTTATCTTCTGAAGGTTGGCCATTCTGTACATCTAATTGGGTAGAATGATTCGCACTTGTAGGAGAGCCGTTAAAAGCGGCTGGGCCACTGACAAGATAACTGGCTGGAGTCCCAAACTTAGGTGTAGCGGGAGAAGATTGTACTTGCATGTGAATATCATGCATAGCGATGAACTCTCTATCATGCGCAGTATCGTAGAGCAAAACGCGGGCAAATCCCGCTGTGGCTTGGTACGGGTCAACAAATGCGACAACAGGGGCACTATCATCACGCCCTAATTCTGCCCAATTCAATTCAATTGTTTTGTTGATGTGTTGTACAAAGTTGGTAGCGGTTTCTAAACAATCATTGCCAATCAAGAAGTTCTCCATTGGGATACTGTCTCTTGGTCTGTTAGCCAACGCTCCTTCGCCACCATTGAAATGCCGAGCAACTAATGCTTCGTTGAATGTACCTCTGCTCTTGCAGAAGAGTCCTTCAACGGCATGAGGATTAGTGTAGTGCATGTTCATCCAAACTGTGTCGCCATCACGCAAACCACCAGCCGCATACGGATGCAGCCAAGATGCATTTAGAGCGACATCTTCTTGCACTTGCGGATAAGCACTTGCAGAAATATTCCGGTAATCTTTGATGAACACTTCATCTCCAGCAGCAGGTCCCCAACCGCCAGATTTGGATGAGGCTATAATTGTCAATGTGTTTCCGTTAATGGTTTCGTATTGAGCGGTTTGTTCAGTGCCTGAAGAATCAATATACGCAACACGATACCGATATTGATAGGTCCCGCCTACTTTGTACAAGTCATCCATACCTGTCAGTGGGAAATCAGAAGCATCTGTAAGAAGTAATGATGTACCACTCCAACTAATTACAGTTGAACGTGCTCTTCTGTTCTTCGTGCGTGGAAGGTGTGGGTTCTCTCTTGGGCCTGCTTTGAATTCTACTGCACTAACGTACTGTCTGAGACCGTAGTCAATGTTACCACCTTGTGTTTGGACATTTGCCCGGTCATAGTAGTAAGGCCGCCGTCCTTCATAGGCTGCACTCAGAATAGTAGGATGATTGCGGATGGCAGGGAAATTTTCATCGAATACACCGGGCCCCGGATACAATGCCATACCAACTTCATGTGTAGCCAAGAAATTTTCAGACATGCATTGGTCTAACAAATCATCATCGACAATTAAATCGTTCCCGCTAATCGAAGAATAGAGAATCCACTCTCCGTTGGGTAAGAATGCCCGTTGGTAAATTACAGCACCCGGTCTAGCACTGGCGGTTGCCCCAGTGTCTGTGTAATTGTTGAGTGCTGCCGCAGTAGTAGTCGAAGTTTCAAACATCCCTCCTTCTTCTACAGCCAGATAACCATGTGTGTCAATTCTGAAAAGTTGCTTGATATGTGTTCCTTTTCTCAAAGCGTTTTGGCCCTTGTTATTTGCATGTGCACCGTAAATAGTACGGTCTGTCGGCGTATTGTCATCACAACGTCGCCCCACAGGATTTGGGGCCCATGTATGAGCAGTGTACGTACAATCAACGTGAATTTTGAGCGAATTGTCAGGACCGGGTGAAATACAGGCTTCTTTGTTTTCAAAGAACAAATTTGGGAAAAGTGGTATTTCGACAAGAGCGCGAGTACCAGCATATTGAGTCCCTAATTGGTAATCGTGACTTACACTATCCATACGTTGGAACATACGGTCATTGATAGTAGAGCCATCATTACAGACAGAACTCTCGCCAAACTCACCATCAACAAATAACAGAGTACCTGCGACAACACCGTTGTTAGCGACCCAATCGGCGAAGGTATCTGATTCAGTACCATTTCCATTTAAGAAAGCAGCCGTTCCACCAGCACTAGAGCCACTGAATGTGAATACTGTGCCGCTTTTTGACGCATACAGAGCACTAGCCCCGTTCTCTAGATACACTCGACCGACTTTCGGGAAGCAATACGTGCCCCAAGAAGCCAAATCACTTGAGTCGTTGTTGAGCGGTATAACCGTCAGAGTAGTAGAAGCAGTTGCAGATATTTGCACCGCACAATCGCGCCGCGTATTCCATCCTAGGCGCGTGAATGGTGATGGGTCATAAGTCGGCTTTGTATTGATTGCACCTTGGCCGGGACCACCTAGAGTCACAGTAACAACAGGAGAGCCGGGCATGACCTCTTTGACAACGTGTGAATCAGGGGCCCCTGAGCCAATGAAATCTACAGTTTTAGAAGAGGCATCTTCTGTAAGACCGACACAAGTCATTACAAGTGAATCTTCTCCATCAGAATCAGAATATGATTGTACGCGCATTTTAGAGACCAAATTACTGATACGGAATGTTGTCGATATATCCATTGTAGAGAGATTTTCTCCAACTGGCCATACTTTCAACAATTGCGTTGTTCTTGAACGGTCTGTTGGTTGGATGACTATTTTACTTGTTTCTTTCAATTTTCTATTCGCCAATGGACCTAATTCACCCGCAATGATGTCGAATGTTTCGTAAAGGTGGGATGAAATATCAGGGTCAGCAATATCAAAAACACCAGCCCCCGTGTTACTTACAAAGGGCTGAAGATTATACACACCATATTCAGTGCGTTCCCCATAATTGTTGCCCGAGATTGTATCTGGAGTCATTTCTAGTAAATGGAAAACTGATGTTTTGGTTGAATCAGTGTGTTGAGCGGCAATTACTTGTGGCCCTCTGTTTGGAGGGTCGGTGGAAGTAAGTGGTGTGTAATTAACAGGTGTACGGCTTTCATCCAATTCATCTTCAAAATCAGAGCCTTCGTGGCCACTTGATTCAATGCTTTCTATCAAACCAGCAGGATGATTACCACTATGTATTTCTCTAAATTCTAAAACCCCACCGGGTGAATACAAGAATGTCTCTTTCGCAGCATTGGCTAAATCAGAAGCAACCACATCATACAAACGATTACCAGAGACTGGGAGTGTAATATCAAGAGATGGGACTGTTTTTTCTACAATTAGACATGGGGCCGTTAAACCCATACTTGCGCCTGTAATATCAATTGCGTTGTAATACACATGAATAAAGGGAGCCATATTATCGTCGGCTAACGTAGGGACAGCCAAAACAGCAATGCGGCTTTCGCTAATTGGGCGAAGATGGGACTTTCGGATTGCATCAGTAGTCCCTTTTAAATTTGAAGGATATGGGCCTTTGAGCAAAAATGGCAAACAATCAAATTCTCTTTCTGTAATGGGTTCGCCCAAAAGTACAGAAGTCAAAACTTTGTCACTAGTAGATAAGCCACCGATGGCTAACATCTCGCGTCCATTGCCTGCACTCAAACCGTTACTTACCATTTGGAAAGCAAAAGAGCCTGCTGTGAATTTAGCGACGGGAGCATTACATACATGCTGATACATATCAACTCGTGATTGCAATGGGACCGATTGTACTTCGGTGCGACTAGAAAAATCATAATAGAATTCTGATAAATCAGCGGAACCATCTGTCGATTGATGGACTATTTCTTCATTGGCAGGAGGCAATACAGATAATGCAGAATGCCCTTTCACGGCCATAACACAATGTCTTGCTGTATGACCAATTTGAAAACCTGTATCTAGTGAAGCAGGCCAAACAGCAGCGAAAGGATTCTTTGGGTCTGTTGCTGTTGTCGCCATGCGTTTTGAATAAACTAAACCGTGTGAACCAATGGCTTCGTTCAAAACCATTTGACCTGTTCTATCGACAACTTGAGAACCATAATGAGGAGGTTGGTAAGGTTTTCCAGTCCCGCTGTCTAACAGTATATCTCCGACAACCAATACAAAATGGTCATCTGTATTTGCTGTCCGGCTGTGTAATACTCCTCTACGTGCGCCACCTATACCAAAATCCAAATGAATACTTTCGACACCAATGACTCCTGATGTCCCATTTACAGAAAGTAAGCGCAAACGCTCAGGTGGTTTGGCATTTGGTGTTTTGTTCAACGGATTTAGACCATCAGGGTTGAACAAAATATTGTACGGAGTATGAGGGATGAGTAAAGTCCCTGCCGTTCCCGGTGTAGACACATAGTCTGCCACTTCATAATTGCCACTAGAGTAGGGACCAGATGTATCTATCAAATTGATTTGAGAATTCGTAGATGCATCGTATGCCTTCCCAGTAATGCTGGCTAAAATTGCTTGAGCACTAGCAGCAGGAATGGTAATTGTCTTAGTTGTTCCATCGCTAGCAGCCGAAAAAGCGCCACTTTGGTAAATTGTCTGATGGACATCTACGGGCTCTTCAAAACGATATTGAGCAATTAAATTAGTAGATTCAGGCGGGCTGACGGGTGACAGAATGTTATCTGTAAAACGAGAATACAATCTGATTTGCTCAATGGTACCTCTAAATTCTCCTCCTTTACCGCCAATATGGAAATCACCTGCATTATCTCTTAACAACATTCTTGCATCAGCGGCGAATGTTTTTTTGGCGACAAGATTCCCATTGATGTAAATTGCCAACTGTTGAGATTGCATTACTGCTACAACATGTAATAATTCTCGATGATTGATATTTAGTCCCGTGGCATCGGTTGATGATGTGTATGTGTTGTATGAACCATGGATGTCAGCCCCATGTCGTGGGAATACAAGCCCCGACCATCGTGTAGGGCTTGCATCTGAGTCTTGAGATGCAGTCGTAAGATGCTCTAAAGTCCCATCAACGGTTTCGACAACTAATTTGGCAGGACCGGGTTGTTCAACAGAGCCTACTTTAAACTCAAAAACACCATCTTGCGAAAGAATAACACCACCACAATCTGGTCGTATCCAAGCGCTAACAACCAATTGCCTGTGTCTTAATTCATGCTGAGATGTTTTGTAACCATGTGCACTTTCACCTACGACAGAAAGCGATGATTTTCCACCGGGAACATCTACATAGGTTCGTGTGAAAGAAGCCTTTGGGATAACAATTGAGTCTGTAATTCCGTTAAAATACAACGCATGGTTTGTGTTTTTACGCAAAGACAAAATAGCACCTCAGACGATAAAATTGATTGGCAAGAACGTAAGTTGGTATCTATACACACTTTCACCAGCATCGTAATTAACAACAAATTGTTTGATAGTTCCTTTGATGAAATTAGTGGGCGTAAAGTCAGTAGCATCAATTTCTTTATCGTAAGCAGTGATGTTATTTTCAGGTCGCTTCAAACGGTGAATATAGGATGATGCTGAGTTAAAAAACTGCGCAGGATTGCCTGTAGGGGCCAAGAAAGACCTTTGAGTATATTTTTGACCTGATGCTGCTGTTACCATGGATTGATATGGAACTTGGATTCCAGTGATATACGAATCAGAATCTTGTCTACTCTGCATGTTATTCATTATGTTCTGAGTTAAAAGAGTCCCTCCTACGCCAGCGAGCATGCCCAAGCCCGCCATACCCAAACTCAGTGTGAGCATAATTGAGAATGCTGGAGTCGTCGCGAAACGCGCCATAATGTGATTTATAGCAGCCACTGCCGATGCCGTATCAGCATGACCATCGTTATTCATGTTGTTACACAAAGCCCAAATTTCATACACTTTGTCGCCAGCAGACAAGTCATTACCCCCAGCACCAGTCGCCGTAACTGGTCTAGGTCCTGAAATAGAAGAGCCGCCGCCAGTAAATGTTGTAATGTCAGGTTCTTGTAATGGGCCGAAAATGCCCGGGGGTCTAGGATTCAGAATATTTTGCCAAGTGGGTGAGCCTCTACCCCAAGCCCCTGTGTCCTTAAATTCGACATTTAGAATGCCACCGACACCATGGCTACCCTTTGAAGTTTCATTTGAAGTTGTAGCGACAAAATGACTCCCCGGCCTTTCTGCTTCACTTATTGTACTCGGATGTGTTGTCGAGTTGATAGCAGATGCAATTTTCGTTGTAATTTGCGCAACTGTTGTAGCACCTTTGATACCGACTAAAATCCACTTTTTACAAAGACCGCCCTGATAGGAAGCGCTGACTGGATAAGTTTTCACCGCAGTGCCAATTAAATGGTCATCTGCATGCCCATTTCCATCAGCGTAAATGTAAGCACTTGAGGAAAAATCAACACCAGCCACTAGATGAATAAAATGTGTGCCCCCGTTTTTGTCTATAAATCGGAGTCGTTGATGAAAAACATCTTGGCCATTTACCTGTCTCAACACATTGTTGGCAGGATTTGATGCCCCCCAATTATTGCCAGTATCAGCCGCGAAATCAAGTGCCGCAGTCTCACCGTTATGCCGAGTGTAATTTGGACTACCAGTCCACCATTCGCCGCCTGATGCCCCAATAGAGAAATTGATAGATGCTTTCGCTTTAGGTTCAGCAGCGGCTATAGTTGTAGTCGATGTAGTCGTATCATCGGCAAAAAATCCTTCTATTACCAGTGCGGCAGTAGCCATGTTCAAATCCATACCAACTCTTGTGTTTTCTGAAAATGGTAAAGGCACACCTCCAACTGTGCGGTCCACGCTCATGACCATTGATTCACCCATCAACGGAATTTTATCACCGTTAGATTGTACCAAGTAAATTGGGAAGCCGCTGCCCTGTGTCATATATACCGACCTCGCGCTTTCCCTGTACCCATATTCAAACGAGTCTCTTGCTGGATAAGTCCCGCAATTTCTTTCGCTAGGGCTCTCTTATCCGTTCTATCAGTCATACCGTTAAGATTGAATGTCATGTTAAACACGCTACCACCACCTCCCATTTTGTGGTTAGGAGTGATAGAACCACTACTACTAGGAGTAAACATTTCTGGTCCTTTTTCACCTACAATGTAAGGCGTATGAGCAGAAACTGGCCCACCAGCGGCGCGCTTTCCCGGGATTATGCTACTTACACCGCCGGTAAATGCATCCCATTTATCGCCTACTGCATCCTCAAATTCTTGCCACTTCTCTTTGAGTGCATCAATTTCATTCCCAATAGAGATAAAAATGTTCTCAATTTCCGCTACAACATTCCCGACGAACGATGTAACCCCTTCAATTGCACTTTGGATACCTGAAACCATTCCAGCAGCAGCCTCAGCGGCTCCTTGGAAAAAACCAGCAATAGCCGATGCTGCGGCAACAGTGACCATCAAATATCCTCTCCTTCAAACCAAGCAGAATAGTCGAGGCTTACAGTCTCTCCGCTTTTCGATGGGGTTGCTTCATCGCGCACTCTTTTTCGTTCATCTTGGATGGCCGTTACCCATCCGTGTAATTTTTCTACAATATTCGGTGGCATGTTCCATACTTCCATTGGTGAGATGTGAAAATGTTGTGCTATGATAATCACTATTGATTCAAAGTAAAGTTCAATATTTATTTTGTCTTTTTTGGCTTTACCCGAGAGGAACCTTTTGACCCGGTTTTTGTAGTATCCCGAAACCCCAAGCCTTCTCCTACCATTTCATCTGGCCTAGGGAGAATATTTGCGATTTGGTCACCAATGTAAGAGTCTAAATTTAACAACTCTTCAATTGTGAGAGAAGGATTAGTATCGACAATCCAATGTGTAAAAGCGTGCTTCCAGTATGCTTCAAATTGGAAAACGGCTTCTCCTTTGACGAACTGTAGCATTTCTTGCATTGCTCTTTGAATGTCAAAAAATGTAAGACTCTTCACAGTAACTTCCATTACAACATCAGGGTCATCAGGATTCACCTGAATTTGATGCTTGGTCTTACTCTGTTGATTCATTATCTGGCTCTTGTCCACTATTCTCCTCTGACTCACTTACTGCTGCCTCCTCTAGGGGCGTGTCGGTAACAGCCGCATCAGCGGGGGCTACCTCTTCTTCATCGGTAGCCGCATCAGCGGGGACCTCTTCAGAAGTTACTGGGTCTGCATCGTCTAAACGCAAACGCTGGATAAGTTCGGCTTTCTTGCCATTCGTAGATAGATTGCGGTGTTTTAGGGCCGCTTTGAGTTCTACTACAGTCATATCATCATAACCATCATGTTCTACTTGAAAAGGGTTTCTAGACAAAGGATTTTCAGGATTGAAAATTTCATCTTCAATGGCCTTAGATGCGTACACTCTAGTGTGCACTTCTTTGGCTGCTCCCGGATTCATGTAAGTTCTAGCCATAGTCTCATCTCAATATGTAAACATGGCGTCACGGGCCAAAATACGTACATGTTTAGGCATAATTTTCAAAGAAGCACGCAAAACGCCTTTATCTTCAGGAATGGGCAATGGGGCTTCAGAGATGAAGAAATCATCTACTACAATAGTCATGGCTTCATAGTAAGGTGTACCAGTGAGACCAGTTTTACCTGAACCTTGTTTGACAAATTTCAAGACAACGCCGTCAGCATTAGCCCCTGTGGTTGTGTTGAACTCTTCTGCTGTGCGCATGTAATGCCAAAAGATAGGGTCATCAATGAGGATTTCCATGTTCATATCAAAAGATTGTTTTCCTTCGACAGCGCATCTCGGGTTACGTGTTCCTGCAAAAGGTATCTGTTCTGTTGAAAATGTATGACCTGCTGCTCCAGACATACCTGTGCTCTGTGGAAGAGGAGCCCCATTGATGACATGGTAATACTCTACTCCAGTGGTTCCGCTCAAAGTAAAGTTTGTCACTTGAGCGACTGTAGTCCCTCCGATTGTGATTGTTCCATTGTAGAAGAAATAGGGCTTTTCTCCATATTTGATGATGCCAGATTCTTTTCGCCCTAACTCAGTGTTAGCCGTGTTTTCAAACATACGGTGCGCTTTGAGCCGGTCACCTCTACTGGCCGCAGTAGCGTGTAAACGACCAGTATCTGTGTAACACATAGCCGCATTAAAATTGACAGACAATTTGAGAGCAGCATCTGTATCAGCAGACATTGACCAATTGGTGACTTTACATCCTTTGAAAACTCGCGTCAAAACTTTGGAATCAGTAGCAGAGCCGGGGACAAAGGTCGCATCTTCTGAACTGTAAGAGCCTGCTTCACGTGTACGTATAGAAGTTTCAAGACAAAAAGAAGGGGTTGTATCTCGGCTGAAAATAACGTGGTCCACCGCATCTGCCACGTATCTATCGCTCGTAATGTGGGGGCTCATCATTGCGTACAAATCAGTAGGATTGGCTAAATCTACCAAAGTACCTCCGCCAATTGTGATTGTGTTTGGCCCCGCAGTCGTTGCTGTGACTTTACCAATTCTTGTGCCATCAGATTTGTACAATTCAGTGCCATCTGAAATAATCGCAGTTGGGTCTGTGCTAACTGCTATTGTACCCGTGTGTCCCGCTGAAGGAGCGGCGGCTGTGTTAATCCCTGTGTCATAAACCGAATTACGATATTCAAGGAAGTGCACTGCTCTACCTGAGTCGTGAGGGAAATCGAGAGGACCATCTAGCCACAATATGTCACTTGCTGTATCGACTGCTACAATACGTCTAATTTCAGAACGGACTGTGGCATCAGCATGAGGAGTATCTATCGTGACATTCAATAGAGCACCGGCACTTTTCTTACCGAAATACAAATTGCTACTATCTGCTACACTCAAATCATCTTCTCTGTGCTGATGCAAAGGCACTAAATTGTCACCAGAAGAGCCCGCTGGCTCTTGGATATACACATAATGACCGGCGGCAACTGCACCAGTGTCAAATGTCGTTTTTGAGCCCAATTCAACTAGAATATGTGATTGTCCTGCTGCGGTCTCTGATGATAGCGTACTTTTCATATTCGCGCCTTTGTGGTAAGATGTGGGTTCGCTTGCCATTTTACCCAAGCAATAGTACAACCAACGAGGACTATGCAGAATTAAATCTATTGACCCGCCTTCATTTGTTATTCTACTAGGTGCTTGTACAACTGTATCGCGCCCAATGCCGACCACATGGTATCTTTTGATTTCCATTCTTGTTTCAGGTAAATTTACAGTCCCAGCGATTCCTACAAATTGGTCTGTTAAAGTAGATTCTTGTGTGGTTTTAGGGGTAGTATTGAAAATTGTATTTGCGACATCGGCGGATGGTACTAAAAATGGCCCAATCGTAATAGAATCACTTGCTCCAGAATTTGTAGAGGCTGCTGTTTTCAAACGAGGGGTTACTGTGATTGTATTCGATGTATTGCCTATAATAGAAAATTCTCTTTTCGTACTGATGCTATCATCGTCGCCATAATTAGTGCCACCATTGATACGCAATGTCGTTCCGACTAACATATTTTCAGGGACTTTGAGTCGATGCGATGAGTCAAACAACCAATGAGTCGTTGTGCCTGATACACCTGTGAATGTAAGAATGGATGTATCATCGGTGCTACCATTTGTTACTTGGAATTGCAAACCACCAAATGTGCCATGGGGTAGGTATAATGCTGATTCACGGCCAAATGTGACTTCGGCTAAATCGCCCTTGTAAACTGTGGATGGCATATTTTTTCACCTATGGGATTAATTCTGCGAATGTAATGATTTCGACTTGGAACGTGAAGCGCCACAAGAGTTTGGTCCGGTCACTCAAATCAGTCCGTACTTTGAAAAGTAATCGGTCATAATTCACTCCGTCACCTTTGCGCTTCAGGTGGATGACTCTCCTCAATTCATTCTCCATTTTGTAAAGATGCTCACGACTTTTAACCGTGCGCATATCTACTGTTAGATTGACACGAGTAGTAACAAAATCATAGAATAATTCAGGGGCTTCTTCGTTGTGAGCAGTCTCATAGATAAGAACATAATCGTGCTTGTTCAAGTCAAGACGCTTACCTCTCTCGCCTGTAATAGATGAAATATCTTGGACAATGGGCTTAATGTTGTCAGTGTTGGCGCGATTCCAATTATCACCTATGATGCTTTCCAGCAAGGGAATGGTTTCGGTCCACGTGGCTACCATATTAAGCACGCTCCATTATTGCTTTTTTTGCGTATTCAGGGAATTGGTCTAATTGTGGATTGCGGATAACCATCAATTTTCCCACTGTTTTCTCAAGTTGTTTTTTGACTGCGTCTGATGCTTCAGAGCCATCTGCATTTCGGATAGTGTCTGTCATGTCATCGTAAGACAAACCTGCGGCTTCTGCTTCTATTCTCATGAATCGTTCAAATAAATCATGGGGTTTAGTCCTCAATTCTTTCAAGACATCATCCATCATTTCTGCGTTCATGCTAATATCGTATTCTTCACGCCACTCTCCAACAGCCATTTTTTGAGTAGCATCTTCTCTGAGCATTTCTTGTTCCCAATCATCAGGGTCAAAATTAGGGTCTAAGCGTTGGCGCTTACCTTTGATGTTGATGTATCTTTTCGACATTAATCGAACACCACCATTTGTCGGTATCGGCCCAAGGTAGTGTCTATGTCGCGTTGCCACAATTGAATCTTAGAGGTTAAATCTACATTCTGTGTTCCTTCTGGAATGAGTACACTGCGGTCATCTGACATGAGAAGTTCAATGGCCACCATCTTGGTGCATACATCTTGAATTGCTTTTTCCAAATAACGCTCTCCATAGATGTAAGAGGCTTTGATTGCGTTCCACTCAAAGAACGGATAGGAATTGTTGAAGAAGATAATACCATCTTGGTGGTCTAACCAAAGGTCACGTAATCGAGCGTGGTCGCCTACACTAGAGCCACCTTGGTAATCTATTCTGAGCAAATATTGATACAAAGCCGTGCCGCCTGTATTCAATGTCGTAAGAGGTGAACCAGATTTATTCAGACAACCTGTGAAAGATGTCGCAGTTTTTCCGGTGTATGACATAACTTCAATATTATTCCCTGTGCCAATCATAACAAGCCCATACGATGCAAATCCATCAGTGCTTGCGACGTTTACGGTATCACTGGATACACTTGTGCTTGTTGTAGTTTCTTCTTTGATTTGGCTGATACTGAGATTGGTCAAATCAGTCGATGCAATAGAACAGGTTTCACCTGAATCTGCGTGTCTCATACTTGTAATTTTGACAATGCCGCCGCCATAATCAGCATTGGCTGTGGCTAAAAATTCGTCACTTACATTCATAGCACGTAACCCTGTAGATGATGAAGAATCTTCTAAATCGTATGAAGTGTCTGCCGATTTAGCACTTTTTCCGCTTTGTGCATCTTTATTGATGAGATGGGCCAATTGATAGGCTGTTGCTACAGCATCGAATTGTGCTATCCAACTACTCATAGCATTTGCACTAGCATACGTAGCGGCTGGTAAAGAGAATATTCCTCCTCCTCCGGGACATAGGAATATCTGTGAACTACCCAATTGCGAATGGTCAATAATTTTTACACGTGCTTCTGCTGCTCCCACTTCTCTGTAATCGTCACCTTGCCATAATTCTACACGGAGCAATTGCTGTGTGTTTTGGAACATCAAAGGTGCAGTCCCCACGTAATCTGTATAGTATCGTCGTCTATATGGCTTGTAGGTATCAAAATTGATGTACTCTCCTACAACTAGATAAGGACGCCAAGCATTGTGTGTCTTGTTGTCAATGATGTCCTGAGCACGAAGAATCAATTCTTCGACCTTACCGCGTGTTACCCCGTGTCCTGTACGATTGGTGAAAGAAGATTGATTCTGAACATAAGTGTTTTTCGCAGTAGTGAGAAACGGAGTGTAAGAGAAAGTCAGTTCTTGGCTACTCAAAGCGCCCCCAGTTGTAGATGCTGATAATTCAAATTCATGTTTGGTTGTAATACTCGCTATTGTCGCCCCATCAGGAATACCAGTACCAGAGACTGTCATACCTACTCTCAAATTTGACGTTTTATCAAATCCAGTTGAAGTGATAGTCGTACTATTGTTGTAAGAAGCAGTCGTAAAAGTGACTACATCGCTAGAATGCTCTAATTTGACTCCACTTGAACCACCTTCTGAGATAGCAGTAATTGTATGGGTTCGGCCCATTGCGATGTCGTCACTATAAACGAGAATACTGTCACCTGTAGAAAAACCAGAATTACGATAATCGCTACCTGTGACATATACTCCAGTAGATTCAGAGTTCGCAGACACTGCTACGGGCTCAGGATACCCAATTTCCAAAAGATTGGCTATTTTCTGCGCTGTTGTATATACAACTTCTTCAGGGCGAAGAGGGCGTACTTCGGTTTCACCGGGTGTAAATACTGCTGGCATGCTTCAAACCCTCACCAACCCAATTTGGCTCTGACTGCTTTCAGCATCATTTCGCCGGGTTGAGGGTCAAAAGAAGTCTTTTTCTCCGATGTGAAATCAAGCAAAGTTGTTTGCCCGGATGGGACTTCTGAAGTCTGAGCACTTTCAGGTGCCGCTTCAACTTCAGGCTCTTCTTCTACGGGTGTTGGGGCTCCCGGTTGTTTTAGATTACCTTGTGCATCAAAGAGTTCTGACCCCGGTGCCTCTTCCTCTTTAGGTGCAAACTCCCCTGATAATCCTCCACCTTTGATACGAGGCATTTGGGGGTCTGCCTCTGGTTCAGGGGCTTCTTCTTCAGGTCCACTGAGAGGAATGGGGTCATCCATGAATGTGATACCGTGACTCTTCCCGGCGTCTGCAATTGCTTCTTGCATAAGTTGGTCACGCATTGCCTCAAACTCTGGACCAGATGCCATTTTACCTTGTTCTCGTAGCATTGCGGCTGCTTTCTGGTTAGCCCACTTATTCAGGCGTATCTCTTTTTCAGAGCCCTCTTCTCCAATGAGAACCTTTTGCCGGTGAGGCTTGACGGGCATTTTGATTAAAATCAAACTCATAGGCGCGCCTCCTCATTACGTGTGCCGAGGTTAAAGTTCATAGCCTTACCGCATGCACTGCAAGTTTCGGCCCAACAAAAGTAGAGTAAACCACAATGTGTGCACCGTGTCCCAGAGCCAATATTGAGAATGTCACGTGCTTCTGCGTTACGCTTTCTCTGACGATGTGTAACACCTTTCAGAGGGCGGTCTGTTTCTGTGACACTACTAGCGCCAAGAGATTCAGCCGCACTGAAGCCACGCTTCGATAGACGGAGCATGTCAGTCATATCGAGTTGCATCTTCTCCATAGTATCACATCATGGTTTTTGATAAACGACTAAGTAGACGTTACCTAAAACAACAACTGGTTCTACTGACACAACTTTAGAACCATCGTAACTGTCTAATCCTTCAATATCAGCAGTCATAGCGACACTTAGAGTGCCGTTATTGCCAGCACCACTGAAGGCTTGCGGTGAATAAGGACCGATGACTTGGATGTCTTTTGCTGCCATAGGGTTTCACCCCTATCAGCGCTGTCCAATTGCGAAGAACTTACCCGCAGTACCTGCTACATCACCATTGCCGATTGTTTTGAACCGTAGGGTTGTTCCGTCAATTTCAATGTTAGGGGTGTGCCTGAAAGCGGTCCCACCTACATCAATTCCTGTAAGGTCTGCGGTTGCATTACAACCTGCAAACATAACATTGCTTAGATGGTCACTCAAGTCAATGCTCGCATCACTTGCTGCAAATGTTCCTGTAACTACCATCATGTCGCCTGCAACGTGTACTCGTGTATCAAATGTAATTGCCATTCTTAATCACTCTCTTGTTCTACTTGAGCGGGGGCCGCCTCTTCAATGTTTTCCTCAATCATAGGTTCATCGGTCACATCTGCTACTTCTTCAATCAAATCTGGGTTCATCAAAGTGTTGACGATTACCAATAATTGTGTCTTTGTAGCATACCGACTTGGATTCGCATCGTATTTAGTCAACCAGTTCATGATGTCTTTGCGTGTCCAACCTGAATCAGGGACACCATCGGCCCCTGCATCAACAGTTTCGACTTCAACGTGTTCATCGCCGTCAATTAACCAATGACTATCAGGTAGAGCCCTACGCCATTGGTCGAGCCAAGCCTGTGTGACCTCTCTGGGGATTCCACGAAAGAAATCCTCAGAGCGTCCACAAGGTGACCTACGGACGTTATAAGGTCCGAGGAACTTCACTGTAGGCAGATTAACCACCTCAAACAATCAAAAGCATCAATACAACTGATTCTGTGCCGCCACTGACGTTCTTGAGAATTAGTGGTGTACGCTTGTATAGTTCTGTGTTGTCGTTGCTCTGAAGCGGTGTATTCGCTGTTGTTGTAATCAAGTTTGCTGCTACTGTCTCAACGGTTCCAAGATGGTGACCTTCAAGATTAGTGATTACATCACCAATGCTGAACTGTGTTGTCGCATCAACTGTATCTACTGCAACTGAACTCTCGCTCGTTAACCAGTGTGAACCATCATTCACCAATACGCCTGTTGCGACTGATTGCATGATTGTTGGGTCAAGACTACCTGTGTCTCCAAGCCACTGAGAACCAGTGAATAGAATATCAGAACAATCTCCTGAAAGTGTTAGTGTTGCGTTATCGGTTGAACCAGACCACTTTAGAACAACCAATCGTGGATTGAAAACGTTGCTACCATCGGTCTGTCGTGGTTGGAATGCTGTCAAAGCACCGGGGTATCCAGATGCTGCACCAGCAAGCCATACTGTGCTGTCTTGGTCTACGCCACCCTGTAGAGGCAAATCCATCATCATGTGGACATGTCCTGCGGACGGTGTGTAAGTAATTCCTCTTTGTGTTACTGCTGCCATAATTTTTCACTCTCCTTGTATATTCCTACCCTAAGCCTCAACTGAGGTCACGAATGCTCCCTTGTGCTCCGAAGAAAGAGCACCACATTTCACCCATAGTTCGGTAAAGACCTTCCTGACCAAGTCGGTTGATACCGAATGGGTCACCAGTCTCAATACCACTCTCAAAGTATTGGGTCGGAATTGCTGTGCTGAACCAGACATAGTCTGTGTCCAAGTAGTAGATACGGCTGATACCGTCAGTTGGCATATCCTTGGTTGGGATGATTGGCACACCGTTGTAGGTTGCGACAATAAATCCTGCCTCGATACCGGGTACGCCCTTTACACCGTTGAAGGTTGGGACGACTCGCTTCTCTTCCATGAATCGCTGTTGGCTCTGGAGGAGTTGCTGGATACGCATTAGTGTGTCATAGCCAGTTAGCATAACCTTGGGGTTACCACCACGAACCCAAATCTGTTGGAAGAGGGCGTCAAGGTGGTCAAGGCTAAGGGTTCGGTTGGTTCCCTTTGTGCCACTGCTGCTGGTCTCAGCACTGTGGAAGTCTGCACTACCATCGCGCGTAATGGAATACATATCGTTGTCCGTGGTTGCGCTACAGTAGGAATTACCACTGGTGTGAGTATCTGGGTTCGTAGTGATACGGTCCAGAGATTCGTAATCGTTGCCCGCAGTTGTGTCGAAGTCCGTTAGGAGCATTCGGTTTACGTGGTCTGCGTGGTGCTTACCCATTTCCTCCTTGAGGATTTGGCGGATGTCACCAAGGCCATCGTCCTTGTCAGCAAGGAAAATTGCTGTCTCGGACATGTCAAAGGTGTGAGCCACCGTCTTGGGCTTTGCAGCCACGTGTAGGAAGGTAGGCTTGGTGGTGTCTGGCAGGGTTGCGTTTTCAGCAACACCGCCGCCCTTGGTGAACGAAGGCTTGGCGG
>CEQB01000715.1_pt1 | contig 37730 bp, 43 predicted proteins | sample 530581 | NCBI WGS metagenome assembly CEQB01 (sample SAMEA2620588, study PRJEB7988) | marine metagenome | biome: marine biome (ENVO:00000447); feature: deep chlorophyll maximum layer (ENVO:xxxxxxxx); material: "saline water (ENVO:00002010), including plankton (ENVO:xxxxxxxx)" | depth 75 m
TCCACCCGATGAAGTAAATGAGCCATTCCGAAACAACCTTGAGTTCGGACCTGAGACTACAGGTACATCAAGTAACATGGCTTCATCAACTAGCGAAATCGCATCAGGTCGCAACTCTAACACAATCATTGACGAATCGTTTGAGGCGAAAAGCCCCGCCTCTCAACTCATCGACGGATTGCGTATTGGCACACCTGCACGTGCTCGCATTAACTTCGGCGGTTTGACACAGGCAGGCATACCCGGTTGGGCACCTGACGCAGGCAACTGGGGCTTTGGCCGTGACCAACAAGATACTCGATTTGAGCACATTTACGGTAACAACGTCGCTGCATTTGCACAGCATGGAACAGTTGATGCGACATCGACTGGCGGTTACATACCTGATGAGCAATTGAGAACAGACAACATAGGCGACGGTCAACTGTATGGTATTCGATTCATCGACCATCGTGGTAAAAATCACACCATCCGTATGGTATATCGACAGCATGGTCAACCATTTGCAAACGATTTGACTGTACTACCGTCAACGCTTGACGATGAAACTGTCATACACTTTGATGACCGTGATGTAGGGCAAGGCGGATTCACGATTGGTAAGCACATGTTTGGCGAGGGTGATGTGTGTGGAGAGTTTACAGCAGGCACGAAAAAGAAATTTAAGGGTAATCTATGGAACAATTATCCGTCACCTGCGAGTGGTATATCAGCGACTGTTCAGGTAGTCACAGTAAGTGGTGCTGATGCTCTTAAGATTACATTTACAGCCCCATACGATACAAGTAGTACGCTGAATCACCCTGACATCTTGGGTTATCTTGGATTCCCTGAAAAAGGTGTGATTCAACTGAATGACGTTGCGGGTACAGGTAATAGCGGTGAGCCACTCTATTATCAAAGTCGCTCACATCATGGCAAAGCAGGCTCGTCAGGAGTACACTACTTGTACAATGTTGAAGGTAACACGTCAGCGTATGGTTCAGGTGTCACACGAATCATCTGTCCACGCATGACGTTTACATCAGTATTGACGGACGAGGTCATGGCTGCCGCAGTTGAGTTTGCTTTGACCATGGACGACCCAAATAGCGAAAACGTGGACAAGACTACGTTTGACTGTACACACATGCTTGCACCTGACGGTCGCACGCTCGGTGAATGGGGTGTATCTCCTACAGCCATTCGTGTCAAATCACATTCAGCATCCAAGCGCATCATTCCACTACGAAAATTGTTTGAGGTCAGTCGTGAGAAAGACTGGGGATTCCAAGCGGGAGCATCTGTTCAAGCAACAGGTACTGACCACTTGGGCGGCTTGTCGTCTACCGAGATTGAAGATGGAACACGACTCGATGTTGGCTACATTCCAAAGACTGTGCTTCACATTACTACCAAATATCGAGGTACAAATGCAAACACGGCAACACCTGTTCTTGTCGATAGTGCGAACAATGTTGTTGATACAATCGATTGGAAACAAAACCTACGAGGCAACACGTTCTATAGAACAGAAGGCGACCGTGTTATACCATGCGTCAACAGCCCTATGGTTAATGTCAATTCTAAAACAAGCACGACTATCACATTACCTTCAAGCCAATATCTGTATCTCATTACTACACCTGCGTCGACTGATACAGACAGTTGGGCTGAGAAAATTACGGTATGGCTTGGTAGCGAAGAATCAGGTATTGTATCAAGTAAACCCGGCGCAACATCAACATCTGTTCTTGAGTATGTTGCTGATTCAGCGCAGTGGAGTGGTACAATCGCAGCCAATAACATCCTCGTGAGGCAAGGTTCTATAGAGTATTCTTCGGAAGTTGGAGGTATACGCCGAGCAGGTAGTCATCACGGCGAGCCGTTCTTGCACTTCCGAGGCGCACACGATAGCCCTGACCACTGGGTGCCGCTGTACTTTGGTGGTGGATTTTCAGGTGTAACGCTCGATGTCAATGACGGTACACAAAACGACTACAGTGAGTTTTATGAACACCCATACTCAGGCGGACCGACAGGTTCGGCTGGATTACAAAACGTTGGTGAGATAGCAGGCTCATACGCTTTGCTTGATGCAAACGCTATGCTTGCTATGTTCCCCGGAACACCGTATCTTGACCAACATGAAGGTCGCAACAGTATGCCATTCTTCAATCAAGATGCCATGCTGTCATTTGATTTAGATGCTGGTAATAGCACAAACGCTTCAAGCACTGGTGTGACGTACACGGACAGTTCAACCACTGTTCGCTGTCAGCGACCAAGTCCAATTGTTCTCCGATTTTCACACCCACACGCTCGTTACACTGCGACGGGTGACGCTACTGACCACACAACATACATGATTTTTGGACCCGGTCAAAGCGTACCTCACAACTTTGCAGCACACGAACCGCAACTATCCAGCATCGTTACCGGTGGTAACGGCTACAGCGGTGTGCCAACTGGCAAGAATTTACCTAATGAGATTGCACACGGTGCAGCCAGTCGCAATGGATTTAGTGCTCACTTGCCACCCACTGCTGAATATCAGAAAGGTAACGTACAAGGCTACAATTACGTCATGAATTGGGAGCCGTCAAAAGGCCATCCAAACAGCACTGGATTTGCTCAGACAGCAGGGCAAGGGTTGTTTTACGACACTCAGTTCACTGCAACGAATCCACCTGCTCATGCACACCCGATGTCGTATGTGTTTACCGACTTTGCAGGCGTCTCGATGGGTGCAGCAGGTCTTGCTACCACACTTGCACGTTCGTGTGTATGGCACATGGACGGTGGCTATCACCCCGGCGGTCACTTCCTTGACAATCACATCGAGCGTAACCCAAAGCATCCAATATCAAATAGTCGCATTGCAGGCGGCTCAGATGCTCAACAAAACCCAACAGTATTCCGTGTGTCGTCTTTGTTAGGAACTGCTTACTTAGGTACGTTTGGAGGCGAAACAGACATGACAAGCAACTCAGACTACGTTGTCATTGATGCTACACGCGCACAAAACGCTGAGGAACTTGCTGCCATTGTTTCAGCGGGTGTTAATACATTCCCCGGAACGGACCCATTGAAAGCCATAGGCGGAACATTTTTGCCTTCGTTCCAAACCGCAGCCAAGCAAGATAGGTATGGGTGGGTTGAACTTGTCATGAATGCAAATGGGTACACAGAACAGGGTGGTGCAGCCGCTACACTACAAGCAACTGCTGCTATACCTACGACGTTACCGCAGTATGGTTGGCTGCGAGTGACTGACGGTGCCGCTATCAATGGGTTTGCTTCCTATTCATCTTACACAAGTTCGACGTTCACGCTGGCTAAGAATCTGACAACGACGACAAACATTGTCGACCCAACAACAAAGACTGCAATTGTGGCTGCACCTCTTAACTCGCTTCCCGGTGGCGCTGTCAAGATTTACGTATGGACTAAAGCGGGTGCACATCGCTACAACAACACAAGCCAATCTCGTGACCATATGACACAAGTTCACTACAGTGGTTACATCGATGCTGTTGACCGAACTAAGCCAATTGGAGCAGTCGGCTGGTCAGGAGAAGCGTATTCGTATCTAAACTCGTACAATGGCACTCAAATTGGTAGCACCAAATTCCCTGCGGGCAAAGGTGCATGGCATCCGTTCCTTGGATTCAATCCATACGGAGCAGCCGAATCCTGTTTGTCAGGTAGTTCACCCGTTGGTGCTGATTCAATGCCTGCCAGTGTGTATCAACAGTCGTGCGAAGTTGGCTTAGCCTCACGTCACTTGATTGCTATCACGCACGAAAGTGAGATGCCTTTGATTGCAAAGGCTGACCGTGATGGTATTTTGTGTGCAGGTGATTGGCTTGACCTCAAGCGAAGCGGCACTCTCGCTAATGCAGGTACAACGCAATGGGACACTGCAAAGGTACACAACCGTGACCGATACGTTGGTCCCGCTACAGCAGGCCCGCACGTTGAAGCGATGATGTTGGCCGATGTAAGTTCTTACCCACAAACAGCCTCGTACCCTGCTGTTGGCACGGAAACGTACTGGCACAGTCGTGTTACATCAGCAGCACACATTGAGCGTGCTGACCCGTGTCAAAGCCCTACTGGTGATTTGTTTTGGGACGAGTCAAAGGTTACTGCGAGTCAGTTCCACGAAGATACTGCCACATACGGCGTGACTTGTCAAGGTATTACATCACTGACACAATACAGTGCTACAGGCACTGGCATTTACAAATTCTACAAAACACAACACCCTGCTCGTAACTTCAACGAAGAACACGTTGTATGGAAGCGTATGGACGGCGGTAACCTTACCATGCCTGCGGTCAACGCACGGGGTCTTGGTATGGTACCGTGGGTCTATAGAAAGGATGGCGGAGCCTACAAGAAGGTCGGTGAGAAGATACTTGGAAACAATCGATTTTCGTTTGAAACAACGAATGGTGCAATGTTCCCAATCATTCAGGCACAGGAGTTATCACACCCGCAACTGGCTGAACAGAATCAATTTGCTACAAAGGTAGAAGATGCACTGCTCATTCCAAACGAAGAGATTCAGTTCCAAAGCCTACAGGTCGTTGACGATACTGGGCAAGAGCACAGAATTGCAGGTGGCAGTCCACTCGGAACAGTCATTCTCGATTTTAGGCATCTAAGCGATAGAGAAATAGAAGGCTTATCACCTGCACTTGCAGGCTCAGGCATCTCGCCTAATTTGAAAATCCGACTTCCTGACCCTGATGACATTCCGGGTAACATCATTGTACGACCAAGTTTTGACCGCATACAAGGCTATCAGAACGAAACGATGGGTAGCGGCGGTATGCAACATCCATCACAACCTCAACAAGCGATTACGGATATGTTCAGTAATGCAAAGCCCGGACCACGTGCTTGGCCTACGTGGGAGAATAACGGATGGGAGCACCTAAGCCAAGATGGTACCGACATCTCTACAACAAAGAGTGCAACACGACTCGGCTCTCCTGACTCTTCTGTCGAGGGTTGGTCTGACCACACAAACAACAATCCGCTTGAGACAGCATACGAGCCACATGACCGTTCATTGCAATTCCACATCACACGCATGGGCGTAACAATGACGCATCGTGACGACGTCGATGAACTGACATTCACTTCCTTGTCAGGCACTGACATCAATGTAGGTTCGACGCCTGAGGACGCTGTATGGAAGGTCACCAGTGAACAAAGCGGTGGTCGTTGGTTCTTGCGAGTCTACGACCCGACGACAAACAAAGGTGTTATTGCATCCTATACTAATACGGGGTCAAGTAAATTTACTGGTGTGGTTGTATCTCCTGACTTTGTATCGTTTGTCACAGGTAAGACTGGTCTCAAAGTTGTACCTTCTTACTACATGCCTGCGGGTAGCACTCGTTTCTTTGCATCACGTCGATTGCGTGACCATAGCGAGTACAGTGGCTCAAGCCCTGACATGCCAAACATCGACTGGTCAAGCATTACTACGACTCCTTACACACAATTGACTGCACCAAAGATGACGCCTATGCCAATCCCTCGTATGGGCCATCATTACGTCACTCCAACAATGGCATTACTACCCGGTCATTACGCTCACCCTGCCTATCAACGAATGTATGATTTACACCTTGCTTGTCGAAGCGCATCAAATAAGCCGTTTGAAGATGCTTACTTGGGCGATAGCGAAGTAGTCAGCAACGCACCGGGGCGTGACCCGCTTGTATGGTTCAGCGGACCAACGGCTGCGTTTGCACCATCTGATATTCACGGTGGTGCGTTTACGCTCATGACCGAGACGAAGGTCAAGTACGATGGTTATGGTATCGCTGCATCGAACGGTTCGGCAGGGACAACCAATTCACAAGGCGGACATTCAATTGTGTTGGAAGCAGCGGGAACGTACACGCTTGACAACCACTTCCCTGACCCAATGGAAGTCGGGGCGTATCAGATTATCATTCAGCCGAACGTGTTCTCACAACAGATTACTGGTTACCATCTCAATCACAGTGATGCAACCAAAGCCCCATCCGAGTCAGGTACGAAGGTAACTGAATTAACAGGGCAACAAGTCAACACTGTCATCGCCATAGAGCATGACAAATCTAACCTTGGTGCAATGACGCTTGTCCTTGCCGAAGCAACGATGGCCGATGTAAGAGGTTGTGAAATCATCATCAACGAAGTCATACTTGACTTGGAACCTGATGCGGGAAGTCAATTCACCAACATACCTACACTGGGATTGTATAATCCGCTTGGCGTTGATGAAACTGCTTCACCTGCGTTCACACGCCGTAGTCTACCATACCGACCGAACATGTTCATTCAAACAACACCGGGTATGACTACAACAGTACCATGGTGGGCGCAGTTGCACAAAGATGGTGCACGTAACAGTGCGGCTGACGAGTTCAAGTTCCTTGAGTGGCACACACCGGACCATTACTATCAACTCAATCGACCTGCTTTTGGTGCGGTTGGTGCACAGATTACTCTTGCAGGTTTCTCAACAATCTACCCTGACATCTACGGCGAGCACTACCGAGCACGTAGCCTGAACCCAAGTTGTGTTGTGATTTCTTCTGACGCAAGCGCACAGACTGTCACAGTCGACAGCAACGAGTTGTTCCCTGTCGAGCCGTACTACGGTGAAGTGTTGGAGTATATCGATGCCGATGGTGAGCGCCGTACGGCTACTTACACAAATCGCACAGGCACACTGGCACACGCTACATTGGCTGCTGCTACGATATTTGAAGGCGTATCGACAGCCAACTTGTTCTTCACCAACCTTACAGCAGGTACAATCCTACGGCTTAGTGGGCCATACGATAACAGAAAGGCAGGCGAGGTGTTCAAGGATTCTGAATCAAGCATTGCTACACGCACCCTTGCTCAGACGTTTGCAGGCACACGAGATACCAACTCGTTGCATACACCTGATGCATTCCTGTGCATGTGGCATCCGAATCTCGGTCGCCCGTATACATACTACTCAGATGACAGCAGTCGTTCGTTCTATAGCGCCACAGGTGCAGCCGACTCACCTGTCAACAAGGCATCGCTCAACAACATCCCTGAGCATTTTGAGACAATTCACTACCACGACTTCTTCTATGCAGCGTCAAAGGGTCCGTTTGCTCTTGGCATGAAGTGGGTTGCTCCACCACATGATGCTGATAACGATGGGGCTACGGCTGACTTCCACGACGGAACGGTATATACCGCTGCACAAATGGATGCACTTGTTGATGCTTCGGGTACACTCGACCACCAAGGTGGTACGGATGGCTCAGACAAATACAACTTTGCAGGCTACTGGCCGAGTGGTTCTCGTGGAGGCGCAGGTTCAAGTCGCCTCGACGGATTCCTTGAGGCTGTCATTGGATGGGGCGGTAAGTTGTTTGGTATAGATTGCGTTGGATTCCGTGACGATAGCGGTATTGAAGAACGCACCTATGCACAGATGACAACCGATTCAGACTATGCACGGAACACATGCTTCGGTTACCGCTTCTCGGTAAGACAGCCGTACAATCGACCACGATGGTCGCCATACGTGCGGGGTTGGATTGAGGGCACAGGTACAACGAATGCGTTGCTCGGCTACTACCACGGTCCGTTTGTTCAACAAGATAACAAAACAAACGGCTGGGATTACGTTGGTGCTGACAGCAGTCAATCGGATGCGGACTTCCCTGCTACCTACACTGGTATACTGGAGCGACTGACGCAAATCAGCGCTATGCTCAACCAAGACCAAATCGGTCGACAGGTACGATACAGCGACGGTCGTCGGATGACGCAGCCGTTTGGTTGCCCTGTCCGAACGGTGCGTAATGCGTCGACAGTACGACGCATGTACCCAAACGACCACGCAGGCTTGGGCATTGCTGAACTTGCTCAGGCTCATCGCTTCTACTTAATTGACTGGTGGGGCAACACACGTGGTGAAGACGTGCGTCGATTCCCAGTGCGTGGATTCGGTATTCGGCCTGCGTGGGACCCTGAGGATGCTTACGCCGACACGAACGTCGCACATCGACCTGCTGCGAACAGCCTGTTTGGTGGTGACGGCACTGACCGCTACAGTGGTAACGCCAACAACGACAACAACGCATCTTCAAACATGGGCACTGCGGACTGGTTTAACCCTGTCAGTGCTATGCGAGTGGGTGACCGTGGTGACGGGCGTGGTGTCCGTTGGCCTACACACTTCAACGAGAGTCTGTTGGCCGATGTATCTGAAACAGTTGAGCCATCAGGTTTGGTTGTTTCACAACCTACCGCTGAGCCAACTGTAGGAAAGGGATTGATTCGTCCACGAAACGACGTACTGCAAACAGACGAAGTCGAACGTGGTATCAGCAATCGACTTGGTCTTGCCGACGAAGATGGATTGCTCAAGCCGACCGCTATGGTCAGCGAAGGAGTTGAGTCAGTAACTGCTAACTCGCTGTTGGCCGAGCCTGTTGGTGGTGACGGTGTGCGTGCAGGGCTTGACGTTGATACTCTTGGCGAACTGAATGATGGTATCAGCCGTGAGTACGTCATCATGAGCACAGAAGCACACAGCCTGCACACTGACCGTGAGGTCGGACAACGTACGACACTGCGTGGAGCACTCAACATTGGTAGTCAGACACTTGGACATCTTGACATGACATCGCTCTCTTGGAGTGGACAGCCTGTCAAGGGTGTGCTGCGTGTATCGAACGCTCACGCATTTTGGGCGCTCGGTGGCACATACGTGATGGATTGGTCGGTGCGAGAAGGTGTGCTGTCCGACTTCGGCTGGGGCGCAACTGCTGCGGCTGACTCGACCAACCCGTATCAGGATGCGAACCATTCGCCAAAGGTTGACCGTACGAACAACACGGACAGTACAATTGAGTTCTTACTGCGTCCGGTCATGACACTTGACAAGTCACACATCCAAATGTTCCGACACAACCCTGTCGTGACAGGCAGTACACCGCAGGCCAGTCCGAACTTTTATGCAGCCACAGGTGGCTGTAAGTATGGCTTCTATGTCAGTGACGCACCGTCAGCCCGTACAGGTACGCCTTCGTCGCCTCCGTACAAGCCAGTGCACGGAATTAACCCAGCGATTACTTCAAGCGGTGTGCTTATCAACAATGGAGGAGGCTATTCCGCAGGCACTACAGGTGCCATGACAGTAGACACGGTAAGCGCTACGGTACACTTTGCTGTGGGCGACCGTGTATACAATAGTTCCAGTGTACTGATAGGCACGGTCACAGCAGTAGCGACTACGTCCGTTACCATAGGAGCAGGTACTATCGTTTCTGTTGCTAACAATGATGCTCTTTACAAGAGCGACATCAAGACATCATCAAGTGACGGTCCGAAGATTCTCGGTGTCGACGTCACAGGATATACGAAGACCGATGTAACACAGCCAGTCGCCCGTATCGTCATGAGTGAGAACACGCTTGAGCACTTCCGTAGTGATGCGCCTCGTCGATTGGCTGAGGACGGTGAGTCTGACTTCTCAGTCCAGCCACGTCACAGCCAAACCCTGCACCCGAAGGGCAGTTCGGGCGATACGTCTTTTAACACGGGCGACCACAGTGGAGAGTGATAGCATGACACCGATGGATGAGGCTTGGCTTATTCTCAAAACCAGTCGGCAAATGAAGTTGTACAATTACATAGAAGACTATCCCGGTATGGCTCCAGTGACCGCCTATCGAGGAGTTCCTTTTTTGAGTACACGACCGCGTGACATATCCACACACAGTCAAAAGCGTAATAACCCTGTAGATATGAATACTATGGGTACGTTTTGGGCTGAACAAGGTACGAACGAACCTCATGCGACTGCGTCAACCTTTGGTATTAGGGGGGCGGAAGAAGGGCGACCTGCGCTTTCACGTGTTCGTGTGCTTGGACACAGAGGTCCGTTAGAAAGTAGTGGTAAAGTTCAGCGAAGAACGGGAGTATGGAACCCTACAAATGATGCGTTTTTGGACGAGGCAATTCTTTCTCATAACAAACCACTTGATTTAGAAAACTTAGTCATCTCTTTGCCATCAGAAAGTGAAACATTTGGCATGACTGGGGATGAATATGTAAATTGGGTTACTGAGCAAAAAAAGTTACGTCCGGGTTCTTATACTGATGTTGAACCTGATTTGTTATTGGAGGACAATTAGATGGCTGACGCATACAACAGAACGACAGGGCGATTTAGCGAAGCCCAATCAACTGTCATGAAGCGTGTTCGCAAGCCATCGTTTGTCGACAACGCTGTGCGCCACGCTACATACGTGTCGTCGGCTACCAAGCGTGTAGCAGGTTCACCTGTGCGTACAGACTTTGAGTCGTCGACCGACAAGACCTACACACTATCAGAAGAGGACGACACCATCCGAATCGAACACACCTCATCGGGTGGGAACAGATTTAGGGGCGGTGTCTTTCATGGAGACGACCAGTTCGACGCTTCGTCGACTGTTCCATCGCTGTTCGTTAATGTTGACGACAGTAAACAACGCCTCGCACCACATTCTATAGAAACAGCAACGAAAGGCACACGCATTCGCCTCAACAATCTCAAGGGTCGCAGCCTGATTGACATGGGATTCGACGGCAAGCGTTTGCAAATCGCACAACCAGTAGCCGTCGGCCTTCGGACGAGTGATTTGGCTGAACGAATCGTCACTGAGGGTAGGAAAACACTCTCAGGTTTCCGTATTTCGGCACCAAGCAACGTGTTTGTGGCAAAGAATATCAACAATGTGGATGCTTTGACTGCTTTGCGGTACTTAGCAAGGCACGATGGGTTCATGACAAAGGCTGATTCGCACGGAATGGTCAGTTATGTGCACCAATTACGTGGCAATCGGTCAGTTTACATCCATCAAGACATGGTCTCTGACGGTATTACAGAAGAAAACATGGATGCAGCCCCGAATAGAGTCACTGTACGAGGAAAACGACGTGCAAACAACGATGATAACATCATTCAGGTCGACGATATTGAGTCTCAGAAGGATGGAGTGCGTGAAGTGCAGGGTGGTATCTTCGCACCGACAGCAAACAACCGCAATGCGACGAAAAACATCGGTCGAAAGTTCTTGGCTACCGCAAAACGTGCGAAAGGTGCCAAAATGCTGACGGGAACCATCAATTCGATGGCTGTGCGTGCTGGTGACATCGTTTCGTTCCAAGATATTGGCGAAAAGACTCAAGATATTGTTCTACGAGTGCGTCACAACCTCACTGAGCGTCGTTCTGACATCAAAGTGTCATCGATTGAGGGTAGTTTGGAAGATTTGATACAACGAGCGCAAGAAGGTGACATTTCTTCGATGTTTGACGACGGTCAAGAGGAAAAGCAGCAGGTCAAAGAGAAAAATTACGCTGTCAGCGCTACAATGACCGTCAAAACCACTTGGGTCATCGCTGCAAGGCAAGTTCGACCCGAAGGGATGATAATTGGGCACCCTACAAGGGGATTGATTAAAGGAGATGGCTCAGTAGCCGAAGCAGACAACGCATTGTTGACGTTAGGGACATCTCAGTCGAAATGGATAGTAAAGGGGAATGGTTGAATGCCGTTATTAACATCAGGACATCGATTTGTAGTGGACAAGTTGGCTGAGGAGATTACACAGGTGGTCTTTGGCTTTGACGGAGGTATTGCCACCAGTGAAGATGGTGGAGCAGGTCGCCCAGCCGTAACAGTCACGCCAGTTGTCCGTATTGTCGACGACAACACCATATCGGTTGAGGCTAAACTCACAACCACTGATTCATTCGCCTTACCTCTCCGAGAGGTATGTATTCGCTCGGCTGACCGAGCATTGTTTCGATACACGTACGACGCAATTACCAAGTCAACCGACACGGAACTAATATTCTCAACAATCATCGAGGTGAACTAACATGGTCAACCCACTATCAGGACACACAACTGGACAAACTGTATCATCTGAGTCGTTGAAAGACGGAGCAGGGCTAACGAGCACATCACTTACCAATCTGTACGAAGGGTTGCACGGCAACGGTATCGTTCGACTCGATGACCGTGCCTACAACGACAGTAACCGTCAGAACACAGGTGCCAACACTGCTGGGCGTGTAGACGTAGCAGGTAGTGGAGCAGTGACCGTGTACGGTGGGTACGCAGTGCTTGGTGGCGTTTTGTACACCTTTGCCAACGGTCCAAACTCATCGAAGACCTACACCGCAGGTGACACTGCTTGGCATCTTGGTTCACTACCATCTGTGCCTTCAAACAATTCCGATGTGATTGTCACTGTTTACGTCGTCGCCGACAATAACACTGGCGTTGCAAACGTCAAACATCACTTCGGTACGCCTGTTGTAACATCGACGGGTACGCCTCTTACATCGACTACGTTCTTATCGGCACCCGGACCCACGAACAACCAAGAGGTCACGGTTCTCGCTGTCTTGCGATATACCATGACAGGTGGCGCAGCAAACGTTACTGCTTCGCTCAACACACCTACGGTCAGTGACAAGCGATGTTTGCTTAGCAACAGCCCGATGTACCTGACACCACTAACTTCGGGTGCTACGGGTGGCTACGCCAGTTCAGAAGCCATTGACCATGTCAACGGTTCTCTCGACACCATGGACTCACGAATAAGTGGGTCTGAATCAGGAGCGTTCAACGCCTCGCCATTGGGTGCGGTGTGGCAAAGCCACAGCCCTGACGGGCACGCAGTCTTGTACTACAGCGCTCGGCGAGACCAAGGAGGCTCGCCTGCTCGTAACACGTGGAGACTCGCACCGAACGAGGTCAAGGTTATTTCAACTGCATCAAATCAGACGTTTACGTTTGATGGACCCAACATTTGGATAATTACGACCTCAGGTAACATCACACTCAACCCGTCAGGTACATTCCCTCACGGTCATACAATTGAAGTGTATCATGCTGCGGGAAGCAACAACTTGAATTTTGATGCCACTGGAATCAACGTCAACGTAACAATCAACCTGTATGGTAAGTTCGTTTACACTGGTTCAGCATGGGCAAAACTCGACTTGCATACGGTGAGTTGATGGGTGAACTGATTGACCAACTAATGCAGACGTGTGAAGTCTGTAAGACGACAGCGTTACCATTGTCTATATCAGGCAAATACACCACAGGCTCAGCGATAGTGTTGCATGAGTGTCCCAACTGTGGCTATATCCGTAAGCACGGTGGCTTGGGTCCGATAGCCGAGCGAGCGTCTCTTTCCAACATACGCAAACGGCTGAAAAAGTCAGGGCATGGACAAATGTCATTGCTGCTACTGCGCCATGCACAGGACACTATCATCAATCAGCGGACGCATTAGTATCGCTTGAGGTTCGGGTAGTTGGCCGTAAAGCAATCTTCGCACAGCGGAAAATGAAGACCACCCTCATTGTTTCTCAGTGACCCTATTCTCCACAATTTTATTTTTGCTCTTTTCTCGCAACCTGACATATAACAGGCGTATTCTGCTGGACCTGCACCGTCCCATAGTATTCTCACATACGATGCCCCGTCATCGCTTTTGTAAATGTGCCTGCCCGTTTTATCTTTCTGACCTGTACGTAATTTTTGTTTCACGCAATCACCTATTCGTCAGACTTTTTGCCGATGATGTCATCAATACGAAGAATGCTGATGCTAACTTCGCTTGCGGACAGGATTGCCTGCCTTACCAAGCCGACTGGCTCCCATACGTTTGCCTCAATCATAGAGCAAGTGCCACCGTTCTCGATGTCAGGACCTGCGTCTTGATTACCTTGTTGGTGCTCATTGCGTAGAGCAAGGATGGTGTCCAAAGGCACGAACCCTGCGTTCTCAGCGATGGTAGCAGGGATGGTCTCTAAGGCGTCAGCAAACGCTTCGATAGCCATCTGTGCTCGGCCACCAATCTCAGCAGCACGGCTGCGGAGGTTGAGCGCTGCGCCGACGTAGGATGAGCCACCACCAGTGACGACCCTGCCACTGTTGTAGGCAAGGCATACTACGCCGAGAGCATCATCGAACCCACGTTCCGTCTCGTCGAGAGTCTGACGCGTAGCACCACGCAATACGAGCGTAGTCACGTTGCCATCACCCTTGACGATGATGTAGTCCATGTCACCAACAGTCGTTTGTACGACTGAGGCATCTGAGGCTGTCAGAACACCATCAACCGAATGGCTGACTGTCGTGCCCAGTAATGTAGCCATGGCATCGAGGTCGCTTGGTGGAACACGATGGGCTACGCTGATGTTGTTCTTAGCGAGTAGGGCTGCTACGAGTTCACTGACGCTGTCACGACAGAACACGGCGCCACCTTTTGGCAACTGCTCGACGATTGCATCGACCTTACCTTGCCAAAGGTCCTTGTCAGCATACTGCTTGTAGGACTTGATGTCGCTGACGCTTTGTAGGTTGACCTGCACGCCTTCTTCTTTCTTGGCTGACAAGCCAGTGTTGATGAGAAGTACTCGCCCCTCAGGTTCGGTTGGCATGTTCGGCGTCAAGAATGTCTGATTGAGCATGACACCACCAAAGCAATGCGAATCATCGAGTGAACCACCCGGTTGCCCAATGACACGAATGCGCTTGATGTCACCCTTCGCTTGTTCCGCTGCCTCAACACACAGCGCTGATACATGTTCCATGCTTGTCTCAAGTGACTTGCCAGTGATGGCTGTCTTTGCTACGTGATTGAGATATTCCTTTGCATCAACCGCAGTGCTTTCGATGTGGTCAACTGCCCACTTTGCTGCCTGACGATACCCCTTACAGATAATGTTAGAGTGTAGCCCTTTGTCGAACAGAGGTTCACTGTTGCCGAGCAAAGAACCCGCCAATACGGTTGTTGTTGTTGTACCGTCATAGCACATGCTTTCTTGCGTGTTTGCTGCTTCAACAATCATCTTTGCACCGGGATGTCCGATGTCAAGTTGCTGTAGGATAGTCGCACCATCGTTTGTTACGATGACGTTCCCACCTCCATCAACCATCATTTTGTCCATACCCGCTGGACCCAACGTCGACCGAACGGTGTCGGCGATAAGTTTGGCTGCTCGGATGTTGTTGCTTTGTGCTGTTTGTTTCTTTTCTCCAGTCATGTTTGTCCCTCTTACCATGTCACCTCATATTCAGTGACGGCTCCTGACTCTCGGCATCTTGCCTTGACGAAGCCTTCTTGGTGACCGTGATTCCACAACTCATAGGACAGTTGTGCGTCCTTCAAGCAATACTCGGCTACTTTGCCGTAGTTGCCTTTGCGCCATTCGATTGGCGCTTCTTCGCTTCGCATGATTTTGTCACTCCCTAAGGTGTGACGACATGCATCGGATAGTGGTATGCGTTGCCTTGCTGCGCTTCGCAACAAGACAGACGTGTCAATAATGTGTTCCTTTGATTTAGAAAGAGCATCGCCTGCTGCCCAACAGTCGAGGCTATCCCGTAAAACGGGAAGGTCGAAGTTCATTAGGTTGTGACCGACGATACGACCCCCTTTGGCGATGTGGTTCGACAAGTCCTTACCCAATGTCTCAGGGTGCAGTTCTTTGAGCACCACGCCATCGGGTAAGAACTTCTTAGCCTCAGACTTGTTGCAGTACACAACACCCTCAGAACCGTTCCACGTCGCTACGACGGTTGGCTCAAACATGTGCGTGTTGTTCCACCCGCCAATCTCATGAGAATAGTTCTCAGTCTCGATGTCGAGTGCCATTACGTCGCTCATGCTATCAGTTCCTTTATCTCGATTATCTGTTGGATGGTCTCTTGCAAGACGCCCCTACATGGCTCACAGACACAGACTTCTTTGTTCCTTCGGTAGCCGAGCAACAGGAGTGCTGACTCGTCAGGGTCATGACACACGAAACATTCACGCATCGTCTCCCTCCTTGAACTTGAGATGCTCTTTACGTAGTCGGACATACTTGCGTCGACTCTCGCTCGTCTCTTCAAATAGTTTCGCACCGAATTGATTGTACTTGGTGTTGATTGAGTTATCGCTGCTGAGGTTCATATCCTGACCGAACATGTTGAAGAGGTCACGCTTCTTGACCCATCCTTCACCACGGTTGTCATCGAAGTCGAATCGCTCCGAACGCTTGTAGGCCATCTTCCATGCTTGCTCGACGTTCTTACGGTCTTTGTGAGCCATACCCACCTTAACCTCAGATTCAAGCCACTGAATCAGATTGCTGTATAGGTCATACAGAATCTCTTTTGCCATATCGATATGGTCACCACGAACGACCCACGTTCCCTCAAGCATCGCCATGTGGTGTGCCAAGACATTCGTATAGTTCTGTAGCCCCATAATGAACGATGCACAGACAGATTGCTTATGCGGGTCCATGTTCTCGACAAGGTAGTAGTACTCGTCGATGGCCCCAATCAGTGCAGGTACGTAACCGTCATCAATTGTGAACAGTTCGTCCATGACCTCCATCGCCCATCCCTCTTGCGTATCATCGTCGGCATCGTCCCATTGCATGGGTTGTATACCCACAAGTTCGCATACTCTTCGCTTGAGTGAAAGTTGTAAGTCATTGAAGTAGTCAACAATCTCCCTGTACTTGATGTCGTGCTTCGTCCTATTGTGCACGCTTGCAGCGAGTTCGTGTGCTACTCTGCGTTTCATGTCCAGTGTCCACTCACGCCAATACAGCAAAACACGTTGAAAGATACCCTTGTCGAGAACGTGCTCTTTGATACCCTTCGGTGGGAATGTCGTAATCCATAGACTGACCTCCGACTTGATTGTGATTGTTCCGTCACGCAGGTGCTTGGTCAGTATGTTCCGACCTGTACCTGCGGAGTTGAGTGCTGATTGAAGGAACAAGACAGTTCCTTCCGAATGCTGATTGGGCTTGAGTAGGATTGAACCTTCATCGAAGTTCATGCCCTTCCGACCCGCAAGCACACCCGGTCGTTGGACAGGTGGCTCGCCTTGTTCTTCTTGAACAAACGACCCCACGAGTGCTGCATCTGTACCCGTCGAATAGTCGACGACATCTAACCCTGAGTCTTTCATTACTTTTTGAATGACCTCAAAGGCTACAGATTTACCAGTACGTGTGTCTTGAATCCAAAACACACTCACTCTCGGACATAAGTTGCTTCCTCCGACTGGAATGCGAACGTATGGTAACGCTGCTTGTCCCAGTATGAAAAAGAACGACAGTAGTCCGGGGATTTCGTTGTTCTTACTTACTTCTTTGAAGTGGCTCAAGTACCCCTTTAGTATGGGATAGCGTGAAACCGCCTCATATTTGTCTGCTCGGTGTTCTATCATTTTGTTCCCTCTTCTTCTTTGTTGTCCGTTCAACACGGACGGGTTCCTCGCTCGTTAGAACGTCTATTAAACGCTTTCGTAGGGTAGGCCCCATACCCTTCACTGTTTTCAGTGATTCTTGGAAAAGCATCTCTTCGATGCTCCCACATTTTTCTAACAGTTTCACGACCAAATCAGGTCCGAAACCCGGAATTGCATTGAGCATGTCAGCACGAACATCGTTGGTGCTAACTCTCGTAACAGCACGTGCACCGTGCCGTGAGGCAGGCTTGTGTGCTTTCTTGTGTAATTTGACGATGAACATCGCCGCTTCGACATGGTCTTTGGCCTTGTAAATGTGGCAATCAAAGTCAGCCATGATGCGAGCAAACGTGCCCATCAGTTCGTTCGTAACTCGTGAGTAGTTGGCTTTCGCTCCTCGATTCTGAGCCATTTTGACGTATTTTGCTATGTCGCCATGGACAACCAAAAACACTCGGTCGCAGTTCGCATCGAGGTTGTCGAGTTGTCGCCATAGATGACCACTGTGGCTCGATTGAAAGAAATCGCTGAGGCTTTTGCACTCAACGTGCCCCGCACCTACTTTGTAGTCTCCCATACCGTTAAGGAACTGGGACTTGACGAGCACACCCTCCTTACTTGCCATACGATGTATGGCTTCGCACAGCGAGCCTCGTTCGTTACTATCAACTATCAGTGGCGGTACGCTCATCCTTATCCCTCACTTTGTACAAATTGACTTTACTACTGTTGCCCCCTATAGAGAATGAGCCACACACTTCAATCTCGTTTTTCAGACGTTTATTGATGAGTTGACTGACCGATGCCGAAGTCAAACCTGACTGACGTGGAGCCAATGAAACTATTTCATTAGCACTGATGGGTCTGCTCTGTTCTCTGATAATTTTCATGACAATATCCATCTTCGTTTTCTGTCCACCTTTACGCATCCGTCGTCGCCTCCTTGATAGCGCCGGTCTTATCCCAGTACCGGCATTTTCCAATACACAGTCCTTTCTGCCATAAGGATTTACACGTTTGTGGATAGTCCTTACCGACGATTGTGCTCACTTGGTATCGCGTTACACCCAAGTCTTGGTCAGCCCATTGCAGGCTCATCAGGAACTCGACAATTTCTTCGGCGTGTCCTTGTAGTTGGTCAGGTGAAAAGCGATGCACTGGGAAGAAGTTTCTCTTTCGTGCAGCCAAATACTTCACCAGTTGAACACGGGCGTCATGACTTGGGTTTCCTCCCACTTGGCAGGCTGCCTGATTCAGACAAGGCAAGATGATAACGTCGTTCATACGAACAGTCGCTACATCCAATGGCTTGGCATTAGGGTCGAATACTTGGAGTGATTCAGTCACCTTTCTGACCTTCAACTCAATACCTTTCTCCCCATAGGAGATGGTGCCGTGAGACGGTTCCATGGCCTTCTGTAAGATGTGGTGATACCCGCCCTCCAAATCTTCGGTGGTCAATGGTATGCTCCAGTACCCACGCTTAGCGTTGTATGAGTTCGGTATTCTGATTAAGCCACTTGTGTCAAATGGCACAGCAGGGTCACAACAATACAAGTCAAATCGCTTTACCCAGTCGTTGACCAACTGCATACCTGATTCTCGCAAGGCGGACAGTTGCCCACCAGTGCTTGGCATGTGGCGGTTGGCTAAGTGAACCCACACGTGATAGCCTCCACCGCTAAACCACACGGCGTGTGATATGTTTTCCTCAATCAGAAACCGATGCAGTCGTAGTGTTTGCTCAAGGGGTATGTGTGGCTGAACCTCAGCCCCCTTGTCCTTGAAGTTCTTCGGGTCGAAGTCGAGAACGAAGTGTCGAACGATTGGTGTCTGTAAGTCGACACGCCGATGGTGTGGGGCTTGTGTACCCCGATAGCCATAGACTGTCATGTATGCGTTCGACACGCCATTCTTACCACGCCAGTATCGTTCAAACGAACCCTTACTGTCGACCAACTTACGATAGCCCCGACCTTGTTCTGTGCTTAGTTCAAGTACCTCTCTTGGAAAGTCGAAGTGTATTTTCATACCGTTCCTCTCCTCTTCTTCATGTACATGTAAATGTCCCTCATTGCATCGTGCATGTCCGCAGGGTCGATAAGTACACGGTTGTTGAGACTGACCAATGCTATCGCTGGAAAGCGTTCGCCGTTGATGACCATCTCATCCTGAGTCATGATGGTCATGACCTTCTCTTGCATCGCAAAAGCGACTGAGCACTCCACGCCAAATACAGCCGATACCCAATACTCAACACAGCGTTTGACTGATTCAGCCGCTTGCATTCTCTTGCCTCCGAATGCGTGGCTTAGGTCTTCTCCAATAAATGTCTCCACCCTCTTGCCATGCTGGACATTCAGTTACGAATTCACACCATGCACACTTGCCTTCACTTGGCTGTGGCACGAAGTTGTTCGTTAGATATGCTTCAACAAGATTGCGAAGATGTTTCTTGAGTGTGCCGTTGATGTATCGTTTGTTGATTTTCTCATAGGCCACGTGGTTCTCGCTTCTTGGCACTCCTTCACGCTGCCCGTATGGATAAAACCAACCCCAGTGTGACACATCCTTCAATGGGTGGTCAGCCTTGTGGAGCAGGTCGGTATAGAAAGCCATCTCAGTCCGCATCGAGCGAACCTTGAAGTCTGTCCCGACCCACTTACCGGTCTTCAATTCCATGAGTGTATACGTCCCATCCTCGTTCTCATAGCCTCGGTCGATACTCCCAGCGAAGTGAATCGGCACAGTCACCGTCTCACCATCAAACTCAAAATCAATCTCCTCAAAGGCGTGAACCTCCAACTCATTGATGACAGGTAAGAACCTGTCAGGGTCCTGTTCAAGTCGAATCAAGTCCCATTCGATGCGCTGACGAATGATGGGTTCCTCACCCAGCGTGTACGGTTTATCCGGTTGAGGGACGCAGTCAAGGAGCATCTGTAGTGCCTCTTCCCTGTGACCCTTCTTGAGAGCCTCGTACGCTTTACGATACACTGGTCGAGCCAGTACATAGAACTCCTCAACAGCATTGTGAACATTTGTACCACGCAACATGTCATCCGTCTCAGGACTCTTACGACCGTCGATGCGCTTGTACTCATACTGCTTCTGACAGAATGTAAAATCAGACGTGAGGCTTGATTTGGTAACACGAAGATATTTGTCGTGCCCTACGCGCCACTTGTAGGTGGACTTACCGTATGCTTCCCAATTGCGCTCCGACATCAAATCACTGCGGTTGCATCATTTGCGCTGCGATATAAACATATTCGCTGATGAGTTCGGCTCCTTCTTTTGGGTTATCCGCCTTTGATAGAAGCGTGTCTTCGATTTTCTTCTGTAGCATAATCATCTGAACTGATAGGCTCGTAAGTCCTGTAAGCAACCCCTTCTGTGGAGAAGTCTTGTCAAGTGGGACTACTACTGGAGGTTTGTACGTCTTGTATGGCTTGCCTTTGGCTATCATTTTTCTCACCTTTTTTTGTTCCAATCGATGCATGCGCTTCTTCTGTTTGGCCTCAGCGGACAATTTGTACATACTCCTTCTCTTATTACCAGTTCGCTCTAAGACCCCTTCTCTAACTAGCGTAACCAGTGCATTTGTCACCAACTGCTTGTTGTCCTTTGTTCCCTTAAACAGCGAATTGTTCTTTACTATATTGTAAAGAGCCACACGAGTAAATATCGTGTCTGCTCCGAACTGGTTCGCTATTACTGCTTTTCGTGCTTCTTTCTTGCTTGTTTTTTTGGCTACCATTTTTCTCACCTTTTTTTCGGACTACATCCTATTATATTAAATGAATCACCAATAAGACTTAGGCTTTGCTTTACCCGAAGCGTAATCTATATTCCACTCCAGTGCCTTGTATATAGGCTCAATCTTTTTGGTTATCAATTTCAATACCATAGTATCATAGTCGAGTATAAATTCATCGAGTTCACTCTCTTCATGAAATGATACGATGTCTGTTTTAGGCAGGCCGTCAGGTACGTCTTTTACATATACCCACTTGGCACTGTCGCCTTCGTCAAATCTTGACCCGTTATATCGCTCGGCCAAGTGAGCGTTGTAATATCTTGCACCCTTTACACCCGGTACTCCGACACTCGGAGCATAGTTGTTCAAGGGCTTTTGAATACGTGTTACACCACATAAATCTTTTAGTGGTATCTCACCATTTTGAATGCGTTTTGCCAGTGGGCGGACTAATGAAGTTGCATCATTCTCCGTCCCACCATTACAGACAATAGTGAGTAAGTCTCGCTCCAAAGTTCTCGACACTGGGGCGAGCGTTGATATTTTACCGAATCGTGCTGACTTGGATTTACCCTCATCCTCAGGAGGCCAAGAGCATATACCGTAGTACAGGTTCTTGCCTGCTACAATCCAATACGGCATGTATGCCTCAAATTCAACGAACAAATGACTGGCATCGAGTTGTCGCTGTACCTCGTCGGTCAAGTGTTTGGCGAGAGCCTCAGCCTCGTCAAATGGAATCTGAACAAATGCGGAGTCGGTGTGACCATACAAGGCTGAATAGCCTTGAGCCTCAGACTCCTCCATCAAGAACCGAATAGACTCTCGACCTCTTGATGTGATAGCGCTTGCGATGGCAGGTGCTGCCCAACCCCAGTGGGTACTGGCACACATACCGTATAGTGACGCCATGACGCGCTTTACTGCGAGTTGCATGGTGTTCCACCCTGAGCGTTCTGACTTGGTCTCAGCAGCACGCATGTTCTTCTTGTAGGCATCACGTACCTCAAACAACTCCTCGACGATTGTGGGCAGCAGTCCGCGCTTTGACTGGTCCCAGCACGTACCGTCCTTGAGTTCCTTGATGTTCTCCTCACCACGTCGTGCGTTGTCGACTTGCGTCTCCCACGACAGGTTATCACTCAGGATAATTGAGGGGTACAGCCCCTTGTAGTCAACACAGGCAACTCCCTTGTATCGACCCGGCTTGGGTGGAGGGATAAACGCCCCTTCGTAGTCCACCTTCTCAGCACCCGACGATGTCGGGGCTTTGTTGCCAGTGCGACGACTAAGCAGGCCACGTGCGAACCGTGTGACGTTGTGACACGATTCAAACATGACACCACAGAAACGCTGTAGTGCTAAGTAAAAGTTGAGAATGTGGTTGTCCTCGTCGATACGCTTGAGCAAGAGAACGTCTTGCATACAGTAGTCGACGTATTCGTCGAATCGTTCGTACCATCCTGTGAACACGTCCATATCGAACTTGTTGGCATAGCCTAACTCCTCAGCAATGGTCGCCAACTTGAGGTTCGATAACTGCGGTCGACCACTGTCTTTCCATACACGCTCAAAGCCTGTGCCACTCTTGAGAGGAGCAGCAGTGTCGAAGCACAGACGCCCTGCTACGGGTTGGTCTGTGTAGTCGTAGCCACCACGCTTGTCTTTGCGTGGACGCAACACCCGACCCAGTGGACTGAGCCGTCGATAGGCGTCCCTGCCAAGCAACTTCTTCTGAGTCAATCGACCCACCATGTGTGGCAGGTCAGCCCACATCAGTGCGTGAGCAACGAAGACGTCAGGATTAGCCTCCTCAAGATGGTCGAGGAAGCGAGTATAGATTGCACGCTCGGAGTTACAAATCACTCGTCTGTATGAAAAGTCGGCGGTAGTGCCATCCTCATACTCGTGCTTTACATGACGCACCTCGTCGATGCACTCGTCGTCGCCCAACTCTCTCGCTGAGCGTTCCGACCAACAGTAGGCTACACTCTCATTGGTGTGGCTGTCTGTGAAAGCAATGACGGTAGTGAAGCCCTTGACCGGGTCCCACTCAAGGTCGAGGTGCCATACACGTGGTGTCCAGTCAGGCATCTCACTGACTTCGTCAATGAGGTATCTGTCGGGCAACCGTAGGTCAGCCTCCCATGTCTCAATCTCACGACGCACGCCGTGCAAGTCGTTGGGTCGCATCACGTTGACACGAATCAAGTCCTCACCATACAGACCAGTAGCCTTCGTAGAACGGTCGATGGTCAGCCCATAGTACCGTTCACTCAGCCGAGTCAAAAGGCGGGGAGGGGTGTCGGCTCTTACCCATGTGTAGGGTTGGAAGTCCGTCACCGTCTCTTCAATCAGTTCACCTTCGGGTGAGCGCCATCGCTTGTACAGCGCAGCCATGCCCTCAGGGTCAGGATAGTATTGTTCGATAATCATTCATCTTCACCCATGCAAAGCACATCGGTGTTGACTGATTTGTATCGGCGTATCAACTCTTTCAAGTGTCTCCGTGAAGTTCGTCGGTTGAAGTATTGCCCGTGTCCACGTAGGTAAAACCGTACACTGATGACTCGGTTGTCGTCCAACTCGTCAGGTATGACAATCCACTGTATGGATGCCACTTCTTTCAAGTCGATAATCAGACTATTTGCTGATGCATATTGTTTTTGTATTTCATTCATTTTTCTCTCTCCTTTGTTCTTCTCTTCTGAGCCTTGCACATGTAGCACATCGCTTGCAGTGCTTCCAATACCTCGTGATTGGTCGCTTGTTGCAGTCAATGCACATTTGCGTCATGTGTGTACCTACTCCCGCAACTTTGACAAACCCACGTTTCAACGGCCTTCGATTCTTTGACTATCCAAAAGTCGCCAAAGGTATCGCACATCTTACATTCATGACCTGTGATGAGTGTCATTCCTCTTCCTCCTTCTTCCACAGTTCGGAGCATCGAGGTCCCGCACAAAAGCGGAAGCCTCGTCGAGCCGGTAGTGTGCACTTACGCTTGGAACATTTTCTCATTCGTCCACCTCTTGGTCAAACACAATGAGTAGAAAGTCACCATTGCCTCCTCGTATGACGAGGGGTGCGTTCTCACCCATGTGAATCGAAACGTTCTGATTCGGCACCGTGCCCAACAGGTCAGGCAGCCAGTGGGCGAAGTGCGATACATACGACTCCTTGTCGCCTGACACTTGCTCAGCCTCAGCGTTAACGAACATCTTGCCCTTGCTGGACTTGGACGCCATGACCGTGAAGTCACTGTCCTTCGGTCGCAACTCGGCCTTACAGGTAAACAGATTACCTATCACCTTCGTTGCCTTCGCCAGTGGGTACAGGTCAGACCCGTCGACCACAGCCTCGGCAGGCAGGGGTGCGTTCCCAAAGGATGTCCACATGCTCTCCTCGCTTTTCTTGACTATCTTTTCAATCAGGCTGACGTCACTGTCCGATGCAATGTATGTGCTGGTCGGCAACTCAAGGTTGCTGTTGCCACCCTTGACGTGCAAGGGTCGACCTCGACCTCGTTGGTTGACTGTGACGTCGGCTGATGTCACCGACTTGAGGAAGGCCAAGAGGCGAGCGACATCGCTCACGTATATGTGGCCCTCATCATCACTGGTGCAAGGCATACCCTTTCGCAAGTAGTGCGTCAATTGACCCACGGCAGCGATGATAGTGCCCGACGATACCCGAAGCACGAGGTCGTCGACACCCTTAGCAAAAGTGTCAACGAAGCCAATCAGTGCTTTTCTGTCCGCTTCAAAGGTAGGCATACGCCTCACAGGGTCCTGTCTCGTAGTTCCGGCAAGCCGTACCACTCAGCGTTCTGCCCCTTCTTCGTCACGAAGAACGTGCGTTCCTGACCCTGCAAGTTCGGGTTGGTCTTGACCTTGACGAACTCAGCGGAGTAGCGAGTCTCACCCGTCTCCTTACCGTCTTCGTCACGAACCTTGGTGTCCTTGCACCATAGAATCTGTGTGAGGTCGTTGTTGGCCTGCTTCTCCCATACGAACTTCCAACCGTCATGGCTGTACTCATCGTCGGCTGACTTGATGTGCGTCTCCCAATAGACGTCCACGCCAAGCATGTTCATCTGTCGGCACAACGCAGTCAGTTGCTTGAATCGGGTCGAACGGATGTTCCAGTTCCAACCAATCTCCTTGTTGAGTTTGGAGGCGGCTGCTTCAATCGCATCCTTTGCATCCATTTCAAGGTCGTAAATCTTCATGTTGTTGATACACACTTGGTCGAACTGGTCAACCGCAGTGACAAGGAACGCCTTCAATCGAGGCTTGTCCCACTCAGGGTCACGCTGGTTGCGAGCATACTCCAGTGCGAACTTACAGATGTCCATCACACGCTGGTGTGTCTTCTGATAGTCGAACGCTGTTCGGTTGCCGACCTGTGTCGACCATGGGTTCCAAAGACGGAAGCGGTCGTCGTCAGGGTAATGCGTCTCTTTGCAATCGAGAGCACCACTGTCAAAGTCCATACACCACATCATCTCATTGTCCTCAGCATAGTGTGCAAAGGCATCCATGATGGCACCAGTCTTGCCTCGACCACTGTGACCTCCAATGCCACAGAAGATGGTCGACGGCTTGAACTTCGACTGAACCGTCTGTTGGTCGAACTCGTTCATCAGTTCGGGGTAGTTCGTCGTAGCACCACTCTTCGGAGCAGGTGCTTCCTCCTTCTTGGCAACTGGCTCAACTGGCTCAGATTGCACGGGGGGTTCGGTCTTCTTCTCTTCTTTGTTTTCTTCAACAGCCTTGTTCAGTGCTGCCTTCAATGCGTCTAATCCACTCATTTTTCTTCACCTCAAAATTGGTCGATGTCTGTGTTTCCACCCGTTGCTCCCGGTCGTGCTGTTCGTGGAGGAACATAGATACCGTAAGCCGTGAGGCTCGGCACCATGTCATCTCGGAACATCCGTGTCTTGAGTTGCCCACAGATGAGCACTGGTGTGCGCTCAGCATAAGGTACCCATTCACCACCCTTCTTGAACTCAAACGGATTGTTCTCGTCGTTCAGGGTGCCCGGAATCCATACGGTAATCTCGGACAGTGGGGACTCTCGACCATACTTCGACTGAGCGCTCAGGCTTGTGATGCTCAGACGGAAGTTGCGTCCCGTTCTGTCGTACTGGTTGTCGTTCGCCTCTTTGTTGAGTCGACTGACATACCCCTTTGTGATAACTGTCGGCGAAAGGAAGCCGTCGTTGTAGGCAATCTTTCGGTCGTCGTACGCTTCAAGGAGTTCGGCCATGTCGACGTAAGTGTCGTGCTTGTCGCTGACCCAAAAGCGTGCTGCATCCGAGAAGTCCGTCATGGAACCATCGTTCTCGATGTATGTGATTGTGTCACAGAAGTCACGGTTCGTATACACTGTGTCTCGTGTCGGGTCATTCGGAGGAATGACTTGGACTTGGCACAGTTGACCAATATCGTATTGTGCTGACATGCTGTTGCCACTCAGTGCGATACGCCACAGACGTGGGTTCTCGATGAGGCTGTTGACCTCGTTGCCGAGGAAGTGCATGTAGCGCACTTCGCTTGTTGGTGCAATCGGCTTGCCGAAGGTGGCTGTGCCCTCACGATTGTTAAGAAGGGCGACCATGGTGTTGTCAACTTCAAGTGCGAACCACGGTAGGTTGTCACCATCAACACGTTCATTGGTCGGCTCGCCGTTGACGTGCCATACTCCCTCTTTCGCCTTGATTATACCAATCATACCTTGCTCGATAGCACGGTTACTGTCACGCTTGAAGAGGTTCACGGCCTCTTCTCGCTGTCGTCGACGTAGGTCGGTCGGGGCGTCGTTCAATCCAAGAACGTGGCCTACGAATTGAATCGTATCACGGTTACCACCGCTGCCACTTCGTCCAAGGTTTCGTGTGTCGATGACAAACATCTCAGCCCATTCTGTCAACAGATAGGGGTCTTCACTTTGCCAGTCAGTCACACCGAACTCATCGCTGAGCCACTGCTCAAACTCCTTCGTTGCTTCTTCTTCTTCTTTTCCAGTTCTTTCTGCGTATGCTTTTATACGTTCCATTACTTCATCATTCATTGTTTCACTTCCATGTTTTGTTTTAGGGTTGCTACGAAATACTCAAAGAATGCTATATCGTCATCAGGCCATTCGTTCGTCATTATAATAAAACGACCGTATGTTCTCATAAACGCATACCACTCTTCTCCCTCTTCCAGCAGGGGTCGTGCTCGGAACCTCAACTTCTTTAATGTTCCGAAGCGGTTGTTGCCTTCTTCAAGTTCTCGTAGAATATATGCAGCAAGCGACTTATAGTCGCCGCCTGCTAAATTAAGCGCAGCCTTTGCCATGTTGTTACCACGACCACGTATATGTTCCATTAGTGCGTCGTCAGTCTTTGACAAAGACTGCAATGTATCAACTACTTTTCTTGCACTGCCGGAGTAATAAGAACCCAAGTTTCTGTAATACTCTTTCCATGCATCAGGTAATTGCTCTTGCTCGTGAATGTTCAATGCCACCTGTTCTATTTCATCAGATGTCATGGGCTTGAAATGATATACTCGGCATCTGTCAATTATTGCTGAGTGGAAACCACCTATATCGTTGGCTGTAAGAATAAATCGTACAGTCCTGTGACTTGTCTCCATGATTTGACGCAATGCCTTTTGTGCATCTTTCGTTAGTGAATCCGCTTCATCCAAGATGATGTATCGGTGTGAAGCCATCAGTGCTTTCTGTGAGACAATGTGCTTGAGTTCATCTCGGATATACCCAATCCCCCTGTCATCACTGGCGTTGGTGACGACGACGTTGGCAGGGTCAAACGCACTCCCCAATGCTCCCCTCGCCAACGCCATCGCCGCCGTTGTTTTACCCACACCTGACGGTCCTATGAAGAGAAGGCACGGCGGTGTTGTTTCCGCCGACCATTCTCGTGAATCTCGTTTCAACTCTTGACAGCCGACCATTTGGTCGACAAGAGTTGGTCTGTATTTTTCCCTCCAAACTTCGGTCATCATATCTCCTCTTTCTTATTTCTTTAAATAGGGTCATCAAAATTACACCATTTCGATGAGGTCCGTTAGTTGACTTGTATCACTGAATCCGAGGTTGTCGTCAACATACATTACCTCGCCCACCATCGACATGGTTGACAGGTTCATATCCTTGACCTGACCAACCAATACAATGGCTTGTTCTTCAATCGGCATCCAGTGATTGCCGACGAGGACTCCGTTCTTCGCCAACCTTGTCCTCAAGTGGTTGGCAACTGAGGCGTTTAATTTAACCTCAAGCACTTGGTATGGGTCGAAGCCATCCAAGACTCCGAGCCTCAAGTGCGTTTCATACTCCGCATCCTTCTTTACAGAAAGACCGAGCAAGTGAATCTGATATGCTCCGTCCATCACAACGTAGCCACCATGCCCTCCGATGTCGAGAGGACCGCCGTCTTTGAGACGCAGTCGTTCGTTATCGTTGATGGCTATTAGTGCGTTCGTCAAGTTCTCGCCTTCCTCAAGAAGCCTACCCACCTTGATGGGTACTTTGAAGGTTGCTGTGTTGAGAACCTCGATGCGTTCTCGATAGGGTCGCTTGTACACTTCCCAGTCTTGACCCATCGACAATACATCACTGACTGATACAATCGAATTACCTGACACCTCAACCTCATAGACACCAACAGTCTGAGTCGGCAAGAAGAACGTGTCAATCTTGCCAACAGGTTGCTTGTCCTGATTGTACAGTGTGCCTCGCAGTGTCCCCGCAGGGAACTCCACGACGTGCAGGTATCGACGCTGTGCTTTGATGACCTCAAGATAACTACTACTTGGTGCAGTTGTCTGTGTCCACGACTTGTACACTGGTCCACGAAACGGCTGACCCGGTTGGATGTGGTCGAGGGGTTTGACCTCCTCGCTCTCATCCTTGAGTGTCCTTACAAGATACTCAGCGGGTGACATCGTGTCGAGTATGCGCCTCACTGCCTTGAGGCTCAGCGCCCTACTACCAGTGAGATGTGAACAGCGCTGAATGAAACGGTCGATTGGATAGGGCGGGGCTTCGCCCAGTGCCCTTGACCAAAACGCCTCAGCCTCAAGTTGACTGAGTTGCTTGGCTACATCCAACACGGGTGTTTCGTTCAGTCGGTGCATGAGCATCATCGCTTGCTTGACTGTCAAGTTGCTCGGTTCCTCATTGCTCTCCGATGCAAGGGTCGGCACGATGGGTTGCCCCGCCAATGCCTCGTCCCACACCAAGCCTGAGATACCAAGTTCTCGACAGACAGACTCTCTGATGTGGCTGTCTGAAATGAACTGGCGAGGATGTCGTGAATACTTCGGGAAGAAGATGTCAATGATGTCCTCGTAGTCTTCGGCTGATTGCTCAACCATATCAGACACGGCACGCATGGACTCACGAAAGTCAGCCGCACTGTCGTCGCTGTTGCGTCGATAGTACAACCTACGGAGTGTGCGTGCTGCCTCAGCAGCAGTCGATAGTAGCAAGGTAATCACTCAATCGGATATGTAAATTCCCAAGTGTTTGCAGTCAACTCTTGCAACTCTTTGACAGCGCCCAGTAACATGGTCACTGTCTTGTTGTCACGTTCATACAAATCATTCACCTCGTGGAGTAAGTCCTTGACCTGCTCACGTAGCGATTCGTTGTCTCGTTCCAATTGTTCAATTCTGTCTTCAATGTATTCTTTGCTCATGCTTTCACTCTCCTTCTTTATTCCATTCATCAAAGCACATCGTTCTGAAATCGATGCCCCACCGACTACCTAGATAGTCGGCGAGGTCGAGTATATTTAAAAAGTTGAATTGACAGTCACTGTCAAATTTGGCTTGCTCGACCAACAACCTCATATTATTCTCAGTATCGTTTGCTAACATGCTCAATAGCATTTCTCTCTCATTTGTTTTCATCCGTTTAAACAGTTTCATTCTTTCATCTCCTTTTGAAATACGATGGCACACGGTGTGGGCCATCCCTTCTTGGCAGTGACCATCAGGCCAATCTCCCTGTTATTATTCTTGCCCCATTCAAGGAGCATCTTATGCATCTTTCGTGCAGTCGATTGTTTGCCGTCGTCGGGAATGAACTGCATTAGTCCGCCGTCGACGATGTCCTTGTGGACGATGATTGAGCCGTGCTCGCTAAAGTCAACGATGCTCACGCTGTCACCTCCACGCCTCGCCACCAGTCGGGAGCAGGTGTACCTTTCTCCCACTTAGCGAACTGCTTGGAATGGTAGTAGCGACGGTAGGCTTCAACTGCTATTTGATGTGAAGCATGAGTGAGTCTTTTGTCGGCATAGTCGTCAGGGTACATGATACCTCTATGCTCGCTAAACCACATGGGTCTGAACTCATCAGGCATAGCCAATGCGAATGGTGTAGGGTCACCCGGAGGTATGAGGGCGATAATCATTCCACGCATACGACCTATTGCATCATGGCAAGCGTGTACTTTACCGAACCGCTTGCTGTACTCACGACACAACTCGTCGCCGTACTGGGCGAGCCAAGAGTAATTGCTACGAGTGTCGCCCGCCCATACTGTACATGGGTGGTGAGCGTAGCCACCTTTGTAGGGTGTGCCACTCTTGGTCAGTGGCATTTGCTGGTCAGTCGCACCGTGTCGGCGCAGGGCTGATGCCATCATTTGTGCTGCTTCGACACACATCTTAGGAACGTGCTTGTCGCAGTGCATTCGTGCTGCTTCTCTTGCGCTTCTGTCTAATACAAATATGTTCATTCGTCCACTTCCATGCGTTCAGCGATGTATTCATCAATGTAAGACTGAGGAGCCTTCGGCTTACCGCTACAGTGAGTGCACCAAAGATTCCTCATCTGAACACTCTCCCACATATCGGAGCCGATGTTACCCTTGCTGTCAAAGCAAACGAGGAGTCCTTCTTGTCCCTCTTTGTCCAACGACCAGTAAGGGTCACCGCAACCGCAGTCAGGTTCTAAGAATGAAGACCAACTGTCAGGCTTGAACCACTCGGAGTCGTAAGCCTCAATCGCTTCCAGCCTCAATTCCTCACGGCGAATGGCCGTCGCTTGTTCTTGGTCACTCAATGCTGCAAATTTTTTCATGTCTTCCAGTTTCATCATTTTCTCATCCCTTTCGTTCAGTTTCCTCAGCGTGTGCTGTCCACATTGCTTGTAGTATTTCCCAAAAATTGTCATAGCGATGAGCCTGCCAATCTGTTACAATGTCCACGACACCTTGTCGATGGTTCGGGTCAAGCGCTGACAGTGCGTTCAATGCCTTGCGAAGAAGGGGTAAGCCCTCCCACGCTGCGTGTTCACCTGACGATGCGTTCTTTCCAAATCGTGCTACGTGTAGGGCTTTGTCCGCCCATTGTTCTTTTGTTATCATTTTATTCACTCCTGTCTTTTCGTAATGTGTCTGCATACTGTAATGACCAACCACACGGGAAGTCCTTACGGTATGAATCACCTTGTATGGCTTTCTTCTCCTCGTAATATGCTCGAAATATCGCTCCGTTTGTTTCCCATAATCTCTTTGGAAGGCCCGAACCATTCGCCCATTCAATTACGATGTCAGAAACAGCCGCCCGACCTTCTGAGTCGAGGTCATTGAGTTGTGCAAGTGAGTCATATAACATGGGTAGTCCGAAGAACGATGCGCGATGCCCATCTGATTTGTTCGTATTCACTCCATGTCGTGCTACGTGTCGGGCGTCGTCCATCCATTTTTCTTTCATTGTCATTCTATTCACTTCCTGTAACAACCATCACAATCTTTCCTTTGTTGTGTTGGTCAATCGTCCACATGCTCAGTTCAGTGTCTGTCATGTGCGCTCGGTTCTGTTCGTCGTTGCAGTTCATGCACCAGTCAACATCCTCTTTGGCAAGGTCCTCGTGTTGCCACATCGGTTTGCCACAGTTCTCACAGGGCTGACTCTCGTCGCCCTCTTCGATAATCAATGCTCGTAGTTTCAATCCCCACATCGGGACAACTTCAACTCTCATTCTTTCACCTCGTCAATCGAGTTCATGATAGCCTGAGCCAACGAGTACGCATCCTCTTTGCTCATCCGAACACCTTGCTTTGTCCAACCTGCTCCCGAAGGATGGTCGGCAATGCGACGTACACGGATGTCCATGCGATAGTCGTCAGGCTCGTGTTCATTGGTCACCGTGCTGAGTACAACCTCAGCCTGACCTTTCCATTTTCGTTCTGTACATGGCCTTCGCCATTGAATCGTTTGTGTCATTCTTCATACCTCTAAATCCAACTTGCTTTGAACATGACCAAGTTTTTCGATTGATGATAATTGTAAATCTTCGTAAGCATCTTACCATAATTTGATGGGTTGCTTGATGTAATGACTGATACCCCATGCTCCTGTCCTAACTTCTTCATCATCCGAGCGTGGTCGTAATCATCATGAAAGGCCACATCAGTGTAGGCATGAATAAACCTCGCACTATGTGCGTAAGGTAAGTATTGAACTATTTCATCCAAATACGAAACGAACTTGTCGCCTCTTTCCATGTCAGTTGGTCGCCATTTACCTTTCTTGAAAGCATCTCCACCATACGGTTTACCGTATATCTTAGCAAGCGAAGAGTAAGTCAATTTTTTGCCGTGAGTTACCTTTCTGTCACGTAGTTTACTGTACGCATTACTGATGACAGGGTCTGAATGTGATGCAAAGAAGTCAACGAAGTTTTCCATGGTCCAATTGACTTGAATAGTATTCAACTCGACTATCGCATTCATTGCATCCCAACTGATACTTATCGCTGGCATGTCCAAACCTAACTCACACGCAGCAGTCCACCGGTGTTGTCCGTCTATCAGTAGACACTCGTTTTCAGTTTCGTAGACGGTCAATGCTGAAAGCACCCCATAATTGCTCATGCTCTCTTTCAATTTGTTCACAAGTGATTTGTTTACTGGTCTGTTGTATTCCAACAATTTCACTTTCTTCTTGTCTTTGTTTTTCAATGTTACAATTTTTACTTTCTTGTTCATTCTTCATTCCTCCTCAGAAATGCTCACTCTTGAGCGTCTCGATAGCACACGCTCGACAGTATCGGTTGCCTGCATACATGCCCTCCAATTGAATGTAGAGTCGAGTTCGTTCTGCACCACAGTCGGTACAGCACTCGACATTGAACAAGCCCTTGTCAATCGCTTGGTTGAATGTCAAAGCCTTGCGCTTGTTCCACGCTGCGATGCGTCGTTCCTCAGCCTTTGCCTTTCGTTCCTTTGACTCTCTTGCAATCTTTTGCCTGAATGTTTCTTCTGTCATGTTCATTCCTCCATTCCGTAAGGTCTGTAGTCAAAGTACAAGTAAGCAATTGCTTCCGCTACGCTTTCGGGTGACATCCAATGATGACCGCCGAAACCAACACGTACATTGCATCCACTCGTGTCTTCCCATGCCTTCTCCAATCCTAAACCACAAGCGTGCTTACACGCTTTGTCGGCTTCTTCAAAACTACTTTGTTTCTTCCATACTGCTATATTCCATTCACCATTTCTACTTGTCATATTCATTCCTCCTCTCGTAGTGCAAAGCAATGTGAGCAAGCCATCGTGCCGTCCACATCATACTCCTCGACGCTGTCGACAATCTTGCCACACACGTCGCATTCGTACGCTGCGTTCGCTCGGTCTTCCCACACCTGTGCGTCCATCTTTTCGTACCAGTCGTACATGTTCATTCCTCCTCGTCTATTAGTGTGCATCGGTTCGGCAGTATGACACGTGGACCTGCGTCAGTCAGTTTGTGAAAGACCTCGTAGCCACGCGTCGTCTTGCGTACCATGTAACCTACATGTGCACCCGGAACTCGGTGAGCAAATGTGACTTGCCACCAGTGTTCGTTGACGTATTCTAAATCCAAGTATGAGTTCTGACCTACAGTCAGTCGAGTCATTCCAACTCGCCTCCGTTCTCGATGATGTCAAACTCGCCCGGTGCGTCAGGGTAGTGCTCGTCCAAGAACTGAAACACTCGCAAGGACAATCCTTGAAAGTGCTTCTTCTGATTCTCCAGTTGTTCAACTTTTGATTTGACATACTCAAGTATGCTCGTCAAGTTTGTCAGTTCATTGACATGTGCTATGCGGTTGGCTGAGTCAACCAACTCTTGTACTGTCTGATATTGCAATGGTCGTTCGTTCATTCGTTCAACTCCTCGTATCGGTTCTCGCACCATTCGATGATAGCGTCGGCCATCGTGAACTCTATCTCGCACCACACCTCTTGGATGACCTCGTTCGCAACAGAGTTCAAATCCTCAATCGACAAGTACAGCGCCAATTTGTTTTTCAATTTCTTGACGCCACTGTCGTGGTTCAGCCAGTCGCTCACCCAGTCGAGTGTCTCTTCTTGTATCTTTTCTAATCCTTCTTCGTTCATTGTTTATTCCTCCCAGTTGATGTAGTCATCCCAATCATCCCTGATGATTGACCACATGTTCAGTTGTACCTTTCCCTCCACCCCGTCGCTTCGACGTAGCGTGAAGTATACTTCTTGGCCTTGCCAATCAATGTCTTGTATTCTAAAATCCATCTTCATTCCTCCTGTTCTGCTAATTCGTTAATCCATATTCGCTGTTGAGCGCAACTGGCACCATACGTAATCTCGTATCGTTCGTAGAAATCATCAGCCACTTCCCAACCACAGACATCAACCAGCATTTCTACTGACTGCCTGTCCCATTCATCCATACCTGCCTGTGCTACAAAGCACGCAAGTCTTGTCATTTTCTTGTAATCCCAACTCATGTTCATTCCTCCTCTTCGTTCCATTCGTAAATCGCAGGCCGACCACGCAAGTGAATCGGCAGTCGCTCACCGCTGATACCACAGACGGAACCAAGGACAACCATGCGCCCTAGTTCTTCGTCTCGTGCATCAACAATCTCAGCCGCCTCAGGTGGATGCACCACCCGATAGGTCACAACCTCAGTGCGATAGTTTTCCAAGAAGTCTGTGCCAACAAGCAACTCAAAGTCACGTGGTGGCAACAGAATCTGATGCTCGCACACTGAGCATGGTACCTCGACGCCCCAGTCCTCGTAGGACAACGCCTTCCCTTCATCGTCCGTGCCCTCTTGCTCACCCAAGAACCGCCAAGATGCTTGGTCAAATCCGTAGGCTGCAATCGGTAGCGAACACTCAGGGTTCGGGCATTGCATTGACTCCAGTTGTTGTTGCTTGAGTCCCAGTGAGAACTCAAATTGTTCATCAGGGTCGCCAATCACACGGGCTTCTGATTCGTCAAGGACCCATCCCCTCTTTTCAACCTCACCCTTGATGACGCCGTGCACCTTCGCAGCATCCATTGAATTGAATGTCGCAAGCAGTTTCAGTTCGTCACCTTCACCTTTCATGTAAACAAGACCTTGTCCGGTCAAGTCCCACACTTGGTATGGCTGTAGTTTATTCAAAATCTCGTTCAGTTCGTTCTCCATTTTCTTCCCTCTTCTCCTTCAAAAATTCCTCAGTCGTCCAAATGACTCTGTCGCAGCAGCACAATACGAGCAACCTGTATTGGTTCGTTGCAAAGATGAGTGTGTCACCGACGGTTCGCTCACCGCACCGTGGGCAGTCACCGATGGGAACATGGGCACTGAGGATAATCTCCTCGTGCTCAGTCTTCCCGCTGTAGGTAACCATCGCAGGTATGGCAATCGGGTGTCCAAGCAGTGAGTATCTCGCCTCACCGTCAGGACAGAAGTAACCGTCGCTGTCAAAATCTTGTGCTCGCATTCTGTCTGCCATCAGTAAATGACCTCCGAAATCATAGGGGTTGCTGCAAGCACACCCTCAATGAGTTCGGATGATGTGCCTCGCAGGTTGTCAGGCGCAATCACGCTGTTACCGCTGTCGACCATCCACGCCGATTGGACTTGGTCAGCAACACCACGTAGCATCTTGTGTGCTGCGTGCAGTCGCTTGTCCATTTGATTGAATCCAAGTTTCTTGCCCTCAAGTGGCTTGTTCTTGTACTGGTCATTGTCTTGATACACAGGCTTGTGTGTAATCGCACCAGTCATCACATTGTAAACGTGGTACAGGGTGTTCTTGTCCTCTTCTTGGACACGCACCCAGTGGTTCGCAGGCTTCGTCCATCCGTCCATGGCGACTCGCCACATGTGACCACCAGTGAGGTGGCTGATGTTGGCATTGTCGTCACGGTGAACACGTGGCTTGGTGATGAGGTCATGCTTCTCACACAGGGTGAGGAGTTTCTCAAACGACTCAGCGCTGACTTCGATGTTTCGCATCGCTTCAACCTCAGCCAGTTCCATCATCGCTTCACGGATGACTGCATCAATCTTGGATGCAAGACCTTGGAAGTCGAAGTTGCCCATCACACCCTCAGTGTGTTTGAGACTGAACAGCGTCTGTTGCTTGCCCAAGACCATACCGTTGGTGCAGGCAAGTCGCATGGCAATCGCATTGACCTTGTAGGCCGATGACCCGTCAAGGCTGTTGTGCACTGAGAAGCCGATGCGGTAATCACCTTGCTTCAAGAAGCCGTGGTTTTGCCACTTTTGCCCAAGGTGAGTTTTGCCGTAGTCGTCCCAGTTGACACTGCTCGATACGTCACAGTCAAGCCGTGCCTTCTTGCCCTCTTCGTAAGCGAAGACCTTGGCATTCCATCCGTTCTTCGCAGCCAGTTCCAAGATAGGGCGGAAGCCCTTGGCGTATGGCATGGCGTAGTACGACGGACTGAATGTCCCAAGGTGAGCACCCGCAGGGCGAGCCTCAGACTTGTAGTTCGGGTTGAAGACGTGCTTGACCACTGGCTTGCCATCAAGGTTGTTGATGCGTGCCACTCGACCCATGTTGGACTCGACATCGTCAAAGACAATGTGACCCATCTTCTCGACTGGGATGAAGTCCCAGTCAGCCGTAGCCTTGTTCTTGCGTCCACCGCTGTACAGCATGTCGTCGAAGGGACCGACCTCAGCGACGAGAACCTCGCCGTTGTCTGAGACAGACACCTCAACTTCACCCGCTTCAAAGGCAGGTACTTCGTCTTGCACTTCTTCTTGTGGCTCGATGGTGATGGTGCTCATGTCCTCACCATGCTCAAGCGCACCGGCTATCGCAATGTCGTTCGCCGTTACAATGTACGGGGCGCCGTCGCCAGTCAGTTCACCTGCGCTGTCTGATACCATCAAGGCGACTCGTCCGTCGCCAAGTATCTCATAGCGCTCTAAGTCACCCATTGGGATGGTTACCGTTTTCAATCCAGCCACTGACGGGTACTCAATGGTAAACCCGTTCGGACCGCTTTCTGTCACTTTTCCTATTACAGTTGTTCCTGTCATATTCATTCCTCTTTTTTGTTCTATTTCAATTGTTTGTTTCAATCGCCTCGATTAGTCCCCTAAATTTTGGGGAAGTTGGCAGTCCTATCTTTCTTACTTCTTTAAATAGGGCAGCCCAAAATCGATGGACTCGTATTATTCTTCTCCCACCTGCTTGAAGAGTTTGCTCTTGTCGTATTCCTCAAACGGCTTGAGCACATCCTTGTGGTTTACTGTGCTGTATTCTGATTCGCTCGGCTGGGTGATTTCGTCAGGGGTATCGACCTTTTCTTCGTGTTCAAGGTCAGCCAAGTCGATGCCCAAGTTGTGAGCATCGTTGT
>CEQB01007171.1_pt1 | contig 37368 bp, 48 predicted proteins | sample 530581 | NCBI WGS metagenome assembly CEQB01 (sample SAMEA2620588, study PRJEB7988) | marine metagenome | biome: marine biome (ENVO:00000447); feature: deep chlorophyll maximum layer (ENVO:xxxxxxxx); material: "saline water (ENVO:00002010), including plankton (ENVO:xxxxxxxx)" | depth 75 m
ATTTACACAAAAAAAGAGCGGCCGAAGCCGCTCTTGCTGTTTGATGATTCCTTAAAATACCTTTAAGGTATTGAAATGTTGAATCAAATCAACAAAAAATCACTTACTTCGGTGACGTACACTCTCTTTTTCTTGCACTTCTCGCACGGGCCTTTGCGCCAAGTACCACATCTTATGGTCGTCCTAGGCTCTCGCCCTTCTTTTTTAGCGGCGCGAGTTTCCTTGCGTTGAGCCTTGGTTCCACACTCGTAGCAAATCATGTTACAGACTTGGCTTTCTTTTGGATTCTGTCGATAATTTCGAAAGCCGTCAAACGAGGAATATCTTTGACGCTATTCCACTTTTTAGCATCATCGTTTTTCTCTGCTATCATTTTAGTCTTTACCTGCTCAAAAGTGATTCCATTCTCCTTCAGAATGGTAAGTAAGAATGAGTCTGGAGACATGGACACGGATGACTGAGAAGAGAATACTGCGCTAGGAATGGAAACTTTGCCGCTTGCCGCCTGCTTCCCTTTGCTAGGAGCAATTTCTTCTTTAGCTACGATATTGATCTTCAAGAAATTCCTTACGGCACGACAGAATGCTCTATTTTCAGCAATAGCGGCTAAATAAATCTGGCCAAAGCCTTCAGTATTGTTTAGCCCTGCATCAGCAGTGCCTTCAAAATATACATCTTCACCATCAGTTTCGTAATTACCAGCCCAAGTAATACCGCATTTCATACAAACATACTCTGGAGAAGCGGTAACGATATCGTACTTTACAGACTTAATACCTCTCGTTTGAGCCACATCTTTTAAGCCTGCTAGGAGAATAATTAAATCTTTGTCTTTTAACTTGGTGACATCTGTTTCAGAAGTATTGTCTCGGTTAGGAACGATGTGATCATTCTTTACCATTTTTCTCCAGTCAATTAAACCGTCCTCTTGGTAGCTGTACTTAACACCTTCAAGTAGTCCGTGCTCGTTCCTCTTTACTGTTTTTGGCGGTGTGTTTTTTGCCATACGTCGATAAGCCTACGGTAATTCTTGCCCAAAGTCAACTACTTTTTTTCAACAAAATAAAAATGATCTTTTTCCTCCCAAAAATCATCGTGATCAATAATTTGCATAAAAGGGTGATCGAAAGAAGAAACTGGCTGGTCTACCGCTACTGACATTTTACTGGCGTACGCTTTGCCATTATGTATTAAAAATTTGTTAGATTTAAAAAATATTTTTTTCTTATTTATATTTTTTATTTCTTCTATATCTTCAAATTTTATGCGAGGTATGATGTTTATAGGCTTGTCTATATCTAAAAAATTTATTTTATAGCTGTCGACTTTTTCTTTCTCCTGCTTGCTGACTAAACCTATATTTATACCATTTTGGATGCAATAAGATACGAAAGAAACATCGTGATTATCATCTAGGTAATAAACAAGTTCTACTATTCTGTTTTTGTATTTTAAAATAATATCCTGTGGAATTGGCTTATCTGTAATTACAGAGCAGGAACAAATCTCAAGCTGTTTGATCAAATTATCTAAATTAAAATTGTAGTCAAGGTGAACGATCAGAGACTCCACCCCCAAAGCTTTTATGTCCTGTATAGGATTAGATAAAGAAGATTCTATCCTTCTGTTTTGGTAAAGCGGGCCGACTCTCAACGTGCTAAAAGCAAAGGAATGAGGCCTGCCTAAAAAAGATAGTATCGACTCACCTATTTTTTCAGGCTTTATGTTATTTATAGTTTTAGGATTTTCATCCGGATTAAAACTTGGCTTTTTGACATTGCCTTTAAAAACTCCTACTTCGTCTTTATTGCTCCAATAAGGCTTAAACTGATCATAGAAACAGTTAGAAAACAAACTTACTATATTTTTATTATAATGAGAAGCAATTTGTAAAGATAAATTATTGCAGGTGATGTGAAGCGCAGAGTCTCTTATCACATAGGCCTTTTGGTTGAAATCAGTTTGCCCTAGAGCGATATAGCAGCCCGGTATTGGCGTATCGTCTTTGTCTCCAAGTAAAACTAGAGTAACCCCCATTTGCTTTAGCATTGGCGAGATAAAGTCGACGACCATAGACCAGTTGTCGTATTTAGCTGAAGATGAATCCGCTGATATATCAAGAGTAATATATTTCCCTTCGATGGCCATAGGGAAATATTTTTCATATATGAAAGGACGATCTATTTTTAGATTGTCCTGTAAGGCATAAGATTCTAAAATGTGCATAAGTAATCCTTGTCTATAACATCGTTCATATTATGAATATAATTAGAAAATTTTTGAGTTGTTAAATAAGGGGCAAAAACGATACTGAAATATTCTTTACTCTCTCCCGCTCCTTCTAAACTTAAAACATTGTCAAAAGATTCGGAGTAAGGAATTACTTTATGAACGTAATCATTTCCGTTCAACAAAGCAAAATTCTCCGGTTTTGTAGAAACGTATAGATTATGGTCTTTGTATTTATTTTTTATAGACTTAAACAAAGAAGTCGATAAGAACACATCTTTGGAAGACCCCGGCATAACAAATAATAGTCTTTTACCCTCATCATCTTTGTCGACAATATCTTCTATCTTTACAGGAAAATGTTTATCATTGTGTTCTTTAGCAACTTTACGAAAATAATCCTCAATACTTTTTCTATCTACTTTATTAGATATTTGCTGCATCCAATATTTGTAACCATCATCATGAATGTTATTATCTGTGTTAAGTATTTTTTTATACAATGCTAAAATCCACTCTGAGTCGTCCGCTATGTTTTCTACGTACGCATCAGGGTAGTTTCTTTTTTGCTCTTCTTTTGTTTCTTCAAAGTTGTAGGTTGCCGCTGGAGCATTATCTATAAAGTCTTCAAATATTTTACCAATAACCTCAACTGAAAACCCATCTATGACCCACTGCCTAGCCATTTTGCCCATAGCTTTGAGCTCATCTTTAGGCATATAATAAACCTTGAGTAAGTTATTGTATATAGACTCTGGACAAGTAGAAGCTTTGATAAACTCCGTTTGATGTTCTATATACTTGCTCCACTCAAGAGATATAGATCCCGAGCCTTCCTCGCACTGCTCTTCGCCACAACTGTAATTAGTTACTAATGTTACTAACTCGGTAAGTTTTGCTTCTTGTATAGGTATTTCCTGCCCGCCACTTGTAAACGGATGGCAGTAAACATCCATTAAATTATAAATTTCATTTAACTGCACCTCAGAGACACCACCTCCCACGCTGGTAGTGTTCATACTTTTTTCTTTACCACAAATATCGCAGTTCTGTTCTTGCCCTACAAATGGTTTAACTTTATATCCATAACAAGAGTTGCAGTAGTAAGTCGTTAGAATATCGTCTTTGTTTACTTTGTGTTCGTCGGCCAGTTTATGAATATTCCATCCCTCTCCCCAGTGAGTATGTAGTAGCAGCTTTGCTTTAGGAACGTCCTTCTGGAACTTTTTAAAGCCCTCCATCAAATTGGGGACAGACTTTCTTAGCTGATTGCGAAAAACAAACCCAACGATATAGTCGTCATCAGATATATTGTTATTTGCCCTTAACTGCTTCCTTTTTTCATCATCTAATCTATAAAAATTATCAGTTTCGAGGCAGCCATGTACAGTTTTTACATGGTTATGACCTTTCTCATGCAGTGTTTTAGTTGCGAAATTACTCCATATCCAATAATTTTTTATTTTCGGAGCCTTTTCAACCGCAGAAGGCAAAATGGGCAAAGAGTCTAGGGTTGTCCAAATAACAGAGCTAATCTCGTTGAACCAAGGCTTGTCTATGGCAAAATCAACCCCCCAAATATCTTGCACTGCAATATAGACATCTGGCTTTTCCTGCTTGACTACATGGTCAATAAGGTAAGACCCATAACTAGCCATTCTAGCTTGACCGGGGTCTTTGTTTAGTTGAGCTAATTGATTCTGATCGTCCGGCAAGGTGCCGACAGACTTCCAAGGCGTTCTCTGTAAAGCTGGGCTTGAATAAGCGTTGCCACAACAATAACTAACTATATCATATTTTCCTGTCTTGTATAAATAAGAAAGAAGAGCTTTAGTGTTTCTACCAAAGCCCGTCTTAGCTAAAGCCGAGTCTGACTGGAATAATACTTTCTTCTTCACTGATTATTTTTAGCGGCAAGACTTTTGGCTATAGCTTCATTATTCTCTTTTATAGACGAAGATGAGTATATACTCAAAGCTGTCAGAAGAAACTGTTTTAGAAATTTGGACTCTCCAAAAGTAAATCCAATGGAATAACTTTTCTTTTCTCCATCCTTCGGCATTTTAGTTAGAGTGAAAGCAAATCCATCCTTCTTATCGTCCTTAATCTTTGGTTTAAAAGAGAAAGAAGTATTCTCCTTTGGAGTCTTGTGAAAACTAGAGAATTCTCTACCGCTTTCGATGCAGTCAATAAAAGAACCGATTTCAGCAGGAGTAAACTTACAAGCAGAGCGAGTTTTGGTATCGAACTTGCCCTTCGAGTTCTCAGCGTCCCAACTTAACTGCTTAAGGAGCTGGATATAAAAAGACTTATCGTTTGTGTTGTAAGAAAAGCTACAACAACAACCAGAATTCCATTGGTTCGGCTTGTAAAAGTGTATCATAACCGCCCTCTATTATAGAGAAAAAGAGCAATTATGACAAATTTTTCTCATCATTAGTTAGTTGGCCCAGCTTCATATATATCTTTGAACCTTGCTCGGTAACATAATTACCAAACACTCCGTCGTCAGCTTTCATACCCTTAACTAAGACTACGTCTTTTTTATCCGGAAGCCTGCCTTTATTGTAATCTATGCAGCTTTGTATACTGTTACCTCTTTTACTGTTGAAAAGCAGCACATCGATTATCCCAGTTTCGTCAGATACTTCAAACTTTATGTACTCATTACCTTTTTGAGATACCTTAACTCCTGTCGAATCTATTATAGTGCCAGCAAAAGCGACCTTCGTTCTTGGTCTAGAGTTTTTGACTTGAGATATCTGCACGAGCTCTGGATTCCTATTTACGAAAATATCTCTTATCGACACACCATGAGTATACCCTAATAATTCATTTTCATAATACCAATTAGCAAAATCTTCACTCCTACTATTTATATCATATATTTTTTTGTATCCAGCAAACCTTTTTCTCATAGTTTCAATTCTGGTATCTTTAATATATCTCTTACCCTCGTCATCAACTTTCACTTTCATTTCGTTAATGACTTTGATTAGATCTTGCTCTCCTTCTTCTGCGAATTTTAAAGCTATCAACCTTTCTCTTGGAGTCAAAATTTTCCAAAGCTGACATTCAACTACTAGGCGGCTTCTGCTTGAACTATCACCCACGTCCAAAGCCCCAGCTTGAATCAAAGCGGATAAAGCCCCTAAGTTAATGCCCGCCTCTGTAGAGGCTTGAAAAACCTGAAACTTATTGGATGCACTGTCTCTAAAATGACTAAACTTTTCAAGAGCTGACGTAGATATACCTTTTATAGAGGAAAGACCAAACCTTATGTTGTCGCCTTCAATAGTAAAATCATCTTCAGATTTTATCACGTCCGGCCTTAAAAGTTCTATATTGAAATGAACTAGCTCCTTATGGATTTTTGATATCTCAGCGATAGGATCTGGTTCAAATTTGCTCATTTGCAGCAGAGCTAGAAAAAACTCTTTTGGATGATTAAATTTTAAATAAACCGTAGCCGCAGCCAAAGCAGCGTAAGCTATCGAGTGAGATTTATTAAAAGAATAGTTGGCTGAATCCTCAAGGATTTGCCAAAGTACATCGCCAACTTCTTTGTCAAGATTGTTCTGCTTGATTTTATCTTTAATTTTTTTCTTCCACTTTTTAACTTCGTTTACTTTCTTCTTGCCCACAATGCGTCGTAACAACTCCGCTTCGTCAAGAGTAAAGCCAACTTTGTGAGCCATCTTCATCATCTGCTCTTGGTAGAGACAAACGCCTCCAGTAGCTCCTAAGATATCATCAAAAAATGGATGTATTACATCGTAGGTATCATTATTAGTATAACTAGCATATTGCTCGGTAAATTGCATAGCCCCCGGTCTAGCCAAAGCCAAAACGGCGCTAAGCTCCTCTAAGCTCTTAGGTTTTACCTTTTTGCAGACTTCGTAGTTAGCTCTAGCTTCAACTTGAAATATACCTTGTGGTTGTTTTAAGTCATAAAGATTTTGATAAATACTTTCGTGGTCTAAATCTATATCTTCCACATTTATACCAATAAATTTACAAGCTTGATCTACGACAGAAACAGTCCTTAGTCCGAGAACGTCGAGTTTGACATTGAACATTTGAGACCAATCCATATTGTAGGACGATATGTTCTCTTTGTCAGAATCAAGTTCTATTGGGCAGCTTTTGGTAATATTGTCGTACGATAATAGTATCGCTGATGGATGAACACCTTTATTTTTTACTAAACCTTTAATTTTTTGAGCTGTGCCGTATGTTCGGGGATTGTTATCACACCACTCTTTAAATTCTGATACTTCATCATATGCCTCCGAGATGTCTTTGACTTGCCCGAAAACTTTTGGTATAAGAGAAGAGACTTGGTTCATTTCCGTCTCAGATTTATCTTCAACAGTCTTTCCGCACTCTTTCATGACCAACTTGCCACTGAGGGTGTTCAGCGTTCTTATTTTAGAAGTCTTACCTTGGAATTCTTTCTCTAGATATTTGAGAACGTCTTTGCGTTTGTAATAACATACGTCCATGTCTATATCACACATTAAAGAACCGTCCAGATAAGTAACTCCATCTACAACTTTCTTCTTTGCGCGTATTTTGGATACAAACCTCTCAAAAAACAATTCATACTTTACAGAGTCTATTTTGGTAACGCCAAGTAAATACAGAACAAAGCTGCCAGCCGCAGAGCCACGACCTAGACCAACTGGAATATCTGATACTTTACAAAAATGAATTACTTTCCAAACTAAAAGAATATAATCAACAAACCCAAGTTCTTTGAGGATATCTAGCTCATAATATATTCTATCTACATATTTTTTATGTTCGGCCGAACCTTTTTTTATGTTGAGCTTCTTAAAGCCTTTCTGACAAAGCGCTATGAGAAAATCGTAAGTATTTTTTACTTTCTCAGGATTATCTATGAGGTCTAGATATTCAGGCTGAATGTCAAACTTTGGTAAACGTACGCCGTTGATATTCAACTTTAAAGCGTTAAAGCTATCGTTGAAATCAGTCTTTCTTTTTTCTAGGCCTTCCTCGCTTTTTCTTGGCGGGCTTTGGCGGCTCTGACTTTTGTTCTCCTTTACTGTCACCATCTTCTTTTAATATGTCCTCTAGTCTATCTTTTAAAACTTTTAAAGTGTCTTTACTCTCTTTTTCAAATCTATAAAAGAAATCTAACTTGTCCTGCTTATCTCCTTTTCTGAGAATAACTATAGCGTAATCAACATCAGACTCCTCTGAGAGCTTGTCTATTATATCATATGCAAAATCCATGCTGGGCATATGAATTATTATACGACTAAACTCTGCTCATCTCAATTTTAAGTTTGTTCCAAACTTTTAAATTTAACTCTAAATCATTTATTGCGTCGTGGAGCGTTTCGTAATTATGTTCGATGTTGTAATATTTGCCTAGCTCCGTTAAAGACGTTCTCACTCCTCTAACTCTATTGGTCAACATTCTGTATTGATAGTCGAAAAAGTTCTCTTCTTGCTGTTTGTAATAGTTCTCCGTTCTGATTCCTCGACCTACTGACAATGTATCTACGCACTTTTCAAACAGATGATCGTAAGGCTTAGAGTTCATTTTGCACCAGTCTCTAATTAAGTACATGTCGAATCCTAAAATATTATGTCCAACAATATAATCACATGAATCTAACCACTGATAAACAGTAGGGAATATCTCTGGTTCTGGTTTGGCAAGTTTGTTAAATTTTCTCTTATCAAATCTAGTAATCCTTGCCGCCTCGTCAGAAATACTTAAACCACAGTCCCACTTGACCATCTCGTCAAATCTATTCTCTATTCTCCCTTTTACGACCCGAATCATGCCCACCTGCCAAGGTCGATTGTTGTAAAAGTTTAAATTTACATTAAAGGTCTCCAAATCCATGAAAACCAGTTCTTTACTGGAAATAGTTTTAAAAAAGTCGTTATCCATTTAATTCTCTAGCTGGTACGTTATAGCAATCTGCTCTGAAATAAAAACTCCTATTGCGAGGAGACTCTGGGTCGTAATCGCCCTTTTTATAAAAGTTAGCCTTTTGGTAAAACTCGGACTTATCTATTTTGCCAAGATACCAAGCATAACTCAAATCCTTCATTACGCTAACGAAGGCATACTCATCGCAGTCTTGATTAGGGTTGAAATCTGCTACTGTGCAGTTGTAGTTTAACTGAGGAGCTACAGTTCTTTCCTTAGTTTTTACATCGACAGTGAAATGACCAGAACAGGGATTATGATATACTAAATCGTAATCGTAGGTATCTTTTATTTCGCCGTCCAAGACGTGTTTGACAACCTCTTCGCCGATGTAGGCCACTAAGGCCCCCTCTCCTTTTCTGATAGAATTATTGAGTAAGGGTAGCTTGTCAGCCCTTTCCTGCGCTCTGTTAATTAATTGCTCTGATAATTTAAATCTTTTCATACCAGCTTTCAAAACTAAATTCATTTGAACACATATGGTCAAAGTTAGGTTTAGCTAAAGTCCTCTTCGCTCTGCCGGGCGCAGAGTCAGAAATGCATCTAAATGTAAGGTAAGCAGGAAAATCCTTTTTGTTTTTATAGTAAACACTATGAACTTCTTGGGTTTCATATTGATCCTTACAATAATTTAAAACATGCTTTCTTAAAGATTGGTCAAAAGGTAAATCGTTCGATTCTAAGAAAAACAAAGGAGAAAAATTATGGAAATCTGGAATAATATTACCCATCGCCAATTTGTTTTTATGTATAAATGAATCATAAAAAGGAACAACGAAAGTTAAATCATTATCGTCCCAATACTCCCATAAAGAATCATAGTCTATCCTCGGGGCATAGTAAAAACCATCTGTAGACGCTTTCGACGAAATTTTTAATAACCTCTCATAACCCTTTTTATTTTTGCAAAATATGACACATTTAGATTCGTGCGAAGAATAATCTTTCTGTTTGTACGTCATATCTTCACAAACAGTTAATCTAAGACCGAACCTCAAATCTATACCAGCCTCCAAAGCATTACTGTACGCCTCCAAGAAACCAGTCATACTATCCTCCACTAAATAGAGATGATCTAACTTAGCCTCAGAGCAAATATCTATTATTGAATCCGGACCAACACCATCAGAAGAACCCAATGCTTCTAAAGTAAGTATTGATTTACCTATGCTGTAATGTGACTTAAATAAAGGTAAAGCCCCGTTCATCTCCGCATTATACTGAACTTCTTGTGCCTTGTCAAGAAAAAATATCTATGTACTCGCCGCTCCCTGCGTGTCTAGGGCAGCCATCATACTTTTGCTTTTCTATCTTCTGGCCTTTTATTTTAATTTTTTCCAACTCAACTTTTTTGAAGCTAGAAGATACCTCTTTGCCATCCTTGTCTATTAAAGAGAAATAGTCATAGCCATCAATATAAGGGCAACGCCACTTTCCCACTTTGCATAACCAAGAATTTTTCTTATTGTCGGCAGCGTAATTTGAACAAGCGTCTTCTTCTGTGAAATTGTTTATCTTAAAAAAAGCATAAGATAAGTAATATTCAAATCCTTTTAACTGTTCTTCGGTAAATTCCAACTGTTGAACTGGGCTTCTAGGAAATCTTAAAAATAAAAATTCTGCCGTAGGCTTAAAACCCGGCCAATGTTTTTTAGCGGCCAAGGTATAGGTCATGGCTTGAACATTTGAGTGCAGTTCTTCGCCTCTAAATTTATATTTACTACTTTTATAATCTACAATTTTTATTTTTTTACCACGTTTATAAGCTATAGGTTTATCGATGAATCCTCTTATTTTATACTCAGGATTTTTTGATTCTAGTAAAAACTCAAACTCTGGATTATCTACTTTGCCTCCCCGCCCAAAGAAATCATATTTTAATCCGACCATAATCATATCCCACACTAACTCTGTATTTTCTTCGTTAGTCATAGGCAGATCGGAGGACTTCTCCATCTGTCGCAAATGCTTCATAACTAGTCTAACGATAGCGGGGCTTCCGTCTATCGTGTTTGCTTTTATGATTTTATCGTAGTGCTTCTTATGCTTCTTCTTGACGAGCATCTCAAATACTAAATGACACACAGTGCCTCGCTGTGCGCCCTCATTTTGCTTCTGCGGCAGTTTTAGTATATAGTTGCACCAATACGACCAAGAACACGTTTCGAGCGTTTTTAGCCTTGATGCTGATAAAATTTTTTCTTTTAATTTTTCTGCCATTCTAAAATTTCTTTTTTATCCATGCATCCGAAGTCATTTTTACAAGGTAGTTTAATTCTAACAACGCCTTCATCGAAATGCTTATTCAGAGTTTGACTTAACTTAACGGCAGCGTCATTGCCCGCTCCTTTATAGCCGTCATTATTTAAAGCTATAATAATTTCGTCAGGGTCTAAACTTACGATAGTAGATAAAAGCTGACGACTTGCGTGAAGTCCAAACATAACGATAGTGTTTTTTATTCCAGCTTCCCACAAAGCTAACATGTCGCCTATGCTCTCAATTAAAATTATCTGTCTAGTATCTTTTACTATATTATAGTTTATTTGAAGCGGATATCTCCAAACTGATTTAGGCCCTAAGTGCTTCCACTTTAGAGGGCTCTTCCCTGTGACATCTCTGCCGGTAACGCCTATTAAAGTTTTAGATGAGTTGAAAATGGGAAAAATGTACCTGTCTTTAAAAGGGCCCTCTGTGCGAACACCACCTTCAAAAACAGATAAAGTATTTGAACTTATCCCTCTGTTGTTCCAGTAAGTAAAATCTGTGACTAAATGCAAAAGCATTTCTTTTGGCAAAGCTTTGACATGTTCTATCTTGGAGGTTTTTCTAGGAGATCTTTCAAATTTATATTTATTAACAATAACTGCTCTAGCTTCCTCAATATTAGACAAGCCTAGAGTCAACCGAACAAGCTCCTCAAAAGGGCCAGCTTTGTTTTCTTTAAAATCAGTCCACCACCCAGTATCTTTATATACCCTCAAAACAGAACTGTTATTTGAGTCTCTGTAAAGAGGAGTCATTCTAAACTCTCTCCCGTGGTCTTGAATTTTATAACCCAAGTCTAAAAGTACGTCTCTTACGTCTGCCATGAACTATATTTCAACATCGCTGTCGCCAGCAATTCTTTGTTCTCCTACTCCAAATCTTTGAACAATATCATCAACTACGTTCTGCAAAGAGCCTCGACTTTGAACTGAGAAATTATCGACTTCAAAATTAAGATAGTTTTGAACCCACTCTTCTCTATGTACTTCAGTTTGATTGTGCTCTTCTATAACTGGTCTACGTATAAGGTCTTGATGCCCTGCCGCATCGCGGCCTTGATATCTAGTTTTTATAGGTAAAAGTTTATGAGTACCAAATTGTGGGCCATCCATAGCTATTTCGTCAGCAGTTTTTCTTCTGAATATAGCAACAAAACTTGCAAACCATTGCAATCTGTCAGACAAAGATATAGCAGAGCTGTCATCAACTAAAGTTCTACTATTTCTATTATGACTTTCTCCAGACCTATTCATCTGCATAGCTGTTATAATTGGCGCAGAAAGTTCTTCAGCGATTCTTTTAAGTTTATCTATTTTATCTCCAATGGCTTGATGCTCGGCCCAATTTCTATCGACCTTTTCTCCGGTTAACTTAACGTAATCATAAGCGATAACACATTTATTTCCCCTGCCTACATATTTCATATGCCAACGCCGAATAATAGAACAAACTTCATCGATTGTTTTATTTCGTACATGGTAATGAAAATACTCTTTGTTGTCAAATCTACCTTTGTTTTCTTTTTGGTACTCTCTGACTTTTTCGTACATGGATTTGTTTTTTCTCCAGTTGCCGCTTTCTAAATACCAAAGAGGCACACCGGTTTGAGCCGCAGCCATACGATTTCTTATTTCTTTAGTAGACATCTCAGTGTCTAAAACTAAAGCGGGAACACCATTTAGTACAGAAGTGTTAAGGCATACATCATTTATAAAAGTCGTTTTACCTTGAGCTGGCCTAGAAACTATAGCATAAATATTACCTTCTCTCAAACCTCCAAAAAGTCTATTGAATTCTGGATAAGGAGTGCGAAGACCATTTTCGTCAATTGGGTTTTCTCCTGCTTTTTCTATATCGTCAAAGAAATCTTCGAAAATATTAACTGGCTCATCATCTAATTCATAACTGGAAACTTTATCAGAATATAAAGAGTCTGATTTAGAAATTATTTCATTAATAGTATCATTGCCACACTCGCTCACGTATTGCTGAATTTCTTCAGTAGTGTCTCGTATATCTCTCCTTATTCTATACTTAATTAAAGAGGTGGCGTACTTTACTATTGCATTTTTTTTAGGAGCGTTGAGAGTTATAGCATCAAGATATTCATGTATACTTATTTCATCTTTTGCAGTTATACCTATATTTATAATTCTTTCAGAGACAATAACTTTATCTACATGTTCTCCTGCGATATAAAGGTTTCTTATAACAGAATATATTGATTGATGGACTTCGTTAAAGAAATCCCCGACGCTAAGAAAAGCGTCTAATTCTGCTACTACATCTGGATTTTTGAGAAGTCCGCCCAAAACGTACTTCTCCATCTTAATGCTGTATAGTGACATCTACTATTTATATTTCCTGTCTACTTCAAAGAAGTAATCGAACAGGTTTTCGGGAGCCTGTAATCCTCCGATAGCTGTGTAAACAGCTAACCCCTGCTTTGCTCCTGTATAAATGCCGCGATGGACAGTAGAGCCTCCTCCCATCATACGGCTAAGCTGTTCAAAGCCGTGTTCTAAACTAGACTGAGGGATATTGTCAAGAGAATTTTTATCTCCGATAATGACGCAAGCTGCGACATCACCAGTAGAAGCATCAACTCCCGCTAAGATATTTTTCCTAAGATTATCTCTGACGGCATAAGAGATTCCCGTCTCTGTAGTGTCTTTGATCGGCGTAGCGCCAAACATAATTATTCCAGAGGAAAAGATTGTATCTAAGTCCGCTTTATCGAAAGTTGTATAGGCTGATTCCTTTGCGGATATCTTATTGAACAAGTGGAAGATAGAACAGATACTATTATTAGCCGTACTCCAAAACTGATTGACACTTAGTTTAGGATAAAGTTGTTTTATTTTTTCGTTATCCAAGATAATCAGAGGAGATAGCACTCCTGCTTTTTGAGCATCAATTACTTTGCTGATAGTCTTTTTCGAATTGTCTTGGACTTTAATTCCCTCCGCTCTTGTCGGTAACGCTAAAACACATCCAACTTTTGCATCAGTATCTTTAGTCTCCTTTCCTAGAGACTGATTTAGATCGTGACATATATCAATAACTCGAGCTGCTCCTCCAGCACCAGTCCCCCCGCCAGCGCCAGCGCAAACTAAAACTCTTTCGTAGCTTGTCCCAAAAGTCCTTTTTAGAAAGTCAAGGATGTCTTCATATCTAGTACGAAATACCTCGTCTGCCGCATCTGGATTCTTTCCAGCGCCTCCGTCACCAATTAAAAGTTTGTTCTCTTCTGGTATGTTTATTAAAGAGAGGTCTTGTTTTGCTGTGTTGATAACACCAACTCTACGATACCCCAAATTCCAAAAAGACTCAGCTAGTCTCGAACCACCTTGGCCTACTCCTACAATAGCGAAGTTAAAAGCGGCGTCTTCAAAAATGTCTTTAACGCTATCCTCAATAGGCTCATCATCTGGCAAGGGTATATCTGGTAAATCAATACCTAAATCATCCACGCCTAAAGCTTCTACTGGAGCAGGGACTTCCGGCTCTAATGGCGCAGAGTCTGGAGCTTCTCCCGCCGTCAAAGAAGCAGGCGGTTCCAACCCCGGTAAAGGAGTTTCTTTTTCTTTTGGATAATAATCTGAAATATTTGTATCACTCATCTTGGTATTCTCCGTAACCTTCTTCGTCTTCTCTATTGCCTTCTATTCTGGAAGTGATATTGTCTAAAAAACTTTCTTTAGAAATTTCCTCCATAGCTTCAGACCAGTTTTTAATAAAGTATTGAAGAGACATGGCATTTAAATCATCAGATATCTGTGCATGTACCTGTGGTTTTGCCTTTTCGTCAAAACTGAATAATACGTATCCCCCGTAGGACATCTCGCTAATGTTATCCAGTACCTTTTGAGGCATACTGCCATACTGTACTTCTTTGCTCATCATAATATTATTACACTTTCTATTAAATGTCAACACCGAAAGTATCGAAAATATAAGCTCTGCTCAAATTTTCAATGTCTTTTGTCTCTATCTCCAGAACTTTGAACTCGTTCATTTCCAGCCAGTTTATTTTTTTCATATCTCTTTTTATGGAAGCCAAATATTTATCCCTTGACCCTCCATGGAAAAATTTATTGTATTCATTATGCTGCTCTCCTTGTACTTCTACCGCTATCTTACGAGTGAAGTTTATCATGTCGACTTTCATCCTAGTTCCGAATACGGGGAACTCCTCGTAGCAAATATGATTCTGCCAATACTCTCTGAAGAAGTCTTTGACTTTGAACTGTATCTTTGATCTGCATGGCTTCTCCCAGTCTATTTTATATTTAGTGACATTCTTGCTGATAAGCCTGCCGTTGATATTAAAAAGTCTCATCAGTTTAGTGATAGGGTGAAATACTTTTGAAGTATTGATAATTTGAACTAAACTAAAGTTAGAGTATCTTTTAACTTGGCAAAAAGGTATTTAGTAAGTTCCGGATTCTCTTCGAGGCAAGCGGTGAACGCGTCCTCGCCTTGAATCTTTTCGGGAATCTCAAGATTATTTTCCTTTAGCTCATCGATCAGCTTTTTATTGATCTTGACCCAAGACCCCGCTTTTTCAACAAAGCCCCACTTTACTAAAGAATCGAATATCTCATACTCAATCCATACGCTTTTACCACCAGTTCTACCGTACCTAATCGGATATCTTATTTCGGCGCCGGTAGTTTCATTAGGAGTTTTCTTAAAAATAATTTTGCACCAATGACCGTCAGGATTTCCATCCTTAGAGTTCTTGGATGTTATTTGGTCGTTCTTGTGACGCTTTTGGAACTCAAAAATCCAATCAGAAAAGTGCAGAAGCGCATTACCACCTGTCGCGTTTGTAAGTTTTGGGTCGCCTTTGTCGTAAGGATTAACACTTACCGTGCTTCTGACTTGAGAGATCATAAAACAAATATGACCCCTTGTGCTGATCGGTAAAGCCATACGCTTTAAAAAATTAGAACTTAAAACCGCCCCTCCTGCTACCTTAGTAGCCTCTGCATAGGAACGGTCGATGTCTCCAGAAGGAATCAAAGAGTCCATCGAATCTATGATAAAAAAGTATTTTCTCTCAGTAGGATTATCTTTAATTAAATCTGTAATAAATCCAATAACGGTTTCAAAGATATTAGATTTAAACACAAACCATTTATCCTCAGAAGTGTCTACTCCAGACCTATCTATCATGTCTTGAGAAAGTCTGCCTTCTGACTTGACGTAAATAACCATAGAGTTATCTACTGATTTCTGAAAGTTTTTTGCGAAAGCTAAAGAGCAAGATGTCTTGCCTCCTTCAGAAATACCGCTGGCACGAATGATTGACGGCCTCAAGCCTCCCGCCATAGCAATATCCAACAACAAGCTCCCGCTAGAAACAGTATAGTTAGCTTCTGTCTCGAAATTGTAGTGTTCGTGTTTGTGGTCTTGTAGGAACTGCTTTATTTGTCCTACTGGGTCTAGTCTATCAGTTTTCTTCTTCGCTGCCATTTTCGTTCTCTCTTAAAAAATCAAATAGTTTTTTGGCTTTCGGTTTAACCTTTTTAGCCCGACCGTATTTCCGGTCGTCGATATTATGCCTGACTTTTGGTTTAATGTCAAGCTTGTAAGTGTTCCAAGCTTTAATTAAATATTCTTTGCCGACAGGAGTCAAAAACCAGAGCAAAGACTCCATTTTGTCGTACGGAATTGGCGCTCTAACCCAAAATTTCTTGTCTGGGAACTTAGCTAAAAGTTTTTTTGCTGTAGAAATTTCTCTTTTTGTAGCTTCTCTATCAGACCAAATTGGCTTAGAATTTTTTATGTATTTCTCAATTATGTATTGATGAATTGTTAGCTTCTTTTTCTTTGCCATAAAAGTATATCATTTTCTACCATACTTTCTACCATTCTGTCAAATGAAATTTTAGGTTGCCAGCCAAGTTCTTGCCTAGCTGGAGTGGAATCACCTAGAAGTAGATCTACTTCTGCTGGTCTGTAATATTTTTCATTTACTTCAGCCAGTATCGTATTTTCTTGATAAACTCTAAACTTTGCTTCTAAACCCTCTCCACTCCAAAGCCCCGGAATACCAGCGGAAGAAAAAGCTGACTGCACAAAATCTCTTACCGAGTGAGTTTCGTTGCTCGATAAAATATATTCTTTTGGCTCGTCTTGGTTCATCATTAACCAAACGCCTTCCACGAAATCTCTACTGTCACTCCAGTCTCTTCTTGACTCGATATTTCCTAATTGTAATGGTTGAAAAAGTATTTTTTTATCTAAGGCGGTTTTTATCTCGCCAACTTTATCAGTAATTTTTCTAGTAACAAATTCTCTTCCTCTTTTAACCCCTTCGTGATTAAAAAGTATAGAATGGATAGCGTAAATATCGTAAGACTCTCTGTAGACTTTTACCATGTGCCTAGCAGAAGCTTTAGAGGCTCCATAAGGACTTCTTGGCTTGATTGGATGCTTTAAGTCCTGTGGGCTATAGTCTACATCACCAAATTCTTCAGAAGAGCCTGCGCTGTAAAATCTACAGTCAGGCTTAAATTTTCTAATAGCTTCTAAGAAGCGGATTACTCCGCCAGTATTTACATCTAGAACACTCAGAGGCATATCCCAACTAACTCCGACAAAAGAATTGGCTCCAAAGTTAATAATGTAATCCGGCAAAAGCTCTTTTACCAATCTGTCTATACTTGAGGAATCTGTAAGATCTCCGTCTACGAGTTCAAAATTATCATTGTTTTCAAAATCGCAAATATTCTCATGGTTAGGAGAGCCTGACCTACGAATCATTCCATAAATTTTAAATTTACCCAAGCCAAGCAAATAATCAGCCATGTTTGCGCCGTCTTGGCCTAAGATACCTGTAATTAATACTTTTTTCATATTTTTATTTTTTATTCTTTTGCAAAATACTTTTCATATTTTTTAAAATTATCAATTAAGTATTTCGGGTGAGTTTCTGATGTAAAGTTATTATTAATTTTTAAGTTATAATCTCTGTAGACAGTTTTTACAGCCTCCTCCTTATCTTTCATTTCAAAGTAAGGGTCTCTCCCTGCCGCCACATCTCTAGAGTGAGCCCAGCTCTTGTATTTCTTCAAAGCCTTTTCTCCGTCCGTGTCATCCAAAAAAGTAAAATGCCATCCGCCATTAGCCAAAGCTTCGTGGCTGCATATAGCAAAAACTCTAAACTCTGAGATTTTATGAATACTTAAATTCTCTAAAGTAGTAACTAGTCCGCAAATATCTTTTTTGCTAAAAAGATTAAACTTAAAAGCATAGAGGTCTAACTCAAAATGAATTACTGCATCCATGTAGACGGGACTTTTATAGTGATGAAAAACTTTAGAATATAAGCTATACTTTTCTTTTTTGTCAAAGATGGCTCTGGCTTTAGCAAAAGCCTCTTCTCTAAAAAGCTCGTCTAAGCCACCAAAGAAAATTAAAGATTCCGGTTCGGGATTATTGTCTCTTAATACTTTTACTGCATATTCGTGTTGGAAATTTTCTCGACCCCAATCCTCACCGTTACAGTTAGGTTGGTTCTTGTGAATGTTGGTAAAATCTTCAGAAGCTAAGTTGGGATACTTACTCATTTCCTCAGAGAACGAGTCGAATTTAGCATAAATTATTTTGTCTCCGTATTTTTTAAACCTTTCATGGTCAAAATTATAAGACTTTTTTAACCCAGTGTGAGTTTCTCCGGCTTCAACAATAATAAATTGGTCAACAAAATTTTGCTCTTGATTTATTTTTAATTCCAATAAATCGTTCTCGTTGAAGAACATTATGCAGCTGTATACTTTACTCATAATTATTAATCGCTTCTATAACATAGTTCAAATCCGTTTCAGGCATAAAAGGATGAATCGGCAAACTGACCAACTTTCCACAATATTCCAGAGTCTTAGGATTCTCAAACTTATATTGTTCAAAAAATGGCATCTTCTCTATAGCAATAGGATAATGAATACCATTTTGTATTCCCATATTGTCAAGATAAGAAACAAACCTCTCTCTATCTTCAACTAAAACAGGATATATATGATATGTATTATAGCTACAATAGGAGGAGTTGTTAAAAGTTTTTATTAGGGGGTTGGTAATCCGTTCGGTATAATTCTGGCCAACCTTGACTCTTTTAGAGTTGTACTCATCAATAACTTTTATTTTTTCGCACAAGAAAGCGGCTTGAACTGGGTCGAGCCTATGATTAAAACCAAACTTATCGTGATGATACTTCTTTTTACTTCCGTAATTTCTTATCATCTTCAAGTTTTCATAGATTTTTTCTGAGTCAGTATTAGCGACTCCTGCGTCACCTATTGACCCTAAGTTTTTTCCCGGATACAAAGAGAAAGCCGAACAGTCTCCGACAGTCCCCGATAAAGTGCCGTCTTCAAATTTTGAACCATGAGCCTGAGAGCAATCTTCTACGATAGAGAAATCATACTTATCTTTTAATTCTGTTAGTCTTTGTTTATCAAAAGTATGACCATACATGCTAACAGGCACAACTATACAATCTTCATAACTATTTCTTTCTTCAGAAAGGAGCTCGTCTAGTAGACACATATCCATTTGATAGCTTTCGTCTACATCGACAAGACGTAAAGCTAAGTCTGGTTGCGCGTCTAATATAGCTATAACGGTGGCAACAAAAGTATTAGCCTGAGTAACAACTAAAGTATTTTTATTTGGCTCAAAGCTTTTAATGCAAAGTTTGATGGCGTCTGTGCCGTTGCTAGCGCCTACGGAATATTTTCTATTAGAATAAGAAGAAAATAAGTCTTCAAATTCAGAAACATTTTTATCTAGTATATAGCTAGAGTTTTTAAAAATACCCTCCAGCCTAGATAGAAACTTATCGTATAACGGTAAGTTTTGAGCGGCTAAATCATTAAAAAGAATTTTCATGTTCCAGTACCTGCAATGTATTTAGTGTTAGATCCATATTGCCTTCAGTATTCCCGCTTAAGAAAGCCTGTATAGAATTTTTCAAAGGAGAAGGGCCTTCTTCAAATAAATTTTTACCATTAAATTCAAGTATGTTTTCTTTGTCGTCCCAAGTCAGAAAACCTTTTTCGAATTCAAAAATACATAGCCTATCTTTTTTACCATAATGCCAACTAGCGTTTATTTGAACTATAGTATCACCTCTAGCTTCATTATTGAAATAAAGTAGACCATGGCAACTGTCGTTAGTTTTAGAATTATGATATCTTTTATAGCCTATCCAATTTGCCTTTTTAGGCATTTCTCCGAGCATGTATAAAATTATACTAACGTCATGAGAAGCTAAATCGTACTTCGCTGAAACGTCATGTCTTACAGGCCCGAGGTTTAACCTGTTCATACTAACGCTCTTTAAAGAACCGTGAAAGTTAATTGAGCCATCTTCTAATGAAAGTTCTGACCCTACTAATTTTTTAATAATGTTAACTTGATTGTTGTAGGTAAAAATCCAATCTACAAATAACTGACATTCATTTTCTTCTGCTAAGCCGTATAAATCTATAGCCTCCATGTATGACATAACCAGAGGCTTTTCGCAAAACACGTCTATACCTTTAGATAGAAAATATCTACAATTCTCACTGTGCGAAGCAACAGGAGTAACGATAAAGACTTTGTCGCAAGAATCTAAATCTGATCTTTTATTCGTGTCTGCTTTAACGTCATAAAGATCGTAAGTTATAATATCAAAGCCCTCTTCTTTTAAATTACTTAAAAGAATTTGGCCCCAATAGCCTGTTCCTACTAATCCTAGCTTCATTTTTTCGGCCCTTTAATTGTTTCAAATACAAAACATTTAGGATTAATTATTTCTTCTTTTTTTATATCTTTAGGGAAAGTTTTTCCTATGTTATTACCGTAGTAAATGTGAGTTTGCCTTAAGAATTTATATAAGGATTTGTAGTTAGCTTTAAATCTGCCATTGATCATTAAGGTTCCTCTTCCCCAAGAGTTTCTCATTAAATAATCAAAAGACTCACTTCCCATTTCTATATCTGGTTGATCGCTTGTCTCTGTCAATTTTTCTTTAGTAAAATCAAAAACAAAAGAAGTGCCAAGATCGTTTAATCTAACGGAGCATTCTTCTAAATAACCAGAATTTTTTAATTCTAATATAGAACTCCAGTCATTTTTTTCTTTTAGTTTACTTTTCATAAACTTAAAAGATTCCTGTAAAGCTTCATGGCTGACGCTATTAGTAAAGTGAATTGGACGTCTGTGTTTTGGATCTACCTCCATCCATTTCAGAATAGCTTCAGAGCAGTCAGCCTCTTCTCCCACTTTCCATTCGTCCCCTAAATACATGGTAATAACTTTTCTATCACTGTACCTGTTGGAAAATTCCTCTACGGTTATAGCGTCATCATTACAAAAAGAATTTTCTTCGTGAGAAAACCAAGCAAAACTGGCAAAAGGAATAATAAACTTAGGGTCAAGTATTTTTATTTGAGCATCGTTTTTAACGTGAACCATATTTCTTGAAATTTCAATAGCTCTATTGTCTCCTTTGTTCCCAACCCAATTTGCCCAGCTGAATTGTGTCATTAAAACATCGATGTCTCCTAATAGTTTTTTTACAGGCAGCAAATCATCTTCTGTCTCCAGCCTGCAGTCATTAATGTTCAAGAGAGTTTTATTTTTGTAGGATACAGAGAGCCATGAGTCAAAACCTCCTTCTGTTCCGCATCCTATCTGAACTTTGTCGTTAAGGTAGTAAAACTCTAAGGGGTCCAGCTCTAATATTTCAAATCCTAATTTTTGGCAAAAATATTTAACTTTTTGGTCTGCCGTTTTTTGAAATAAGATAGTAATCTCTTTTTTCTTTTTTTCATTAATTTTCTTCAGGTCTTGTATGCTAAAGTGGTCAGGGTGTTCATGCGAATACCAGAGATAGTTAAAATCTAATGAATTTATATCTATATCTGATTCAACCAACAAACTCCACCCATTATTAAACGGCGATCCACAATACCAAGGGTCCGTAAGTATTTTAACATCTCCGCAATCAATTATGGCGCTAGCGTGATTAACAAACTTTATTTTCATTTTATATTTTTATTTTTGCAGGGTTTCCGTAAACCGTTGAATTATCTGGAATATTTTTTGTTACAACTGCCCCCGCTCCAATTATAACGTTATCTCCAATCACCACAGGTAAGATAGTCGCGTTAGAGCCTATCCGAACATTTTCACCCACTCTGGTTTTTTTTAATTTCCATTCTTTTACCGAAGAAGAGTCTGAGAAAACATCATTTATAAACATTACGCCATGACCGATGAAGCAGTCCCGACCTACACTGACCCCCTCACAAATAAAAGAGTGCGATTGAACTCTTGTTCGGTCTCCTATATTAACATTTTTTTGCACTTCGACAAAAGGTCCAATAAACACGTTATCACCCAATTCGCATCCGTATATGTTACTGGGTTCAATAATTTTAACATTATTCCCTATATTGACGCCTCTATTTTTAATTTTTGACTCCATAATTTATAAAGTTATTTTCACTTCACAACTTTCGTCAAGAGGTCTCTAAGTTTATTTTCTTTATCTGACTGTCCGGGCAAGTGTACTACAAAATGGCCATCGTTCTCCTCGTATTTGTGGCATGGCATAACACCGGGGTCACAATCATGAATATAAGAATTAAACTCTTTGTTAGAAACGACGCTATAGCCATTCCTATATTCTTTTTTCAATCCATGTAAATCTATTTGGCCCTGTTCTGTTTCTGTCCACCAGTTTCCAACTACCGGCCCAGTTTCCCATATGTCTTTTAAAAACCTTAAAGATTTTTCGCAATTTCTGATAAAGAATGTACCTACGTTTATTCCATTACAGTCTCTACCAACAATAAAAAAAGATTCGTCATCAACGAGGTCTTCTAACTTAACATTAAAATCCATGAATAATGCGTCTGTGTCTATCCAAAAAATCCAATCGATCGTAGGGTTGTCTCTAAGAATATTTTCCAGAAGCTTTATTTTAGACCAGCCTACAGCAATATTAGCAGGAGGCAGCCCGGTGCAAGGGATATCGCCTTTAGAAAGATCTAAATATTTATGAGAATTAATCTCTATATACTTATAGCCATGCTTGGCACAATAATCTTTTTTGTTCTGTGTGGTTACCTCAGCTTGCGCTCTGTGGTTTTCCGTGAAAACATGTAAAACTCCAAACATATTATATTGTAAAATAACTTGCGTACTCCTTAACTTTTTTATGAGCCCCAGATCCGTATGGTATATTATACTCTAATGAATAAGGAATTTCTACTTTTTCTAAATTTAAATCAGAAAATACATGAGGCAGTTCGTGCTCATTTTCTGAATTGACTAAATCATTCAACATAATTATTTTAGAATCTTTCTCAAAGGTCTGAATAAAGTCTTTTCTGTATTTAGAAAAATTACAATTTGGGACATCTGGAGATATCTCCAGAATAACTGGTTTTTTAAGCCCCTCCGCTATAGCTAGAGGAGAGCTTTGATTACATAAATGCATTTTGCCTAGCTCAATAGCGATAGCTACGTCATATAGGTCTTGGGTTTGGATTGTATCAACCTCACATACCTGCTCGCAAAAAGATTCATGCTCATCAGGCAGCCCTAAAAAACAAAAGTTTTCAGCGCCAAGCCTGTCTATAACCTTCTTCATAATGCTGGAAGTAGCGTTGTGCCTATTTGATCGGCTAACTGTATACTTTTTATCGTGTAAAGCTGGGATAGATTCCGGCAAGTCTAACCAACGATCTGTCAAAGTCGACTTTGGTAGGTCAAACCTCTCTACGATTGACTCGAGCAACGTTGAAAAGTGCGAATCGTATTCAGAAGGAAGCCAGTATAGGTTAGGCATGTAGTTTACATAGCTTTCTGTATCTGGCTTATCGAAAGTTAGTTCTTTTATGACAGGTTGGCCTAGCAGCTCTGAATAGTGGTCTATTAAAGACACGTTTAAATTAACAGAATCTTCTTTCGACGACTCTTTAGAAACTTTCTTGAAAAAGAATTTGCTGACTTCAAAAAACTCTTTTTTGTCTAAGTTTCTGATAAGGTCAGAATCATGAAAAAAAGCTCTATACATATTTCTTGAGATATGACCAAAAGACTTTATGTATGACTGTTGAAATAAAAGTCTTGCTAAAAGGTCTGGCTTTTTCTCTGTAGGAGTCTGGTGGTTTGGATCTGCATTTACAGGAAATATAAAGCCAGCGCTTCTGAATTTCTTTAGGAGAGGCAAAGCATAAATCGAATCCCCGCAATCGGCATTAATTAAAACATTCATAACTAGCTCCAGTACCCTATATCAGCAATTAACTCTTTGTGAGTTTGTTTTATCCTGTCGGACAAGCTTTGACACTTTATAGGTAAGTCTCTATATCTCGAAGTATATTCCGCATCTTCGCCCGCTTCTAGTATTTTTATTTTTTTAGAATATGATTGGTCTAATTTCGATATTTCTTTACATATATCAAAAAGATTAATTTTATCTTTATAACAACAGTCTACAACTTTAGGAAGGTTTTCGGAGAAAATATAAAAATTTATCAATTTTAAAATATCATCCATGTGAAAAAAATCCATATATTTATTTTTATGGACCACCATGTCTTCGTTGTATATCAGCTTCAATAAGTTTGATTTTATAAACCTAGTATTTAACTCGCCATAGTTAAATAAGCCATATATTCTTAAATTATAAAAATAATCATTCTTCTTGATAGATTCGTAAATAATTTTTTTACTAAAACCGTAAGCAGTGTTCGTTTTGTATAACTCTGCGCCTGAGCCAAAAGATATAAATTTATGATATGATTTTCTATTGTCTAGCAGGTTGTAGTACATTCTAAGATTGTCATTCAAAACTGTACTTTCATCTTCTTTTAACCTGCTCCCTCCTTTGGCTGCACAATGAATGACGCAATCAAAATTGTCTGTCCTTGAAAAGAATTCATTTACTTGACTAGAATTTGTTAAATCAAGTACGCCTCTGTGAAGCTCTACGACGTTAAGTTGAAATTTTCTAAGATGCTGGCACAAATAACTGCCTAAAAATCCTTTCGAGCCTGTAACTAGAATATTCACTTTTCAAGATTTATATAAGTGGGTCGACGAGGAAAATCTAAAATTATTTTTTTAATAGATTCTGCGTCCAAGTTTTCTTTTTTATATTTTTTTATGTTATCAAATGTAGATAATATATCTAAGTCATCGTGAGCCCAATGAGAATACCCTAGCTTGCCATAGTCTTTGTCTCTGCCTCCGCCTACTAGAGTAATCGGTATTTTATCTTTGTCTAAAAAATTTCTTATCAACTCAAAAGGCCTGTATAATAAAAATGGAGTAATGGAATAAACTACAGGTATTTTATTAGATAAAGCCATACCGCAAGCCATGCCTATAGCCAACTGCTCGCAAGAGCCGGTATTGATAAATCTGTCAGGGTAATCAATTTTAATTTTGTCCCACAAACCATAACCAAGGTCAGCAGTGAGTAAACAAATAGGTTGATTTTTACCCATCAAATCATGTAATATTTCAGCGAATTCTTTTCTTTTCATTTAGTCAAAAAACCTCTGTGCTATAATAATCTTCGCAATATTGCTCGTATGCGTCCGCGTGAGCGAGAGCTTTATTATAGTCTTCTTCAGACATTATGTGATAATGAGCATTAAGTCCTTTTAGGCAAGGCGTATCAAGAAAATCTGTTTCGTAAAAATATAACTGCCTATCTGGCACAAAAGCTGCAAGTTTTTTTCTAAGATCCACCAAGTCAACAGAATCATAAGCGCAATAACCGTTCGCGTTCACATATATATTTATGTTTTTAATATTATTTTTAGATATAAAATTTAGAGATTCCCAAACAGAGCCTTCTGCGCACTCTCCGTCAGATATGATACAATGGACTTTTCTATCAGGATTAGATACAGCGTAACCAACCGCAACAGTTATACCCAATCCCAAGCTGCCTGTTGAGCAGTCTATACCTGACCTTGGATCTAAGTTGGGGTGACACCCATGCTTTTCTAAAAGAGCCTCTGCGTTTTCATCTTCGAACGCCTCAAGACAACAGTATAGAGCTACTGACGAATGCCCGCAGGAAAGCACGACTTTATCTGCGGGATGCTTGTCGCTAAATATTCTATGAAGAATAGGCAGGCAGCTTATGTAGCTGCCTATATGACTCAACTTGTTTTTGTAGCATATACCAAGAATTTGTTTTTGTATTTTATGAATAGAGGTCATTCTACCAAGTGAATTTATTTTTATGATTATCCACTATATCGGAAATTTCGTGTTTAAAAATTTTATTAGGCTTCCACCCTAGACTTCTAAGTTTTGAATCATCTAAAGCGTACCTAACATCTTGACCAGCTCTGCTGTAAGAGTAGTCTATATAATCATCATGACGTATAGAAGACAACGCACCTAACATCTCGTCATCATTGTCTTCGGTTCCTTTTTTGAAAAAACATTCAATGACTTGTTTTACAGCTTCTATATTTTTCTGCTCAAACCCGCCACATATATTATATATTTCATTAACTACATTTTTTTCTATAATCTTCATAACAGCAGAGGCTGTATCGTCTGCATGTAGCCAATTTCTAACAGGATCACCATTATTATGCAGAGGAATTTTCCTACCTAAGCTAAGATACTTAATAGCTTTAGGTAAAAGTTTTTCTACATACTGGCCTAACCCATAATTATTTGTAGGCCTAAGAATTACATAGTTAAGGTTATACGTTCTGGACCAAGCTAGAATTAACATATCGGCCGCAGCTTTAGTGGCAGAATACGGGTTGCTAGGTTTTAGCAAATCTTTTTCAGAGTGCACTCCCTCAGAAATATCCCCATAAACTTCATCCGTGCTAAAATGAATTAAAGTAGGTTTGTGGCTGTGCTCTCCCCTATGCCTCCGCAATAGCTCTAAAATATTATGAACTCCATTTACGTTAGAGTTGACGAAATCTTTGCTGCATACGATAGAATTTCCAACATGGGTTTCTGCTGCAATATTTATAAAGTAATCACAATCATACAGAAATTCAATATCATTAATATTTTTATTTTCAAAAACAAAGTTATCGCTTTTATTAAATTCTGCCAAGTACTCTTTATTCGCAGCATAGGAAATGCAGTCTACTCCTCTCACGTAAAAACCGGCGTCCAAACACTTTCTAGTTACATAAGAGCCTATAAATCCTAGACAGCCGGTGATGTATACAATTTTAGACACTCTTTATTCTATAAATTTTTTATGAAATAATCCAATTTTTCTTCCACGTAATCTATCTGCTCTTTTGTAATAACTGGACTTGTACCTAAAAAGAAAGTGTCTGTCGTTACCTTTCTAGCGTTTGGATAATCTCTAGCTATTGTCTTGTAGTCCATGTATCCCTTGTAGGCAGGCTGAAGCATAATGTTGCCAGCAAAATAAGGTCTCGTTTGAATTTTGTTATCCTCTAGGTAGCTGACAATTTGATTTCTAGTAAATGGAGCGCCATCTTTTATAGTTACCGCAAAAGCAAACCAATTTGGATCGCTACCTTCTTGAGCTTTTGGGAGGATGAAGTGCTCTTCATGTTTTGAAAAAGCTTTACATAGATCGGCATGATTTTCTTTTCTTCTTTGTGTTATAGAAGGGAGTTTTTTAAGCTGCTCTAAACCCATTGCCGCTTGAACTTCTATAGGTTTTAGATTGTAACCAATTTCGTCATAAACATATTTGTGGTCAAATATTTGATCTGGAATTGATTCTAACCAATTATCAAATCGTCTACCGCAAGAACCTTTTTTAGATAAACCAGCTTTTTTACCAACGCAATAACAACCTCTGCCCCACTCACGCAAACTTCTAGCTACTGTTTCTTTTAAGTGGGTATCAGTTGCAACAAACCCTCCCTCACCCATGGTTATATGATGGGCCGGATAAAACGAGCATGAAGAAAACTCTCCAAAGCTGCCTAACCTCTTGCCTTTGTAAGTGGAGTCTAAGGCATCACAACAATCCTCTAATAAAAGTAAATTATTGTCTTTTACAATTTCCATTAACTTATCCATATTAGGAGGATTTCCTAATACATGAGCAAAAGTAATTACTTTAGCGCCCAACTTAACCTTCTCCTCTACCTGTTCTAGATTAAGGTTTAAAGTATCTAAGTCAATATCTACGAAAGTTGGTAAAAAGTCAGATTGAAAAATAGGGTTAACAGTAGTAGGGAAACCTGCTATTGGAGTTATTACTCTAGTGCCGTCCGGCAAGCCATAAGTCCTACGAGACTTCAAGGCCTGCATCATAATTAAATTAGAACTACTGCCACTATTGGTCAATACCCCAAAGTCGCACCCAAGAATTTTAGAAAACTTTTTCTCAAAGTCCAAACCTTTATGACCGAGAACTAACCAACCCTCTAAAATAGTTTTAACGGCAGCCACTGCCTCATGCTCATCAAAAACAGGGCCAGCATATTGCACAAAATCTTTTCCTTTCTCCCATTTTTTATCAGAGAGTTTTTCTTGCTCGTACTCTTTGACTTTGTCTAAAATATCTTTTAATTTATCGCTCATATTAAATCGCTTATTTGTTTCAAAACCTGCATTCTAAACTCATTTGGTAATCCCGGCATATGAAGCATAAAATCGCCTTTAGCCCAACTGCCATCTCTACCTTTGTAATCTAAACCTTTCTGATGATAAGGACTTGGATAGACATGATATAGATAAGAGTTCATTGATTTTTGAGGTAATTCTTTTACAAAATTTTTGTATTCTGATTTAACCTCAGGAATAAACATTTTTTCTTTGCACTCCAAAATAACTGCTCCCTGCTCTGCCCAAGCTGCGCCTCCTCCATCTTTTAAAACGTATCCTAAATGTCTAGGTTTACCATCCTCATCGATATAGTCATCATACTGAGATATAATTTTTTCTAAGAATTTTATACATTTTTCTGAGTTCCTAACAAAGAAACAATCTAAATTCCAATCCCAAATATCGCAAGTAACAATTAAATGATAATTCTCATCAATAAGAGACTCTAATTTTATTTGCGGATTAGTTATTAATGTGTCAGCGCCGCACCAAAAAACCCAATCATAGTTATTTGATTTTAATATATCTAATAAGAAATGAATTTTGGCAAAACCAATATCCTTGCAGGGAAAATCTTTGGTTTTAGTTTTTAAAGTGTAGCCGTGTCTGTCGCAATAACTTCTTTTATTTTGATTAACTGTTATTTCAGCCATTTCAATAATGGCTTCATTATATATACTAGCTACTGCTATGTTCATTTAAAATAGATTATCTTTTCGTTATAGGGAAAAATGTAATTTGCTGCGTATACGCCTATCTCCACATAACAATTTAAACCTAACCCTTTCGCTATAGCACAAGGTAATGACTCGTTGCCAACGAAAACATCGTGCTCGTTTATTTTTTCAACCAAGTCTTGCCCAGATTTTGCAGTATAATAATTTAAATCTTTTCCTATTAAGTTTTTAAAGTCCTCGTACTCTTCGTCTATCCCTACAAAAGTTATATCTTCATCATTAAAGCACTGTAGGATATTTTTTATAAATATAGGAGACTTAGGCGTGCCTCTGTATCTCAAGCTTCTTGATATGCATAACTTTTTTCTTTTTAAAAGAAAGTTTTCCTGAGACTGTTTTACTTTGCAATCAAGCCATGGTTCATTCAAAAAGCTGGCAGTTATTGGTATTTCAAATTTAGAAGCATGATAGTCAACTAAATTGGTGCCTACTGCGACTTCAAAATTTTGTGGATGCTTGCCGTAATCTATGTCAAAGTCAGGAAGAGGGTCTTCTTTACTGTGGATAGAAACTTGTTTTATAAAATCTTGAGACTCAAAAACATCTTTTATAAACTCTGCATTCTCCAAGTTGAACTTGTTAGGCCCCGAGTCGGAAAGTATAACCTTTTCATATTTTAAATGCCTCAAGATCTGTATTGAGTAAACACAGTCTCCCATGTCCATTGCTATTAAAGCAGTCTTCATTTATTAGTCTAAAAGATGTTGTATTGATTCAAAAATTTCCAAAGGCCTGACATTATTTATGCAAGGATTTGCCTCTCTCGAATTGTAAGAAGGTCTAGCTGTATTCAAAGGTGCTTGAATTAACCTTAGCTTACTCATTTTAGTAAAAAAGGGATAGCACTGCTCTTTATAAGTGTGAGAGTAGACTATAACGCTAGGAATTTCAAAACAAGAAGCTAGATGAGCTGGAAAACTATCTATACCAAAATGTAATTTAGCTCTTTTAATTAAAAATGCAGACTGATTGAAGTTATTTTTGCCTACATAATCAATGACATTTTCGTAAACAGGATTTTCTTTTGAGCTTCCTATTTGAACAATATTCAGATTTGGGTAAGTAGCCTTTGTGACATCTATGACTTCTTGCCAATAATTATAAGATTTAGATTGAAAATCTTTAGCTCCGTGAAAAGTCACATATTCTCCGTCAGGAATTTCACACTCCTCTTCTTCTATAAACGGTTTATCAATTCTTAAGCCACAATTAAGGGCATAGCATTCAAGAAAGTGCATATTCGTGAGAGTCTTTAAATGTTGTAATAGAGTAGGCTATTTTCGAGTGAGTATTATGTTGATAAGTCATTATAGCTTGGGAGTTTAAAAACGGTACATAAGCTATTTCATATTCTCCCTTATGCTCTGCTATACCCTCCAACTGAAATATGTTTCTCATATAGTCTTGATACTCTATAACTTCGTCTATATAAGGGTTATTTTTAAGTAAATCAAAAAATATTCTTTCTGTAGCAAAATGCAAAACGCACTCTGGGTACAGCTCTTTTATAGAACGCAAAAGAGACGTACTGCAAAGTACATCTCCTGCTGATCTCGGCATTACGAATAAAATTTTACCCTTCATCTATATGTTTTTTGCCACCTCTTTTTTCCGAGTTTTCTTTAAAAAAGTTTTGTTTGACAGGGTCGGCTCCGTTATTTTGTTCGGCTCTTCTGGCAGACATTTCGGCAGAATGGTCCCAAAGCTCTCCATAAGTCTTAGCTTTAGTTTTGGTCACAAAATCAGCTTCAGAATTAGCGTCAATCCTGCTGTCTATAGACGCATGAGGTATAGTGTAGACTCTGTCATAAGCAACACCATTAACTTCATATTCGTGGGCTTCATGGACACTTTGCCAAACAGTTATTTGCTCTTTAGTGTCTGGATTTTCGTAAATATACTCAGGCATCAGACTTGCTCCATCGCGCTTATGATTTTATCCACTGTATTTTTGTAAGTGAATTTTTTCTGAAGAAGAAGACCATTTTCATTGATTGGAGAAGACTTGTATCTTTCAACCGCAGTCTCGCAGGCAGTAATAAATTCATCTTCATCAAAAGTATATATGCTGCCTTGATTCATAGTTTGACCTTCATGGAAAAATATCCCATCATAGACAGGAACTTTTTCTTTAGTTTCAAACAAAACAGAATTTTCGTTATTCGCCCAATCTTTGTAGCCGGTTGCATTTAGAATAACTGAGTGTTTGCCCATCGCGACGGACTGGAATTCTGGTAAGCCCCATCCCTCTCCTCCGGAAGCTCCAATGATTATATTAGCTGAATTTAAATAGTCGTTATACAGACTATTTTTTTGCATAGAGCCAATAAAGTTTACGTTAAAATAATTTTTTCCTCCTAATATGTCGTTAACAAGTCTAGAGAAGTCCTCTTGTTTTAGAAAAGGATTAGATATCGCACATTGAAGAACGTAATCTTTGTTGTTTCCATATTTTTTTATCCAAGCTTGGATTGCTTTTTTATGGTTTTTACGCTTTTCAAGTTTACCTGTCAGGTTAAAAACTATCTTATCTTTAAGATAGGTTTGCTCTTTAACATAAAAATTATCTTTATCAAAACCTAGCGGAATTTGCTGAACGTTTTCAACTCCATTTGATTCAAAAACCTCTTTCGAGTAAGTGGAGGAGAAAATTAAAGTATTGTTTCGGGCTATATTTTTTTCTGTATCAGTTACCCTATCTAGCTCATGAAAAGAAAACAAAACTTGTTTCTCACTAAAAGACTCCAAGCTGCCATTCAGATGCCATAATTTAAACACAGGGTTCAGCCTACTGTGCTGAGAATGGCTTTTATTTGCGCAGGAAGTTAACCATTTTTGGAAATCTTCACTTACGTTTTCCTGCGCAGAAAGATCATTTTGATTTGAAATAAGGAATAGAGAAGGTTCGAGCCCCCTTGCGTGGAATTCACGCAAGAGAGCCACGCTCACCTGACCAAAACTTACAGAATTGATAGGTAAGTGTAAAGAGAAGTCCCGCATTAAAACAGTACTTCTTCCTCTGTCTCAGGAACAGAGGATTTAGTAGCCTCTTCACTAGGCTTGGTATTGGCTTGTTGAGAAGAATTGGAAGTCTCTGACAAGTAGACTCGAAAGTCAGGAGCTTTTTCATTCTTTACTTTGCCGTTTTCGTCCTTCTTGCCAGAGTTTTCAAAGATAACTACCTTTGTGTTTTCTGATGAAGGATTGATAGAAACGTGCCCGGTCATGTACTTCTGACCTTTTGCACTTTTCTGGACCCAAAGAGCGCCAACTTCACGCTCTTTCCACTCATTACGTTTTTCGTCTTTATTGTATGTATTACTCATACGGAAGCTATTATTACCACATTCTGGTCTGATGTCAAACTTTTTTTTAAATAAATTTTTCGATCTTTTTTCTTAGGAAATTTATACCTTTATTGTGCAGGTTGATAATTGTCTGAGAGCTTAAATTAAAATCTTTGGATATTGTTTTCCACGTTGCCACTTTTTGAGATTCCGGCGAATACCTCTTTTCAAAAACTTTTTTAATCCTTTTATCTGGGTGATTTTTTAAAACAGAAATAACCTCTTTGAATGTAGAGGAGTTCACGCGCTCTATTTCAGAACTTTCAAATGACGCTTTGGCACTAGCCTCATCAAGCTCTTTTTCAGTGTCTTTAAATTCCATAAGACCAAATATTCTATCTTTTTTTATTGATTTGTTTAAAAAATAAAATTTTGATTTATTACCTAACCAAGTAATATATTTTATATTTTTTTCAAAATCATAAGTTTTAGCAGAATCATAAATAACAAAAACTGAATCATTAATCATATCTGTTTTAGATATGTTATTTGACTTAAAAAACCCCGTATTAGAAAACTTATGTACTTGTTTAAAGTACATATTTTGGTATCTTTTATGAAGCTCTAAGAGGCTTTCTTCGTCATTGTGAAACTGAATGTTCTTTATTAAAGATACATCGTCTAGTTTTTCAATATTTGTTTTTTCCATGATGTTAAAACTTTCTCAAAATCATCAAAAGAGTATTTCTCTTCTCCAGAAAAACTCAGAACGTACTTGTGATGTTTCGTAAAATAAGTTGATATTGGGTATATGATATCTATTACGTCCTCTAAAGTATCGTAAAAATCGCCGTTTTGTATTACATCTACTCTTAATCCTAGATGGTCATAAGTGTACAAATGAAGCGCTAGAAAATATATGTCTTTATCTTTATAGCTTTCGTTGAAGTAAGGGATGCGGCTGAATAACTTTATGAAATAATAAAATTCAGTATCCGCACTACTAGTGAAGTGGTGCAGATACGTTGTATTTTTGAAATTTAAATGAGCGTCTACCCCTAAGGTCGCAAAGATTGGATAGCAGTCGCTTTTATATTTTTTTAAAATATCACCCGTCAATGTAGTTTTTTACAAGCCATTTAAAAAATTTATCTGAATATTTTTTTTGTTTTGAAACATCTGTAGGCCAACAAAAGGAGTAGTTCGCTTTATTTTTTAAAATTTTATCATTTCGTTTTTCGTGCTCATTGTTCGGTAATATGTAAATTCTTTCCCCATTTTCTTCAAAAAATCTAGTAATATGAACCACGATCCCATTATTTGACTGTATCCAGTTTAACTCGTCGCATTCGTATTCGCAGTAACGAACGTCTGTTATTATATTGACTTTGTCGCAAAAAATTAAATTTTTTATTCCATCAATCCAATATTGCCCTTGGGTTTTGTCTCTCATTATGGCTCCATGAGCTATTAAAAGCGGCCTTATTAGGTTTTTTTCTTCTCTGGAGCAGTTTGTTGGATCTATATCATAAAGTTTTTTGGATACAGCGGCGACCTCCTGTTTGAGTTTTGTCGCAAAAGATAAAAAATTAACTTTTCGGCCGCTGGTCTCGAAGTGTTTTCCTATTATTTCAGCAAACGTATCCTTTCCACTTCCAGCTACGCCTGCGATTCCAATCGTATTTATCTTTATTTCGTTTATATTCAAAACGTTAAAATTTATGTTATCGTATCGTTTATTATTATCGTTAACATAACGTTAAAATATATAATAATAAACTTCCCTTAAAAAGTCGACATGTCGAAAGACATGGAGACTTTTCCCGCTTAGCGCCTGTTCAAAAAAAATGAACTCGTTCTAAGCGACCGGATCTCTTTACTTCCCTTTTAAAACTCCCACAGAACTAACTTTTTTGGGTGAGCAGGAGGCCTAGCGCCCGTATGTTGTTCTGTCTGCCTCTCCGTTATCCGTTGTAATCAGGTTCTTCGGGTTTTAATCCTTCTCCCTCTATCCGCGATAACTTTCCACGGTTGTAAAGTCTCCTACAAACAGAGCCGTGCTTTTTGAGATCGGGGGTGAGCGGCAATAGAGCTCACCTATCTGCCCCGAAGCCTACGAGGCTTCTTTTATTTTGTCAAGTATTTTTTTTTATGCAAAAAAAAATTGACATTTGATACAAAAAGCTGCGACAATTTTTGCGATGGAGATCAAATATCAAAAAGTATCTGACTTTGCAACTTGCCCCAGCAGAAACACATCTACAGACGCGGGATATGACTTGTATTCAACGGAATGTCACCGAATAGAGCCAATGCAAAGGGTTCTTGTTTCTACCGGAATTTGTATTGAGATACCGGAAGGGTACTATGGAAGGGTTGCACCTAGAAGCGGGTTAGCAGTCAAGAAAGGTCTGGATGTTATGGCTGGTGTAATAGATTCTGGCTACAGAGGAGAGATAAAAGTCCTTTTGGTTAACTTGAATCCACCGGCTACAAACAGAAACGCTTATGAAAGTTTTTTTGGAAGTTCTGGTAAAATTGACATAAAAGAAGGAGATAGGGTAGCTCAAATCATTATTGAAAAATGTTATTCTGCAGAATGGAAAGAAATAGAAGAACTTTCAAGCTCTGAAAGAGATGAAGGAGGTTTTGGAAGTAGCGGTATTTGACTTGGCGGCTCCGATCTGCCTTGTCTCATCATTTATTTTTGTATGGTTTAAAACTGATTTTTTAGTATCATATTTAAATCTACTTAGCTTTAAATTTGAAGAATACGAAAAATTATCTCTAGAGGACCCAGATTATCTATTTACTGAGTATTTAGCTTGTAAAAATAAGGAGAATAAATTCATATTTTTTATTTTTAAGCTTTTATCTTGCCCTTTTTGTCTGGCCGCTTGGCTATGTTTGGGTGTAAGTTTATTTTGCAACCTTAGTTTAATTGGTATTTATTATGTATTTTCTTTGCTTTTGTTTAAAACTTTAGAAAAATGTTTTTTTGGTGATGAACATTAAAAACTCATTTGAATACAAAAACTTTCTTGACTCTTTGGACGGCTTACATAATCCAGATAACTTTATGGTAAACTTTCTTCATGCGTTCAATAGAATAGGAGTAGGTTGTAGATGTAGGTTAAAAAGCAGACTTAACATTGCAGAAAGCAAAAGGATAGAATCCATAAACAACTTAACCGAAAATTTTAAAAAAATAGCTTTTGAAAAGCACGGTAAAATTAATTTTTATAACAACGATCAACTTATAAATTCTATAAATTATGAATGATAAAAAATTAGAATATAACAAAAAAATGATTGGGCAAAAAGTAAAAGTTGTAGATCAGTATGGGCTCAATTGGATAGGGGAAGTCAAAGAGGCTATTGACGACCATTCATTTTTAATAAAAGACGAATCAAATAGAGACAATATCGTGAGTATTTACGACATTAGGTCTGTCGATATGGCACATCTGTCTCAAGCATAAAAGTGTCCTTTCTTAAATAACCCTTTAAATAGGGACTTTTCTACACACTGAACAACTTGGCACGGCTCTAGCTAAAAGAGTCGTGCTATGTTATTGCATAATAGTCCATATAAATTATTTGAAGATTTGTTTTTCGCAGATCAACCTACAACCCTTTACCCATTTTCGCAAAAAGATGAATCTTTCGAAGCCGTACTGGAAGTACCCGGCTTTGGCAAAGACGACCTTAAGGTAGAGATTGAGGAAGACTACATTAAACTAAACGGAGAAGCTGAAGTCGGCGGCAAAAAACGAACTATCAGCAGATGCTACGAATTGCCGCAAAAAGCCGATAGCAAAAAACTATCAGCTAAATTAACTAATGGTATATTGGAACTTTCTGTTCCTAGAAAAGACAATTCTAAAAAAATACCGATATCTATAAAATAAACTTGACATAAGAATCATAGTAAATGTCAAATTGGCCGTTGCTTATGCAGCGGCCTTTTTTGTGTAAATACATATAGATATGTCTAATAAAGCCTTAGAAAAAATTCCTGAAGTTATTAAAATTTTAGAATATCTTCTAGAGTTGTCTAAAATAAGAGATAACATGGAAAATCCAAGTAAAGCAGGAGAAGACATCTGGTGCAGCCAGCTAAGAACTTGTTTAAATATTTTAAAAGATGAGTAATTCAAACAAAGAAAAGTTCGAAGAGATCGACCGACTGTCTTCTAAAATAGATGTAATTTTAGAATCTATAGCTTTCTGGGAGGAAAGAATGGATAAGTGTTTCTCTAAATGCGACGAAATAGAAAACAACCAGTGGCTTCCTGATTTAGATAAAAAAATCTCAAATGTTAGAAAAGAAATGCAATTTATCTTAAATAAAGTTCATGCGGAAGAAAGAGAGCTGGACGTTTTGGATGTTGAAATAGCTAAAATTTACAAAGAAATTATTTCTAGTGAAACGTAAAAAAAAATATTATCTCATAGTTTCTAAAAGAAATAACTGGAGATACGGAGCTTTTGATTACTCTGAAGAGGGCAAAATGAAAGCGGAAAATTACCTAAAAACGTTGAAAGTAAAAACCGGAGACAAAACACTTGAGATAGTCGAAAAATAGACTTGACTTGTAGCCAGAAATTGATTAAGGTGACAAACCTGCTCTCGTCAGGTGTAAATTAACTAGCTAAATAATGGATATTAAGGTTAAGAAAAGAAGCGGCAAATTAGAAAGTTTTGATGTTGAAAAAATCAACAAGTGCGCATATAGAGCGTGTTTAGGCATAGGGGGAAATAATGTTTCGGCTAGTGAAATTATCCTAGACGCGCAACTTCAGCTCTACGATAAGATAACAACAAAAGAAATCGACGACGCTCTAATTTTATCGGCTAGGGCCAAGATAGAAAAAGAGCCAAACTACAGCAAGGTCGCCGCAGCCTTAGCTGCAAACGCTCTCTACAAAGAAGTATTTCGCGAAAGCGTAGACTCTGATACTTTTGAGCTTCAGTACCGCAAATCTTTTGTCCAAGGTGTCAAGAAGCTGGTAAAAAATGAGATAGCCAACCCAGAGCTGTTAAATTTTGATTTAAAAAAACTGTCAGAAGCTATTGATCCTGAAAGAGACAAGAAATTTAAATACCTTGGCTTACAAATTTTAATTGATAGATACTTTATTCGTGTAAATAATAAAATAGTCGAATCGCCGCAAGCTTTCTGGATGCGCGTGGCGATGGGCTTAGCTTTAAATGAAGACAACAAAGAAGACAGAGCTATTGAGTTCTATAACTTATTTAGCAATTTCCTTT
>CEQB01046544.1_pt1 | contig 35167 bp, 26 predicted proteins | sample 530581 | NCBI WGS metagenome assembly CEQB01 (sample SAMEA2620588, study PRJEB7988) | marine metagenome | biome: marine biome (ENVO:00000447); feature: deep chlorophyll maximum layer (ENVO:xxxxxxxx); material: "saline water (ENVO:00002010), including plankton (ENVO:xxxxxxxx)" | depth 75 m
GCTATAGAATTGTTGTCTTTTGCGATTGTCATGGGATGTAACCCAATCTACATTGCTGGGATGGATCTTGATTATACAAAAGGATATAGTGGGGGTAAAAGAGCACCCTTAAACAATGATTGGCAACGGTTACAAAAAAATCTGATTAATGATCTAGAAATAATCAAGGACTCCGCTCAAAAGCGTGGAATAAAAATTATAAATTTAAACAACGATAATTGGTATAAAACCTTTGAAAGTGGAGAACTACCATGAGTAAGGTATGGTATGTAATTCCAGCTAGAAGAAACTCAAAGGGATTAAAGTTCAAAAACAGAAAACTGCTGGAGTACACGCTAAGTACTATCCCTTCGGTTCTTAAAAAACAGGTTATAGTAACAACAGACGACGAAAAAATATTGGATGAGTGTTTGCAGCAAGATATTAGTTGTATAAACAGGAAGACTCATCTTGCAGCAGACACCACCGACATAAAATCTGTAATGAGGGATGTTGTAGAGACAAAATCAATTTCTGAGGAAGACATTATTGTGATGCTTTATTTGACGTACCCTGAAAGAAGCTGGCGTCATATCCATGATACTTTAAATTTTTTTGTAAGAAACAACTCTAGTTCTTTGCTTTGTGCTAAAGAGGTTAAAAGTCATCCATATCTGTGTGTTTATGAAGAAAGTGGACAACAGATAGTTGAACACAATTTATATAGAAGACAAGACTACCCAAAGTGCCTAGAGATCAGCCATTATGTCTGTATTTTTTTTGTGAGCGAGATTAAAAAATTAAACAAAAATATGTATAATGAGGATACGACATATTACAGAATAGACCAAGTAATAGACGTTGATCACAAAAAGGATTTTGACTCCTTTATAGAAAGAAAAAAACATGACAAAAATAATAGCAGAAATTGGGATCAACCATAATGGTTCCATAGAAACCACTAAGAGACTAATTGACGTCGCAGCCGTTGCAGGTTGTGATTATGTTAAGTTCCAAAAAAGAACACCGGACCTTTGTGTCCCAGAACATCAGAAAAACAAGATCCGTGAGACTCCTTGGGGGTCTATTCCTTACATAGAATACAAAAAGAAGATAGAATTCGAAAAAGAGGAATATGACGAGATTTCTGCATATTGCAAAGATAAAGACATCGAATGGTTTGCATCCGTCTGGGACCTGCCATCAGTTGATTTTATGGCACAGTATACAACGATTGGCAAGATTCCATCTGCACTAATAAACGATAATGAATTATTGAGCTACGCTCGTAAAAATTTCAAAACATTGTTGATTTCAACGGGGATGTCAACTGAAGAAGAAGTGGTTGAGGCAGTTCGCGTTGGCAATCCTGATGTGATTTTTCATACAAATTCGTCATATCCATCTAACATTGATGAACTCAATTTAAACTATATTAGTCATTTAAAAGAATTATACCCAGACAAACAAATTGGTTATAGTGGTCACGAATTCGGTTTGATTACAACATTCGCAACAATCCCAATGGGAGCAGAATGGATTGAAAGACACATTACGCTGGACAGAACAATGTGGGGCTCGGATCAAATGGCGTCCGTAGAACCTCATGGGCTTATTAAATTAGTTAAAGGTATTCGCGATATAGAAAAGTCTTTGGGCTCCAAGGGACCACGAAGACTGCTTAAATCAGAACTTAAGAAAAGAGACTCATTAAGGAAGTGATATGAAAATCTATGTTGATATTGATGAAACAATTTGTCAATCTCCAGAAAGCAGAGATTACAACGAAGCTGTCCCAATCATTAAAAATATTGCAAAAATTAATGAATTGTTTGATTCCGGTCATGAAATCGTTTATTGGACGGCTAGAGGGACAGGTTCAGGCATAGACTGGAGACTAGTTACTGAAAAACAATTCGAAGATTGGGGTGTCAAATACCACGATTTAAAGTTTGGCAAACCCATATACGATCTTTTTATCGATGATAAAAATGTAAGCGCAAGGATGTTTTTTAAACATGAATAAAAAGTATAAAATAAGCTCTGCACAATTCAATTATCAATATGGCGATCAGATTCACTTTCCATATAGTATCGCATCAATACTTGCTTATGCACTAGAAGATGAAGACATAAAAAAAAGTTTTTCGCTTGAAAAAACTTTTGTATTCCGTGATAAGATCGATGAGTATGTTGAGAGATGCGCAGATAGTGATATTCTTTTATGTTCTTGCTATGTTTGGAACTGGAACATAACCACTTACTTGGCAAAAAGAGTCAAAGAAATCAATCCTAAGTGTTTAGTAATCTTTGGTGGTCCTCAAGTCCCTGGTTTAAAACGAACTACGTCACACGCAAGTTCCGATACGTTTTTTGAAGAACACGGTTACGTTGACATTGTAGTCCATGGTGAAGGAGAACTGACATTAAAAGACCTTCTACTTGAATTTATAGGCAATAAAAATTATAAAAACATAAAAGGCATCCAAACAAAAGACTTCACATCCCCTCCTCAAGAGAGGATAAAGGATCTTGAGATGCTTCCCTCCCCATACTTAACAGAGTTGGTCTGGCACCTATCTGAGCCGCAGGAAGGGGTAAAATACATTGCCTCTTGGGAAACAAATCGCGGGTGTCCATTCAAATGTACCTTTTGTGATTGGGGAAGCGCAACCAACGCTAGTGTTAGAAAAAATTCTGTAGATAGATTATATAAAGAAATAGAATGGTTTTCAGATAATAAAATACCATATGTGGATTGTTGTGACGCCAATTTTGGTATTTACAAAAATAGAGATCACGGCTTGGCGAAAAAGTTAAAAGAGGAGAAACTTAGAACGGGCTATCCAGAAAAGATTAGACCGGCGTGGGTGAAAGCATCCTCTGAAAGAATTATACCAATCGCAAAAGAGCTACAGTCTGCTGATCTTTTACGCGCTGTGACATTAGCGGTCCAATCTCTAGACACAAATGTATTAAAGATTATTGAAAGAAAAAATATTAAATTTGATAAATTTTCGGATTTAGCAAAAAAATTTAGAGACAACGATATAACCACATACACTGAATTTATCCTGGGGCTACCCGGTGAAACCGTAGAGTCGTTTAAAAACAACATGGAGGAAATTGCTTCTCTCTTCCCCAGACCAGCCGTTTACATCTATAATTGTGGTGTTTTCCCAAACGCCCCAATGAATGCTAATGAATATAAAGAAAAATATGATATAAAAATGATTAAATCTCCAATTTTTTTGGCGCATTCTTCGATTCATGATCGTGGTATGGTTGAATATGAAGATATTGTAGTTGGTGCAAGCAGTTTTACAAAAGAGGACTTAATCCAAAAGTATCTTTATGGGTGGATGATACAAAGTTTTCATAGCCTAGGCATTTTTGAGTTTATATCTAAATTTTATAACAAAAAATACGGTCTGGAATATGTTAATTTTTACTCAAGCTTTTTAGATTATTGTAAGCAGGACGAAACAGGCTTGTTCAGTGAAGAATATAAAAAAATTACGGAATACATTGAAAATGGATACAATGGTGGAGGATGGAATCATCACGATCCCGACCTGGGAGATATATATTTCCCCTTTGAAGAGGCAACTTGGCTCCGTTTTACAAAAAACAAGGAGACCCTGTTTAACGAAACCTCAAAGTTCTTAAACTTTGTAGAAAAGCAAAATGATTTTAACACTGAAAGCCAAATATTGACTGAGTTAATAAACTTTCAGTTGTTCATTCTAACAATGCAGGATGACGAAAGACAAGTAAAATCAGAAAAATTTAAATATGATTGGAAGAATTACTACTCCAATGAGGAAGAAACCCAATTAAAAAATTATAATAAGAAATATTTTTATAAGAATCAAGTAATTGAAGAAGACAAAATTTTAAAAGGTTACAAAATCGTTTGGTACGGTAGAGGATCTAAAAAATATAAAATAGACCCGGTTGATTTGTCTGAGAAGACTACTATGATAGATAAACAAGAAAAAATTGAGTTAATTTCTGTCGGCGCAGGAGGCGTTTAAGTGAAAATTTACATTAAGAAACAAAGAAACTATGGTGCATGGCACTGGATTTATAATGGTTATCAGGCAGCTTGGGAAAAAAAGGGTTATGAAGTTGTAAGATATGACAATTTAGACGAAATAGATACTTCGGAAGATTATGATCTAATGGTTTATGATATTGAGATCCATGACAACAATCATTTGCAAGTATTGAAATCTGCCAACCGTGCCTATATGTTTGTAAGCCCCAATCAATTTACCCTTCCATGGGGAGGACACCCAAATTGGTTAACCCCTCTTAGCGATGAAGTCATTAAAAAAGTAAATTCAATGGACAATGTTCATCTTTGGGCGTTTATACATGCGGATAGGTATGCTGATAGTTATTTTTACAAGTGGAAGAAAATTAACAGAGTTTCAACAGCATTTGATGATTTGAATTATTTAAAAGAAGATTTATATGATGAGAAATACAACTACGATATTTGTTTCGTCGGAAGTTGGGCAAACAATGGATTGAACGAGAAGAAGAAAATCATGATAGACCATTTTTTAAAATTTAAAAAAATGGATATTAGATGTGGAATTTTTGTACATCAAGGAATCAACAATCTATCAATTGAGACCGAAGCTAAGATATTATATAATACAAAAATACCAATTAATTTACATGATAATTATCAAAGAATCCTTGGGCTGGAGCACAATGAAAGAACTTATAAAAGTTTGGGGGTCAATGGATTTATTGTGAGTGACGAGACTAAAATAATGAAAGAAGATTTTGGTCACGTTCCAATGGCAAAAACATCCGATGATATGGTCAAGCTAATTGAAAAATATCTCAATGAGGACTTGTCAGAAATAAAAGAACAGAACAGAAGTATGATTCTTGGGAACCACACCTACAAGAATAGGGTAGAACAGCTTTTAAAACTTTAATTGAAACACTATGTATAAATTTAAATTAACACCGCAGAAGACGGTTAGGAAGGAAACAGAACATGTAAAAATATGCACTGATATCCCTTCTCCACAAACTATAGAGATAATAAAAGAAGGCTTCAAAAATGAACCGACGTCAATGAACAATCAGCTTCCAATCGTTTGGGATCGTGCCATAGACTATCAAGTGTTTGACAAATCTGGTAATTGTTGGATTGACTTTACATCAACAATTTTTGTTGCAAACGTAGGACATTCAAATCCAGAAGTTTGTGAGGCGATTAAGAAAACAGTAGATAGCCAACTTCTAAATTCTTATTATTATCCAACAAAAATTAGACAAGAGTTCGTAAGAGAGTTACTTAAACAATGTTCCCCAAATTTAAACAAGGCTTTTTTGTTGACAACTGGATCAGAATCGACAGAGGCAGCAATAAAAATTTCAAAAAAGTATGGTAGGAAGAAGGGCAAGAAATATATAATTTCATACAATCAGTCTTTCCATGGAAAAACTATGGGTGCCCAAATGTTAGGTGGAAAGCCGCTTTCAAAAGAGTGGATAGACTTTCAACATCCCCATATTATAAATGTAAAATTCCCATACCCCTGGGAAAAAATTACTTTTGAAGACACCCTGGAAGAATTGAGAGAACTCAATATCCCGCTAGAGGAGATTTGTGCCTTTATTACTGAGTCATATCTAGGATGGTGCTCCTGCTTACTGCCAAAAAAGTATGTTCAGGATATGCGAGCATGGTGTGATCAAAATGAGGCACTTTTAGTATTTGATGAGGTCCAATCAGGGTTCGGAAGAACCGGCAAATTTTTTGCTTTTGAACATTACGACGTAGAGGCAGATATTATTTGTTGTGGAAAAGGAATATCATCTAGTTTACCCCTCTCTGCCGTTCTTACATCCGATAAAATTATTGAGCCAGAACAAAGTTATAATAGTACCCACGGGTCGAACCCGGTGTGCTGTGCTGCATCATTAGCATCTTTAAAATATATCATTAATAACAACCTTGTCGATGAAGCAGCTAGAAAAGGTCGAATAATTGAAAAAATGTTATTGGCATGGAAACAGGAACGTCCAGACTTGATTGAGAGGATTGTATGTTCTGGGATGGCAGCAAGTATATTTATAACTTCTAAATCAAAAAATAATACAGTATTTTTGGACAAGGTTATAGAAGAAGCAATGCGGAGAGGTTTACTATGTATTCGATCTCCAATTGGAACAATAAAGTTGGGTCCTCCATTAACAATTCCAGATTCGGCTCTTGTCGAGGGTCTTGAAATACTGAAGAACTCCGTATATGAATGTGAAAAAAAAGAAGGAATACGATAGGCTGTTAGGCTTAAGAAACAATCGGAAGTGTGTTAATATTATAATCAAGGGATGAAGTTTAAAGAAGTTAAGGTACATAGACCTAGTATTTTTAGGGATTACAGAGGCGATTATTGGACCCTGTGGCGAGCAGGGCACGATGAAGGATCAAGCTTAGACTTTAATCACGACAAGGTTTCAACCTCTAGAAAAAATGTTTTAAGAGGCATTCATGGAGATTCAAAGGCTCACAAGCTATTGACCTGCTTATCAGGCGAGGTGTATTGCGTAGTAGTCGATAACAGACAAGACTCACCAACTTATTTAGAGTGGGATTGGATAATACTGGATGATAAAAGCAGAGACCGCATTCTATTACCCCCAGGTTTTGGTAATGGATATTTGATTCTTAGTGATAGCGCGGTTATGCATTATAAATGGGCATATGATGGTGAATACCCCGATGTCGATCAACAATTTTCTTTAAAATGGAATGATCCTAGGCTTAACATTAATTGGGCTATTAACAACCCTATCTTATCTAAGAGAGACGGTGCAACATGAAAACAGCAATGATAAGTGGTGTAACTGGTCAAGATGGTTCTTATCTAGCGGAACTTCTTCTTCGCAAAGGGTATTTTGTAATAGGTCTTAAGAGAAGAACATCTCTGATATGTACAGACAGGGTTGATAAAATTTTAAATTCTAATAAAAATTTCAAAATGGAATACTGGGATTTAAATGATGCGTCAGCAACCTATCGATTACTTTTAAAATATAAACCTGATGAATTCTATAATTTGGCGGCACAATCCCATGTAAGAGTGTCTTTTGAAGTCCCAGAAGATACTGTTCTTGGAATTGCTAACGGAACTCTTCGCATTTTAGAGGCTATAAGAAACGTAAAACCAGATTGTCGTTTTTATCAAGCTAGTTCGTCAGAAATGTTTGGTGACAATCCAAATATACCAGAAATGGGATATACTGAAGAATCTCGCCTCATGCCTGCGTCACCATACGCCTGTGCAAAGGTTTTCGCTCATAATTTAATACGCAATTATCGTGTGTCTTATGGTCTTCATGCCTCAAGCGGTATTTTATTCAATCACGAATCCCCACGCCGTGGAGAAACCTTTGTAACAAGAAAAATTACATTAGCGGCAGCCAATATTAGATTAGGTCATCAAGATCACGTTGAGCTAGGCAACCTTTCAGCGAAGAGGGATTGGGGTCATGCTAAAGACTATGTAAGGGCTATGTGGCTTATGCTTCAACAGGACAAACCAGATGATTATATAATTGCTACGGGAGAAACATATTCGGTTGAAGAATTTCTAAAAGAGGTCTGGTCGATCGCAGAATTGGGGAACGTGACAGCACATTTAAAGATAAATCAAAAATATTTTAGACCCCATGAGGTCCCTTATCTACTTGGCAATGCCAGTAAGGCTAAAGAGATACTTGGATGGACTCCAAAATATAATTTAAAACTTTTAGCACAAGACATGTATTTGAGCGATTTCAATCGCACAGTTTCAGAAAAAGGATGGAAATAAAATGAAATTAGCAGATCAAGCATTAGGAGCAGTTATGATGGCTCTACAAAAATCATTACTAGAACAAACGGACATTGTACCAGTCTTGAAAGAATTCAACTTTGTTGTAAGTGGAGATTCACAAGATGAATTAGTAGTTACAAATCCACCAACATTTAAATTAGACGAGTTTGACGATGCCGAAAATAGTTGAAAAGCCTTGGGGGCATGAAGAAATAATCGTACATGCTGATAAGTATGTAATGAAAAAACTTTTTATAAAGGCGGGTCAGCGTTTATCGAGGCAGTTCCATGTTAAAAAGGACGAGACAATATATGTAGCTAATGGGTTGCTTCTGTTGGATCTATCAACAGATGATCACGAAAGCAACATTATACGACTTGGGGAAGGAGAATCTTGGAGGATTGTTCCAAAGACAATCCATAGATTCACAGCGCCAGATGAGCAAGATGTGACACTGTTTGAGGTGTCAACTCCCGAGTTGGACGATGTAGTTCGACTTTCAGACGACTATGGACGTGTCGATGCCAAAGTATAGATATGGATGTAGTGAATGTGAGAGAGAATGGTGGCAATGGGGAGCTATAGCCGATAAAATGGATAGTTGTCCTCATTGCGACGTTGGGATCCCAGAAAAGCTTCCTGTCACCTTTGCCTATATGAGCAGTGCCGATAGCAAAGAAAAAACTGCCAAAGAAAATGTGGTAGATCATATTGAAGAAAATCGACAGATCCTTAAAAAGATGAGAGAGACTTCAAAAGAAAAGGATGTATTTAATGATGATTGAGAGTATAGCATTAATCGGAACAATAATTTTTATAGGTTTATTTTTTGTTTCAGTATGGTTTAATTTGTTTTTAATCAGGAAATTACTCTATTTTAATGAAAACTTTGATGAAGTTAATTTATCAATTGATAGTTTTTCAAAGCATCTAGAAGATTTATATGAATTGCCAGCGTTTTATGGCGATGATAACTTAGAAAAGCTATTGCAGCATTCAAGAGAGTTAAACAGAGATTTAGGGGAATTTAAAAACAAGTATTCACAATGAGAAAAAGAAAGAAAAGAACAAAAAACATGTATTTTACAAAAATACATGAAGAAGCAATAATAGAATATGCGAAATCAGATGATAATGTAGTAAAGACAAAATTATATTCTTCACTAATCCAGCCAGCTTTTAGTGAACTCGTTGATAAAATTGTTTATACATATAAATTTAACAATCTGCCAAATATTGATTACTTAAAAGATGATTGTAAAGTTTGGTTGACGACCATTTTAAATAAATACGATCCAAATAGAGGATCAAAGGCGTTTTCATATTTCAGTGTTATCACAAAAAACTGGTTCATTCACAAGGTGAAAAAGAACTCGCAAGCGGCAAGAAGAGAAATCAATATTGATGATGCTGTCAAAACATCACAAAATCAGTTTATCATGACGAACAACCCATATGAGCGTGACCGTGAAAAACGTGAATTTTGGGAGGCTTTAATGACTTTTGTCAAACAATTAGAGAATGACAATACCGTAATAAAGAATGATAATGATCGGAAGGTGATTTCTTCTGTAGAATACATGTTAGAAAATATGGAAAAATTGGAAATCTTAAATAAAAAGGCGATTTATCTTTACTTAAGAGAGATGACTGGTATGACAACAAAACAGTTGGCTCCAACACTTAGAAAAATTAAGGTTGAGTATAAATATTTCATAAAGCAATGGAATAAATAATTTTAGCCACTGGTCTAATTATCTAAGAGGCGGTACCCAATGGACAAAAAAAAATTAATTGAAGAAGCTCTTGATAACATTAGAACAGATAGAACTACAACAGAGAGTCTATTAATCGACCTACAGCAAGAAATTCAACAAAATCAAGTTGAAAATGTAAGGGCTGGCTTGGTCGCTGCCAAATATGTTGAAACTCTACAGAGATCAAATGAACAACTAGTAAAAGTGCTGCATCTTATCCAAAAAGCTGAACAACAAAACGGCAGTGTTGAATTGTCGGACAATGAAAAAGATAACCTTTTTGAATTAATTCAAGACAATATGAATGAAAGGGCAGTAGGAGAAGATTAGTGTTAGGTGAGTTTTCATTAAACAATAAAATAGCTGAATCAGTTGTAAGAAATGGCACCAAGGTTAGTATTCGTGGTGCCACAGCATTATATTTGAACCAAGAGTTCATGAAAATAACTAATGTAGATGAACTCCCATTTCCGAACTTTGGAACTGTTAGAAAGGCTGAAACAATAGCAAAAGGCGATGGCAATACCTCATATATAAAATATGGCTTACCAGATGATTTGGCAAGAAAGGGCGGGTTTACTTTGCTTTATTTAGAAATCGAAGGGGTTTCTAAACAATATGAAGACTATGTTAATAAAAAGGTCAGCCCTCAAATATTTCACTCAAGATTGGTTGTGGTGTATGTTAGAGATCAAGAATATTCAAGACTTCCCAGAAATGCGGAAGTAGTCTTTGTTGATTACGAAGACCCCACAGATATAAATACTATTTTTTTTAATGGGTTTGTAAATAACTCTGTGACTTTGAACCCTAACACAAGTGCGTATAAAAAGAGAAAACAAAAAGGTGCTAGAAATAATTTTGCGAGCGGAGAATAACAATGGGTAATAAGGTTGCTAACAGAATTAATGATAATTTAGTCCCAGAAAGAGCAGATGAGGCGAAAGCTCTATCAACTGCACCTGATCGTGCAGAAAAGAGTTTACAAAAGCCCAATTTTATTAAAAACAAGGCTCTTGGCGGTGTGATCACTCCTGGGGAGTCTGATTCTGCCCTGGCACAAGTTCAAGATGCCAGGTATGGCACTGTATTAAACGGCGGTGGTTCAGGTGGAGACTTTGCGAGTAAAATAGTTATTGGCACCGGATTTTTAAATGATGGGAAGCAAGATAACGCCGAGATAGATTTGACGGACCCGAATTTAAGATATTCTGCCGGAATAACAATTTATCAGAGAACTGATACGGGTAAAGAAAACACTTATAATAAGGACTTAGATGAAGACATTGATTTCTTTTCTGATTTTGTTATAAACGAAAATGACCCAAACGATGAAGAAGCACAAATAATCAAAGACCGTGAAAAACTTAAAAAAGAAAGAATACTAAGGAAAGCTACAACCCCGAATCCGCAAACTAGTGTGTCAGTTGTTGAGGTTACCGCCGATACAGTACAAATAAAAGCAAGAAACGGTGGTATTGACATTATTGCCGGTTATGACAATAAACTACCCCGATTCGGCGGTCAGTCCGATGTTAAAAACCTTCAATATGTAGGTGTAAATCTTATTGGTGGTGGGAATCCTGACACTGACATACTGAATGACCCACAAGATGATAGAGGTCTACAGCCAATACCTAAAGGGGATAATTTGGCAGAAGCTCTCCAACAGATGATGAACAGGATCAACGATCAATCTAAGTTAATAAAAAGTTTAATTACAGGTCAACAACTTCTTCAAGGAGTTCTTGCTTTACACACCCACGGTGTCGCACCAGGATTTGCGTTTCCTAGTATTGAATTGGCAACAACAACTGCAATTGTTAAGACCCCTATAGACATTGTTAATTTTTTAAAGACCTTGACCACAGCATACAACAATGCCGCCCAAAAAGTGAACATGTCCGTTGTTTCTGAGGGCTTTATCAACAGTAGATGGAATAAAACAAACTAAAATGACATCAGAAAATAAAAAAAAGCAGCTAGCGGTAAAAGAAGAACAGAAAAAAGTTACAAAAACAGATGGAACTTATAGTTTTTCTAATTTTGCTGGGGATGTTTCTGCTTTAAGTGAATGGATCAACGTCGGCATCGGTGGTGCAACACAACTTACCAACCTTTATAACCAGATAGATTCTGTGCTAGCTGATCTAGCTAAATTAGACTTAGATGGGAACTGTAAGGGCACGACACCATCTGTTAAGGACACTGATGGTGATTTTGGTGAGTTTGGCGAAGCCGCAAGTCGTTGTAACCCGTTTAAGAACTTACCAGCGTTCAAAGATAAAAAGAATGGGGAAGAAGTAAAAGCTTCAGAAGTTGTCGCAACAATCATAAAAATTATTGAAAAGTTGTTAGGTCCATCAAACTTCCCAGGTTGCGTTGCTGAACAATATAAAAACTTTTTGAGTGTTGTCCCAGTCCAGTATTATCTTTTAAATCTTTTAAAGATTGCAGCAGACAAATTGGAAGACCCTGTTAAACAATTAGAAGGCATCGCTGTTTGCAAAGACCAAGATGTGGCTTCCCAAATACAAAATTTAGATGATGCAATGCCTGACAATTTTATTAGAACATTGCCTAGGCTACCTTACATCCCAATTCCTGATTTAATCCAACTAGTAGTTAATTTAATTTTAGAGTTCGTTTGTTTTGGCTTGTGTGCCTCTTTAACACCATTAATCGAAAAGGTTGGCGAAGCAATGCTTGTTGAATTTGGGGAGGAAGATAAAAAGTCTTTAGCGTTACAACCTAATCAATCTCTACAAAAGATTTCAATTGAGCCTTTTCTTAATGATGACGTTCTAGCAGAAATAAAATCTTTTGTGGATAAAAACATTCCAGACTCCCAAAATATAACAAAAGAAAATATAAAAGAATATATTATAAAAGTCCAGGCTGATGCGAGTTTGAGTCAGGAAGAGTTTGTTTTCTTACTTTTTGGCAAAATTGACTGTAAAGTATATGATAACGTTACTAAAATTGAGGAAACACTTAGTATTTTTGATTTAGATACAGAACAAAAGGTAACAACTTTCTTTTCTTTTGTAGGGAGCAGCATAAATCTATTTGGATTTGTAAAAGACTCAAAATCTGAAGTATGCCCACCAGACCCTTGCGAACTTAAAGACGAACAGTTGGTTGTTGCGGGTATTGCCAATTTGTGCGATCTTCTAAGTCCGCAAGCACCAATTAACATTCCTGTTGATAGTTTGCTAGATGCAGTAGGTGCCTTTGATTTTATCGCAGAAGCACTAGAAAAGACTTTTAATGCAATTGCAACTTTTAGTGGAGTTTACAACCCACAATTTGACTTTAGTGATCCAAAGTCGGGTGACAAATCTTATATTAGTGTGTACAATACCATCTTTAATAATTTTAATATACAAAAGGTTCTACCAGCTTACATCAAAACTGTAGAAAATCCAGAGCCTCTTCTTTTAGACCAAGTAATCCCAATGGTGCTAGTCGAATACAGGCAGTTTTATTATTCGAACGTATTCGCCTTTGCCGATGTTCGTGAAGGATTTGATATGATTAAAAAAGATTATACGCTCTTAGCATCTTCAAAAGATTTTACCGTTGATGGAATCCCTCGTCCTGGGCTTGCTAACGAATCTAAAGTAAAATTTAATGTTTATAACAAATTTTCTAAGGATGACATTCGAAAAACTATGAAGCAGATTTCACAACAGTCTCCAACCAACGCTGATGAAACTGAAGCAGATATGATTAATTTTCAACAATTAAAGCAAAAATACAACATTGGGGTTGAATAGGTAAACAAAATGATAGGTTTTAAACAATATCTTTTAACTTCTTTCTCTCTTCTCATCGAAGAAAGAATAAACAGTTATCTCTTACAAGTAATAGGCGAGAATTTGCTATTGTTTGCGGAAGAGGAAAGCTTTTTTAAAGAAAATGGAATAGATCTAAGTCTAGAGGAGGGCGCTAAAAAGACATACAATTTATATGGAGTTTCAGGTTCCCCATACAAAAATTTAGTATTGTTTGATGAAACACTAAATCTTGGGTTCAAGGATGCTCTTGAGTTTGGGCAGGATACCACTACGGCAGATTATGGTTTAAAACAGAAAAAATCTTATAAATATTATGAATTAGCGGCAGATTATCTTAAGCAAAACAATCTTGTTGCGTTTGATAGTCCCTTTTTAACTACACTAGGGGAGTTGTTTTATCAAAGGTTGTATTTATTCAAAAAAGAGTTAAGCCTAACAACGGACATGCTTCAGAGCGACAGTTTTTTAGGTTATCTCAACTATTGTAAAGAAGTTACAGAGTCGAATAAGACTCTTTATGAGGAAAAGTTTTCTAAAGATATTATTCTAGGAGGAACTTTCAGATCTTATGTGGAAAAAAATTTAGTACCTAAAATCGAAGAACTTAACGATATTATAGATAAAAACCTAATTAGTGTAGTAGAAGGAGCGCAATAAAATGCCAAAAGGGTTTTCAGCCAAACTCCCATTATCTTATAGTGAAACAGACGGACCATATTTGCTCACAAAATCACTTGAAGAAAATGCGAGACAAAATTTGAAAAACTTAATTTTCACCATCCCTGGGGAGAGAGTGATGAATTCTGATTTTGGTGTTGGATTCAGCACCCTCCTTTTTGAAAACGCAAACAACCAAACGGTTGAAGATTTAAGAGAAAGGCTTATAAGACAGGTGGAAAAATATCTGCCATTTATAATCATTTTAAACGTTGAGGCAGACATTGAAGAGAACACGGCATTCTTAAGAGTAGATTACAACATACCAAACATTTCAGTTAGCAGCACTTTAGAACTAGATATAAAAAATAACTTTGGGTAGGAAAATACATGGCAGGCAAAAAAACAAAACCAGTTCGATATGCTAGTAGAGAATTTAATGACATAAAATCTCAGCTAGTTGAATATGCTAAAACATATTATCCTGAAACATACAAGGACTTCAACGAGGCTTCATTTGGCTCGTTAATGCTTGACACGGTTGCTTACATTGGCGATGTGTTGTCTTTCTATGTTGATTATCAGGCGAACGAGTCATTTATTGATAGTTCAATTGAGACTGGAAACTTACTAAAATTAGCTAAACAATTTGGTTATAAAAATCCTCAAGCTTTTTCGGCAACCGGCAAGGCTGCTTTTTATGTAGAGGTTCCAGCCCAGGCTGATGGTAGTCAAAACACTGATCTGATCCCAACTTTAAAGGAAGGTACTTCTTTGTCAAGCACAACGGGGACAAGCCTCATCCTGATATCCGACGTGGATTTTCGTAAGACTGATGTTGAAGTCGTCGTTGCTAAGACAAACACGGATGGACTACCTACAAGCTATGCCTATAAAGCTTATGGGGATGTTATTACTGGCGTTATAGAGACTGAAAATTTAACTGTCGGATCATATCAGAAATTTCTGAAAATTGAACTTGAAGCCAATAATATTACAGAAATTATATCAGTTGTGGACAGTGAAGGTAACGAATATTTTGAAGTCCCATATCTTTCACACAATGTTACATTACAACCAGTTCGCAATCCAAACTACCAAGGTGGTGAAGATGTCCCATACATTTTAAGAGAAAAATTAGCAGCAAGAAGATTTACAGTTGATGTTGATGAGAATGGTAAAACTTCTTTACAATTTGGGTATGGCTCGGAAAATAGTATAAAAAATAATGAATATCCAGAACCCTCAACGGCTGCGGTCCAAAGATATGCAAGAAACTACTATTCTGATGATAGCTTTGACCCATCAGTTTTATTGAAAAATGATAAATTTGGCGTTGTACCACCATCTGGAGATTTAGTCGTCACTTTTAGAAAAAATGACGGTGAAACCATTAATCTTCCTGTGAATTCTGTAGATTCTATTGATGATGCAGTGATCAGTTTTCCTACGAATGCATTTCCAGCATCGGTAAACAGACAATTCATAATCAACTCCTTAGATGTTGAAAATGAAGAACCTGTTCTTGGTCAAGTTGACAATCTATCACAGGAAGAAATAAGAGTTCGGGCAATAAACGCTTATTCTGCACAAAATAGAGCAGTCACAAAACAAGACTATATTAGCTTAATTTATAGAATGCCATCAAAATTTGGCGCTGTTAAAAGAGCTAACATTGTTCAAGACAAAGATTCTTTTAAAAGAAATCTAAACATGTATGTTTTGGCTGAAGACACTGATGGGAATTTAACAACTGCGACTTCAACAGTAAAAGAAAATGTCAAAACCTGGATAAGTCAGTATAAAATGATTAATGATACGGTCGATATTTTAGATGGGCAGGTGGTCAATTTTTATATTGAATATAAAGTCCTCGGATCATTGGAGTACAATCAGTCTGAAGTGTTAGAGCGTTGCAACACGGCGGTTAAAAATCTATTTGCCTCCAAGCTTTTATTCGGAACTCCATTATACATTTCTGAGATTTTCAAAACATTAAACGATTTAGATTCGGTAGTAGATACTCAGGATGTGGAGATCAAACAGAGATTCGGAACTCAATATGGGACCTACTTTTTTGATATTGAGGGTGCGACAACACCAGACAATAGAGCAATCATTGTACCAGAAAATGTAATTATGGAATTGAAATTTCCCGATCAAGATATTATTGGAGTAGTAGTCTAATGGCAATTAGAAGATTTAAAGCAACTAAAGACAACACAATCACGAATGCGTATAAAGACAACCTTACGACTCGTGGCACTGGTTCCAACATGGGAGAGGCTGATGTGCTTGAAGTTTTTAGTCTTTATGCTCAGGAATCAACGTCCTCCAGTGAATTATCAAGAGTATTGATTGAATTTGATATTGACACTTTATCAGCTTCAAGAGATTCAGGCAACATTCCAGCATCAGGATCTGTAGAATTTTACTTAAGAATGTTTAATGCGGAACATTCTTCTACAACTCCAACCAGCTTTACCTTAACTGTCGCAGCTATTTCACAATCATGGAACGAGGGAATCGGCTTAGATATGGATGATTATTCAGATCCCGGCGTTTCAAATTGGATAAGTTCCAGTAACCTCACCAAGTGGACAACCTTTCACGGCGATATAGAAGGTGGCTCTTTTCATACTGGCTCAGCGGCAGTAACATCAAGTCAATTTTTTACAAATGGGACAGAGGATTTAGAGGTAGACGTTACAAGACATGTCGAGGAATGGCTTAATAATAAAACTGGCAGCTATGGGTTTGGAGTCTTTTTAACTTCATCTCTAGAAAATGCAGAATCATCTTATTACACAAAGAAATTTTTTGCTAGGGATAGTCAGTATTTCTTGAAGCGACCAGTGTTGGAAGCACGTTGGAGCGATGCAAGATTTGATGATTCTTCTAATTTTTACTTAAGTTCTTCCAGGGTGCCAGCAGCAGACAACCTCAATAAAATATATCTTTACAACTATGTTAGAGGTCAATTACAGGACATCCCAGGACTTGGTACTGATAATAAAATATATGTCAGCATTTATTCCGGCTCTGATTCTGCCCCAGCAGGCAGCAAAATTACTTTACCGATCGGTGGTGGAGTGGTCACCAATCTTGATAATAATGTTACTGGCAGCAAAGTTACAACAGGAATTTATTCAGCATCATTTGCTTATACTAGTTCCGCTATTACAGAAATTTATCCAGTATGGCACAGTGCTTCAACTGAATATTTAACTGCTTCTGCAATCACAGTTAATTCGTTTGAGACCCAAACATCTTATCCGATTAATTCTTATAAGACAAGCATAACTAATTTACAAGCTGAGTACGGGGAAACAGATGTTGCCCACTTTAGAGTGTTTGTACAAAATAAGAATTTTGAAGCGACTGTTTATACAGTTGCCTCAACGGCAGTTGAGCCAACGATAATCGAGCAAATGTTTTACAAGGTTCAGAGATATGTTGATGAAGAGGTAGTAATCAATTATGGAACAGGTTCAGGCGAAGGCGCGTACACACAACTTTCTTATGACTCTGCTGGAAACTATTTTGATTTAGATATGAGTGTGTTGGAACCAGACTTTTCATATCAAATTAGTTTTTTAATTAATGACGCGGGTAATTACTATGAGCTTAAAGACAAATTTAAGTTTAGAGTAATTGATGAAAATGACCTACCGGGTTAATGAATTTCTAATAACAAAATAATTATAAAGATATGGGTACAAAAAGTTTTTTTAATAAGCAAAAGTCACAAGAAGTAAAACTTCGCGGACAAGAAAAGTCAACAATCGATGAAGTTTCACAAAACGTTGAGTCAATTGAGTATTTGAAAGAGTATTCTGAGAGCAAATTTGATTTTGTTCCTCAACTAGATTTCCAAGATCCAGCTAATTTTGTCAAGTATGGTTCGGCTAAAGATTATTATGTTGACCTCGTTGACAGTGTAGTTCAATCTTATCCTTATGACGGCTCTTTGGCAGAAAGATTAAAATATTATAATAGTCTGGTTGCGATTCAAAAACACGAGTTTGATAAAAATTACCCTAGATCGGTTGGTTACGCTGATTTTACTGATAGTTCATATAGTAACACTATTAATGATCCGTTTGCAGTCGGTACCGTTGTTTTTGGATTGGGTGAGAGCACCACACAACATTATGTGATAACCGACAACTATTCAAACAAACTTGTTTATAACACCAGTTCTAACCAAGTTGGTAGTCTAGAGCTTGATTTTTCAACTGGCGCAACGGTTGAATTTTGGATGAAAAAAGATGCATTCCCAGTCGCCGCTCAAACACAAAATGAGGTAATTTTTTCAATTAGCAATGAAGAAAGTGATGTTTTTCAAGTTGTAACTGATGTTACAGCATCTAGTAAAATTATTGCCTGCTTTGCAAAACAGTCTTCATCGGCTGAGTTTTTATATGAATTTAATACAAACTTAACTCGCCTTGATGATTCAACTTGGCACCATTATGCCTTGGCGTTTTCTACAAGCTCTACTGGATATGTTGGTGAAATTTATGTTGATGGAGCATTTCAAGAGAAGAAATTTTACACAAATGGAAGTCCAAAACTTGTTCTTACGGGAACTTTAGATGCAACTGTTGCAGCCTCCTCTCTTCCTTTAAAATTGGGAGATGGAAAATTATCTGGCTCAATTGACGAAGTTCGCCTTTGGAAAACTACGAGAGATGCAAAACAAGTAGGTGTAAATTATTTCTTTGACGTCGGCGGCGGCGGTAATACTGATACCGCGAAAGTAAATAATGACAATCCATTGGGTCTATCATTATATTACAGATTCAATGAAGGCAATACCGGGATCACTGCGGTAGATAATATCGTTCTTGACTATTCTGGTCGTTTAACAGATGGCGTTTGGGTTGGTTATAACACCACAGGACATACTTCGCGCCCCACCGGTAGTGCGATTATAGAATCAGGAGTTGCGACTGAAGTTGGTTCACCTATTATTTATTCTACTCACCCAACAGTTGTATCATACAAAGCAGATAAGACTGTATCAGGATCCGCATACGACGTAGAAAACCTAGGCAGCATGTACAACATGTTACCATCGTGGATTTCCGACGAGGATGCCGCTAATGGGCTTCTAATTCGTAAGATGGTGCAGATTATGTCTAGCTACCTAGACACGCTTCACGCGCAGATTACGGCGATTTCACAACTACAAGATGGTTCTTATGTTAGCGGCTCAAACGCAAAGCCCAATCCATTCTCAAAAAGAAACTTAATCTCGTATGGATTTGACATCCCAGACGTTTTTATTGATTCTGGAGTTATAGAAGAAATATATTTTAAAGATGAGAAAAGAATCTATGAAGATAAGCTTTTTAATCTAAAGAATTTAATCTTTCAAAACATTTTTAATAATTTAAATTACATTAATAAAACGAAGGGAACCGAAAAATCTTTTAGAAATCTCTTTAGATGCTTTGGTGTGGATGACGAATTAGTTCGCTTAAATATGTATGCGGACAATCAGGAATACGAAATCCGTGAGAACTACCAAACGTCTCAAGCAAAGAGAAATGTTATTGATTTCTCTGGTTATAAAGATGGTCAAAACAGAGAGGGTGTGGTATATACATTTGCCGACTCATCAAAATCAATCGCGGAGACCGGAGATTCTGGTTATATCCCGTCATCATCAAATCAAAATATTCCTTTGACTTTTGAATCGCAGTTCCAATTCCCTAAGTTTATTAATTTTGCAAATGGGCATTTAGACAGTCTTAGTAGAGCATCACTTTTTGGTGTTCACAGTGCAAGTAAAGATACTACGGTAACAACATTCGGAAATAATGATCTAAATTTTAAAGTATACGCTGACACAAATAGTAATAACAGCACTAAATTTGTTTTAGAAACAAATATTGGTTCAGTGTCCTCTCTAGAATCTTCTTTTTATGAGAATGTATACGACAATACTGAGTGGACCTTCGCAGTTAGGACTAAGCCTAGAGAATATCCATATTCGCAAGAGGTCACATCTTCTGATGTTATTGATCTAGAGTTTTATGGCGTAAATTATGCAGCAGGCTACAAAGTACACGAATTTAGTGCTTCGGCAGAAGTTAATTTATCTGATGAGATCGGACAGTTTTTAACTGGTTCTGATAAAAGAATGTACGTTGGTGCAGATAGAACTAATATTACTGGCTCTTTAAACAACAAATCAAATGTTAGAGCACTTTCATCAAGAGTTTGGTTTGATTATGTTGAAAACGAAGAGTTGAGAAGCCATGCTAGAGATATAACAACTTTTGGTAGGTTAAATCCATACCGCAATTCATTTATTTACGAGAATGGTGAGTCTGGTAGCTATATCCCAAGGATAAACACACTAGCCTTACACTGGAATTTTGAGAATATTACAGGCTCAGATTCAACAGGCAAGTTTTTAGTACAGGATATCACATCTGGTTCTAGCTACGCAGTAGATCCAAGATTTGCGGGTGGAGAATACTCCAAATATGTCGGTCCAAACTATAGTGGACAAGGTGCTTTATTCTCTAATAGTTCTACAAAGGTTGTAGACTTCCTATTTTCCGACACGGCAGAACAACAATTGCCAGAAAATTTATATAGTTCTGACTTGGTAGAGATTAGAGAAGGAGATGATACCCTTTTCACTAGAGAAAGCCGCCCAAGCAAATACTACTTTGCAGTTGAAACTAGTTTATATGATACAATTTCACGAGAAATGCTAGGTTTCTTTGCTTCGATTAAAGACTTTAACAGTTTAATCGGATCACCAGAGAACTTATTCCGAACAGAATACAAGTCAATTAATAAATTAAGAGAATTGTTTTTTGAGAATATCGAAAATGAGCCCGATCTAGATAAATTTATTAATCTTTATAAGTGGTTGGATGGAGCACTCGATAGTGTTTTATCTAATTTAATCCCAGCTTCAGCACAAACTTCAGACAAAGTTAGAAATATAGTTGAGAGCCACATTTTAGAGAGAAGTAAATACCAACACAAATATTTACAGTTCAAAGAGTTTTCACTAGAGGACAAAGTTAAATCAGAACCACAGCAACTACCGCCAGGAGCCGGAACAGTTGAATTTATTACCATTGGTGGAGACGTACAAGACGGCGGTGGTGGTCCAGATGTTATCCCAATGGGGAACACTACTGTTTTTAATAGAAACATTCCCTCCAGAGCAGCTTCAGTGCTGAGAAACAATAGATCAGCCGGTCTTCGTACAGATCGACCTGCATCAGAACTGGTAGTCAAAACAACAGATTTTCTAACTCCAGCCCCAGGAACATTTTTTGGTTCACCTCTGGACCAAGGGACTAAGCCATTATGGTATCTGTTGAAGGTAGATAGAGAACCTGGTGGTCTGATGACCACAGGTGATATTTCTGCGGACTTTTCAAGAGTCCAGTCTCAAGTTAATCAAACTCAAACAACTACTGGGTCTCGTCAAGAGTTTTATGCGTTTGCAGTTGATGCAAAAAGATCAATTGGCAAACACACAACGTATGCAGGTGAGAACAGAGAAAACTATTTTCCAGTATCTTTTAAAGGATCACAGGACTCTCTAGAAGATGGTATAAAAATAGAGATTCGCACAGATGTTGAGAACAGATATGGTGATCCTTACTACCAATACGAAGGTGGAAGAGACACAACATTTAATGATGAAAAACTAACCCCTGTAACAGTTACTGATTTATCAAATCAAAAAATATTAGCAGGACAAAATTATTTACCATTTGTTATTATAAGCTCATCAGCTACACCGCAATCTGATTACCAAAAAGTTTTCACAGACTTAGGGATGAATATTGACATTAAGATGTCCCATCAAGACTTTGTAGTCGAAGGCGGCGGCTTGCAAGGAATTTTCACCGATGATCACGTCGGTGGGTGGATGTATCGTCACGACAATCTTTTTGTGACTGATGAAAACTTAAGGAAGGAAGGCTATGCGTTAGTTCCATCTGGCAGTAACACAATCTACTTGGTAAGCCCGAGATTCCGTAGTGCAAGTTCGGGTCCGGCTTATGACGAGAATCAGCCATATGGTGCTTATTTAAAAGATGGCGCGGCACAAAGACCAGTTAACATTAAGAATTTAAGTGGCTCAAACTTTTTCAAAGATTATGAAATAATTCAGACAACTGGACGCAGGATCAACAATAGATACTACGTTAAATCAAGTGGATTTACTGGCTCAGTGAATGCTACAAGTAGTATTTCTTTTGATGAAGATGGTGTATTCTTTTATAAAGATTTTACAGTTTTAGATAGAACTAACACGGGCAGCAATGATTATATTATTGTTAATAGATTTAGTGCCCCAGGTGGACCGGAAGTGAATTCTTTCGCATTCTTAGATGTTGAGTCCGCAGAACTTTCAGTTTATAACAATTTAAATTATAGGAACCTTGTTGTTCGAATCGATAACAATGAACTATTAACACGTCACGCCCTCACGGGCGGTTATGATTCAGTACTTCTACAACCAACAGGCGCTTACTACAAGTCTTATAGGAATGGGGTATACAAAATATCAGCATCCTTAGAAACACCAGAACCAATCTTTGACAACTCTTATGTTGGCAATGGTATTCCTAGAACTGATGTTCAATACTCTTGGATTGCTAGTTCATGGAGAGCGAGAAAAACAGGATATCCAAACAGCACTACATTAACGAATGGATTATTAACTGCTAGTGGTAAAAACCCCGTCTATGGACAAAATGAAAGTAATTTTGATTATAATATTTCATCAAGCGATTATTCACCAATTTATGGCTTTGAGTATTCAGATAATATCACAGGAGCTTCAGAAGGTCATATAGAATATGGAGTTGGCAGTGGTGTCCCTGTCTCTGTTGCGTTCAATGCTACCAACTATATTATTGTTGGCGATGTCGATTTAAGTAAAAACCTTTTTACTACAGCTTCTGCTGCCCCTGGCAATTATTATAACTTGCCTGATTTTGATGCTCCAACTGCTCCATTTATATTAAATGGGCTTCTTTTAAGCAACAACGGACCTTATCAGTACCCATCTTTCAAACAGATTAGAGGTGGCGAGCATAGAGTTGGTAGAGAATTTTGGCAGCAAAATTTATATGTCAATAATCGTGACAAGGTTTTTGTTGACGAAAACTCTGACAGATTAAGAAGAATAAAACTGGGTGATAAGATTTCTATTACACAGGCACCAGTGACAAACAAATATAAACCTATTACACAACTAATTGACAGCACAACTGGTTCTGTAGAATATGCTCTGGGCAATGATCTAGATTACTACGCAAAAACTTATAATAGCGCATCTAATTTTATTGAAAATTTAAATGAAGACTTAAATGCTCCAACAAGAGATATCTTTACAACTGACTTCTATAAGTTTAGTAGTAAATTCGGAATGATCAACTATGCTGAGACGGTTTACCCACGACAACAAAATCAATATCTAGGAAATACTAGAGAAAGAAATAACTATGTATCGTTCTGGGTGAGTGACGAGTTGTCTGATAGAACAAATCAAACAATTGTAAATTCACAAGGCTACTCGATCGATGCTAGTAACTGGGCTATGGATGTAAGTTTAACAGGCGCAGCTTTGAATTATCAGCCAGAAAGATCTGGTGAATTGATGCGTAATACTGGATCTACTGGTGTGGGCGAAGGACTTGGCGAAGTCAATGCAAGGTACAGCTTTAATATGGGTGAGTGCCGCCCGAACAATCTTGTTCAGCAGCAAGCAGGAACAGGAGCTTTCTACACTACATATGGTGAATTCGCAGTAGACACAAGATTGGTAGGACAAGACGAAACTTTAATTCCAGAGTTCGCAATTTCGGACTTCATTAACACAGTTATCACAGAAAATAATGGGGATTTCTTAAATAAAGAAATCTATGGTTTTACTCTAACTGGTAGTGAAAGTTTGGTTGGAAATAGTTTTGCGGAAAGATACGGTCGTACAGAGCAGATAACATATTTAAAACAGCTAAAAGATTTTTATGGACAGCCAACAGGCATCAAATTAACATTTAATGCAACTAAAAAACTATTACCCAGAGAAGGTTTTTACCCTCAACAAAGAGTTATACAACTTGCACAACAATTCTCTGCTTCTTATAAAGATTCAACAATCACAATTGGGCAGACGAACTTCACAAACCCAACAGGACCAGACAAAACATGGTCAACTGCACTTATGCCCTTCTGGGCTCCAGGGGTAGGCTTAAATTCTATTAAAGCAGGGTTTGCTGTAGACTTTGCTTATAAATCAACGGGCAGTGCCCATTCTTCAGGTGGCATTAATTATCAATTCGATGCGACTGCACCATTTGAATCAATTTTAAGTCCAAGTGAGCACGTTAGTCTTGTATACCATATTCAAAACAGTGGCTCAACCTCATTAAAAAGTACAGCATCTGTGAATAAAACGGATGGTGTGTACGAAATGATGTCACACAACTTCTTTGCAGAGGTCCCTGACTTCTTTTTAGAGGATCTGGTCTCATTTAAATCAGCCCCTCAGAGAAGCTGGACATTTGAAGGTCCACTTTCTTCAAGTGCAGGTGTTAAAAAATTCGCTATGGATGTTTACATTGAAGACCCAGTTGACTTCTTAATGTATGGTAATGGTGCAGCTTTTGGACCGTTCCCATACAATAATCACGCACCTCCTGGGTACTATTGGAACTCCTCTGGTGTCTTACCAGGAGATTACTGTACATTTTTAACTAATCTAGGTGGTAATAGAGCCGGATATACAAGGGCAACTATAGTTTTTGACCCAACAAAACTTCTATCTTCTGACGCCAAAACTGGTCAAACTTCTTTCTCATTACAAGATATTGCTGCAAATTCTACAATTGTCAATGCAAACTTCTTAGTTGAAAGAGACGGAGTATCACCAGCAGACACTGTGTTTATGACATTGACTTCAAGTCTAGACTTCTTTGTTCAGGATGAAGAAGACAGATGGACAATTAGAAGTAAGTGGGAGTGCCCGATCTTAAACTTCAGTGATGTACCAGCAGAAACAGGTGGCTCAGATACCGCTGTTGAAGGAATGTGGCATCAGTATGGCAATCTAGCAGGGTCCAATGCGAGAAAAAGACTCAATGTTAGAATCGAAGACTCAGAATACATTGGTAGTGACTTGACGGGCTCTCTATTGAGTGCTGTTGGATTTGAACAAAGTTCGAAGGCATTTGGCAAGATGAAACCAAAAGCTATTGTAGAAGAATCTGTATGCTGTATCCCATTTGTTGTTGACCCCAAAAGCGGTAAGGAAATCTTTTTTGAAATTCCAATTGAACAATTTGAAAAATCCTATCGAAAAGTTCGTAATGGAGAGGTTACAGAAGACTCATTGATGGATATGATTAGAAAAATGGATAAATATGTAGTTCCACCAGTATATGATTTTGTTAATATTAGAGACGCTGCCGACAGGACTTTAAACACAAAAACAGATTTTGAACCAGGAACGGCTCCTTTTTCTATGTACTTGTTTGAGTTCACAAGTGAGTTGACAAGACAAGACTTGGCAAACATTTGGCAGGGTGTGATGCCTAGCATCGCAACTTCGGCAGAAAAAGAAACTGTTTCAATAGAGCACCCTATTGAGGAAGGAGAGTTACTTTCACCATCGATCTTCTTGTACAATGGATTTCCAGAAGGGTTTATGCCCAATAATATTCGTTGGAAGATCTTTAAGGTTAAGAAGAGAGCTAAGTATGATTATTACGAGATGCTTTCACAGAAAACTAACAGCCCAGTCTATAAAAATTCAAATATTTCAAAGGCAGGAAGGTTCTCTTTCAACTACCCATATGATCAATTTAGTCTAGTTGAGCTTGGTAAGCTGGATGCTGAATTCCAAGTGGTTAATGAAAAACCGGATGTTATAAAAAATGTTCCCTTGGGTTATTTGAATGAGGAAAGCCCGTTATCTGAAAATCCACTTCCAGAAGAGACGACAGAAGAATAATTCCCATCTAATTATCTAGAGTATAAAACATGACATTTTTTAATAAAAAAGAAGAGGTTATACAATTAGAACTGACAAGAGTAGGTAGAGAGAAACTATCTAAGGGTCAGTTTATACCAGATCATTATGAATTTTTGGATGAAGATATTCTTTACGATCGTAAAAATGCAAATTCGGATACGCAAGAAGAACAAAACGAAGTAAAACAAAGAATTAAGAAAAAACTAAGCTTAAGATCTCTAACTGCGAAGCAATCAGTTCCAATTCAGACAGCGGTCACAAAAAAGGAGAATAGACTCCAAGAAAGTTTAGGCACCTTTATCCCGTACTCAAATTATAGACCAGCATGGGATGTTGTGGCACAGGACGGTGAAGTTTTCACAGGATCTGGAGATGTTTTATTTTCTGCAAGAGAAGTTTCCAACGGTTTGACAGTTGGTCCATCTTATGAGAAAGTCCCACAGTTGGATTTAGAATGTAGTTACAATTATAATAGTTACGTCAAAATAGACAGAGAAGATAAAGAAATAAAAGATATCGTTAAGGAAAACATATACATTGATATGAGTGATCTGTTACCAAGAGAAGAGGATGACTCTTTTATTCTATTTGAGAAAGACTTTAATGATTTTACAATTACATTTGAGGAGTTGAACACTCTTCAAGAAAAGGACGAATACACGTTAGAAGTTTTTCAATACGAATACACTACAGTAGATGGCGTTGAGAAAGTAACTGTTAATCCACTATTTTTTGATGATGAAGAAGAGAATGTTGATAAACAGTCTGTATACTGGTACTTTAATTTAACTACTGACAAGGAAGCTGATGTGGCAAGAGAGGGATTTACATTTGTCAATGAAGAGGTTGTTATTGAAGGTGTCGAAGATGAGTGTGCTGATGTATAGGAGTTTAAAATGAGTATTTCTTTAGAATTGTTGAATAAACAAAACTCAAAAATAACATCATCTTCATCTCCGATTAGATTATTTCCAGAATCAGAGGAAGAGGGAGATATAATCGTCAATGATATATCGATCGTTGACAATAAATTAAAATTTGATTTAGATTTAAGCAACTTGGCAGAAATTGATTTTACTTCAGTTAAAATAATGCAACTCACCCCAGATTTGGCTTTAGAACTAGGAGCTACTGGGTTTCCTAGCAAACTGTCATTAAAATCTCAAAAAATAATCTTTTCTAATGACAAGCATACAGTCGCCTATAAACCAAGCGATGTTATAGAGGGCATTAATGTCACAATCCCTAATTTGGATGCTAACCTTTATAGCGTATTAATTATTTTAGAAGACTTCCCTCTTGTAACATCAGAGATTTTTCTGTTGCAGGTACCGAAGGAAGAATTATTGCTTCAACCAAAACAACAAACTCTTTCATATGAAACAATATTTTCAAAATCAGATCTGCAAAGAACTTCACTTAAAATAAAAGAAGGTAATACCTACACATCAAATCTATTATATTCTTACAAAGAGAATGGAGACTTTACGGGATTATATTGTTTAGACCTGGAAAAATTTATTGTTGATTTTACAAAATTCCCTAATTTATTATTTGGCAAGCAAAAAGCTCTTATAAATGATTTTATTTATAAAACGGAAGCTTATATTTACAAGTATGATAAACAGAACGCAGGATATAATTTTTCTGATTTTGTGCTGAGTGCTAATGCAACCCCTGTTGATGATTTAGCGGTCTTAAACGGCGCACCTTATAGATTTTATGAGTTTACAGCGCCTCTTAAAGATCAGGTGTCTCAACTACAAGTATCACTTAAAATATACTTTAACGATATAACAATAAATGCTGCCAAGCAAGCTTTAAAACTTTTAATCCAAGCTAGAAACAGCAATGACCGGAGCCTAGCGAATGATGTCATATTTGACATTTATGAAGAAGATTTCTCAGGAAAATTTAATTTTGAATTAAAAAATATATTTAAGATTTCTAATCTTGATTATGATGAATTGCTAGGAACAATAATTCAGGATTTTTCGAAAGAAATAAACAATGCATCTCAGAAAGTTGTTGTCAATACAAATGCTGCTTCCCAATACACCTTCCCTTATCCCTCCTTTTCGGATCATTACTTAGGGATGTTTGAACAGAAATTCGATCAAAAAATATTTTTAGGTGAATTAGCGACAGTCGAATCCATGATGGGTCAAATCAACGCCGATGGCAACTCTTTAGCCTCTGTTCTTATTGATAATATACTTGATACAAAAGTTGTTGCGACATCAAAAAAGCAAGAATTTCAAATTAAACAAAACTTATCAAAAATAAATAAGTTTGTAGAAAATAGTGAAAAAGATACTTTGATTACGAATGTGGGATTGCAGGAAAAGATTAATATTAGTGATAGCGAAGAAAAGTCTTTAAATAACTTGGCAGATTTACCTCAAGCAAAATTTGTTGAGTTCTCATCCTCTAATGACCGAGAAATTAAATTATATTATTTGGCAGCGGTTGGGAATAGATCCCCAGTTCTATTGTTTGATGAGGTGGGAGAAAATTTGAACGATATTCTAAATGAAAACAATAAAATTTTAGTTAGAGTTGATAATTATGAAGAGTTCTATAATTCTTATTTTTATGTAACAGTAGGCACAGGACAATAAATGAGTTTTACAAATCCCCCAGGTGGACCTTTCGGTACAGATCCTTTAGTAGACAAGGTAGACAGTCTTGTCAATAGTGGTAAGACCGATACTAATACAACTGGTAAAAAAGCTAGTAGTTCAAAACCTTTAACAAAAAAAGAGTTAGAAGAAAGTCTCAAAACCGCAGAGAACAATCTTGCATCAGCCGAGAGCCAAAAATCATTTTTGGAACAAATACAAAAAAGCATTGATGGGATTAAGAAAGACATTGCCAAGGCTAACTTTGATCTTGGTGTAGAAGAAAAGAAAATCCCAAATGGCTATATTGCAGCCGATGGGACATTAAAACTTGGAGAAGTCCCTCCTGGTCAGACAGGTCAGCTTGCATTAATCGAATCGAGCAGGGGTAAGCTAGTATTGATTTCAAAGCCAACCACGAATGCCTCTGACAGTGCCAGAGCAAAAATTAAGTTTTTGAAAACGGAACTTTCGAAACTCAGCGGGTTGCTTAACGGTAATGAGCAAAAATATAAACTTAATGGCGGTGATCAAAAGTATCAAAGCATTCTTCAAAGAATCAAAGATGAAAAGCAACTTATTCAGAATTTGAAAACTTTAATCTCAAAATCTGCTGCGGACATAGACAAAACACAAGAAGTGTTAGGACTTACAGGTCAACTTACAGGTGGCGGCGATGCGGGACTCTCAGCCGCTGCAAATGCTAGTAAAGTTGGTTCAACTGTAACGGACACTGATGAAAAAACAAATGAAGTCCTCACTGCCATTGAGAACGATAAAGAAGAGATCACTAAAGGACAATTTAATACTGACAAGATTAAGGAAGAGTTGGCAGCGGCTATAGAAGGAAAATCAGTCAACGACGGCAAAACAATCATTGAGAACGTTGACAATTATGATATTAGCATGCTCAGGGGCACTTTCAACACCTTTAAAATGCTTCAAGATCCGATTGCATATATGGGAAACCTTGTTTGGAACTATGACATAAACAATCCAACAACACTAGTGTTTAGATATGCGTTGCCACAAAACATAATAACTTCTATAAATAAAACAACAGAACAGTTTTTAAATGAAACAATTGTCCAATTGGCAGATCGAAATAATGATCAGTTGACGACTTCTTATGCAAAAGGCATTGCCTCTGAGATAGGGCAGTCTACAAGTGAAGTATATTCAAAATTAAGAGACTACTATTTTATTAGTATCTTCACTCGGAAAATAAGAGATTACTTTAAAAAAGAATTAGGACCTGAGAAATTTAATGCCTTAGATAAGAGACTTACAAACAAATTAGGTCTTACAACATTAGAAGAACAAGCAGATGGCAGCGTGATTGTCAAAGCCCCTACAAAGAATGATATTGCATTCACATATAGCTTTAAATATATTCGATATTTTTGGTTGTGGTGGAGCCAAGTATTTTATGTCAACGTGCCGCTAAAAGAAAATTCTCTTAATTTCCTCATTGATGAAAATAATGTCTTACCAGTACACGCTGGCTTGTACTTTCTTGAAAGATATTACAGCCTAGGTAATCCAAATACCAATGCGGTTGAAAGACTGATTAATATTAAAAAAGCCCGCGACGACAATGGTATAATTATTTTTGGAGCCCAAAATGATGATTTCTACCCTGATGGCTTTTTATTGGGTGGTTATTTAAATTATGTTGAAACTTTTAAGAACACTAACAATTACATAAATAAGAAAAACAAACCAACTTTAGAGTATACAAATGTTGTTAACATCGCGGGTTCACCATTTTTTAATGGCGATGAAGAGTTACTAACTCCATCTGAGAAGAAGAGTCTCTCAAATGCAAAAAAAGTAAAAACTTGTAAACAATCCGCAAAAAACTCCATAAAGGAAGAAACATCTTTAAAACTTTTTTACAAAGAAGGGAATGATAATGTCCTAGACAAAGAGCCACCAGAGCCGGGTCTTGGTTGTGACCCATTGTCTTCATTAGAATGGGACCAAGCTCAAAATATATTTTTCAAAAAGGAAACAATTAAGGCATCAGTTCCAAGGGTCAACTTCTCAATTCCTTATTACAATGTTCTTGGTGTAAAAACAAACAATATGATTCCAGCAGAGCTTGATATCTTTGCACGCGGACTTGAAACCTCAAATGGACAAGGCTCAGCCGAATTTAAATATAGATCTGCGTTTACTGGACTATCAACTAGATTGATGTTAAATGTCGCAGATAAAAGACTTGGTGATGTTTTAGTTGACAATGATTTAATCCCAAGTTTCAAAGGGAGTCCTTCAACAAAATTGGCAGGCTCATTTTTTGATAAAGAACCAAACTGGGGACCTCAGTACATTATTGATAAAATTCCCTTTTTCAATCCTGAGCAAACACCGTATTTTCAACTTGCTCTTCTACCATATATTGGTGCATACAATGTTGGTTACCAAGTTAATAAAACTCGTCGTAATGCAACTAATGATGGAAAAAAGGTTCAGACATTCTATATTAACGCAGTTGATGGGGCATTAACTTCCTATCTTGAAGGCGCGGACTCTCTGTCTATTTACGATTCGCAAGTAAGGTATGGAACAGGATATGCTTACGATATTAAACAAATCATATCTTTTGTTGATATTGAATACAAATATAAAAATGTTGATTTGGTCTTACTCCCAACTAAAAAAGAAGCTGATACCCTATTAAATTTAGGGTTTAACCTGGGTAATAGTTTATATAGTGAAAAAACCGAACTACAAAAGGCAAAAGACGATTTAGCCGAGGTTAATAAAGAACTATTGAGCGCAAATTTTGCTGACGCACCAAAATTACAATTAAAGAAAGCACAATTAACAGCAAAAATTATAGGATTGGAAGCGAAAGAAGCGGCTGAAAAACTCAAAGAAGACAATACTACTGGGCGTGATGACGCCGAGGTAACTACTAAAATTGCTCCTAGGACAGCAATATTGAACTTTGAATATTCTGATATCATTTATCGAAATAATATTAAAGTTGTAAAAACAGGTGAAGTTGAAAATTCAATTAGTTATATCGATCTACCGCCACCAGCACCATATCTTAGATTGTTTCCGAAGCGCGGTGTCTCTAATAAGCTAATCTTCTCTTTTGGTAGCTTTTCACAAGCAAAAAGGGTAGAATCAAAAAGTGTGCCTAAGAAATATTGGACTGAGGGTTGGTCGGATGCTAAAAAGTTTTATTTAGAACTTTCAGAAGCTTCGCCAGAAACTGTAGAACTCTTAGGTTCACCCGGCGTTGGCGAAGTTCCTTTACAGGAAATGTACTTTGCCAAAGGACCAGTAAAGAAAATTAAGCTCTATGCATCTAAAGGTAAAAAACCTAAAGACCTTTTAGAGATGAAAGAGTTCAAAGAAATAGACATACTTAGAGATGGATTTACTAAAGAATTAACAATTGAATCAAACGTGCCTTATTATTTTGCAGCAAAAGCAGTTTCCTTAACGGATTTAGAATCATATTATAGTGAGGTATATGAGGTCCAATTGCTTGACGACGGGGGTACAGTATTCCCTCTAATAAATGTTGTTGAATTAGAAAGCGAAACAAACAGAAAAAGTAAAATAACTTTATCAAACAAGTTTAGGATCGAACCTGCTATTTTACAACAAGCTCCCAACCCAAGCAAAGATGATGTTGGATACTTAACTCCAAGCGTATTCCTTGCACCAGGGGAGACGAAGCCGCGATTCAAAGTTCGCCTAACTTCTAATAAAACTGGCAGAAAGATAGACTTTAACGTTATATACAAAAAATTCTTTAATAAGAAATCCACTACTGCCGGAAATTTGAATTTAGACGTAGTGGACGAAAGTAAGATCTTGGTGAGCTACAAAACAAGTTTTGAGCCTCCAGCAGCACCAGAGGATGAAGAGGACATTGATTTTTTCAACGAAAAACCACCGGCTGACAATCTAGAGCTTGGAGTCAGACCAACATTGACAGCGGAAGTAAATCAAACTGTAACGGCAGGTTTAACTGCTCCAACTCAGAAAACGACAAGCCAGACTATCACCCCAAGCCAGAAACCTGCCAATCCATGTTGTAAGTTTTTCACAAAACCACCACTTTTTCCTACCACCAAAACTAAAGGGCAAAGCACTTGGGCAATCATCGAACCACCAATAAGCGAGGCATCCCCCGCCGTTAATGAATTAAATGCAAAACTCTTAAAGTTGAATGTTGCTTTGGCTAAAATAGATGACGATGAAGATACAATTTATAAAGTCTTGGAATCGATGACATTAGAAGAAAAATGTTATATCTGCAAAAGAAATAAAGAATATGCAGGTCCTAGATCAATGCTCGCGACCATACAAGACCAATTGACAGCATCAGAATTCAGGAAAGTTCTAAAAATATTAGAGTGTGAATTTAATTTCGGGTTTTCAGAACCATCTGGGGGCAACCCAAAATCTAGCTCTGGTATCGAGTTGAATGTTGGTTTGGCAGCAAAAAAATGCAATCAAACAATCACAGAAACAACATTAGAACCTGAAGAGGAATCAGGGGCAGAAACCCAGGCATTACCAACTCCGATCTTAGACGAAAGTGGCACGCCAAAAAATTCCCCATATGGAAAAAAGACCCCAATATAACAACAAAAATGAAAATAGAACATTTTATAAAACAAACAACTATTTATAATGATTAGAGGTAAATCACATGGCAAGTTTTTTAGATAACAGTGGAGACATCATTTTAGACGCAGTTCTAACTGATGTTGGTAGACAAAGATTAGCAAGAGCAGACGGCTCCTTTACAATCACCGCTTTTTCATTTGGCGATGATGAAATTAATTATAAGCTTTATGACTCATCAGCTTCTACAGCCCAGAAAGATTTAAATATTTTAAAGACACCAGTGTTCGAAGCATTCACAAATGCCGCCACTGGCTTACAATACAACCTTTTAACTTTGCAAGGTAAAGACTTATCACTGTTCTTACCAGTCGCGAAATTAAACACAAACACTCCAACTGGTCCGTTCCCTGGCTTCCCATATGCTTCATCTACTGATAATGGCGGTACCGCCAATCAATTTGTAATGTTGGCTAACCAGTTAGCAGTAGACAAGTATATTGGTGCGAATACAACCGGTTCAGGTTTACCTAACGGATTTATCAACGGTGTAACTCCTGTCGAAGCCGCAACAGATAGAATTACTATTGATCAAGGCTTGGATACTACCCAACTATCGTTTAAAACACTTATCGATCAAGATCTAAACGAAGATACCTTTTTGGCTGAAATCGATGATCGACTAATGAAGGTGGTTGCCCCAGGTGGAACCCCCGCTGTTGAGAGCTTCATTGACACAGATAACATCGCCACTTACGTTTTATCAAACCAAGGTGCCACACAATACTTTAGCGGTGGAGCAAGCGGTCAATCTGCACAGTTTGGTCAGAGCCCAATCAAGGGACCAAGAGGATCAGTGTTCAAACTATCCTTTTACGCATCTCCAACGGTGGCATCAAGTGATTATTTGTTTGATCAGTTTGGTCAAACAAAGAGTGCATACTTCCCCGATTCTACAAACGCAAAAGTTATCGACGCCGTTGTAAGATTAAGAGGAAATAAGACTGGTATAACAATCGATGTCCCAGTTAGAATTGTAAGAGCCATAAGCTAATAGGAAAAAAGAATGAGTACAATTAAAAAATTAAAAACTGAAGACGTATCATCAACCAGGACTTTACTACACGAATCAATTCCAGTAACGGGTAGTTTAATTTCTGGTACTTATGGCACGAATGCACTAGCACGAGGGTTGAACATCAAAACATACGACCATGGAATGTTCCAGTCTGTTTTTGATTACCCATTCTTAAGTTCTTCTGCAAACCACATCTTTGATATAACTACTGGTTTCCGCGAAGGAGAGCACTTTTCAGGTCTAGCAACATTGGCTTCTGGTAACACTGATAAACGCAACATCTATCACGAAATGGCACAGATGCTATACGGATTTGACTCAACTGCTTCAGTCGAGCCATTTAAAGTGTCAGGTTCTTATGACTCCGCAGGAACTGTGGTCCCGACACCAACTTTTATTAACTTTTCAAGATTATTAGCAAAAGATGAGATCCAAAAAGGAACATTTAGATTGTCTTTAGGCATGTCCGCTTCATACATTGGATGGGACAAACCATTTGGTTACCTACAACACATCGGTGATTACGGCGCGTCAGCTTCTTTTAACGATACAAATTCACCAGCAGGAGAGTTTGGCATCCTTAGAAGTGGTTCATCTACAGGAGATCCAACGGATGGAAAGACAGGAGCCGCAGTAGGTATCATCTATTATCAGGCTGGTCTTGTGATGCTTGATTTGTCACAAAGTATTGATTTGGCAGCAGCTAAACAAACAGCAGCCCCTAACCAAACTTCAGACGGAATATACTGGGTGAGCAGTTCAGCCACTACTCCACAACAAATGACCTTTACCGG